>Ga0307509_10006126_pt1 | contig 16331 bp, 10 predicted proteins | sample 10_EM_MG_FD_202245 | JGI IMG/M metagenome (GOLD analysis project Ga0307509, IMG submission 202245) | Populus trichocarpa ectomycorrhiza microbial communities from riparian zone in the Pacific Northwest, United States - 10_EM | ecosystem: Host-associated > Plants > Roots > Unclassified | place... | reverse complement strand
CCACATCGTTATCATCACATACCGGAACCACCACCTACGTGCTTTTCTCCGTGCTTCGCGCCGTTACCTACGCTACCCCAGTTATCATTGGGTTGTGAGCGAGCTGCCATCAGAGTGTCGCTATCACCTCTCAATTAATTAAAACAAAAAACATATGAATAGTTAGCCAAGGGCCTAGCGACAATTGGATTCGCATTTTATAAAGTATTTCCTTATTCTACGGGCGGTGATAATCAACTGGAGCAGGTCATACAGACACAGGAGCCAAGCACCTGGCACCAAGAATTTGTATTGGCACCCATAGAAAAAGATACATGTTTTCAAAATCGCCAATTTCACATCACAGTTCACCCAATACCACACCACTCGCTCCAACATTAAAATGGCCTGTTTGTAATAGACAGGATGACTATTTCATGAACAAGTGATCAGCCAGCATGGCAGGTGGTGAAGTTCTGGTGCTCTGAAAATCGTCGTTTTTGGTGTAAAAAGGGCCACCAATGATGAATTTTGTCTATTGCTAATATTAGCCATGACCTGGTGTTTACGCACCTGCGAATTTGTAGTAATTAACAAAAGTTCCTTATTAGCCCGTTTCTCAGACCCCCCGAGGGGTGACATCAAATTTTCCACCGTTTCAACAGTCCAAGAGATAGTAGGATAGAACTTAAATAGCGGCACAGGGGCGGCCTGGTTTGCATAAATCTGGGTGATTTTGATAGGGCAGCCCTGAGGCATCCATGAGGTTCCACAGACGACCCCGCTTTTCTTCAGCCTCTCAAAATTCAAGCAGTAGACTAAAGTCAAATCCATCCCCACCATCAACCGTATCCCAACCTGTGAAAAAGGGAAAATGTCGCAATCTTTCAGTAATAATACCAACTCTTTTAACAGGGTTAACGTGTCGAATACCTTTACATTTGCCGACGACCGATCCAATATCCTAGCCTGGCTATCCCCGCTAGATCCCAAGTCGCGGCATCAAGGCATCCAAGATCGCCGAGTCGAAGGTGTAGGAAAATGGCTGTTACAAACCGAGGAATTTAGAAGCTGGAATGCCGGTAGTGGGAAAGGTGAATCCGGTGACGCAGTTTTGTTTTGCTATGGAGACCCGGGCGTCGGCAAAACATATATTAGGTAAAAAGGGCCAACCTCGTGCAACAGAACAAAAGAGTGAGCACTAACGAGCCCTGATGTTAGCTCATTGGTGGTAGATAGCTTGTGTGATCAGGCTAGAGGACAAAATGTCACGATTGCGTGCCTCTATCTTGACTTCGCCGCCCAGCAAGAGCAGTCATCCACGAGTCTCCTAGGCGCCCTGCTGAAACAGCTTGTAGTGGGGCTAGGAGAGGTACCAGAGGAAATGGTGCAAGCCTATGAGGAGCAGAAAAATTTCATTGGTGGACGGAGGCCGCAACATACCAATATTGTCAAGATGTTACAGACTGCCTCTTCCAAAAAGCGCACGTTCATATGCATCGACGCTCTCGACGAATGTGTACCAGAGCATCGGGTTAAGCTCCTTAATTCGCTAAACAAAATTATCCAAAAGTCCCCAGGCACTAGAATATTTGTGACTGGAAGACCGCACATTCGACCCGAGCTCGGAAGGCGTCTTTGCGGAAGAGTCACCAGTCTCTCTATAAGTACTAAAGGAGATGATATCATCCGATATCTTCATAGTAGGCTGGAGGGGGACACAACCCCAGATGCGATGGACAGTAGCCTGGAGGCAGATATCTTGAAGAAAATTCCCCAAGAGATTTCTGAAATGTATGTAGAAACAACGACTCTAATGTGCCGCCTCAAGCATCCACTGATAGATACATATTTAGATTCCTATTGGTCTCGCTAAATATCGATGCGGTCCTACAAGAAACTACAGTCCATCGCAGGCGACAAAAGCTCAGCGCAATGACCGATGGCTTAGGGTTGGGGGATGCATATAGTGCAACGCTGGGTCGGATAAAAAGACAAGGTGGGGGGGAAGCGAAGCTTGGCATGGCAGCTTTGATGTGGATATCTCACGCGGAGCGGCCCTTGAAGGCCGATGAATTATGCCACGCCCTAGCAGTCGAAATAGGGTCGCCGAGCCTCAATATCGACAATATTCCTTCAACAGGTACACTACTAGCCTGTTGTCAAGGACTCGTTGTGGTAGAAAAGGAGGCTTCCACCGTCCGGTTAACCCACTTTACGCTTCAAGAATACCTCCGGGCTCATCCCAATCTTTTCGGCGCAGCTCACTCGACAGTGGCAGAAACCTGCTTGAGTTATCTGAATTCCCAGCAGGTCAAAGCAATTTCGATTAGTGCTCCCCCTGATCTTCAAGAAACACCATTTCTCGAATATTCTTCCCTGTATTGGGGAGTTCACGCAAGAAGGGGCACCTCAGAGTGCGCGAAACAACTTGCGCTCAAGCTATTTCATGGCTGCGATCGCCATATATCCACAAAGATCCTCTTAGAAGCACAGGAGATGTATTGGTACGCTATGGATTTCGATAAACCTTCCCTGTTCAGTAGTCTACATTATGCATCCTTCTTCGGGATTGCAGAGATTGTAGCTGGTTTGGTAGAAATGGAAGGTTGCGACGTCAACCAAATGGACTTTACGGGTAATACGCCACTCCATTGGGCTGCTTGGAATGGGCACGAGGAAGTAGTGAAAGCGCTCCTCAGACGGGGCGGCCTCAATCCCGACAAATCAGACAATTCTGGCCGAAGACCACTCCATCATGCTGCTGGGAGAGGGTATGAGGAAACGGTGAAAATACTGCTCGGATTGGAGGAGGTCAACCCCGACGCACCCGATAACAAGGGCCGAACACAACTCTGGTGGGCTGCTTCGAATGGACATGAGGGAGTGATGAAAATACTACTTGAACGAGACGGCGTCAACCCCGACACACCCGATAACAACGGCCAAACACCCTTCTGGTGGGCTGCTTTCAATGGGCACGAAGGAGCGATGAAAATACTACTCGAATCGGGTCATGTCAACCCCGACAAACCAGATAGCATTGGCCGAACACCACTCTTCATTGCTTCTTGCTATGGGCGAGAGGGAGTGGTTAAAATACTGCTCGGACGAGACGACGTCAATCCCGACAAACCAGATAACGACGGTAAAACACCACTCTGGTGGGCTGCTCGCAATGCGCACGAGGGAGTGGTGAAAATACTACTCGAACAGGGCGATATCAACCCCGATAACCCAGATAACATTGGACGAACACCACTTTTAATTGCGGCTTGCTTTGGGCAAGAGGAAGTGGTGAAAATACTGCTCGGACGAGGCGCTAACCCAGACAAACCAAATATCAACGAGCGAACACCACTCTATCTGGCCGCTTGGAATGGGGAAGAGGGGGTAGTGAAATTACTACTCAGACGGGACGACGTCAACCCCAACAAATTAGATAAGGATGGCAGGACACCACTCGATCGGGCTTCGGAGAAAGGGCACCAGGGAGTGATAGCGCTACTCCGGCCTCTAGAATCCGCCGCTCCTAGCCTGCCCTAAACGCGGGGCGACATCGACCCCTCACCGCCTTTGAATGCGGGTAACCTATGTGCTATCCCTGCATGGACAGTAACAGCTCCACAGCACGCTCATCCCCGCCACTGCCTCCTCCCGTCCAACCCCCCCTCCCAACTCAAGTCCTAACCCTACGCCAACCCCCGCTCCCCCTTCCTCCCGGAATAAGCCGCCGACAAAACCTTAGCTCAAATATTTTTTGGCCAAAAAAAATATCATACCCGCTCAAACCTCTCCAGATTTTCTTATGTATAATGACCTGGTCAAGATTTACCAATTTTTGTTTTCCTAGTCTTGAGTATTGATGTTTGTAGGAGATGCTTCTCTTGTATTAAAATAATCCAGTACGGCTCCAAATTCCCATCATATCTACCCCCGTTTCCCTGCTCCCTACCTGTAGATCCTCTTTGTAGATCGATCACTTCTTTAATTTTCCCACAATTCCCCTTTTTCCCCCTTTTTCCCCCTTACCCCCCCTCCCAATCTAAAGTGTAGATGTGAGGGTTATTTACATATAAATAGAGAAAAGAATACAAGTTCAAGCATTTCCGGCGACCCGTGAAACCGATCGAAAGTCAGATGTTAACTAAGGTATGGCGGTGATCTATTTCCGCCAAGGACACAGCTTAATGAAGGTCAGGCCTACATCCTACTGCCCTCCAACCACGAGCTTAAAGTCGAACCCGAAAGACAGCCCACACTTCCCACTCTCACCCACACAGGAAAACTCAACGTATAATATCTTTTTCACTCATCCTATTATAATTTTAGGGGCCCTGTAACCTGACATCTCTAAAGAAAGCGAGCATGAAAATCGTGATATACGAGTACTGTAATTAGGCTTCGCCTAGTAAAGAAAGAGAAAAAATATACCTACTAGACCTTATGCGGGGGGGCGGGTCGGGGGGTACAGTGTGCAGTTCAAGCATTTGAGATTCGACCACACAACACTTGACTCTAGCATTATACTCCTTGTATTACAGCCAATCATTTGTTCTATGCGAGTGTCCGTTGAGGTTACCGAAAATAGAAACTCGGCCGAGTTGCCCGAGCAGCAGTTACGAGCGGCTGGGATCGCCTTGGAGGACGTACTCGAGTACAATACAGTACCCGGTTACCGTAGGAGACCCTCCTGCAGGTGACCGGGCCCGCAAACCCCCATTGGACGATGCTTCCTACTCTACAGGCCCATTTTATGAGCGAGTCGCAGCGGATACCCGAGAATTAATTGTAGGCCGAATATCATACGCGTGTAGTTCTATGCGTCGTACCTAAGCCACATCAATGGGTATGAAATGATGCGGCCCCTACTGCATGAGGGTGCTGCATGAGGCGGCAAAGTCTCCCTGGGCGCCTTACCAATACCGTACCGTATCTTTTCCTAAAAGTTGGACCGGCACCATTCCAGTAGTAAGGGCCTACCCAATCACCTCTCACTGTATTTGCTCAAAGTGTGGCGATTCAGAAGTTTACCTCTCATTGGCTTGGGTGTCCTAAGTTCCAATCCAACTTTTACGAAATGATACTGTATTAGGGGCTGTTCGGGGGACTTTTATATCCAAACAACAGTTTCAGAGACAGACCAATACAGTAGCATGTCCTAAAACTCGCTCACGTGATTCATTTCACAGAGCCTCCACGGTTCGTCAGTTTGCGAACCAAGGTTGCCAAACCATCCTGTCTCACTTGCACGGCTCCTTTGGGAAAAAAAAAAGAAAGTGCTCAAGAGGATCGACATGAGACATATTCTCGACTCCCAATTCGGTTGTTTAAAGGGAAATTTTTAAGTCGACCAAGACAATTGCGCCACTCCCTTGGATGTGTTTCCAAATCTAACCCTCAGTCATGAGTATCATGCCAAGGGAGTCGTTGTATGTATCCCAGGACAGACAAGGTGCAGGGTGGATGGCGGCGACTGCTTGCTGCTCGTGCAGTCGCACATACTCGCCCAGGGAAAGGAGTCTCCGGAGAGATACGGGGGTATATTTTGTGTGGGCGCAGATATATTTTCCCATTCGGTATCCCCGCATACCCTGTCCTAACGAAACATAGTACTTGCCTTAAGTATATTTGAAACTTTTAGGGCACCCCCAGATACAGTACCCCTTGCCTCGGACGAGTAGACTGCATGCGCAGTAAGTATTTGCGACAGGATGGCTCCCGTAATGACGTGAGCTGCATCGAGCTCTTGGACATATAAGTGGGGGGAGCCCAGACATCAGTACTATGTCTCTCCACCAAACATATCCTTCATAGACCTCTTGTCTCTGAGCGCGCAATTTTCTTAACCCTGAATTTCTGCCTTCCATCCTCTCAACACCTACTCTTTGAATGAGACACTACCCAACCGGCCAATGAAACTTATCGATCCCGGTTACCGATTCCAAGCAAGGCTAAGGTTCTCGAATATTCCTTACTCAAGCATCGCCGCCCTAGACTCGTTTCGTATTTCATATTTCTCAGGCCTGGTATGGAGCGTATGGGCACGAATCAACAATAATCCGGCGCAAGCAAGGTGATAGAATGCCACGTCAAATTCTATAAACCGATTCAAATATGTGGCAGGGCTTCAACTGCTTGCAGGCTACTTAAATTCGCCGGTGCGCAGCTATTTTTTGTCTCAAATAATGGCATAGAGTAAAATCTCATCTTCCTGTCTTCAAATCTTGCTTCTCTCTTTTCCTGCCCTTCTCGCAGCACATATCCCAGAAATCTTCCATTACAATAACTCTCTACTCTAATACGCACGATCCACACTTCTCGTGGTAAGTTTATACCATTAGGGTGGCTAGTTCGCCATTACTGATACAAGGCATCGCAGCCTCAGGAACCCAGCAGCGGAGTTATAATGTGTTTTGGGAAAAAGAAGTCAGTACGGATACCTTGCTACGAATCACAAGTTTGGAGCAACTAAAATTCGTTTGTCTTCCGCAGAAAACCCCCACCCAACAGCCGCGAAGGTGGGGTGAATCAACGGGAATATGGCCCACGAGTGGTCCGCAGCAGTGTACGCTCTCGAGCGAGTCTCAGTTCAGAAAACAGAAATACGGAGGGTCGACCCGAGAATGGTGGCCCGGGAACGGCGGACAACGGCCGCAAAGACCCACGTACTCAAGGGAGCCCCGTTTCGGCAAACCGAAAGGCAGAGAGTCAGCAAGATGGGGATGGAGGAGGACTGGAGGTTGCTCATGACCGCAGCACACGCACTCGGAGGAACCTCAGCCTGAAAAACAGAACCGCTTTGAGTCAACCGGAAGGCGATGAGATGCGAATGGCACCCAGCAGCAGCAATAACACACACACACAAAAGAGCTCCAGTCCAACAAACACAAATGCGGAGGGTCAACCCGAGGATGAGAGACCAGGAGTGGCACCTAGCGGCCGCAGGGGCACTCACGCTCAAGAGAGCCCCGATTCAGCAAACAGAAATTCAGAGAGTCAGTCAGGCGGTGATAGATGGGGAATGGCAGCCAGCGGCGGTCACATCACACGCACTGGAAAGAACTTTAGTCAAACAAACAGAAATGCCGCAACCCAGCACGAAGATGATGAGCCACGAACGGCGCCCGGTAGCGACAATAACATGCACACACAAAAGAGCCCTAGTCGAGCAGACGGAAATGCGGAAAGTCAACGCAGAAACGATGGACCGGGAATGGCGGCCAGTCGCAGCAATAGCACACACACTCAAGAGAGTTCTAGTCCAAGAAGCAGAAATGCGGAGGGTCAACCCGAGGATCTTGGTCCGGGGGCGGGGGTCAGCGGCCGCAAAGACGCAAGTACTCAAGGGAGCCCCGATTCAGCAAACAGAAACCCCATGAGTCAACCGGAAGATAATGAGCTGCAAATAACACCCGGCAGCAGTAATAACACATATACTCAAAAGAGCCCTAGCGCAGCAAATAGAAATGCCGAGGGTCAACCCGGGGACGATGTACCGGAGATGGTAGCCAATGATAACCATAATACACACTCTCAAAAGAACTCTAGCCCAGCGAACAGAAATGCAAAAGGCCAACCAGAGGGTGATGGACCGGCGATGACGACTGGCAGCCACGATAACGCACACACTCGAAAGAACTCCGGTTTAGGAAACAGAAATGGGAACAGTCAGCAGGAGGGCGAAGAACCGGGAATCGTGGACCGGAAACTCATCCCATACAGCAGCCGAGGACCGGCGAGCGAAGGCCCAAGCCCCACCAGAAGCCAAAGCTTAGGCGAGGCCCAGGACACCTTCGACCATAGAGTGGGGTATGGGATGGGGGAAGGGAGCCAGAGTACCCGCGATACAAGCACTATTGATACTAGTATTGAATATCGCAATACTCAAGGGAAATTCGACTCTAATTCTGGTGGCTATAACAATTATGGGGATGAAAACAGTAAGATTGTAAACGATGGGACACTTGTCAACGAAGAGGCCGCAACGAATTTTATGAGGGCTGATGGGGAAGAAGAGTTTAAGAGTATCGGTAGACTTTCCACCCAACACCCCACTTCTCTGTACTAGCACTGTACTAACATTTAAGGAACGCCCAGCCACAGCTACCAGAGGGGAGGAGCTACATGTTCCCTGGATGGTCCCCTATTGCCAAAACCGAGGGTTTAAAGGTCGCGGAGATATTCTCAACAAGGTCAAGGCTAAGACTGAAGTGAAGGGTCATAACCGGATTGGGTTATGGGGCTTGGGCGGTACCGGGTATGGTCATATACATTGCCAATTGCAAAGGGGTCGCTGATAATAATTAGGAAAACTCAAATTGCCTTGGAATACGTATACCAGTATAAAGGGAGGCGCCCGGTTTTTTGGGTCCATGGAAGCAGCCTCAAAAAGTTTAGTGAGGAGTTTAACAATATCGGGATCTCTCAGGCTACTATCGGCGGGGAGGACGACAATGCATTGACTTTGGTTAAACAGTGGTTTGAGGGCCCAAACAGCGGAGAATGGATTCTGGTTGTGGATAATGCCGACAACGAAAGGGACTTTGAGAACAATAGCAGCCCTATTGCTCAATATATACCCCGGGGCCCCAAAGGAACTCTCATAATAACGACAAGGTCTAGGCAGGTTGCGTCCAGGTTAGGGTGCCACGGTGAAACCGCCATTGAAGTGCCGCGAATGGGGCCAGAAGAGGCCAAACAGTTGTTCTTATCTCACTATGAGGCATCGAGCCACCCAGGACACGAGAAGGCAGTTGAGGACATCCTTGGCTCGCTCCACTATCTCCCATTAGCATTAGTCGGTGCAGCTGCTTACATGACTGAAACCTACACCTCTCCTTCAAACTACCTTGGTATGCTCAAATCAGAGGATGTAAGGGAAAAGCTCCTGTCCCAGGAGTTTGATGACATATACCGAGAAGCTCCAACGGGAGTGGCGGAGAGCATTCTGAGCATCTTCTTTACCACCTTTGAACAGATTACGAAAGAGCACCATGATGCCGCGAATATTCTTCGATTGATTACGTTTATGAAGGACCACCAGAATATACCAGAAGACGCAATACGGCGTTCAGGCTTAGAAGGCGTGGATGATGAGCTCACCGCACGGAACGCAATCAGAAAACTCGTGGACTTTTCTCTAGTCACTAAAACTTCTAGCTTGGTAAAGGGTCTGCCAGTGTACGAGCTTCATCGCTTGGTACAAAATTCGGCCGAAGCTTACTTCAAAAAGCACGAGAGACGGGATGTGTCGATCTGGATGGATAGAGCGCAGAAGGTAGAAACATTCGTTTCGCCATCACACTGGTCCTCCGCAGCATCCTCTCAGCAGCCACCGGAGCCCCATGGCATGGGAAGACAGGGAGGCTCCCAGCAGCCTTCGACTACATGAGGAGGATTTAAAAAGCTTGAATTATCCCCATCTTGCATGTATGACACCTCCGGAATGAACCTTCTTATCCAAACGTAAGCTAACCATGGAGCTATCCAGTAGCGGAATAATATAGATGTCGATCCCCATTTATTTCCTTATATCCCTATATGCCTTAAGGTGTTAGTGCTTATGCCCGTGGATTTTCATAGAATTAGATAGAAACTTTGACGCATGAGGAATTATCTCCGTATTTTGTTGCTACGGTACTTAACCTCACATTGCACCGGAATACCCAGGGGCAAATTAAATATTCCGAAGGAGTGACGCCCAATAGTTGCCCGCCACCGGCAAGACTTTTTCATAGAAACCATGGTGATGTCAGCTTTAGCGATCTAAAATCAACCACTTTCAACTCGAATTTCAACTATTCCCTTCCTCCGAAGGCTTCCTTCTGAAGCTTCGCTCGCCTGAATGGTTGTTATTCACAAGAGTGGAATGATTTGTTTCGTGCGTAATTGTACTCGAGTAAATATTGGGCTGGATTGAATAGTAGTTCAAGTGACATCATGAGGGTTGCTACAGAAAAGGCCCTGCCAACCAACGGTTTTATTTTGAGGCTGATTACAGGGTCAGGGTTCCGGCATAGGGTTTTAACAGGGGTATGTCGCGAACATGTGTTTGGTCCAGCACCCCGTGATAACTCGAGTGTGGACTTCAACCCGAGCCTACGTGTAATTGTGCATTCGTGGTGACCCGCCGGATGTGATGATGAGAAGGAGTATGTGTAAAACACAAAGTTACTCCATTAGTAGACCCTGATAGCATAAGATCTCATCTTCCGGAAAGCGTATTGTAGGTATTTGCACCGGGGGTGTTCCAGGAGCACTGATTGCTGGGAGCGTTGGAGATTATTCACAAGCGTAATGGATTGCTTTAGTAATTTAGTAGTTTAGGGAGAGGATTCTACCAACACGTCTTTCCTATTTATCACGGGAGTGTACGGAGGAATTGGGACATGTGGGGGATATACCGGTAGAGGTAGATATACCGTAGTGACCTATGGAAGGATCGGGACGCGGTACCGGTATTTGTGTTTTGTTTATGCACCTAGCTTAACCGTTAGTTTAGTTTCTGGAGTAATAGCGACAGATGTTGGGCAAGTCATGTCTCATGCTCTTCCCACACAGCGCCCAATTTCCAAGCGAACCTTCTCATTCCACTCGAGCACCGTACTGTCCACCGTCGCGCGACCCATTTCCCCACTGTCATGAAGTTCATACACGCATACTCTCGTCTAAGCCCCCTAGTCGAAGTGCCGCACAGGGGACTGAGACTCCCAGGATCTGTGATATAGGTTCTCCGAAATATCGGTACGGTAGCTTTCTCCCAAGTGACGGAAGTCTGTGGCATCGCCCAGCGACGGCGACAACGAAACAGCCACGGTGAAACAAAACGCCAAGAGTTCAAACGAAATTGATCGCACAACTCAGGAGCTGGGAAGCTCTCCTTTCCTTCAACAACCTCTATCACTAACTAACTAACGGTAAAGACAGGAGCAGATAACCACAACACAATGTCCCCCCTATCCTTCCATGGATTACCACGCATATCCATGCTTCCACATGTCTCTCCCCCCTTGCTCACTCCCGTGCTAACAAAGTAAAGGCAGGCGCCAGCCTTCCGACAACCAACTCCCCCAAGTTCCCCTCCGGCTCTTCTGCTCGTTGACCACCTCATTACCGCTTCCTTACAGCTTTTCCGGCGGATGCAAAACTCAAGTGCATCCCCGCAACCTATGCTTTCCCGAAAGCCAGAGCACTTGCCCGAAGCCAAAGCGCATTCCCAGAAGCTCTCCGAACAACAAATGAATTATCACGAGAGAACGCCGAGCACCATTTCGCGGTTTTCAACACCTAGGAATGCTTCAAAAAGTTTGGCTATGATCAGTCGAGAGTATCTTGGGGTCCTTATTCTTTTTCTCTCTCGCGGGAGGTGTCCTATATACACAAGCTTGACTTTACAGAAAAAATTCTTCATCCAGAACAATGCCCATAGTCTCTCCTATCTTCGTTCCATCTCCCCATCCACACAACACCATCGAACATTCCCGAAACTCATATTCCCTAATTCCCTTCTTCCAATTTCGTCCTCTTACACAGTTTCCCTCATCATCCATAACCCGTTACTTTCCTAACACCGTCTTCTGTTTCCTAACCATCATGGTGCGATACCGTTGCGCTCCAACTCCTAGCTAACCTTAATCTCTCTAACCTCCGGTCGCCCCTAGTGCCAATTCCTAAAACATCCCAAACATTTCTGCTTCGTCTAGCTCCACAACCAAAGATCCCATCGCGCTCCTGGTATCTTACTACCCAATCTTGCGACCGATTTCAAATCGATTTCCTCTCAATTGTGTACCATCAGTGTTCCAGCTATATCCAAGATATGGAGCCTTTGTGAAATTTTAACAATGCTATTTTGGCTTCCTCCTGCACGGTAGTGTGCCCTCTTAGGACTTCGGCACGGTAGAAACTCCTACAACCGGATCGTGTGTTGTGTCACCGGAGTTACTTTTCCGCGTGCCTCACAAGGTCCGAATAGCTAACCTTTTGCTATCCTCTTGACCCCTTTTCCAGCTGAGGGAATCCCGGACCTCGGGTCAGATGGTCCGATTTTTCGACCTTCTATAATGGGCGTTCTCGTGCAATGCGAAAGCTCTCCATCTTAATTACCTCCCCCATGCCGAAAGACAGTCACGAGAGAACCAGAAGAACAGCCGAAATATTGCTGCAAGCCAGGATAATGTCCCTTCTATTATCCTCCCGTCCCATCTTTCTTGTTTATATTTCTTTGCTCCCCCCTCTCGCTTATGTTAGTATAAGCTCCATACGGCCAATCAGCACGATTAGGTAGAAAATATCATACTGAAATTAATAAAGTTCTTCATGTGCTCTCACTCGGCTATTTGCAGCCTGCAGCCAATAGGAGTCGTTTAGTAACCATACAGAGGCCAAAACACACCAAAACCGCCGGCCCCCGAGCTATCATAACCCAACCACCATAGGTGGAAACAGCATGGAAAAAGGTTAAAAAGTAATTTGCCATAACAACACCCACACAAAAAAAGTGTAGGATTTTTTCCTTCAATTCTCGTACAGTATTGAGGGCAGGATGTCCTTTCCCTCAGGATACCTCTCAAGACCAGGGTTTTTGTATGGGGAAGATAATTTTGGTGTGTTTGGCCTCGGTCTAGTTACCAAACGACCCCGCCATTCGGAGGAAAGCTCAGGTTGTACGATTAATGTCAACCTATAGGATGCCTTAGATCTTATTAGCTAGTGTTTATAATTCTGGCAATCTATCAAACTAAGCCCCCCCGGGCAGAATGGCCAATCTCCTTCGCGAATCTATTGGCGGATCACATGTAAACTTGCTATCGTGCCCGCCACTAATGTTTGCTAAGCCCCTAGAGTCCTAGTGCCACCACACCTTATTCTGACGTCCTAGCGTGAAAACGAGCTTCACTGGATAATGCGGTATCATATCCTCCATCCTCTCCCTAACTCTTGTGTGAATGTTCATGAGATTTCATTCAATCCGTCAATGAGATTTACCGATCTCCGATTCCGTTTCCGCACTGGGCCGAGGTGTCCCCTACTCAGGCGCCTTAGTCCCAACTCATTTCACATTTCTCAGAGCGTTGAGCAGGGGTCAGCTACACGAACCAACCATGTATTATTATTCGAGACAAAATTTAACTGCGCCCCAGGAAATTTAAGCAGCCTCGCTTCTTCCCCAACAAAGTTCCGGTACCATAGTTCAGAGCCTTGCCACACGTTTGAATCAGTCCATTGAATTTGACGTGGCATTCAGTCCCTGCGCCTGGGCCGAATTGAAATATGATCTCCCTGTTTACAAATTTTATCTCTCGCGTGTCCCGCCCTTCTCACGACCCATATCCGAGAGAAACTTTTGATTGCGATGATTCTTTGCGCTAACATGCATAGTCCATATATCTTGTGGTGAGTTTATACCGTCCGAATCACTGATTCACCATTGCTAATACAAGGTACCGCAGCCCCAGAAGCTTAACAGCGGCGTTGTGATGTGTTTTGGGAAAAAGGAGTGAGTGCCAATCCCCTGCTACGAAGTGCGAGTTTTCGACAATTAAAATTCACCCGTCTTCGGTAGAAAACCCCAACCCAGCGGTAATCGGAATGAAGATGGGCCAAGAGTAGCCAGCCGCCATAGTAGTGCAGCCCCCCCAACAGACTTCTGTCCAGCGAAAGAAAATGTACCGGGCCAACCCGGGAGTAATAGCCAGAGAGTGGCGGCGGCCAGCAGCAGCGCACGTGGTCCAGGGAGCGGCGGTTCTGCAAAGGGAGATACAGAAGGACAACAAGATAGTGGCCCAGGAGAAACGACGGCCAGCCGTCCTAGCAACCGCAGCAGAGACCCTCAGAGACATGCCAGCCGAAGAAGAAGAAGGGAGGGTCAACCCACGGATGGTGGACACAGAATGGCAGCCAGCGGCCGGAGTGAGGCACACACTCAAGAGAACCTCAATTCATCAAACCGAGATCCAGAGAGTCAGCAAGATAATGATGGAGGGGGAATTGTAGCTAGCGCTGGTCTTAGCACGTGCTCTCGAGAGAACCCCAGCATGATAGACGGGGATTATGGGGGCCAACTGGAAGCCAACGAGCCGCAAACGGCACCCAGGAGCAGCAATGACACACACTCTCGAAGGAGCCCTATTTCAGAAAACGAAAACATGGAGGGCCAACCCGGAAATGATCGACCAGGAATGGCGGCCAACGGCCGCGAAGATGCACGCACTCAAGACAACTCCAACTCGGTGACTGGGGATGCCGGGAGTCAGTCAGGTGATGACAGAAGGGGGGTGGAGGTCGGCGCCGACAGCAGCGCATGCCCCCAAAATATTTCCAGTCCGGCAAATAAAATTGCCAGGGGCCAATCGGAGGATGAACTAAGAATAGGGGTCTGTGATTCTGACAACGCAAGCACTCGAAAAAACTTCGATTTAGCAAGCAGAAATGTGGAGAGTCAACCGCAGGGTGATGGACCAGGAGTGGCGGACGGCGGCATCGGTGCGGCACCCACTCGGGAGAACCCCGATTCGACACACAGGAGCACGGGGGGAGGCCACAGGAGAAGCGGTTCGAAGCGGGGGAATAGGAGTAATAGTGGGCCTCAAAGCCAGCTCAAGAGTCCAGGCAATACCGGGAGCAATCTAGATGATCGACCACGCCCCCCAAATATAGAGGCTACTGGGGGGGTAGCAAGAGACCACCGTGGCCCAGCCGGAATGCACGCCCCCAATAACGGCAGGGGGGGGACACTTGACGAGCCCGGGAATACAAGAGCTCTAGATGGCGGGGCCCCTGACTACGGCGGTCGCAGGTCTAGGTCTGTTCGACGCAGCCACAGTCATAGGACTCAACCCAGAGATAGAAACCTGGTGGGGGATGGAAATACGAGCACAGACCATAGCCAGAGTTGGCTTGATGCCCCTGCAACCGGATACTCGGACCAAAAGCGCAGTCCAGACGATCGCAGAAGACCAACTAGCGCAGGGGAAAGCTCATCCGGAAACCCATGGGAGGGCATGGGAACCTTTGGCCATAAAGAACTGTACCGGGTGGGGGAAGGGAGCCAAAGCACCCGCGATACAAGCACTATCGATACTAGTATTGAATATCGCAATACTCAAGGGAAATTCGATTCTAATTCTGGTAGTTATAACAATTATGGGGATGAAAACAGTAAGTTTGTAAACGATGGGACGCTTGTCAACCACGGAAACATGTCTGTGAATATTACGAGGGCTGATGGAGGAGAGGGGCTTAAAATCAGTGGTAGATATTCCATCTCACACCCCACTTATATGTCCCGGAACCCGACTAACATCAAGAAATATTCAGCCACAGCACCTAGGGGAGAGGAGCTGCATGTTCCCTGGATGGTCCCCTATTGCCAAAACCGGGAGTTTAAAGGTCGCCGAGATATTCTTAGCAAGGTGGAGAGCAAAACTGAAAAGCGGGGTCATAACCGGGTTGCGTTATGGGGCTTGGGTGGTACCGGGTATGGTTACACACATCGCCATTCATAAACAAAGGGGCCACTAATGACAACTAGTAAAACACAAATTGCCTTGGAATACGTATACCAGTATGAAGGGAGGCGCCCAGTTTTTTGGGTCCATGGAAGCAGCCTCGAAAAATTTAGTGAGGAGTTTAAGAGCATTGGGACTTCTCAAGCTGCGATTGATGGGGAGGGCACAGAAGCATTGATTTCAGTTAAGAGGTGGTTTGAGGGTCCAAATAGTGGAGAATGGATTCTAGTCGTGGATAATGCCGACAACGAAAGGGACTTTGACAGCAATAGCAGCCCTATTGCTCGGTATATACCCCGGGCCGGCAGGGGAACCCTTATAATAACGACAAGATCCAAGCAGGTTCCGTCCAGGTTAGGGTGCAATGGTGAAAACGCCATTGAAGTCCAGCGGATGGATGAGGGTGAGGCTAGAGAGTTGTTCTTATCCCGCAACGCGACTATGAGTCAACCGGGAGACCCAATGGCAGTTGAAGAAATCATTCGCTCGCTTCACTATCTCCCATTAGCTTTAGTCGGCGCAGCTACTTACATGACTGAAACCTGTATCGCTCCTTCAGAATACCTCAGCATGCTCAAGTCAGAGGATGCAAGGGAAAAGCTTCTATCTCAGGACTTTAACGATATTTACCGGGAAGGTCCAACGGGGGTGGCCGAGAGCATTCTGAGTACGTTCTTTATTACCTTTGAACAGATTACGAAAGAGTACTATCATGCTGCAAATATTCTTCGATTGATTACGTTTATGAAGGACCACCAGAATATACCAGAAGACGCACTACGGCACTCCGGCTTAGAGGGCATGAATGATGAGGTCACCGCGCGGAATGCAATCGGAAAA
>Ga0307509_10006125_pt1 | contig 16332 bp, 17 predicted proteins | sample 10_EM_MG_FD_202245 | JGI IMG/M metagenome (GOLD analysis project Ga0307509, IMG submission 202245) | Populus trichocarpa ectomycorrhiza microbial communities from riparian zone in the Pacific Northwest, United States - 10_EM | ecosystem: Host-associated > Plants > Roots > Unclassified | place... | reverse complement strand
CCGTCGCCTCCAACTGGCTCTGGAACTTTGGTATCGGTTACGCTACCCCCTACCTGGTCAACAAGGAGGCAGGCTCTGCTGGTCTCGAGGTCAAGGTGTTCTTCATCTGGGGCTCTACTTGTGCCGGGTGCTTCTTGTTCACCTACTTCTGCGTTCCCGAGGTTGGTCCCGCTTATTTCAATTCCTGTTGATCACCGAGAAACTTACGTCTCGTTTTTTAGACCAAGGGTTTGTCGCTCGAACAGATCGATCTCTTATACCAAAACACCACCCCTGTGAAGTCGGTCGAGTTCCGTCGTCAACTCAAACGCGACGGTGTCGAACTCTCGGTTGGTCCTCACGGAGGTACCAACAACAAGCACGACTCCGCTTCCGAGACCGAGAAGGTCTAATTCTAATTTCCCTCCCATCCGCACAAACCACGATCACGCCCCACGCCCCCCACCCCCGTTCCTCCGTTGTTATTTCAAGCGTGTACCCCTCCCCATGCACCTGAGGTGTTGCGATGTACTAGTAGTTTTGCATAATCTTTTACGATAGTGTAATGGTTCTGCAAGCTTTTTCTCGCTCTCTCTCTCGCTCTCTCTCTGGTTCGGTGATAATTGACGACCTGCTGTTGAAGTGTGAGAGGAATCGTGATTGACATCCTTCATGGAAGGTGTCGAGATTGGATATCCCGGATTTGTAAAACGCGCTTCTGTACTTGAATTTTTATTGGATACGCCGAAGTTCAAGCGATGCTCGACTGAATTCGACTTCGACTTCTCGAGCGGCCGCCCAGCGATTGAATGCTTGAAACATGACATGGACGTTCTGCACGATTCGAAGTCTTTTTGTGAGGCTCCAGTTGGCACGCACAGTACATGGGTGTTTCTATCCCCCTTTGATCTCCCTACTGGGTCACCTGAAACCAAACGACGACGACGGCTGGAATGCACCCGGGACTGTCTTCCCTCATTCGGACGGTTCGCTCCAGATTCCCAACAGAGTTTGCTCCACCCCATGACGCCCGCCCTACCACTACATGACGTCGCCTTTGTCCGAGGCTCCTTCACCGCGCGGGTATTGTGTGACGTTACACACGTCTCTTCTGTTGACGCGACCGTCTGACTCTGCGGTCTGGATGATCTCGGATCCGATGAGCGTGTCGAAAGAATTGTCGGGCTGGGTGACCGATGCGGACCGCTGCGGCCATAGGTTGTATAGCACATTGGCACTTATACTTTTGGGATCACCATTTCCAAATTCTCAAAGCGATTCATTTCGAGTTTCAGTTATGGTAAGTATATGTAAGGGTGCGAATCCAACACTGGTTGTCAAGTGTGACGTGCCACGCAACAGACGATTCAGTGGGAGATAAGTACGGTGTATGAGATATGCAACCTTGCTCAGTGTCCGATATCAAAACGATTGAGAATCCACTGATGCTCTGTGTCTCGACGTGTTCGGCTCCCCAATTCGCGCCGGATTACTGGATAAGTACGCTCTGGGCGATGCTGTAGATACCATGCAGAATGCACCCGCGTCATTGTTGACATATATCGTGTTCGGCGCTGGGTCTCAGTCACAGGTCCAAAAAGCGTGCGTACGAACCTCCTTTTGGAAACCTGGGGGAATTGAGTTGCAGGTGGGTGGTCTTCCTCATCTGCGTCTGATTGATTGGATCGATCTCTCGACCCATGTGTGTTGAACCAAGAACGAGGTGGCCGTCCCTTTGCACGGCGGCGATACTGTATGGGCTTCAAGAGTAAGGTGGTCGAACGTGGTGATGAGCAGATGCACACCGGTAGACGCGTCCAAATACGTGATCATGCGGGCGGCACGTGTCGCGTAGTAGACAAGGAAGTCTCTCACAAGAAATCTAGGGACGAGAGTCCGTGTGGGTTTGTGATCCCCAAGCTCAAGATTGCCCGAACCCTTTCTCCGAGGACCCGAGTTCCTTCTTCGACCCGCTCGATCGGCACCGCCTAACACACCCAGGTTGGGGTTGAGAATGAGGGGTTCAGGTCCAAACATTCGATTTCGATCTTCACTTAGCTTCGCGTGTTCTGATCTGCGCCAGGACCCAGGCACGGCTCACTAACATAGTGTGGGTTGCTCATCGCCACGCTGGGAGAACGCGTTACCGCGACTCTAACCCCCGCTGATCCCCCCCAGAAATTTGGTTTGTGCGGTCGTGAAGCCAGCCGCTGAGATCAAAGTCCAGATGCCATCTGGGGAGGATCTAGATCTCTGGGTCTTCGAGAACCGTCTGTCTTTGCGCTTGGACTGAGGGTGATCATGACGGGCCCGGGAATATCAACGCGGATCAGCGTGCGAGTCGGGCGGAGAAAGTGCATACGGTCCCACGCTACCGCAACGGAGAATCCTCGGTTGCGTCGGGGTCAAAAATCGCGGGATGTATAAGCGATTGAGATCTGGAACCGATTTGTCAGAACGTGAGATTGGGGAATATGGATTTGGCTGTAGGCAATCACCAACGCATCTTACACTCACTTACGTCTGGTCCCCGCGGGGTATTTTCCGAATTGGAGAGCGGGTTACGGGTGGGTTGGTCGTGGGTGGGCCGAAGGGATGATGCGAATCTGCTCCGTCCGTATTCTAGATCGTATCCGCGGACCCCGCCAGAAAATTCCCCCGCTTGGCCAGGAAGTGAAAGAGGATCCAGTTAGAACGGCTGTGAAGGGTTGGTCAGAAGCGCTCCGACGGATCCCACCTTGTCCAGCGTAGCATACGTACGTGCAGGGTACGGGTCTCGTGTGACCGATCCCGGACTTTGGGACACTCGGCGCCTGGCTCCGCCCCAGCGTGATCAAATTTTTAGCGCGGCGTTCCAGCGCTCCTTGCGACCTTCCGTTCTGGACATTTTGTGTTGGTGGATTCAGCCTTGGTACTCGATGAGGATGTTTTGAAGAGAGGAGAGAGCGGGAGATCCGGGGAGACGGCAACTTCAAGCGCCAAGACTTTTCCCACGAATCCCAACCCCACCACGCCTTTCTTCCCAGTTGGTCAGGGGGAAACTGGTAATCCGAGAATGAAACACGAGACTCGAGCAATGCACCCGTTCGCGCTTACCCTCTTCGTCCGCTAGCTCTTCCGACCCCCCGACGATTTGTCCCCGGATCTGGAGATGCCAAGAAACCGGAACCTTCAACCTGATCAGCAATCGAGCTCGGAGGTCCGTCCGCGCGTGTCGGGTCGGAACCAGAAGCTTGGCAGGTCCTCCTAGGATCGCGGGGGCCTATCCTGTTGAGATGCGGCACCCCACAGAACTATCGTGGTCCAGTACTGTACGTCCGTCCTCCCCCACTTGTCTGTATTGGGTGTTTTGAATTTGGAATTCATTCGACGGTCCGGTGCCACGTCGGTGTGGATACTTCTCCATCCTCCGAGGTGCGCTACCCCTCTCGTCCGCGCGGTTTGGATTGGTGGTATGGTGGAGCGCGGGGCTGGTAAATGTTCCGGCCCAAAGGGTCGTTGATTCCCTTGGTGTGGGCCACCAGCGGAGTTTGTTGCAAGTACCCGACTCGAGTAACGCTCCTGGCTGGCAGGCTGACTTTACACCCTACCCACCCTAGATCGTCGCCAAAGCCGCCATTTCCTGGATTGGCCGGTTCATTGGAGGAAGCGCTCTACTTCTATCATCATCGGAGAATCAAATGTGGACACGAACGTTGAACTCCCAGTCTTGCTCCTTGGGCCGAAGAACAAGTCAGGTGTCTGCACTCGCTTTCCCGCGGGTCCCACTGCAGGGATGCCCGCTCCATGCACCTTGCGGCGTCGAGCGAGAGGATAACGGAGACGGTTGTACCAAGTAAATATGTCCACCACCTCTTGTAGCCGTCTAGAATCCATTGTCCCCAACGCACTATCGAGAAGTCTTACAATGACTTTGTCTGTGGTTTGATTGCGAAGCAGTTAACGATATTAATAAGCGCTCATTTCGTGCCAGAGGGTGGCGGCGTTGTGGGTCCGCCGCTCCCACCTTCATGCATCGCCTGTTCAATAAAAAGTCCAAGAAATCACTCAAACCTTCCCGGGGGCACATCTCCCTTGGTATTCCCGCCAACACCGCTGTCGGGCCACTTGGTTTCCGAACAGAGTTGGACTTCGGCCCCAAAGGTGAACGGGGCCTCTCCTACCGCGATTTAGAGGCGGATCGATCTGATAGTTCGACCGTGACACCAGATGAGGGAGATAGTAGGACTTCATGGATCGTACTCCACGACAAGAAGAGCGAAAATCGGGGGCTTAACCCAGCAGAAACCTCTGCCACTGGCGCTGTAGTTGGCGGGGACGACCATGGAATCGGCCATACTGGTGAGTGCCCCCATCCCTGTTATCGCAGTTGATCTTCACCTCGATCTTCCTGATAGAAGAGGACGCCGGAGACAGTGGAAGGGAGGAAGGTGGGCCAGCGGAAGCATCGAGGGGTATGTGTCGATATCGGTGCATCGTTCACTTTCTGACGACATCCGTCAGTTCCGGAGAGGGATTGCAAAGATACGGCGCTCGGGGACGGGGCTGCTGCTATTATCGTCGGTACCGCAAAGGATGTCGCAAAGGGGCCGACAGATGGAGACGGATTCGGTCCTCTCAAAACCGTCCTAGGGACCATCTCCGCCTTTTATGGAAATAAAAAAGTTTGCTTACGACACCCTGTTCAAGGTTCTCATCGTATTAACCCGTCCGTAGGAAACCGTCGCCGTCAGAAACGAGATCGAAAAACTCCTGTCACATATAGTTACGCTGGAACCACTTTTCGCGACGCGTCCAAGTGACGTGGAGGAACAGAGGCGCCGGAATGAACTGATACGGTATGCAGTCATTCCCCCCTTAACCTCTGTGCTGATCTCCTTCCAGGACGTTCAAGGGTATCGAAGGACAACTGAGACCTTTATGCGAGAAGTTGGAAGAGCAACAGCTTGCTGAAGATGTTGAAGATGGCGGAGAGGTTTCTCGGCTCCTCGGAGATCTACGCGAGGTTATCAACGACTACAAGGTTCGTTCACAACTGTCGAACCCTTCCTAATGTTGAAGGAGACAACAGATGGTGCAACAAATAATGACCAACAACCGAGCGATAGTGAGTGCCCCCACTCCGCGTCCAAGGAAATAAAATAACCTCATCTACAGAACCCAGGTCAGAACCTCTTCCTTCTTCAGTGACAGATGCCTGACACAATTTTCTGATAGCCGAAGCAGCGGCCCTCAACAACGTCCCTTGTGCACACGCGGCCCAATATCGACATGGTGACCGCAAGGGTTGTCTCAAGGGGACGCGCACAACTGTTCTGGACGATATTGAACTCTGGGTCACCGATTTCACCAAGCCCCCCGTCTACTGGCTGAACGGGTTGGCCGGGACGGGGAAGAGCACGATCGCCCAGACAATCGCGGAGAGGCTGGTGGCAGATGGACGACTTGGGGCCTCCTTCTTCTGCTCACGGGACTTTTCGGATCGGAGGGACCTCCGTCTCATCTTCCCAACCCTTGCGGTTCAACTCGCGCGAAGGTACACCGAATTTCGGTCGATCTTCGTCCCGCTGGTGCAGTCGGATCCGGAGATTGCGCACGAGTCCCTGTACAACCAGATGAAGAAATTGATCGTTCTACCTCTCAAGGAATCCGCCGTTTCGACCGTGATCGTGATTGATGCCCTGGACGAATGCAAGGATGAGGAACCCGCTTCGGCGATTCTGTCAGTCCTCGGGCAGTTTGTATCGGGGGTCCCGAAGGTCAAATTCTTCCTTACCGGCCGTCCGGAACCCCGCATCCGGGAAGGATTTCGGCTCCCTCTCTTGGCAGAAGCGACGGACGTATTCGTCCTCCATGGGGTGGATCCGAGCCTCGTCGGCAGCGACATTCGGCAGTTCCTCAAACAGAGTTTCTTAGAGCTCACCCATCGACGAGGTGGACTGGACGGTTGGCCAACAGAGGAGCAGCTGGACCTCCTCTGCGAGCGGGCAGCGGGATTGTTCGTTTATGCCACGGCGACAGTCAAATTCATCGACCATAGGAACAACCATCCGAAGAAGCAGCTGGACCGCATTCTACAGTCACCGCAGTGCAGTGCTCGCGAGGGAAAGACCGAGTTCAGGGCAGACATAACCCTAGATTCGCTTTACATGTCAATTCTTCGCGAAGCATTTGGTCGCGATGACCCAGAGGATGACCCCAAGGTCCGCTCTGTTCTCGGTGCTGTCGTCCTCGCAGCAAACCCACTTTCTCCATCCACGATCGCCACACTCTTGGGACTTGATACCGACGACGTAATTCCCATTTTGTCGTCGGTTCACTCACTCCTTAGTCTCCAGGACGGCATTGATCACCCTGTTCGATTCTTCCATAAATCCTTTCCGGACTTCATCGTCGATCCGACCCGGTGCACCGACAAGAGGTTCCACATCTCTCCTCCCAATCACCACTCGCGACTTCTGATCGGCTGCCTCGATCTATCGAGTCGAACCCTGGAGAAGAACATCTGCAAGCTCCCGGACGCCGTCGCAAACGTAGATGTCACCGACATGAAGGAGAGGACCGAGCGGTACATAGATCGGGCTCTGCAATATGCGTGTATCTCGTGGCACACGCACTTCGCCACCACACATGGGGCACCGGACCACGCACTCGCAATCACTTCTGCCCTACGCCAATTCCTGGAGAAGAAGTTTTTATTCTGGTTGGAAGTCCTTAGTGTTCTTGGCGCCGTCAGGACTGCAGTCGACGCGTTGAAAGTCACCACGGATTGGTTGGAGGTGCGTTGAATTTGGCCATTTGATGTCTCGCCCAGTTTACCCAGACCAGATCCAGGAGTCATCAACTCTTGACCTCGCCAATGAGTGCTCCCGCTTTGTAACCGGATACTTCGACATCATAAGTGCATCCGCTCCGCATATCTACCACTCGGCACTCGTGTTGACCCCAAGAACGTCGATCGTCCGGAAGCTGTATGAGGCGCATGCTCATCCTTTCGTGAGAGTTGTGCATGGGGCATTAATGTCGTGGGATCCAAACACCGCAACCGCAACACGCCCCTCTGCTATTGAGGTAGCCGTCTGGTCGCAATGCAGCAGGTTCATTGTGATTACCCAGCGTGGTACCGTGATGGTGGATATAATAGATTCAACGACTCTCCAGCGAGTTCAGACCCTTGAACCCCCGCAGGGCATATCTACTTCTCACACGGCATTCGTTTTCTCCCCGGACAGTCGAATGTTAACGTGTAGGACCTATCCGTCGTTAGTTGGGACATCCAGACGGGCGGCATAGTCAGCGCCATCAGGTGGCGGGAATTGGGCAGGGGCATAGGAGAACACCCCTCCATCACATATTCGACGAACGGAAATATGGTTGGAGTTTGTTATTGGTATTGCGACTTCGCCGTTATATCCATCCACGATGTCGTCTCTGGTGTGCACATGCATTCTCATTCACTCGGCACTCCATTTGCGGTTGGAGATCTGTACCCTAATGATGGTTCGGCCTCGGATGATGGCTCGGTCTCGGAAAGCGGTTCAGTCTCGGACAGCAGTCTGGTCTCAAGAAAGAAATTGGCCCCGAACAACAGTCCAGTCTCAAACAAAAGTCCGGTCTCAGTTTCGAGCAACGGCCAGGTCTCAAACGACATCTGGACTCATGGAAAATCGCTTCGGTTCGCGACTCTTGGGTTAACAACCATTACCATCTGGGAAGTTGGGTTTACCTCGGAAACCCCGCCTACAGAGGTCGAGACCCTTTCCGTCCCGAACGATATTCGCTCCGCGATGCCCCCCCACATTGACTACCCCGACCTCGCAGAACGGGTTCAACTCCTCCCCGCCTCATGCCGGCTTGTCATTGCCCATCAGGGCAAAGTTCTGGTATGGGATGCTCGGAATTCCAAATCCCTGCTATCCCAGACGGATACCCGGTGCTCTCCAAGGATGTCCTTAACCTCCGATGGTCGTTTCTTTGCATGCTCGACTACTGGATATGAAATCCACCTCTGGAAGGACTCTCCCACTGGTTATGTACTTCACGGAACACTCGCGTCCAGCAATGGAATCCCCAGTTTGCTTCTCTCGCCAAATGGAGAATCAATTATTACGTTTGGTGAACGTACGATCCGGTTATGGCACACGAAGAGTTTTACCGCCCCCCCTTCCGGTGTTTTAACACAGACTCTTCGGCACACTGGAGATTTCATCCTGGATTTTTCGCCTGATGGGACGTTGGCGACAGTGGTGAGGAGGGAGGACAGTGTGGTCACAGTTCTTGACCTCGAGTCGGGTGCCCCCCAGTTGACCATCGACGCGGGCACGGATATTTATGGCCTCAGAGTGATTCAGGACAGCGTTGTCGTCATAGGTGATGGGAAGGTCATCGCTTGGAAACTACCTGCAGGGGATCGCATTCCAAATGCTACGGTGAACGTTAACGATAGCGTTCGGGCATCAAACTTCAGCAGTCCGGGGAAGGGCAAGGTGTTTACAGCTGCAATATCCTCCGATCTCCACCATGTCGCTCTTGTGACATACGATTCTCCGGGGCCCCGACCTCTGTACATTTGCAGTGTGTCTGCCGGGAAGTACCCTGGGCATCGTGTTACACATGGGAACACACTATGGTTCGATCCTGATGGGCGCAGTGTCTGGTGCGTTGGTATTACCGGTGAGGCGGAGGTGTGGACGGTTCCCGGGCACGGTCCCACCCCACCTCACGAGGCGTCCGATGTAGTTGGCATCGAGCACCCACCAGAAGGGTATCCCTGGGGATCCTCTCGTGGCTACCGAGCCACAGATGATGGGTGGGTGCTTGGTCCGGATGGAAAGCGCCTCTTGATGTTGCCTCCTCCTTGGCAATCGTTCGCATTGGGGCGGGTGTGGAATGGGCGATTTCTCGCGTTACTGCACGGTGCACTATCAGAACCTGTTATTTTGGAGTTAGATTCATGACTACCCAATGTTTTACGTTCCCTCTCCAGTTTTCGTATTTCGGTGTGGGTCTGTCTCCCCCCCATTACTTACAATAGCACGTCATATGTGTATCACGGTACCTCAACGCTCGAAAGTAGTACTGTGCTGCAACTCGGAGTAGGAGATCCGCTTGCTATTTATCGTTGACACGGGCGAAATACCACCTAGAGATACCAGCGAGGTTCCATGTCCATGAGAAGAAGGCGGGCTGGTGATGAGTTTCCTGAGAAAGGCTGCGACCAGTTAATCCGCAAGACACCAGCAGATTCAAGAAGACCAAGAACGCCGGCGAAACGTGACCATAAGTTCCAGACCTAAGCTGCGGTGTGCAGGGGGCGAGGCTGTATTTGGACCGCATTCTACGGAGGTTTTGGGTGTGAGGGGTCGGACGCCCCAAAGTCCGAAAAGTGTTCAAGACTCCGTTCCATCTCCGCGTCCGTGACGAACGTCAGTTCCCGCTGTCTCTCCGGTTACCGTTTCTCAAGCTTGAGCGTCGTCGGCAGTTGAACTTCTCGGTCTTCAAAACCCTGACACCAAACCGTTGTCGAAGGACTGAAGAGTGATCGTGAGTTGAGGTCGCCTCCCCTCCTGTGAACCTGCCTAACGACGACGCCCTCCCCTCCTCTGAATTGAGGCTGGATTCCAGCCTAATCGTGAGTGCCCAAATCTGCAGAGCACTGTGTCTAGGACTCGTGTCCCTTTCCGGATTGCTGGCCGTGCGGTTCTGAATATCAGACTGGACAATATCCGGGTGTCGGGTGAGTCCAGGCACCCCGGCGTGGCGGGAAAACCCATGGACAGGTGACCGTGATCTTGAAAGTGTTCGATTCACGCGTGTATGGTTCCCTGATTTCCGGGTACTCCTGGGGAGGCGGGGAGCACTTCGCTGCGCTGACCTTAACTCCAGTTCATTTCAATCCTAGTGGCAAACCCCCGTCGGGGAGGTGTTGAGGAAAAGGCACGCGATCGTAGAGTCAACCAAGGCATACTACACACACATGCTGAAGGAAGCAGATAGAATAAGTATAGACAATGAATCGGACGGCGGAGGGGGTATCATACGCAACGCGGGCGTCTAGATATATCGGTAGATAATACAGGAAATAATTCAGACTAGCACACGCAGCGCGACAACAACGAAGGACCAATAGTGACCTTTGGTTCACGTAGAACGCAGACGCGGCATCCAGGCGACGGCGAGATGGGTTACTGCCATGGTGACCACTTGTAATTGTCGAACCCAGGGCTGCTCTAGTGGTCAGATGGCAAGGATTGAGAATTAATATCACATCCAAGGTGTAAACGAATCCCACTCACGAGAGAACCGTCACAAGCATCCTTCCTCTCAGTCTTCTTCATCACTACTATCAGTGTCATCGCTCGCCAACGCGGCCCTAAGGCAGGATTCCACACGCGGGACATATTCCTTGAGCTGCAACACGGAGGCCTGCAGAAATTTGTCCCGACAGATGATCCTAACAAACTTGAGTTTCACCGACATCGACGCCCTCGTTGCTGCCATACTCATCAGATACCGAACGTCGATCCTCTCACCACCGGTGCTGGCATCAATGACCAGTTCCTCCAACTCGGGGCACATGTCGATATTGTCCAAGGTGGGGATGAAGTGGGATACGTTTTTGCATCGTGAAATCGTGAGAGCGCGTAGGTGTTTCATGGGGAAAAGCACTCGGCGAATAGTGAAACCGGATTGTAGCATCAGGTTGCCGCCAGTGAGCCTCAGTCGTTCGACTGTCGAAGGGTCAAACCGGGCAAGGCATTCAAGCACCTGGCAGGTGTTAGTTGCTCTGGGGTTTGTGGGAACCACGTTGATTCGCCCACCCGGACCACCGAATCGGATGCTTGGACAGGTTTCCCTAATGTGCACATGGGCCTTGAAGCCAGAGAGTTCCCAGAGGCGAGAAAGAGAGCTGGGGAGACGGAGGGGGCCCGCAAACTTCGCGCCAACTGGGATCAACAGATGGTCAAGCAAGAGGGAAGAAGGACCACCCCCAACGATGTCCATCCTCTTGAGACACGCCAACGACACCAATCGTCCTCTCTGAGCACCGGTGGTCGGGGTTGCGAGGTGGAGTTGGATTTTGCTGAGACGAGGTGCGGTTTCGAAGAAGTCGAGAAGGGGCCCAACGGAGGAATCCCCCAGCGAGGTGTAGCCCAGTGTAAATGATGTGAGGTTGGCCATGTTCCTCCAAGGTAACTCCGTGCAGATGGACTGCAGATGCAACTCGCGCAATGAAGAAAGGTCTCCGTTGAAGAGCGTGGTTGGGATCACAGGACAACGCTGTGGGGAGTTTTCGCATTTGGCCTCAATGGTCAAGGATTCAAGAAGGGGCGCAGGATGAAATAGTTGTACAGTGGCTTTTTGGACATTCTCTGGCGTCCCGCGGATGGCAACGGATTTGAGTCGAATTGTGGTGTGAGGAACGACCTGGAAGAAGGGGTCGTGGGGGGACAGGTCATCGTATCTCTCCAGCTGCACGTTGATGGGGGAGCGTCCTGAGCGATTGAGGTATATAAGGGTCTTGTCGATGTCTTCACAATCGAAATTTGTCCACAAAACCGAGCGCGAGATGAAGATCTCCCTCCAAATCCGGCACACGTGAGTCAGTGTAATGGTTGCTTGTTCTCTGACATCCTTGTCCCAGAAGTCCGGAATGAGGGTGAGGACCTCGGGAGGGATCCGGTTGATTGGTGCGAACCGGTTTCTCCGGGATCTGATCAGGCTGAGGACTTCGGATGCTTCCCGCTCGAGAGCACGGACCTGAAGGAAGGAACGCGTGAGCCACCACCCGATGTGTATTTCGTTTGTTGGGCCCACCTCGACCTCACCGATAACTGTATTCGCGATGCTGTAGGTTCGAATTCCAGTCATCTGACGAAAAGGTATTCCAACTGTTCCAGACGTACTCCGCATCAAGGCTTGCACCTTGCAGAATCTCTTTGGTAGCACGCAAGTTCAGAGAGATAGAAGAGCTTCTGCCGGCGGAGTTGGGGGTGGGGATAGGGGTGAGCACGGCATCGGGTTGCGAAGAGGCTGGCCGCTTCTTGGAAAAACGGGATAGGAGTTTTTTGTGCAACCTGCGGCAGGTAAACAAAGTTTTTCGAGAAAGAGCGAACATCTAGGGGGATTGTGGGATCCGCCAGGCCTGGGTCGCCGACTTCGCGTGTTTGCGTATTTGTTTGGTCCTCGACGTGGCATTGAGAGAAAACGCGCCTGTGGCTGATATTGACGTAGAACGTGGGAAACAGAACATATGAGCGCCAAACTTTGCCCTTCCCCAGACCCAGTCGCTTGCAGCTGAAGCGCTGAAGAGTCGCAATGGGGTGGCAAACCGGGGACAGATTGTTGTCATTGGCAATCATAGATGTCGTATTCGAGTTCCCACCACGCAGCGCTAAACGCGGGTGGCAGATCTGGGCCCGAATGAGCCAAACCAACGAGGAGACTGCGTTCCAAACATTGAGCACAAGAAGCCGGTCGTCCGCGAAAGTTCGAAAAGTGATCGAGACTTCGTTCCTCTTACGCGGCGCCGGTGGTGGCAACCCGGATGTTTCCTCGAGCAAGGATTGGATGAGCACATCGCGGGAAAGCCTTCCATCACGTATTCGGCGAGTGGGGAGGTGGCTGGGTTTTTTTATCGGTTCACCTCCATGATCCCCATCCACAATGTCGCCTCTGGGATACCCGTGTCTTCCCCATTGCTCGGCTGTCCGTTCTCGAACGACTGGACAATCTCAAACGACATCTGGACTCACGAAGAATCCTTCCGGTTCGCGACTGCTAAACCGGCAACCATCTCTATCCAGGAACTTGAAGTCGAGTTCACTCCGGGAACCACATGTACGGAACCCGAGACGCGTTCTGTCCCGAACAACGTTTGCTCCGCGGTATCTCTACGAGTGACTACGGCTACCTCACGGACGGGTTATATTCCTCCCAGCTCCATCGCCCCTGATGGAAAAGTTCTGGTGTGGGGTAGCCGGACTTCTATATCCCTGCTATCCCGTACGGATGCCGAGTGCCATCCGAGGATGACATTTTCTCCCGATGGTCGTTTCTTCGCATGCTCGACCGCTGGATCATAAATTCGCCCCCGGAAGGGATCTACATCGTAGAGTTGGAGTCATGACATGTGATGCTTCCTCATAGCCTACATCTCCCCCTCGTGCCCGTATTCCGGTGTGGGCCTGTCTTTTCTTCTGTACTTACAACGACACGTTTTGAATGTGCACCATGGTCACTTAATACCTCCGCATTTGAAAGGAGTAGTTTTCCACGCCCCCAATGGCCCTTGAAACCGTATATGCGTTCACAGAGGCAGTGAGTATATTCCAAGAAGTCGGCCGCTCGTCAAAGTCCGCAAAGTGATCGAACGGTTACGTTCCTCTTCCGCGTCCGCCACGATGGTCAGTTCCCATCCTGCAACCGTTTCTTAAACCTGAGCGTCGCCGGCAGTTGATCTTCTCGGTCTTCAAAACTCTCACAGACCAAACCGTCATCGTAGAACTCAAGAACGATCTCCTGATTACCGGCGTGCTCAAATCTGTAGACCAGTCCGTACCCCGATCTTCGCGTCTCCCCCTCTATAACCCGTATTACTTTGCGGATTGCTGACCACACGCGTAATCGCTCTGCAGGTTTCTGAATATCCGGTTGGATAATATCCAGGTGTCGGACGAGGCCAGGCACCCCCACATGGTACGACCACCGATTGGTATGCTTGTCCACGTTTGCTCAACTACTCGTAGATTGCGGTGAAAAACTGCTTCATCCGTGGCTCGGTGGTCCGTTATGTTCAAATGCCCGCTGATGCTGTAGACACGCAGCTCTTAGAAGATGCCACACGACGAGGTGCGCTTCTTTTCTGGATTCTGGATTCCCAGATCATGACATGCGCTGCAGAGGCCCTCAACCAAACCAAGCGATGAAGCTATCTCACATCGCGAGAACGTCAAAGAGTTTCTCCCTCCGCGCTCATCCGGACCTTCAACCCTGCCCTTCCTTCTTCTCGTGTCAGATCCAAACAATGTATTCCATGGGACAAACAAATGGGGGTTGCAATTACGGTCAGCGTGTTAAACTGGATGTTGTACATTAGAGAGGATGTCAAATGATAGATACAGGAAGAACGGGGATGGAAGAAGGTCGCGGCATAAGAAAATGTACAGGTGGGTGCCCGCGTCACGAAGATTTGATCTCTGCAGCCTTGCGCTGTTTGCGAGCCTCGATATCTTGTCTTGTCATCCGCGTCCCCAGGAGGACATCCCAATGGACGAAGAACGGTTGTGAGAAGTTGGACTTGATTCCGATCACCTGTGGTGGAATTTAGTTGCGATACACGCGGACATCCGGTGAAGAGGGCATACCTGGTGGTGAATGTCGTGATAGTCAGCGTTGTTGCCCGTAAACAACTGGAGGGGGTCGAATGGCAGGGAGTATCCACAGTGGTCGTCGACGGTCTTGAAGGTGGCAACTGTGAACAGAAGTGTGGCTTGACGGATGGACATTCCCGTTATCCACTCAGCGAGGACAGCACCGCACGAATCGAGAAGGAAGCCCTCAACGGGATGGTTGTACAGCGCACCGAACGAGTACGGTACGTACAGCCGATGGTGCCAGGAGTGGAACGCCTTGTATAAGAATGTGTTCGTGTGCATGGCGCGATGCAAGAAATATTGCCATGTGTCGATGAAGAAGCTGCCGAGTTTGTTGGTGAAAGTTGTGAATGGCGGGTAGAATGTACTCACAATCCGGCGAGAAGTTGAAAGAGTGGAATAGCCCACCAATAGGCATAGTAAACAAGGTCTTGCCCTTTGTGAAGCCATAGGTGTGCGGCAAACTGACGACCAACTGCGGCTTCGAGGGAGTGAAGGACTGTGGGCGCAACGGCTTCCATCCGGGGTATGTGCATTGAGATAGGGACGCCAGTCTCTGCATCCGTGTCCATCCAGAAGTATCCCAACGCGATTTGGATGATATGCTGGATAACGACCGCGACCAAGACTTGCCTCTTGGTGACCCTATTCCGCGATGTGACCTCCGAACTCTCGTGAATCTTGTACTTCTTCAACCACTCCCAGTTTGTCCCGTCGAGGATTTCAAAGAAGGTGCAGAACAGCCAATACGCGATGACGGGTGCGAACAATGAGAGCCAGAAGTCTGACATCAGGCGAGAGAGTTGGACGTTGGGGTTGTAGTACCATGGGCGAACTGTGGCGAGGTAGGATTTGTGACGGTCTGAGAGGATGAAGGTGGCATTCTGGGTCATTTCTGGTGTCGTCGCCGGCGTCGTCGTGTGCTCGTTGGTGGTGGTGTGGGGCTAAAACCCATAGATGGGAACCGGGCCGTGACCACGTTCCGGTTGACGCTGGCAGAAACGCGGAGCATTTCTCGCAGGCCCTCCCCTTGATCGTTTCCTTCGCCCGTCCCCAGTCTGAACTCGACCGGCACGATCTTAGCCCAGATGCGAATCTAGGCGACCAATGGAGGCGAACTTTCCACGTTCATAAGGCTCCTGATTCCCGACCACCGAAGCGCTGAAACTCCGTCAGCGGGCTTGACGAGTCTGTGGTATCCGTCAATTCCTTTCCGCCCTCTGCTCTGCTTTCGCTGCCCTCGTGTGGTTTCTATCATTCATTTGGTCGAGGGCTATCGCCGAAGCAAAGTCGAATTCTCAAGTGGCAGATGCCGATGCGAGAAGCGCGTCCAATCGTTCGCCCACAAGGTCCGAGTTTTACGTCTGGATCTACCAACCTTGAGGCATGATGGTCCGCGACAAACCCTGGATACTCCCCCTCCCGTATCGGCCTCCTGTGGAACGACTGCAAACATTATGCCGGTTGACGATCCCCGGGCTGCCCCTTCCGTCAGCTACACACGAACACTGCGATCTCGTGTATAGGCGTCAGAATCACCCACGACCAGCAAAATGTCGTAAATTTTCCAGCCGTTGTCAAGAAACGCCAGAAGTACTGAAACGATCAGAGATCAGAAGTCCCGTCACCAGGCCACCGAGTTGGCAGGATCGACTGCTTTGGTTCTCGTGAAGAGATCGCGTGACGCTTTGTGGGGCGGGTATTCTTCGGACCGCTCGCCCCTAGGATAATACGCTACGACTGTGAGGCTCAACGTTCAGCGTCCAGAACTAGATCGCCGCTGATCTGTTTGGCAAGCACCACCACCCAATGTTGGACCTTACCAGCCTGGACCCGAATCAGAATGTATAAATTATGTTTCTCGAAGTTGGAGACATGTTCGGGATCGATGATGCGCTTGGAATACTACGGAAGCGTCGGGACTTCCTCCGGAGAAAGTTGTTCCAGGGTCCCGCCCCAGCCACGATCCCCGAATCCC
>Ga0307509_10006124_pt1 | contig 16333 bp, 14 predicted proteins | sample 10_EM_MG_FD_202245 | JGI IMG/M metagenome (GOLD analysis project Ga0307509, IMG submission 202245) | Populus trichocarpa ectomycorrhiza microbial communities from riparian zone in the Pacific Northwest, United States - 10_EM | ecosystem: Host-associated > Plants > Roots > Unclassified | place... | reverse complement strand
CTTCAACCCCCTGTTAGTCGGTTTGAGGAGTCAAACATCTGTAATCTGGATGAAACTCCGATTCCTTTCGAATATTTGGAAGGCAAGACTTACGATACGGTGGGAGAAAAAACGATTTGGGCAAAGGGATCCCAGAATGGGTGGGACAAGCAGCAAGCGTCACTTGTTCTTTGTGTTTTCACGGATGGGGTACCTAGAGTACCACCAATGATTATTTTTCGTGGGAAGGGTGAGCGGCTTGGAAGAGAAAGGCAGCATTATCACCCGGGAGTCTTGGTTGAATTCAACGAAAAGGCCTACATGAACGATCAGCTTTTCTTACGCTATGTAGAGGAGCACCTGGTACCTGTTCTCGGTGGCCGCCCTACCCTTTTTGCCTTAGACTTAATGGGCTCACATAAAACACCAGTGGTTCTGGAAAAACTACGCTCTCACAATATCACCCCCTCCCTCATCCCTGGTGGTTGTACGAGTCTAATCCAACCACTCGACGTATCAATTAACAAGCCTTTCAAGGAAATTCTCCGAGAACTTACTGATACGGCCATCTTTGAGTCTGAGAGTGTTGAGGCCTTTGACAAATGGACAGTGAGCGACAGCCGTATACTCACTACTTCTTGTGTGGGCGATACTTTTTACAGGTTTCACCTTGAAAAAGGTGATCTAATTCGTAAAGTCTTTCGGAAGGTTGGGCTATCTCTGCCTGTGGATGGGAGCTGCGATCATGAGTTAGATATCAAGGGATTTTCGGGATTGGAGATTGGGGATTGGCATGTGGACTATGGGGTAGTTGATGAAGCTGCTGATATTTCTATTGATAATGATGATGACAATAGTATAGAATTTGTATAACTTTTTTTTTTTCAATTTATTCTACTCTACAGACTTGTCTGACGTTGTATTCTGATCCAAAAAGCAATGAGATGTCTTATTCGTCACTGTGGATCATTAACCATATATGGCAAGTCAAGATCGCACTAAGGATTTTCGTCATATGACGCAAATTCCTGAGATGGTGAATCGCAAGAGTTTTTACGGTACTAGTAGAGAGCCGACATCCCTCACCCGAATTGCCAAACCCAAATAAGAAACTTTCAAGTGGGTTTCTCGGATGAACTATGGCTACTGTGCTGACCGGTGCTCGTTTTCTCAGAAAAAATCAAGCAGCATCTGTTCGGGTGGGCCGTGACGCCTGCGGTCTGTGCAGTTCCGAATCTTGCTGGACGTCTTCAACATCTCTAACCGATCAACCAAGACTATCCGTTACACGCGAACGGGGCGCAGGCTTTTCACTGTTAACCGAATCACCCAGAATCACTCAGAATATGAGAATAAAACAAGGAGCCCACAGTGCTGTAAATTTCGCTTAAGACACATCGGTTTCATGAGCCGATCAACACCCACGATCTTCATTCACACTACGGGACCCAATCATGCATCTGGTCCTGCGAAATTTCCAGCAATCGCATTGAAATATTTTGCGTACAGCACTGAGAGCATTCTACCTGTTGCATACAATAACTCTCTTCTCTTCGATCAACTCCACTCCCCTGTATGAAATCTTCGTACCGATCACTCCTTCATTATCAACGCTTCAAAACCAATTGTCAGGCGAGCGATCGAAGGTGAAGCCAGAGAATTTTAGAACATACTCCCCGGCGATTCTGTGCACCTATCACCGGTCGGTAATGGGCGACATGAAGGTCATGTGGAGTAACGGCACCGCGCTAAATGTCAGGGTTGGTCATTGTAATAGGCAAGAATATTTCCGGATTCATTAGCCGAGCGACGCTACAATTATTATCGAAGTAGTGAAAACAACGAATCCCGGCAGTGTGGGTCTGAGTTACTCTGCGAAAAACGAAAGAGGTATGGGCAAACAACTATCACTATCAAGAAATCTCAACTAGAAAGAAAAACCACACAAGTCACGATCAATTCAAATCTGCTAAGCTACTTCGCAAACCTCTTATCCAAAGCCAACTCAGAGAACGGCAAAGAAGAGATAAAAACACGACCGAAAGAAAGCACAACCTTACTGGTTGTCCGACTACCTAGATACAGGAGATCCTTCTCTTGCTAACCACTATCACAAATTTTCCTTCCCTCTGTTCACAGTCCAAGGTATTCCTCCGTTGTACAGTACTTGTACTGTGTTGCCCTCGTAGTGGTGGTGGGGAGCAAGGGCGAGAGAAGTGAAAGATCGTAACTTTACATAGAGCCCCCTGTCGGCCAAGACTAGACAACAGCCCCCCCTGCAAAAAACGTGACCCCTCCCCAAGAAAAGATCATGAACCGGTATATACTACGGTACCTAAGTTATTCATAGACTAGCTAAAGAACCGCAAAGTGAGTAAAGCTAAATTTTATCCGTAACAGTACCGTAGGTGAACTGCCCCGATGGGTGAGGCCGTTGCCGGTTACACCTGCATTGGGTTCATACAAATACACTCCAATACTTCGGAAAGAGCTAGTATTCCTCCGTGCTGGGCTCCGGGATTCCTACTACATTCAACTGGAAAGTGTTTAGCCTAACTAATTTATCTTGTGGTGAAACAATCGCAAGTGGTGAAGCCCTGCTCCAGTAGTAAATGGCAGATGCTTGGTACATCCAAGAGTCATTCACGGTGGTGTACTGTACTAGTACTGTACTGTATGGGCTACAGACTTGGGGAGTGAGGGTGCCAAGATGGGGAAATGCGTTCACTTGGCATGGAAGGTGCTTGCCTTGGTTGGGGATCCCGCTGTGCCGCGTAAGATATAGCAACACGGATGACCACAAGAAAGAAAACCCCGCTTTCCTTTGCTTCAAAGGAGAACAAGTCGGTAAACCCCTTCGATAAACCACCACACCGGTATACTGTTATTTGACCCCCCACCGAACTTTATTTATTATGAATACACGACCAGCGGATGACGGAGGATGGAGTCGCAGCGGTGATCCTCGCGAGTATGGGATCTCGAATACCGGTTCCCGTACCGACCATAACCTGACCAATAATATTCGCGGCGACTCGAATACGAACGTTGGGAATGTGTCACACAGCTATAACACCATCAACATGGGAGTAGACGAAGAGTCCTCGCGGATCCAAGCATGGTTATCGCCACTCGAGCCCGATATAAGACACCGAGCTGTGAGTAATCGTCGACTTGATGGTATTGGGGATTGGGTTCTACAGAGGGACGAGTTCGGGTCATGGTGCGAGAGTCGAGGGAGTTTACCGGATCCTTCCTTGCTTTGTTATGGAGGTCAAGGGGTTGGAAAGACCTTTGTATGGTACGGTATTTCTCTAGGACCCTTGGGCAATGCTTATAAGTGGTGAAATTAGTTCGTTGGTGATAGACAGCCTACGCGAGCAGACCTGTGGAGAGAATATTGCCGTTTTATCTCTCTATTGCGACTACCAAACCCAGAAAGAGCAATCGGCCGTAAACATTATAGGGAGTCTACTCAGCCAGGCTGCCTTGGACGCCAGCCAGATTCCATCCGAAATTCGACGCACTTTTGAGCTGAAGAAGAGAGGTCGCCAGGCTCTTCGATTGCCGGACATGTTGAAATTATTCGTCAAAACAGTCAGTTCCATTGAACGGGTATACATCTGCTTCGACGCTATGGACGAGTTACTACCAGAAAATCGATCCGAGTTACTACGGGCCCTACGCCAGATTGTCCGAGACGCACCGAATGTCCGATTATTTCTTACAGGAAGGCCGCATATTCGAGCTGAACTTGACAAGTATCTCACGAAGGGGGCCTATACCATCCACATTGCTGCCGACCAGGGAGATATTGCAAGATATGTAAGTCGGAGGATGGAGGATGATGATGATGACGGAGATCCGGACTTAATGCCAGATGATCTGAAAAATGATATTTTGGAAACAATGTTGGAAAAGGCTTCGGAGATGTAAGTAGGATGATCGTTATTCGGGGCTTGGATCATTCATTGATGACCGCAAAGGTTTCTACTTGTTGCATTGAATGTCGATGCAATTTTAGGGGAGACCACCCTAGCGAAGAGGAAGAAAATGCTGCGAAAGGTGGCGACAACTGGCGTGGACCTGGAAAGTGTGTATGCCCAAACACTAGAACGAATAAAGGGGCAGAAAAAGGACCGATCAAGGCTTGGAATGGAGGTCCTGATGTGGATATCCCACGCAGAGCGGCCCTTGACTATTGACGAACTCCGCCATGCCCTGGCTGTCGAACCGGGATCGACAGATCTGGATCCAGAGAACATTTGCCCACGAGATATACTCCTCCGGTCGTGCTTAGGGCTTGTCGTTGTTGATCAGGAGGGGTCAATAGCTCGGCTAATCCACTACACAGTGCAGGAATATCTTCGCCTTCCCAATATCCTCCCCGGTGCCCATAAAACCCTCGCGCTGACATGTTTGGCTTATTTAAACTACGACCAAGTCAAGCGACTTCCTATAAATAAGAGCCCCAGTAGCCTCCGGGACGTGCCCTTTCTCCAATATTGTTCTTTGCACTGGGGATTCCACGCGAAAGAAGGCCTCTCAGATGGCGTGATATCACTTGCAGTGGACCTGCTAAGCGAGTACGACAACCATATATCTGCTAGCTTACTTTTTAACCAAATACGATTGCATGGCGTTCTCTTTGAAGCAGATCCTTTATTCAGTGGTTTACACTGCGCATCCTACTTTGGAATTGTTGAGGTCGTGGAAGCTCTGATCGAATCAACTGGCTGCGATGTCAACTCCCAAGATTGTATGGGTTTTACACCACTCATGTGGGCTGCTGACAAGGAAAACGAAGGAGTTGTGAAACTACTGCTCGCAAGGGACGATGTCGATTCCAATAATCCAGACAATAGTGGTGCAACACCGCTCTGGTGGGCTTCGTGGAATGGGCGTCATGCAATGGTGAGACTACTCCTCGCGAATGGCAATGTTGACCCCAACAAGATGAACACCTCTGGTGGGACACCGCTCGCGGTGGCCTCCGAGTGTGGGGAGGTGGGGATTGTGAAACTTTTGCTGGCAAGGAACGACATCAATCCCGACAAGCCAGACAACGATGGAGTAACACCACTCTTGTGGGCTTCAATGTGTGTGCATGAGGAGGTGGTGCGGCTACTGCTCGCAAGGGGCGATGTGAACCCCGATAGGTCAAACCATGATGGCCAAACGCTACTCATGTTAGCCTGTTCCAGAAAGCATGAGGGAGTGGTGAGACTACTACTCGCAAAGCGCAATTTCAATCCCGACCAGCCAGAGAAGTCAGAGCAAAGGCCCCTCTGGTTGGCTTGTTTCACTGGGGATGAGGGGACGGTAGGACGCCTTCTCGCAAGGGGCAATGTCAACCCCGACGAGTTGGACAACAATGGTGTAACGCCACTCTGGTGGGCTTGCTTCCGCGGACATGAGGGAGTGGTGAGATTACTGCTTGCAAGAGGTGATGTCAATCCTGACAAACCCGATATCAAAGGTCGGACACCGCTCTGGCGGGCTTCTAGAAATGGACATGATGTGGTAGTGAGACTACTGCTCGGAAGAGACGATGTTAATCCCAACAACCCGGACAGCAATGGTCGGACACCCCTCTGGATGGCTGCTGAGGCTGGATGTGTGGAGATCGTGAGACTTCTGCTCGGAAGGGGTAATGTCAACCCCGACGAGCGAGACAAGTGGGGTCAAACACCTCTCGCTTCGGCATCACGATGCGGAAATGAAGAGGTGGTGAGACTTCTGCTCGCAAGGGACGTTGTTGATCCCGACGAGCCGGACGAAGCTGGTGAGACACCACTCTTGAGAGCTTCGGAGTTTGGGCATGAGGGGGTGGTGAGGCTACTGCTCGCAAGTGGCAAGGTTAATCCCGACAAGCAAAACGAGGATGGCAGAACACCACTCTTGTGGGCTTGTGACCAGATACATGAGGGGGTGGTGAGATTGCTACTTGCAAGAGATGATGTCAGTCTCGACAAGCCGGACAACCTTGGTATAACGCCGCTCTGGTGGGCTTCTTGCCGCGGACATGAGGGGATGGTGAGACTGCTGCTCGCAAGGGGCAGTGTCAACTCCAGTACTCCAAACAAGCAAGGTCAATCCCCACTTGACGTCGCTTCTAGGGGCGGGTACATGAAAATCGTAGCACTTCTCCAATCTCAGACAACTGCAATCCCTAGCGAGGAGTAAGCTCAAAGAGAGATTTTCAAATTGGCTTTCGCTGCTGACCTGAATACACACTGTCTTTGCCAGAGTTCCCATATAGATACCGGCGGTTAGCCTACCTTACGTCTCCACTACGAGCCCCATACAGCCTCTCACCTTATTCATTACCGTCCTGTGGACACCCCCGTATTCTTGCCTTTCGGTTTTTCTCCTGCGCGCATATTTGAACTTTGGGAACTTGGGGAAAAACCCTTTGTCGTGCACCATATATGTGCCCAATCTTGGGCCTTTTCTCCCCCTGGCGGCGGGGATAAAGGGCGATGCTGGGTTCATTATCGGGGATGTTGCCGCTTCGAAAGTGCCTGGTTTTTATTCATATAGATTCCTTTTGATATATGATAATATTATTATAGTTTATCTTTTATTGCTTTCCGTAGAATACAGGCTTTGCGTGCCTACTGCGAACAGAGCCTAGCATACGGTAGTGCGCGCGAGGGTGGAAGGGAGAGCAGCTGGAAAGCCACGTCGATCGTGCTGGCACTCTAGACCGGTCCGCTTCTCGTATGTCGCCAGAACTTGTGAGCCGGTTCCCTCACAAAGCAGCTTTCTGGAGAGAACTAGGGAAATTTATTGTTACATTTTGTATTTTATTTCAATATCTGTGTAAGAGTATAGCATGAGAAAAGAAAAGGTATCATAGCATAAATAATGGGACAGCAATAGACAAATCTAGTGATTTTGGGTGATGTTCGAATGGTAGCTGCGACCAACCCTGTCTACTCTTGATGATAGGCTATTCTTGATACGTGGGAGGGTAAGAAGTTGCAATTCTTGCAGGACCCCTCATTCACGGGGCCCCGGGAGCATTTAGACCCTTCGGTCATTTCCCTCAACCTAATTCCCAAGATTATCCGTTTTGCCCTGCCTCCCATTTTCCTTAATAAAACGTGAGAGAAAAATCAAAGGGAAAGAATTCTGAATCCCAGTATATTTCTGCTGTTGCTTTGGTGCGCCGGTGAGGGTCTATTTTCTTAATTGTGTCTAGCAGATTTATAGGAGATGAATTACAGCCCTTTGGTTTACAGTACCCACCCATGTGCCAGAGCCTTTGGCATGTCGCTGCACGTTTTATCCGTTGGCTAGTTTCTACAATTTGGTTCAAATTAATTTTTCCTCTATGTATCTTTTTATATATTATCTTGGTTACTGGGCATATTTCTAACGATGTCATTCCAGAATTAGTGCTGGTCCAGCGGAGGCCCCGGTACCCCTAGCCATGTGCTATCCACCAGAGCGCCCGTTTACGATATTAGATGATTGGGCAAAACTATGAAATTGCGACTTGGAGAAATTGTTTCTTGATGATAATAAATACTATTTTAGAATCCAATCCCGTCCTTATAGCATATCATTCCCTACCGGTAATCATAGCTTATGAATAGGCATTCACAGTACCTAAAGCCTTCCACAATACATTGGTAGGAAGTGTGGAGAGGGGAGAATGCCAGTGGAAGCAAGTATCCTAACTAAATACCGCTCCTCCAAAAACCCTTGCCAGATCCTCTCAATCATCCACACTGCGCAAGCCCTATATATGATGCCCACTTAGCGCACTAGCGCATACTAACTTTGTAAAGGTCCGCGAAATTCCCTGATCTGAAGAAGTTCGCTGAAATACTGAAAGTGAACGGAGTTCCCAATGTGCCCGAGGCGTGCTGTGGCATGTTATTAGAGAACAATAAGGGTTTGCAGAACATAAATGCGCGTCTAGGCAATCACCTGGTAGAGGTTAAAAATCAGACTTCCATAGTACTAAAACAGCGTAGCAAAAACCAGGTATCCGAGCTATGAACTGTGTGGCAACGGTAATCCCCAAAATCAAGACCCTTATCCCTACACTAAATTCCTCTGATTGAAAATCAAAAATCATCGAATTGAAGAGGGGTGTCACCTGAGCACTCCTATTAAGCAAAATCTTCCCAAAGATGTGGTATGGGTTGAAAACTTCGAGAATTATTCTTGTGCTAGTTTTTAGTTCATCCTGAGCTCCCTGCACCATACCAGAGAATTATTATTGTATTTCATAGAAACGCCTGGCCAGAGGTCAAGAAAAAAGGGATTGAGGTGGTAGTAAATTGGATAGCAACCTGGCGTACGGTAACCGTGCCATTCAAATGGCGACATTAATCAATCTGAGGAGAAAATAAAGGAAGGAGCCATCTCAAATGTAAGATAAATGGAAAAAGCGATCGCAGAAGAAAGGCAGGACATATAATGGGAAGCTGAAACAAGTATCTGCGAAACTGGAGAAAAGTTATGGTTGATACCTAAGTGGAAATATGGTAGCAAATACCGGTACAAACGGATCACCTCTGGGGACAGGAGTTCTTTGGTGGGTGTTTAGCAGAGAGGCTTATTGAAGTCACAATAGACCGAAAGTCAAAAGAAGACGCAGGTAAAAAGAAATGTCTAAAAAAAAGTCTCATCCACAGAACAATTCCGGTTCTCCTCTTCTTCGCTTGCACATCTCCTGAGAGCCCCCCTTTTATCTAACAAACATTACCACTGCCCCTGACAAAACAAGAACGCAAGTTAAAGAATATTCAAGCAAGCTAGTGCTTTCCCAACGGCTCCCCTGACAGTACTGTCGGACCACTTCCGGTGAAGGCGTTCTTTTGTGGCAATTTGGCAAAAGACTTTCGGTTGATCAAAGACAGTTCAGAAAACAAAAGATAGGCACGAAGGAAAACCACACTCAAAAGTCGCACTGTCCTCAAGAATGGCGGTTGTTGCTCCTCTCCTGCCGGTGTTGCTCTCTGACGAGCCCTTTTCCCCCTAAATCTAGCTAAGTGCCAGGCGTTTTTGCTTACGCCCAACCAAGAATAACATCCATTTACCCGTCCGACAGTACCCTACTAACCTATTACTTTGTGCCCCCCGTCCAATCTTACTCTGTTACCGGAGGCTAGAGAGCCCAGCCCCAAAATTTTGTCCTTCCACCCCCAGAGCATGGGTAAATTTCAGTACTTCTATAATTATTATAATCTTGTTGTTTTATTAGTTTTTCCCTTTTTGCCTCTACAGTTGCGTTCGAATAATGTGGGTGAGTTCTGACACTGCACAAATTAGAAGTCTTTCATGGCGGGGTCTGAAACTAAGAGAACTACCGTATTGCTTGGTAAAGACATTGTGGGGGGTATTACAGTATATATATTTCCACTAGAATTGCTTTGGTAGCTGTCGGCAGTGTTCCCAACGGGCCAGGTAGGCCAGGCTTTAATGGAGCCGGGCCCGGCCTGTCGAAATTCTCGCGGATCTAGCGTGGCCCGAGCCTCCAGGCAGGGTTAAGTCTGACCGGGCCCGCCTATAGGCCATATAGGCTTTTTCCCGGCTGCTTGTATGGCCTCGGCCGACCCGCTCAATGCATGCCCCCACTTCGTGTCACGTGTCAACCGCGGAGTTCACAGTAAATATTTCCCAATTTACCCAATATGATTAACAGTAAAGGAACAATTTCTCTTTATTAGCGAAAAAATACTAAGAGATACTAGAGATAGTGAATTGATTAATTGAATTAATTGTGGAAAACGAGCTGCTGCCGTTTTGGATCAACTGCGTGTAGTAGGATGGTGAATATATAGAAGGTATCTACACGGAGGTTAACTGTAAATAGTTTACAAAATAACATTTAAAATACAGCAGTTTCGCATTATTTTCTTGAGGATTTAAAGTAATTCTTGCTAAAGAGGAAAAATAGGAGAGAATGATGGTAGGATAGGACCGCTGGTGGCCCTGGAGGTAAATCTTTGAGTATCACTCGTTGTGTGATTAATTAAGAAGCAGTAGCCACAAATAAAGTGAAAGAATACCAAAGGCGCTAAACTAGAAAGAGGGGGGGGGGTTGGAATACCCTTGGGGCGATGTGTCCCCCGTGCTAATCTCCCAGCCTAGGCGCCTATCAGGCCTAATAATAGGCTTTAGTAGGCTGATCGAATTCGGCCTAGATCGGCCTAGGCTATCTTTCGGGGTGGCCTGCTTTGGCCGGGCCTACAGCCTATAGGCCGGCCTACCAGCGGCCTGGCCCGTTGGGAACACTGGCTGTTGGGTGTTGGGGAGCGGTTCTTCGTGAGGGAGCTAGGTCGGTGGTAGTAACTAATTGGTTCAAAGTCCTTCCTGTAGCGCTAGCTTGGGGTAGCTTCCGAGCCCCGCTAACCAACGATACCGTTGCGGGTCCCCCCGCCTCGTATTTTTCCATAGGTATTGGCAATCTCAATTGCGAGGGTTCCGGTGGAGATGACTGATATGATAAGAGAAGGTGGAAGCAAGCAAAACGGGCAATTGAAGCTGAAAGATGAATATCGGATAGCTATGATTGATCAAATTGATCTTGTAGGGGGAACGGGGGCCGAAAGATTTCTGTGAACCGAAGAAGAATCCCACGATAGTCTCCCGCTCCTCTGAGGTGTTTGTGGGGGTTTTAAATAGAGGAATGTCTCGACCTAGGCTGCTTGCTTGCTCCGCCACTTAAAAGACTACCCTACGCAATCCGCAAACGAAATACATCAAGTCATGAAAGCTATCTGCGGGTTCGAAAGTACGGAGGTACAGCGCCTAAGTTTTGTAGGTTCCATAAGACAGAGGTGCTGCCGTTACCCCCTGTGGAACATACAAAACTTGGGAGCTGTACTGAAAATAAAATAACCCGGCAGGTGTATCTACTCTGTGGAACGAAAGAGGTATGGGAAAACAACTGTCACTATCGAGAAATCACAACTAGAAAGGAAAACCGCACAAGTCTCAATCAATTCAAATCTGTTAAGCTACTTCGCAAACCTCTTATTCGAAGCCAACCCAGAGAACAGCAAAGAAGAGAAAAAATCCAACCGCAAAGAAAGCCCAACCTTGCTGGTTGTCCGACTAACTAGGTACAGGAGCTCCTCCTCTTGTCATCCGCTAACACAAGTTTTCATTTCTCGGGTCACAGTCCAAACAGTTCCTCCGCTGTGCTGTGTTCCCGTTGGCGTCGTGGTAGGGAGAAAGCTCGAGAGAACTGAAGGATCACAACCTTGCAAAGAACCCCCCTGTCTGCCAAGATTAGGCAACAGCCACCCCTGCAGAAGACACCTTCCCAAGCCAAGATCATGAACCGCTATCTATGCTGCCTCAGTTATTCGTAAACTAGATACCAAATCGCCAAATGAGTAAAGCCAAATTTTATCCGTTACCGTGCTAGTGCTCTTGTCCAAGCGCCTCTCTGCCTGATCGTGATGAGTAAGGGAATCGGGGGGGACAGTGGGACAGGACAGGATAGCACCAGAAATTAGCCGACCACCAAGAATTTTAGATACTTTTGTTTAATAAGTTAGCTCTACCTTCCCCGCTTCCTAAACTCTGTGCCGTATAAACCGTGGGTGTTGTGCTGGGCAATATTCTGGGTCGTGATGGTCAACTCTGGATTGAAATGTACCAGTGGTTTATTCAGCCTCATATCATTCGACCCTTGTACCAGTAGCAGCCTGATTGCAGGGATGCAAAGGTGGGGCCTAATATTTAGCGCGGTTTGCACTAAAGTGGCTTGTGTTATGTCAAGGTGCCCGGGATTGTGCTAGGAAATTCCAGAATTTGGTGAGATTAGCTGATGGCACGAGCTGGTACAATTCAATTGTTGGTTTCTGTTATTGATGAAGGAAATATTCATGTTCTTCAACATATTGAGAACTTAGAAAGATGACAGATGGGGGATACTCAATATGAATTGGGCCTGTAGATAGTTTCTTTTCTTCTTCAAAAGTTCTGTCGGCTTAGTGCCAACAAGGCTAGACAGATTGCCTTGTTATGGAAACCCCTCATTTCTTGCTTGAAGGAAGGGGTCCATCAGCCTTATTAATAAACTACCCTACCGCTATACTGGCGCTGTACTATCGTCTAGCCTACCACCGAACCTCATCCACTATGAGTACGTTACCTGCGCAATACGGAAGATCAAGTCTCAGGGTTGATAATCGCCAGTACGGCATATCCAATACCCTTACCGACCATAACCTGACCAATAATATTCACGGTGACTCAAATGCGAACGTTGGGAATGTGTCAAACAACTACAACACCATCAACGTGGGAGTAGATGAAGGGTCTCCGCTGATCCATGCATGGTTATCACCACTCGAACCGGATAGAAGGCATCGAGGTGTTAGTAATCGTCGGCTCGATGATGTTGGGAATTGGGTGCTAGAAATGCGTGAGTTTGAGTCCTGGTGCGGGAGTCAGGACGGTTTTCCCGATCCTACCTTGCTTTGTTATGGAGGTCAAGGGGTTGGAAAGACCTTTATAAGGTACCGTAGAATTCTCAGGAAGCGATAGGAAATGCTGAGAGGAAGTAAAATTAGTTCATTGGTGATAGACAACCTGCGCGAGCAGACCTGTGGAGAGAATATTGCCGTTTTATCTCTCTATTGCGACTACCAAACGCAGAAAGACTAATCTGCCGTAAACATTATAGGGAGTCTACTCAGCCAGGTTGCCTTGGGCGCCAGCCAGATTCCATCAGAAATTCGACGCACTTTTGAGCAGAAACAGAGAGGGCGCCAGGCTCTTGGATTGCCGGACATGCTGAAATTATTCGTCAAAACTGTCAGTTCCATTGAACGAGTATACATCTGCTTCGACGCTATGGACGAGTTACTACCAGAAAATCGATCCGAGCTATTACGCTCCTTACGCCAGATTGTTCGAGATGCACCAAATATCCGACTATTTCTTACAGGAAGGCCGCATATTCGAGCTGAACTTGACAAGTATCTCACGAAGGGGGCCTATATTATCCACATTGTGGTCGACCAGGGAGATATTGCAAGATATGTAAGTCGGAGGATGGAGGATGATGATGATGACGGAGATCCGGACTTGATGCCAGATGATCTGAAAAATGATATTTTGAAGACAATGTTGGAAAGGGCTTCGGAGATGTAAGCAGGAGTAACCCTATTAGGGGGTTTGGATCACTCATTAACGAGGTGTAAAGGTTTCTACTAGTTGCATTGAACATTGATGCAATTTTGGGCGAGACCTCCCTGGCGAAACGAAAGAGAATGCTGCGAAGGGTGGCGACGACTGGCGTGGATCTGGGGAGTGTGTACCGTCAAACGCTGCAGCGAATAAGGGAGCAGAAGGGGGGCCGCTCAAGGCTTGGAATAGAAGTGCTGATGTGGATATCCCATGCGAAGCGGCCCTTGACTATTGAAGAGCTCCGCCATGCCCTTGCGGTAGAAATGGGGTCCACGGATCTAGACCAGGAGAACATTTGTCCCCAAGATATAATCCTACGGTCTTGCTTGGGGCTTGCCATGGTTGACACAGAGACATCAGCAGTTCGGCTAATCCACTACACACTGCAAGAATATCTTTGCTTTACAGGTGTCCTCCCTGCTGCTCACAGAATCCTCGCCATGGCATGTTTGGTTTATCTAAATTACGACAAAGTCAAGCGGTTTCCCGCCGATAAGATCCCTAACCTCCGAGATATGCCTTTTCTCCAATATTCTTCATTATACTGGGGAATCCACGTAAGGGAAGGCTTTTCACATGGCGTGATCTCACCTGCGATTGAGCTGCTAACCCAGTACGATAACCATATATCTGCTGGCTTGCTTTATAACCAAATGCAACGACCTGGCTTTCGCTTTATAGCAGCTCCTTTATTCAGTGGTTTACACTGTGCATCCTATTTGGGAATTGTTGAGATTGTGGAAGCTCTGATTGAAACAGCAGGCTGCGATATTAACAAACAGGATTGTCGGGGTTTTACACCACTCATGTGGGCTAGTAGACAGGGAAATGTAGGAGTAGTGAAACTACTGCTGTCAAGGGACGATGTCGATTCCGACAAGCCAGACAACTACGGTATGACGCCACTCCATTCGGCTTCGCTGTATGGGCATCATGCGATTGTGAGACTACTGCTCGCAAACGGCAACGTTAATCCCAACAAGCCGGACACCCATAGTGGGACACCGCTCATGGCGGCCTCCGTTAGGGGAGACGAGGGGATTGTGGAAATTTTGCTGGCAAGGGACGATGTCAATCCCGACGAGCCAGACAATTTTGGCGAAACACCACTCTTTTTGGCTATAAAGTATAGGCAGGAGGAAGTGGTGCGACTACTGCTCGCAAGGGACGATGTGAACCCCGGTAGGCCAAACGATGATGGCGACACTCCACTCACGTTAGCTTGTTCCAGTAAGCATGATGGGGTAGTGAGACTACTACTCGCAAGGTGCAATTCCAATCCCGACCAGCCAGAGAAGTCAGATCAAAGGCTGCTCTGGTTGGCTTGTTTCGCTGGGCATGAGGGGACGGTAAGACACCTTCTGGCAAGGGACAATATCAATGCCGACGAGTTAGACAACAATGGTGTAACACCACTATGGTGGGCTTCTTTCCGCGGGCATGAGGGGGTTGTGAGATTACTGCTTGCAAGAGGTGATGTCAATCCTGACAAACGAGGTATAAAAGGTCGGACGCCCCTCTGGCTGGCTTCCAGAAATGGACATGAGGCGGTGGTGAGACTACTTCTCGGAAGAGACGATGTTAATCCCAACAACCCAGACACCAATTGTCGGACACCGCTTTGGCTGGCTGCTAGGGCTGGATCCGAGGAGATCGTGAGGCTTCTGCTCGGAAGGGGCGATGTGAATCCCGACGAGCAGGACAAGTGGGGTCTGACACCTCTTGCTTCGGCTTCCCTTCGGGGGAATGAAGGGGTGGTGAGACGTCTTCTCGCAAGGGACTGTGTTGATCCCGATGCACCGGACGACGATGGCGAGACACCACTCTCGAGTGCTTCGATGAATGGGCATGAGGGCGTGGTGAGGCCACTGCTTGAGAGGAGCGAGGTCAATCCCGACAAGCCAGCCAAGCACGGTCTAACACCTCTCTGTTCGGCTTCTTCCCAGGGGCAAGAGGGGGTTGCCAGACTGCTACTCGCAAGAGGTGGTATCAACCCCAACAAGCCAGACAACAATGGTGGAACGCCTCTCTGGTGGGCTTCTTGCAGCGGGCATGAGGGGGTGGTGAGATTATTGCTTGCAAGGGACAATGTCAACCCCAGTACGCCAGACAACCAAGGCCAGACCCCACTTCACCTCGCTTCTATGGTCGGGCACTGGAGAATTGTAGGACATCTCCAACCCCGTACAACGGCACTCTCGGCTCCGGGGTAAGCTCCCCAGGGAGATTTCCAAACAGGCCTTCACTACGAACACGAACACACACATCTTTGCTACAGTTCCCATATAGGGACCGGCTATTAGCATGGCTCCCGTCTTCACTTGGAGTTCCCTCGTAGCCCCCCAGTTGCTTCATTACTGCCCCGTGGATACCCTTGCAAACTTACTCTTCGGTTTTCCCCCCGCGCACATCTTTGAACGTCAGGCTCTTAAAGCAAAGCAACCTGCCATACATCATATAGGCGCTCAATCTTCTCGGGCCATTTCTCCTCCTGGGGGTCGGGAGAGTGAGGTGATGCTGGCGTATTGAGATGCTGTGGATCATTGGCCGGGGCGTTACAGCTTCGAAGGAGCTTGTTTTTTATTTATATAGACTCCTTTTGATGTATAATAATATTATTACACCTTACCCTCTATTATTTTTCCCGTAGAATACAGGCCCACTACTGTTGCAACTCACTAGGCTGGCCCTAGTGTTTCTCGCTCTCACTGGAACCGTCGGGTGTTTTGAAAACTCTTTCGCGCGTTTGACTTGTTTAGCTGAAACATGGAATGTTGGATATCAAACAGACTAACGTCATTTACGGGGATGTGGCTCACCACAGGGATCCGGCTCACCGATAGCAACAATTGGAAAATCAAATCTACATTTGATTATCACAACAAATAAATGAGATACCACCCTGAGAATCAAGCCACAGCTACTTTGAAATATAGAGAATCTGAAAATCTAGTTTTTATTTTCTGGTGATAAATTGTTATTCTGATATAGTGGTTTAAAGATTGCCTATTTTATATATAAAGTGTGGTTTTTCATAAGCATAAAAAAATTGAAAACCCTGGAAGAATTACATAATAAAATAGATAGAAGGATAGTATAAGTCTTAGATATTCAGAATAACCTGGTTTTAATTTTCTTGATAATCATTTTTGAAAGCCACAGTGATTAAAAAAGAGGTAGAAAATAC
>Ga0307509_10006123_pt1 | contig 16336 bp, 22 predicted proteins | sample 10_EM_MG_FD_202245 | JGI IMG/M metagenome (GOLD analysis project Ga0307509, IMG submission 202245) | Populus trichocarpa ectomycorrhiza microbial communities from riparian zone in the Pacific Northwest, United States - 10_EM | ecosystem: Host-associated > Plants > Roots > Unclassified | place... | reverse complement strand
ATAATACCAATGTCAGACTATAATGATGGGCCCTGGACTTGCATTTGGCCGAAATTACCAGGCGACTATTGCAACCGGTGGCAATGCCGGACTGGTATTTCAATGGTCCCGGTGTCCCGGTGATGTAGGCGCTATCATACCGGTTGCTGCCGTATAGGCGCTACCGGGCGCTACTGGTTGTCTGCAGTAAATGCGACACCTGTCTGAGTTGAACCGTAGGCCTCAGACGTCTCCGAGTTCAACACCCCTTTCCGAGATCGGGGTGGGACTGTTGGAATTCCACAGCTGCAGTGCCATCGGACCTTGCGGATGAGGGTCAACATGTGGGCTGCAGTCACTGCCATTTCCCCCTAACACACTTCGAGGAGAGCTTCCCCTACAACAAGGTCAGTATTCCGTGCACTTACCGGCCAACGATGACACCAATCATTACTCCCCTTGAGTTAAAGGCAGCATCACGTCCTGCAGCTGGAGCGGTCGCGCCTCCCGGCCAACTTCGACCGAAGAACAGTCTTCAAGTATCAACGGGTCGGTTCGACTCTCAATGGGGGCTCGAGCGCATCATTAACCTCTTCCATCTACTGAATCTGTGATTCGAGTGCCAATCTCTCCTTTCCAACGGAGGTCGCTGTTGCGCTGGATGAATCAGTTCATTAGGCTACCATTGACATGCTGCTAGGTAGTGTACAAATACAAATTTTTATCACATCGCGGTGTTGCAGGCCCTCCTCGATGACACCCCTTTGTTATGGAGAGAGGTTAGGGTCGGACTTGTCGCGGAAAACATAATCGACGCACCCACATCACTCCCCCGCTGCTGGTTCCTGATCCACAACAAATCCTCAACCTTCAGGTCGCGGAAGATGGGTCAGCTTGGGTTCCCGGCGGTCCAGGGTTGTTGCGATGGCCTCCTGCCTGGCCCTGCACACGCGTTGTAGTGGCTGATGGTCATGGTGATCGTGGCAATTGTGACGGTGTTCGATGGAGGCGACGGTATCAACGACGGGGAGGGATGATGTAACCTTGGGTATCGCACACTAGCCTATGACAATGCGAGGAGACTTACCATATGTGGGGTTTCGTGTCCCTCCGTCCCATCGTTTTCGATCGTCAGTCAATATCAGGAGAGCTTGGAGGATATCTGGCCAGATATGCACCCGTCTGGCCCGGCGATCTCCGTCCGGTCAGATCAGAACCGTGCAGTTTTGCTGATGTCCAATATTCGCTTCCACTCGTTTACCAGCCGCAGCCATGACCCGATGGCCGTGAGTTCGCAGGAGCTGCAAGCCTGTCCAACATCCCGGCCGGTGGATATTGCCCGGTGGTGAGTAGCGTTCCAGTCCCATTTACCTTCCTCAACGCAGATGTGCGTCGATTGGCGTCAAACTTCGAGGCCGACTCGGAGGATCTGGGGTTGAGTGGGTGACCATTCCTCCATTTGAAACACTCCAGAAAGTGCCCGAGTTATCGACTGAGCTCATTGGTTCCGTGGAACACCGGCAGCAGGAGCTAGAGATTTTGTTCGAGGCAGTTGAATTTTCCCCTTACGCAGGTGAAGAGAGAGTAACGGAGATCAGGGGCTTAATGCGAACCCAGTTGCATTTCCTGGTCTGCTCGGGGAGCCGAACACGGCCATGCTGTTGGCCACGTGACCGGGGGAGTTGCGGCGACTCGGAACCGCTGGAACAATCCCAAATCTCTACCACCACCTCCACCATTCATGTCTTTACCCTTCCTCACCACGGACGACGGGGACGTCATTCTGCGCGCCATCCAAGGAACTATTTTAACACATGACTTCCGCGTTCACAAGCTCATCCTCTCTCTTGCCTCCCCCGTTTTCAAAGATATGTTCACCTTCCCCCAACCGCCCGAACAAAACCACAGCGATCAACCCGACATCCCCATCGTCGACGTCTCAGACTCTCCCCAAGTCTTGGACACAATCCTACGGTTCATCTATCCGGGTGTCGAGCTCCCGACATTCACCGACTTATCAACCGTGTCCGCTCTATTATCGGCAGCGGATAAATACAACGTCGCGTCGATGCGCCCCACTCTGAGGGGTGCCTTGAAGACCTTCGTTGATGTCGAACCCTTTAGGGTGTACACCGTCGCGTGTCGGTTCGGGCTATGGGAGGAGGCGAAGGCGGCTGCGAGGTTGTCGACTTTGAAGACCATCATCTTGTCAACGGACCACGAGAAAGATATTCGACATATCTCGGGCGTTGACCTCTATCGTTTGTTACTGTTGTCCGAGTCGAGGGAGAATGTGGGACGGGCGAGGATTCGGGCCTTCACTTCGTTGGATCCGGACCTCTACTACATTCATTGCGCAAGGCACTGGGCCGATTGCGAGAATTTTTACGCGTTGTTGGAGATGAAGCTTCAGGACACGCTCACAAAGAACCCGTGGTTGCAATTCGATGACCTCAATGAAGTCTTGGACACGCTACCTGACCCTCCTTTTGGCTGCAAACCGGGGCACCGAGACATGAACGGGTTGGAGACCACCTGTCCCCTCCGACCATCATTCATCAGGTCTGGACTTCGTCTGCTTGCCAAGGACTTGGCACGCCAAAATGACCTGTTGCTCGAGAGGGCTTTCGAGAAGGAGTTCTGAAGTGGTCGAGCACTGGACGGGCGATCGCTTTAGTAGTCCTGTGCATGTTATATATCCTACGTCGTGTACTCGTCTTGCAATCATCAAATTCAATGCGATCCCCCCTTCGAACTTGGTACATAACCACCACCATTTGTAGCCTTCACCTCAGAGGATGGCATCCCTGGGGGCAATCGTGTTCTCAAACCGCGTCTCCCGCACGCGAGGAGTTCGATCCAACAGTTTGTGCGCCGGGTTTTCCCGCTTCGCCTGCGGAAAGCTAAAATTTAGGCACCTCATGTTGGCACAACAAGAAGGCGAAAGGGTTGTGTGCAGGCTAAGCCAAAGAAGTTCTCATGCCCATGAAGACCACTGTCGGCAAGGTCGCTCCGGATGCTTAGTACGAAATGAATTGCTCAGGGATCCGTCGATCTCGAATGTCTGTTTGCTCGAGATGACCCCCCACCGGTGGGTACTCTCTCAATCCAATGACCCCGAGCTTATGGCCTCATTCCTCGACGCGTCCTCACATGCTACGTCTTCCCGGACGCCGACTCAATAAAACCGTTCCCAAAATGCTCCATAACCGGCCCAACGGCCAGGTTCTGCGCGGAACCAGCTGCCCGCCTCCGATGTCACGCCGTAGATGGATATATTCTTTCCATAAATTACGTCTACAGACTAACACCACATTGGGGAATGGCCGGTAGGTTCGTGGTAAGCGACGAAGAACCCCTGATTCCTTGCGTTTGAATTGGCTTGCTATTCGGTGCAGGATGTGACACTGGAACTGGGTGTGTGTCCTAACTCTGTTTCCAGGAGGTTAACCACCTCCCCAACGGTCATGCGCTTCGAGGGTACGTTGTGCCAGCACCGTTCGATCATATGCCAAACTCGATCCGAGATTCCGTGGTGATTTGGCCGCGGTGGCCTGGCCCCGTTCAGCATCGAGTACGTTGCTGCAATCTCGGTCATCTCGGAAAACGGCGGTTGCCCCGTGAGAACCTGTCTCTAGTGAGCTAGCAACACGCGTCGGACAAAGGAGTCTGACAGTACCTCCCAGGTAACAACCCCGAAGGCATACATATCCCCCGCCTTGGTAGGATACGTGGATTCGGCCAGGCCCGGCGGCACGCCTGGCCAAGTGGATTCCGGGGCGCGGCTACGTGAAAGTCGGTCAGCGCTGATCCCACCCTCCACTGCACAAGTCATGGAGTGAGGGAGAATGGACGCGTTGCCAAGGCCGGCAATTTGAACAGTGTTGTCTTCACCGACGAGAATGTTTGCCTAAGATACGAGGGAGGCGTGAGCTGTGTGCATGGGTGTGTGGGAGGGGCCAGCATACCGTCCTGAGGTTTCCGTGGACGATACTCAGGTCGTGCATGTGCTTTAAGCCCCGAGATATTCCCATCAACTAGTGGTGGCGGAATGAGAGGGCTGGTAGAGAGCGAATGGGTGGGGACGGGGACGATACCAGTTGCAGCCTCCCAACGTTGGGTGCGTTCTTTAGGTATTGCCTGAGGTCGAGGCCCTCCATGTATTGGTAGACAAGGCCGAAAGGGTGGGCCTCGGTTGAGTACACCCCCACGAGTGATACTGCCTTTCCACCTCCACGATGAAGGAGGGACCATACATGGGCCTCGCTGTGGAACCTCTAGATGGGAGTTGTCAGCAATGTATTGGGTGCGGGCTGTGGTTGCAAGGTACCGTGACGACCCTAGCGACATCGAAAGACTCGTAGCAACGGTACGATTTCAACACGACCTTGCGGCCATCAAGTGTTGCCTCGTAGATGTCTGCGAACCCTCCGGCGGCTATTGGGTGTTTGCCGATGAGATTTATGTCCTCTGGGCCACGACAGGTGGATGGCAAGGACGATCGGAGGTCCTGAACCAACTGTCCATAACGTTGAACGAGAGATTTGTCGTTCAGGTCTGGAGTAGGTGAGCACTCGACCTCGGGTCGGGACAGTGCAGCCAGGTGGCGGAGTGGTTGCGGCGGGGGGCGTTCACCGGTAACCGAGGACTCTCCTCGACGGATGGCGCCAAATCGAGAGAGGATGAACATGAGAGAGAGAAGGGGGGAAGATTGGGACGAGGGGGATTCCTATCGATACGGGAACCTAAATAGAACTGGGTTTTTCTCAGGTGGGAAGAATCCGCAATGCCTGGACGGGAGATTAAAACAGTGCGGGTGGAAGAGGCTCTCGTGGCTCCAATTGCAGGTCACCGCCAACCACATAACTACAACAGCACTCTGCAATATGGTACAGGTCCACTAACCAGATTAAGTAAAGCAGAATGGACGAACCAATGACGGTGCCCCGGTTTTCGGGTGAGCATTGGGTAGAGGTTGAGTTATTGGAACCGGCGTGGTAGTTTAACGGGGTGACTGATAAGGATATAAGCCGAGGATCCATTCATTTTCGAACATTCCATTACTTCACAGGCGCCCACAATGGTAGGATAGTCAGCTCGTGGCGGGCTTCGTGCTGGTGAAATGAATTGCGTCGAGGGAAATCGCGGCCTCATGTATGTCCCTTTCCGTTCTCAAGTGCGGCCTCGTGCCTTTGCGTTCCATTCTCCCCTCCCCACCTCTGCAGAGCGCGACCTCGTGTCAACCTCGTGCCAACGTGCGGCCTCGTGTCAACCTCGTGCTAAAGTGCGGCCTCGTGTCAAAGTGCGGCCTCGTGTCAAGGTGCGGCCTCGTGTCAAAGCGCGGCCTCGTGTGTGTGTTTTTCTCTCCCCCACCCGCCCCCACCCATTTTGCGACACTACATCGGGCCGTAATTGATGCATATGTTTCAAATAAATAAAAAAGGCAATGGCCAGTTGACGGTTCACGTTATCACCAGCAACCGAAATCACAGTGCCTCGCCTTGCAACTGTGGGGAGCGTCCGGGTGCTTCCGTGTGTCAAGTCAGCGTCTCTTCACGAAAGGAGACTTTTCACACCGGGTTTCCGCAACCGAGTTGCATTTCCGGTCCGTGCCGGAACGAAATTGGCTCTGATCCGTTGCCCACGTGACCAAGGGCCTCGGGAGTCAGGAGGTCAAGCCACTCAGATTCACGTCAACCACCGCCGACACCTCCGTCCATGTCTCTAGATTTCTTCACCACAGACGACGGGGACATTGTCCTACGTGCAAGCCAGGGGTGCGACCCGGTACATGACTTCCGCGTTCACAAGTTCATCCTCTCTCTTGCCTCTCCCGTCTTCAAAGACATGTTCGCCTTTCCCCAGCCACCCGGCCAAAACCACAACGAGCAACCCAACACTCCAATTATCGACATCTCTGAACCTCCATACATCTTAGATACGATCCTACGTCTCGTCTATCCGGGAGTCGAACCCTCCAAGATCCCCAACGTGTCGACCCTAAACGCTTTGTTCTCCGCAGCGGACAAATACAACATCACGTCGATATACCCGATTTTAGGGCAATCCCTGAAGACCTTTTTACCTCACGACCCCTTCAGGGTGTACATCATAGCGTGTCGGTTTGGGTTTTTGGAGGAGGCAAAGCAGGCTCTCAGGATGTTGACTCCGGAAGCAACCATCTTGCCACCAGCAGACGAGGGGGACCTCCGACATATCTCGACCATCGATCTCTATCGTTTAATGTGGTTCGTCAGGATGAGGGAAAGGTCGGGGCGAGCGGAAATCCAGGGGTCCATTCTATTGGACCCCCACTGCTGCGATCTTTGCTATGAGCACTTTACTGATGGCCACGATTTCCACGTACAGTTGGAGGGGAAGCTTCAGAATTTGTTCGAGGAGAACCCGTGTGCGCAATTCGGTGATCTCATCCGGGTCCTGGGCCAACTCCCCGACCCTCCCCTTGGTTGTACACAGGAGCCCCAAGCGACTTACGATGGGATCGACTGCCCCCTTTGGCCGTCGTTCATCAGGGGTCGCCTAGATTTTCTCGCCAAAGCGCTAAACAAGATCAATGACACACTCATCGAGAGTGCTTTCGAGAAGAAGTTCTGAAGGTTGGGTGTGCGGTGGCTTTGCACTATAAGTACACTGTTTATCCTACGCCCCTGTATCTGTCTGGCAATCAGTTCGATCATCATCAAACTCAACCGCGTGATCCAACCTTCGAACCTGGTCCGCAACTATCACCATTCGCAGCCGCCAACTCGTTTCTCGCTTGTGGAGGACACCTCCAAGGGCAATCATGTCCTCAAATAATGTCTCCGGCGCACGAATAGCCGTCGTGCAGTTCGATCCGAAATTTTGTGCGTCCACTCATTCCCGCGTCGTTCCAGTTGTGGAAGGCTAAAACCTACGCGCTTCGCGTTGGCACTGTAGGTCAAGTGGATGCCAATATTAAGAAGGCGAAAGGGTTGTGCGCTGGGTAAGCCGAAGGGGTCCTCATATACCCGTTAAGGCCATCGTCAGTAAGACTGTTCCGAATATCCCGATCAGAATCGCTCCGGGATCTGTCGATCTCGTCTGTCTATCTGAGATGGTCTTCACCGGTGGGTACCCGAATCTCTACCCAGTCCGATCCGACGATCCCGAGCTTACGCTCTCATCCCCACAACTCATCCCCACAGGCTACGTCTTCCCGACCGCCGACTCCATAAAACCGTTCCTAGAAGACCCGATAACCGGCCCAACGTCCAAATTCTGCGCGGAACTAGCCATCCACCTCCGATGCCACGTCGTAGCCGGGTTCCCAGAACGTCTTTCGGACGACGAGGTAGAACCAGGCGTCGATGAATGGGGAAACGCCATCACGAGAGTCGGTGCAAACTCCGTGATCCTTTTCGGACCAGAAGGTGAATGTGTGGGGAAGTACCGAAAGACCAACTTGTTTGAGACGGATACGACGTGGGCCAAACCAGGTAAAGCGCCTTACCCCCGCTTTGGAGGATTCGTCTTTGATCTCTTGGATTGGTAGGAACGGGCTTCGTGACGTTCCGGCTACCACCACCGCTAAACTCGGTCAGCCTCGGGATCTGCATGGATATAAACGTCCAAAGGCCGTTGGAGTGGAAATCCATCGAAGGTCCATATGAAATTGCCTCGCACTGCATCGCGGAGAATTCCAGTCTCCTTGTCCTCTTAAACGCTTGGTTAGAATCCCCCGAGGATGTCGGTGAGGATTACGCCTGGACGACGATGAATTTCTGGGCGCACAGGTTGCGACCACTATGGGAACGGCAGGAAGGAGCGCTCACCAGTGACCAACGCGAGACGAACGTTATCATTTGCAACCGGACAGGGAACGAAAATGGTGAGTCCTCTGTCTCTAGTTTATGTGGTGGAACTCGACCGGTGCAATCCCCTTAGGCAGAACGTTCTGCGGCAGCTCCTGTAGCTTTCAAATGAACAACTCTTCTGGGAAGCCGAGACTAAAAAATTCCATGAACAAGAGTGAGGAGGGCGTCAGTTTGTGGATAGTTTAACACTCGATTCTTCCTGTATGATGTGATGCAAAAAGATGTATATGCTGTAATCCTACACCCATAGTGCTACATAAAACGTCGCTTCCGATCATAAGTCGTGATACCCACGGAAAAGGTTCATCCACAATAGCAACAGCAGTGCCAGACTGGTAAGCCGCATCAGCTCCCAATCGACTCCCAATCACCCCCAAGAGCCGTTGGTCTAAGCGTGCGGGGCTTCATGTTATGCATTACGGCGTCCACGCCAGCACACTACCGCCTCATTGTGGATGTATCCTCAACCGCGCCTACTGAATGTAGGCAAAGTGGGCCGATCAGAAGAGCCGGACGGGCTTGCCCATGGTGGATTTGATGTGCAGGGACTTGACGTTTTGCCAGTTCTTCTTCAACAAAGAGACGAGGAAGTTGATGGCTGGTGGATGGTTTGGCACATCGAACCGATGGAAGCAAACCAAATACTAACCGAGCATGACGTTGGCCAAAACCTGGTCATCGGTCATCTGGATGTGGCCGACGGCGACACCCAAACAAAGGACCTTCTTCAGCTGGAACTTGATCGTCGAACGGACCTCGGTGAGCTTATTGGAAAGGTCCTCGGCGTGAGAGATGGGAGTGGGGAACTTTCCGGCCTTGGAAAGACCGGGTCCGAGCAGACGGGGGATCTGCTTGATGAGAGCTTCAGAGGCCAAGAAAGCGTCGTACTTCTTAGCAAGCTTCTTGACGAGCTTCTTGTTTTTGTTGAGCCTGTGCCAAGAGCTCAACGGGAATGAAGGAAATGAGAGATGTTGTGCACTAACTTCTTCAAGTCATCGACGGACATGTACTCGAGGTCGATCTGTTTAGCGCGGTCGATGTCGGCGGCGTCGGCAAGAATGCAAATGGACATCCTTGGCCGGGGGACATTCGGGAGTCTGTACGTGGGTCAGCACTCCAGTACGACCAGAAAAGCGTCGAGCATACTTGACGGTTCCGGAGAAACGCTTGTCCCTCTGGGGGTCGTAGTTCTTCAGACCGATCTGTAGCTCAATGGTCTCGACGAAGTTACGACGTTTTTCTCCCGAAGCAGCAAGGAGTTCCTTGATGGAGCCCCGCACGCTTGACACTGAGAGTTTGCTACCACTGTGATCCGTTGAGCATCAACCGGAGAGTCCATAGTGGCGAAACAGACCTCATGCTGGAGAGTTAGTCGTAGATGGTGGATTTACTGTATCTCGACCAACGGATGATGGTGTGGACCGTCGGGGCTCGTCACGTAACGGCTGTACAGTTCTGTGACGTGACCGATCGACTGACGGATCACAATCCCCGATCACTTGCTCCCGCCAAGCCGGGCATGTGGCACCCTGAGGCGCTGGTTGCCCTCAACGATACAATTGCTGCTCCAGGGTGTGTAACGTCGAGGCATGAATCTCGGTGATCATTTTCCCAGCGTGAGAGTTTTAGGCGTTATCGTCAGGTCATTAGGATACTGATCTACTGGCTCGTAGGAGTATTCTACGTTTGTTTCTTCAATCTCCGTACGATATCTGGGTTCAATCTCGACCACGAGTACTCTCCGTCACTACGAGAACGAACCGGGTATCAGGGCGGGAATTAGGATGGTTGAAAATCTCTTGCTTACCTATTTCTTCCCCTTGCTAAAATCGTCCTCCAGTTCTCCTTGAACCCGAGATCGTAGATTCGCTCGTTCCAATCTAATGTGAACACCTCGCCAGGGATGGTGTCAGAGCCATCCGGTCCGTCGCTTGGTACGCAGACGTAACGTTTCTTGTCTCCCCGTGCTCTCAAAGTGTCGAGCGTTGTTTGTCCGCGTGAAACGTTAAGAAACGTGGATATTAGAAGAGCCTGGTTTCAGTGTGACCGTGAGTTGTTGGCATTCGCTGGGAAAGCCTGAGCGTACAATTGAGAGGACAACAAAGAATCCGGAAAGGAAAAGCAACAGAGCCATTCGCAAGTGCGGAAGTTCAACGATACTCCCTGGAAAGTTGTCTCCCTCAGGTCCACGCTTTTGCTTGAGCAGTCGGAACCCAAGGATTGACCCAACGATATACCTCCCAGGAGGTCCACCAATGAAGATCCACGAATACCATGTATCCCACCAGAATTCTCTGCACCACTCATCGGCGCGGGACGTCGAGAAGGAAAGAGAAATATGAACTAAAATACGAGCGAGTATAGGCGGCCACCCAACGGCAACCGTCACAGGGACGACGACCAGTAACCACAGAAATTCCCGGATCCGGATGGTCGTGACGCAATTCCCGAGCTAAGAATTCACGATATTGGATGAGCAAGTTTTCCACAAGGAGCATGGGCGCGAACGGTACCCATGGGCAATGGTGGTCAAAGTCTAACCGGCAGACACCACACGTAGAACAATGATGCGCCCGCGGGGGGATCCAGGAACCAGAACATCCGTCTTTGTTGCACACTTTTAGATCCCCCTCCTCGTTCGCGCATTCGTATGGCACCCGGATGGTCTCCCGAGCGGGGAGATTATAGTGGGGAACGTTGTGCGTCGTCCTGCCCAGACACAAACGGAAGTAGAGCGTGACGATGGAGAGGAAGGCCGCCTGCATGAACCCGGTATAGCTAGCTGTGGTGGATCAACCATTAACCCGGAGCAGCTGGAAGGCTGCCCGTACGCACAACCAAAGGCAAAACGTCGTTCGTGTCTGATCAACCAGTTGACTGGATACGAGGAACCAAAGCATGAGCCCCGGGCCTCCGCTGACGTTGCAACAAGGTGGTCTTACCTCCCACCTCAACGACGATAATGTGCCATCCTAAACTTATAAGAAGCACACTTTGAGTGTAGTGGGAGTTGCACCGGGGCCATCGCTTACAGGATTACTGAAAGGACGCATATTTGGATCCCAAGCTCTACTATGACGTTCGATTGTTTCATCAGCGTGGAAGGTGAGTCGCTCGGCGGATGCCGGGCCAGCAACGCGCCGCCCACCGGCGCGTAGTGAATGTATTTGGATAATCCATGAAGCAGTATGTTGTGCGGAACTAGGTATGACAGCTGTGTACGACAAAATCTGTGGTGGTGGGGACAATGCTAAGTCCGTTGTCCTTCGGCGTTTCGATGACACACAGGGCATCCATCTCGTATCCTCGACCTCACCATGGAAGCGCTAAGGCGAAACCATCAGATAAATGTTGGTCGAAGAGAGGAAGGAATAATTGAACGCACAAGGCAATCTTCCCACTTATTACCGAACTTGTTGATGGCCCGCTACCAATCCTCATCTCGAACACGGTCGAAGCTGATTGATGAGGTAGCGCATCACCACCTCTGGCGCACTTCGCGTGGACGACGTGCCGACAAAGGAAGAGTAACACAAGCCCTTGTGGGTGTTGTTGTAGTGGTAAGGTGCATATGGGACATATTGTCTTGCCTAAGCGGGCGCGTGAGCATGTCGGGTGAGGGTGGAATATTATCACACACCACTTAAGAAGAATCCGCTCGTCTGGTCCTTGTGGAACCTCTTCGCAAGGTCTGCACAATCGCCGTCCAGGATCGTCTTACACCCATCTAACAGGGAGAGCTGCAGATTGAAGTCTTGCAGAATCTTGATCAACGCGGGTTTTAGACCAGGGATCTCGAGCCCATTCTTAATGCGGCGGATCAGTCGAATCGGATCGATGCCGGCACCGACGTTTTCCAGTAGCCCACGTATGAAGCCTGGACGAATCAGCGATACACTGCGTTAAACGTAATTTGTGCTTACTTGGCCGTGTCTCCGAATACCTCAGAAGATCTTCCCAAAGATCGTCATCATTCTGCTCCTTCGCAAAGTCGATAGCCTGAAGAAAGTTCAATACTGGAACAAAGGCGTATAACAACGGGAGCCTACCCGGTTCACGTCACCCATCCGCTCGATAATGATGGTCAAAGCTTGACGATTGTTACCCATCCGACCTAGCAGAAAGACCATTTCTGGCACCAGGTCACGGCCTTGACAGACGTTATACGCCTACAACTCAACCTTCAGCGTGTGCGACCGAAAATGGTCAGGAAAGCGTACCAGTTCCAAGTTGTAGGAATTACTTCCCCGTAAAAAGTCAATCAGGCGAGGTCTGGCGTATTCCGCGTAGAGCCGGACTTGTGTATCGCCAAACCCCACCGTGGAGAGAGGATCCTTCGTAAAGAGAGCGTGCAGGTATAGAAACAAAAAATACGGTCGGGCCTGTAATTGTTGCACCACTCGTGTGATCTAGGATGGTGTAAGTCCAATCCGAGAGATACGCAGGAAAGACCTGCCGGAATGGAGTGGGTATGGTCGACTAATAAAGCAATACCGGGCGTTCTTGTGGCAGCCTCTGCGTCGAGTTGGACGCCTTTCGTCCCTTCCTCTTTCTTCTGCTTCTCGAATAACTCTTGATCGAACTCGATGAGAAGCAGAGCTTGGTCACGGACATCCGTGAAGAGGTTATTCTCCCTGATGAGATCAAAGACGTTGGGCCGCCGCAGCCTCAAGAAGAATTGGAGGGCCTTTCCTGGCTGACGGTTCGCAGTGTACCTCGTGGGATGTTAATTGGGGTATCCCGATGTTGTCATCCAGGTACTCACAGTTCGGCAAGACATTCCATTAGGATTGTTGTATCGGGACCACTGGAAGCCATCTTTGACGATGACGGCGCATTATCCAATTCCGACTCAAGGGCAACGATGACAGAAGGTATATCGTAGATATCTTTCGGCCATGTCTTGATCATTTTCAGCAAGGCTTCGCGGTTGTGACCCAAGAAATGCGCGAGGATCATCTCATAAACTAGCCGACCCAGCTTTGGGTTCTCCGTCGGCACGTAAGGTATGATGGCCTAGGCAGGATTATAAGCAGAGATAAAGACATAAAAAATACAAACACAAACGTCGATCTGGCCTTTCTGTGCGAAAACGAAAATCCAGTCTTCCCACCGCTTGACGTTCTGCCCGCAAACCTTGGGACAGAGATGCGCGGCCTTCGTGAATTCGCCTATTAGGTATTTTAGTATGGTATCACTTCAAATCACACTCGGCCCACCTTCTGCCACAAGGTGTTCGACATACTTCTGACCGATCTCAGATGCGTTGATATCTCCACCCTGTGAGTCCCCTAGCTTCTCCAGCTCCTCCAACGCCTCTTCGTATCGCTGACGATCGACCAGCCAATCGATGTGATCCTTCCGGTCTCTCGGCTTGACGATAACGATATCCTGAGGACTCAAAACGATGTAACATCTCCCCGTGGTACTATCGGGTTCTATCTCGGCGAGGACGTAATCGTTACAACCCCAAGATTGAAACCCGCTGATCCCAAGCGCATCCGCGGCAAGCTCCTCACCGGCGCGAGAGATAATTCGCAGCTCGGGACGCTCTGCGGCCTTCTTAGCCTGTAGTGCCCGATCTTCCGTAGCCTCGTTGTAGAATGATGTGTCAGGAGGGGTGTACGCGATGACTAGGAACGAGGTCAGGGAGAGAAGCTCTTGACCGGATAGGTGGGGGACAATTCCAGCGACCATACAATCGAGCTGGAACACGGCAGTAATTTCTACAAGTAGTGGGGGGGCGTTGGCGGAAGCAGAAGAGGTTGTGGTCCGAGGTCGGGCTCGGATACGGGCAACTTTAATCTGGTCTGCCCAGCCAATCAGGAGAGTAGAGTCGTCTTGCCAGTGCATATTGCACTTGAACAGGTCGGCACGGGGAGCGTCTGCGGGTCTGTCGATGAAGGTGATTCGTGATGAGGACGCTGTATCATAGATTTTGATACCCTGATAAGACAGTGTAAGGTCACCGCAGATAGACTATCACCTCCGACTCACGAGATCATTTGCCCATGCTATCAGTGCCCCTCTCCATCTAATATGCCAGATAGGGCCCTCGCCGTTGTGCAACGTGGTCTCTTTGTATCCCAGCCAGCCCTTCTCGTGAAGAATGAGATTACCAGCCAGCCCCCCACAAACGAAGGACCGAGTCCCTCGTTTCGAGAAGTTTGGTTCCAAGGCAAGGGACCGCATGGGGCGTTTGTGGTCGAAGGAGTATAATTCTGGGGTGTTCAGGGAATGAATAGCAACCTGCCCTAGGCGGACGTTAGTTGGCGATAAATGGGCAAACACACATGACGCACCATCTATCGAAGCCGTGCCAACGAACTCTCCCAAAGGGTCTATGGCAACGTCCGCGATGGAAGCCATATGGGGCTTGAACGATTTGAACCGCTTTCCGGTGAGATCCACGATGTGCACGATGCCTCCGTGCGTTCCAAAAGCCTGTAAGTGACACGTCAGCCGCTTCCAAGTGGCAATTGTAGAACGCGCACAATGAGTTTATCGGTGGCGGCTAACGATGACGCGGAATCCTTTAGTAACAAGTCCGGAACTGAACCTGCTAACCGTTCGTACTTCAGTGCTGGCTCATCGTCGTCTTCATCACCCTCATCATCATAATCTTCATCATCCTCACTGTCATAGTCGTCGTCGCCGGAGTCTTCCTCACCATCGTGTGCGGTGTGGTCGGTCTCCCTTGGTTTGGCATCTTGAATGTGGTGGTTGTCGGAGGAGACCACCTCCGGAAGACTTCCATTCGTGCTCAGTTGTCTCGGGCTTTCCGCGAAAGATGCATGGTGGGTTTCGTCGACGCCTAGGAAGTCCGACATGGGTGACAATGGGGAGGAGCCACAACGGACACCAGACTCTGCGGACGCGCCTGGATCGTATGGTTGGAGGCTAGCCGACGAAGTTTCCCACGACCACTTCCACCTTCCGCGATCATTTAAAATTTCCAGAAGATGCCCAAGTCAAAGAGAGCCAAAGTCGGTGAGTTGACCTTTTGCTTAGCACCGGGTTTTTTAACCGCTAATGTCTTCACGCAGTTTCGCTGACAAAGGTCGCAAAAAAGACCAGGGAACACAAGGAGGGCTTGATCACCGATGTACGTCAACTCCCGTTTTGCGCATCAGCGCCCGTTGATAAGCAACCGACGTAGGTTCAAGCCAATGCCGACAAGTGGAAGTACTGCTGGTTGTTCGAAGTGGGAAACATGAGGAACGGTCATCTGAAAACGATCCGGAAGCTTTGGAAGGAGTGAGCACCTACCCGGCTGAACCACGCTCAGGACTTGACACGTTTACCATAGCTCCGGTCGAATGTTCTTCGGGCGAGGTGCCGTTATGGCGAAAGGTCTCGGAAACACCATCGGGGAGGAGCACTTGCCAGGCTTACACCTGTTATCTCAAGTACGTGCCCGCCTTCAGTCACGGTTTGTTCGGGCGTTAACCATTATTGGTAGCGCATAAAGGGCCAAGTCGGCCTCTTCTTCACAGATTCCCCTCCAGACGAAGTGACTACTTGGTTTGACGACTTCCACCCTCCAGACTTCGCTCGTGCAGGTATCCAGGCCCCGAAGACCGTTGTCATCCCAGTCGGCCCTGTCCTTCAACACCACTCGGACCCCCCTGAGGCTATGCCTCACAACGAAGAACCTCAGCTGAGGAAACTGGGGTTGACTACGAGAATGAATAGAGGTGTTCCGATGCTAGATGTCCCTCACAAAATCTGCGAACAGGGGAAGAAGCTTACCCCAGAGCAGAGTCAACTGCTCAAGCTCTTGGGATACAAGATGGTGGAGTTCAAGGTCAAACTGTTGGGGCAATGGGAGAAGGAGACGGGGAATGTAATCATGGAGCCCACGACGGAGGAGGACCCACCAGCCGGTGACGACAGCGAGGGTGAGGATGAGGGCGGTTGTGAGGAGATGAGCGACTGATCGCGGTCCCCCTCCCCACGGTATTTGTATTTTCGCGTGTATTACTCTCTCACCACTTGTGTTATTGATGTCACTGCTTTACATCGGGCCAAGCGGCGGACACCAGAACCCCCCTATGCATTGACAAACAATCCCGGACTTGAGCTCGGGGTGTCAAAGTGGCGATGACGAGAAATTGTCGTCGGATATCTCGGGACGAGGGACGCTTGCAGCGACGATGTGCCAGAGATGTGTATGCGACACCAGGCTCTCGATCGTGTGTTGTTAAACTTCCTTCCTCTCTACTTCAAGCGTAAGGTTTGGTTTGATAGTGATTTCAGCTGCCAAATTCGCTTACCCTAAGAATCCACGTGACTTGGATCCACTCCGCTCGCACTGAGGGAGGGCAGTCTGTGTTGAACTCGGAGACGTCTGAGGCCTACGGTTTGACTCAGACAGGTGTCGCATTTACTGCAGACACCAAGTAGCGCCCGGTAGCGCCTGTACGGCAGCAACCGGTATGATAGCGCCTATGCGGCAGCTCGGAGAGATCCGGTGTGTGCGCGCCCATCAGCGCAGCCCC
>Ga0307509_10006121_pt1 | contig 16337 bp, 27 predicted proteins | sample 10_EM_MG_FD_202245 | JGI IMG/M metagenome (GOLD analysis project Ga0307509, IMG submission 202245) | Populus trichocarpa ectomycorrhiza microbial communities from riparian zone in the Pacific Northwest, United States - 10_EM | ecosystem: Host-associated > Plants > Roots > Unclassified | place... | reverse complement strand
TCCTGCTGAAAGATAGGATCCCCAACTGTGTCCTCCACCTCCTGCCAGACATCAACTAAGCCATCCTCCAAAACCCCAATATATACAAATCTATCCACACTCTTCTCAAATATGGGAATCAGAGGACTCTTGTTTCTACCCCAAATACAAGCCCAAACCATCAGCTTTATTCCTGCCCCCTTGGTGACCCCATGAATACAGTCTTTGTGCCATTTTCCTTCAGGTGTTCTGAACACCCAAATACCCTTAGGATCTTTGGACTTTTCAACCATGCATTCATCACTAAATATGACCCCTTCAAAGTCCTCCTTTGTCCAATTCTTATACTCCATAGCCCAAGCCAATCTCTTAACAGCATGCTCATGCTTTAGGAGAGCTCTTTCCTAGCCCTCCACTTCTTAATGTTGACTGAGGCCAAAGCTCTCTTGACTTTATCAAGGGAGGCATGAGGAGCAACATCATTGCGCAATTCTGATAAAGTCTGGTGGCGTGCCTTCTTAGACTCTCTGACTAGGTGGCGACAAGTTCTGGTAGTGATAATTTTGGGTCTTCCAGGTTTTGGGAGGGTGTTTGCATCACCCCTCTTTTGGAAGTGATTATAGAAAGTTTGAACTGTACTCTTAGGATGATGTAAGAGCTCTCCAATTTCTGAAAAAGAGATTTCTTTTTTCTCAGAGCAACAATTTGCCCTTTCTCAAACTCAGTGAGGTAGCCTGTCTTCTGGGGAGGCATTGTGGTTGAGGGGTGGTTGATCGGAGAGGTGGGGTTTTTTGAGGTGTCGCTTGGTAACCACCGATCGGACGGATACTTTTGCCCTAGTACTTTAGCAGGCACTGTAAAATCAATCTTTGGGGGAAACTACAGACATCATCTGCAGTGATACCGGTAATACTACAGGCTTCGAGTTCGATGTACGAGTCTTTCCTACTCAATATGATCGGGGTCTTCGGCTGCGTACTGTAGAGTTGCAGGTGGGAGTCGCAGTTTCTCTCGTGGGGGGTCCGGCGCCCGATCTAGATCACGAGGGTCTCATATAACGAGAACGGCGCGGGTTTATTTGGTTAAAAACTGTGGCAGTCTTCAAAAGGGGAACACAAGATATCCTCTAAGGATGCCCCCCCAATATTCCGTCCCGAGCCAAGTATCTCACCGATATTTCGCCCTGGCCCCCCGGAGTCCATTATACACAAAAAAGGCTTCTGGGCCCTCTGCCACTTGGACTGCCGACGTAAATCCCTGCGGGCGTGTGGAAACTAAAGGAATTACTAAAGAGGCAGTGGTCCGAGTGGGATCACGGCAAACTGGGCATACTAAATAAGAAAAGATAGTGGATCAGGCTATCAATGGAAACACTAGCTAAAGACAGACCAGGAGATATATGTATCTCCAGAATAGCTAGCAACTCCGGGAACGTGGACGGGCCCTCGGAAAACCGAATAAAACATATCAAGCTCTCAAGAAAGAAACCCCCATACAACCTTCCCTGATCTTAAAAGATTTAGAAATCTAAAATCCGATGCTTGGCGCCTTATGCCAACTAGCCCAACAGATGAACCAAACCAAACCAACTACCGTACGCAGAAGAGCAAATGTGAAGGAGGCAATACCTTAGTCCTCAACGGCAACATGTATAGGGGAGAAAAGAAAAACCAACACCTCCTATTCCCCTAGCATAGGATGCAAGGGCGGGAACCCACTGCCATCTGCCTAATCCCACACACCTCTCATACCTATATTACCTATAACTGCATGACCTATAGAATGTTCAACAAAAGCCCCGAGGACTGAATAGCAGCTAACTCGCAGCACCAGAGCAAAGTCCTGCTTGACATTTCTGCAAATCGGGAGACCCTTTCTTAGGGTGATGGAATTTTCTATAAAGGCGCCTTGAGAATTTTGTATTTCAGCCGCTACCAACATAGCCAAACTTGAACATAGCACGAAATATCACAGCCTCTCACCTCGGCGGTCAGATCGCCAAGCTGGTACCGGCCGCGCGATCCCTCGATACCCTGAGGAAAAGTAAATCCGTCAAAACCGAAGCTCCTATCTATGAGAACTATAACACTGCCACCTTAGATAGCCAGAGCTCAACCATGACCCAGCCCGAGCCACCCTCTATGAGAGAGTACATAAAATATCACTCGGCGGGAACACCATAATAATACAATTTCAATGCCGGGCGCCGAGCCCAGCCCAGGCGGACAACAGCACCTTAACCACCCATGTGCCAACTAGATCTGCACATAACTTAATTTGCACCACAGTCCTGGGAACCATAACACCGCACTAACTCCAAAACCCACGATAGCTCATGTCACACCAAAAAAAAGAAGAGAGAAAAGAAAGAGGGAGAGAAAGAAAGAAACCGCCCATCCAACTTTCTCCTGCCCCTCTAGCCCACTAGTGTCATAGCCGGAACCGTACGGTGCGGTGGGCTCCATGACCCCCTCCTCTTTGTTGGATTTTTGACTGCTCATCACATGCATATATTCCCATGCGGACAGGATTCGAGACTCAACTACTATTATCCGTTATATACCATTACTCTAACATTGTTCCACCACTGTTAGCTCATACAACCTCCGACTACGATTCCGCATAGTTAATGCAACATCAAACACCAATCATACGGCACTGAAACAGGAACACTCACGATACCCGAACCTCATCCTCGGCTTCACACCCAACCTGCGGCTGGCCGCCATACCCTTACCTCGGGAATTCGGATGGAACCTCGGACCAGATTCAAGAAGGTGCATGCCGAAACTACTAAGTGGGAGAAAGCGATAAGCAGGATTGTGCATGCGCAGGAAGCATGACACAAAGGATGGCTAGGATATAAGGAAGCCGGTTGTTCCCAATATTTGTTCACTATCAGTTTACCGCACTCCGTTTCCTGTCTGTCTTTGCTTTATCAGCGCTAACTAGCTTCTGCCCGGGAGTCCCGTGGTCTCTGGGTACCTGCCACAATATCTTTCCCCGGTGGTTTCTCTACTGATATGTATGGTATCAAATAATCATGAGACGAGTTAAGCCAACGAGTGACATGGCAAGCCTGCACGCTAGGCTCCCTCCACCCTCTATACTAAAGTCTATAGTGGGGGTGCCGCCATGTATCTGCTAAGTATGTTGTCGTACTGTTGATTAGGCCCTATTACTTACCGTGACCTGTCTTCTATCGCAGGCACAATCTTTACCCAGTTTTTGAAAATCGCCTCAAGGACCCTTGCGCTATTTTACGCCGCTCTTCCTCTGCCTAATAAACACTCTATACACAGCTCACCCACCGCCCAACGGGGAGGGCAGAACCGGGAGGAAGGGGAGGGAGATATTGGGCAAAAAAAGAAACGTGCAGGCAGTTTAGAGCTGGAGAAAAATTAGATATAACAGCATGAAAACCGCAACCACCAAACTCGACCTTCTCCGACAATAGGACTGCCGCCCCCACTAACCAAACTATAGGACCTTGTAAAGAAAGACTCATCAATCCTCGCCCGACCATTAAAGTAAATAGACAAGAGGGCGTAGGCGGGTATGGGGTGTATGTGTATTCCTATCTCGTGGGATTTTTTTCTGCGGGGGGAGGTGGGGCCCAAAGACGACTCCATGAGTAACATATCTCGAAAGGGATAGAGGATAGAATGGCGGTGATCCCAACGAGACAGCTTCTCCTATGTCTCGAATGGTACCGTACCGGGGGCTACAGCTTAACGAGGATGGAGCAGCGATATCATTATCTCAGTCCCATAGCTAGTAGCTATCGAGAGCGGTGTTCGGCCGCATCTGGCTTATGCGTTTTTCCTTGACATCTTCCTGCCCGAGTAGAATTTTCACCACTTCCCCATGCCCATTATGAACAGCCCATGTAAGCGGTGTAAAGTGCGGCCCGAAAATCTCCTTCGTTGATATCATAGCATTCCATCTCTGGCAAAGCAGCGACAACTCTAATGACTCCGAATTGCGATGCACACTGTGGTGTGCTGCGCGGAGAGCGAGTACCCAACCCCCGGCTCCCCAAATGGCTCACTTACCTTAAAGATATATGGTCGATATCTAGCCACAATACTCCTTCAATAGCTCCTGCGCAGGTGACGTCTCGTGGCCCGGAAGCTCCCTTTTCGCATGAATCCCCCAGGGTACTAAACAATGTTCTAGAAAGGACGTGTTCTGGCTATTAGGAGAAGGAGCGGTTGGAGGGGCTTTGACTTGTTGGGAACCTAGATGGGTCAAACAGGTTTTTTTCCTTCGCCCAGCGAGGTCTACTGAATATACGGGTATCGGGGTGAACGGGGAGATACTCCTGAGGAATAAAGTAGACCGGCCCCACAGCTTATCCCTCGTCTACAGAAGTAAACCCCTTGCAGAAGTTCACCAATGTCGATATCGAAGGGACATAACCAACATGGGAATCTGCGGACCCTAGCTAGACTCCTAGGACATGTCAGAGCTCATCCACTTGTAGCGGCCTTTCTGCATGGCTGATCCACATCAACCGCTGCCATCCCAAGTCTCGATTTATCCCTATCCTGCGACCTTATCCGCCCGATCGTGGCACTATAAGCATCACCCAACTCCAATCTATTTGCCATTTGCTTAGCTTTTCTCGTCTCTGATAGATCGCCGATTCATGCAATATCGCATCGATATTTAAGGAAACTAGTAGAAACCTAGACGCAAATTTGTTAGCGGATAGTGTGGAGCGTGGTTCCCAGTATCATTGCCCCTGCGCACATCCCGACATATTTTCTGGAATCCTTTCCAGAGTGTCCGCTACCGGACTCTCGTCCAGCTGTTCTAGAGTTTCATCCTGGTCCAGTCTAACATGAAGGTATCCGATGACATGGCCTTCGTTAGGGCCTCCAGGCACATTTGCCACTGGTCCAGCAAGAACATTTTGACCTCAGCCCAAATATAACGTCTTCCAATGGTAGGTATTCGTGTACGCTAGGACTTCTCAGAAACGCGATAGCAACTGCTACCCCGAGGTAGAAAAAAAAGTCTGGGTTTGTGGCATTAGTTATATTCCAATTGCTCCTACGCCATAGCCTTTTGTTACCTGTCAAGTCCCTCCCTACAAAAAAAAGAGGAAAAGAAAATGACTCGATGCGTAACCATCCGCCTATCGGGAAAAGTCTCCCAATGTGGACTGTATCATCGAATGTACTAGTACTTGCGCAGCACTAGCGTAGCGATAAAGGAACATACTAGAAGGAATATAGACATCTAACGCTTGGAAAACGTTTGCCCGCATAGGGGAATTTAGATCCTTTGAAATTAAATGGATGGGATGACAAGGGCTACCAACCAGTAGTGGGACTAGTTGAACTTCCTAATCTCCGGGATACCTTCTGGCGTGCTATAAATTGACCGGTTGTTAGAGTATATCCCACCTCTTCGGGAACACTCGTTCGCCCCGGGATGCATAAGTCTATTGAAATGGTTAGTGTGGGCGCGGTGAGGTGCTAGGAACCAAGGAGGCGGCAATGAAGACAGGGCCTTTGTGTGGCGGTCAGTCAAGTGCGGGGACTGACTGAGGTAGCTGAGGCAGTGAATTGGAGTGGTGTGCAGGAAAGTGTGAGAAGCCACCTCAGCAGAGATAGAACCGATGAGAAGGGAGGAGGGAAGGGAGAGATAAGAGGACGCAGTTAGACGAAGTGGATTATTTTATCGGAGGGTGAAGAAGAAGATCTCGGGCTCTAGAGGATTGAAGAGGATTGCCGAACAAAGGCCAGACAGCCAGAGCGGCTAGCTGACTGAGCGATAATCCCCTCCCGTATGCGACGTATTATATCCGATAAAATCTAACAGTTGAAGAACTCCAGGGCGCGCTACCAGTAGGCATCACAATGAGAGGACACGGCAGTCGCAGAGATATCGCAGGAGCTAGGGGAATACATTCATTTGTCCCCAAGATAGTGCACGAGTGATTTTATGTGATGAAGAGTCGGCCAGCCGTGTAGAAGGGGGATGAAGGGGGAGGAGAAGCACAGAACCTTTAGTATGGATAGAGATTTGTTGCTTTAGTATGGATAGAGATTTGTTGCGCCTCATGAGCGGTCTGCTGGGGGGTGTCTTCGGGCTTAAGGAAACGCGTTTGGGAAGAAAATTTATTACCAGTGTTGGCAACTATCTTTAGCAGACCGCCAGAAGGGCCCACAATTAACAGTCCCCCTAGTTCCGCGATTCTGGAGGCAGCAGTTTTCAATAAGGATGACTACTAGAAGGAGCTAACTTATGATATTGTTTTGCGTTCGCACTCGCTGAACCGCCGGCCGGCTACCAGTTTCCGTCCAAGAATGCTGGGGACCGCTGGGTGTAAATTGGGAGAGAATGAAGCCCTTATCGCGGGTTGTGAGGAACCCTTCCCTTATCTTGATATACCATCTTATATGATACACTATTTCCTGGTAATGCCATAGGGCAGTCATCTCCTCCCCAACAAGTTGGTGTCTTCTATCCCAAATAGGAGGTCCCTTAGGTCTTGAGAAAAGAAAAGCAAGTCCAACAAGCTGGACCACATATCCTCCATCCCACACAAGATATAAAAGGGCCGTCCCCACCCAGATCCTCCGCCACTGGAAAACAACAACACAGGCGCCTTCGCCATATCAACCACAACGCGCTCATCAACACAAACCCACTACCAACCCAGAGGCTGAAAAATGGACATCACATCCAGCCAGCGCAAAGCTATCGCCCGCTGGGCCAGACCGACTGACCACATACTCATTACCGAACTCCTGGGCCACTTCCGCAGTGCCGGGAGAGTTAGCAACAAGTACAGCCTAGAAATCTGGGTTCAGGTCACTGCTCAAGTCAACAAGCCGTCCGTTGGGACTGGCGTTGCAACTTTGAGTGTTCTTCAGGTCAAAAACCGCTACTTCTCTGTATGTTTCCTTTCTTCCTGGTCCCTCTTGTTGACGGCGGGGTGAGATGCCAGTGTGCTGATTTAGTTTTTAGTTGAAGAAGAACTGGAAGGACTTTATGTGTTTGTTGGAAACCGATGGCTTTGTTTGGGATAAGGAGAGGGGTAAAATCAACGCTGAAAAGGATGCCTGGGCCAAATATCTCAAGGTTTGTGGTACCTTTTCTTCTATATTGGCGAAGCGCGTTTTGGGCGCTAATGAGAGGGTATCTCTAGGCCCACCCGAGGGCGGGGGTCTTCAGGCAAAGGCCTTTGGATAATTTCGAGGAGTTGAGTGAACTTTTCGGTGGTCCTGAACAAACCATTAGTGCCACTGTTGCCCAGGCGGATGAAGATGCAGATGACGAAGCAGAGGATCAGATGGATGAAGATGAGGATCACCCTGCAGAGAATGCTGAAGCCAGCCAGTCCATTTACCAAGCTTCCCCAATTCCCAATGACAATGGTGCTCGAGCTAGCGACTTGTGAGCAACCGTCCTCCCCCCTCCAAAAAAAAACAATAGCATAGGCTAAGCACACTTCAAACACTACCCTTACCACGGGACTAACACAAAGTATCAGCAACCTCCCTGCCCTCCCTGCCCCGACTTCCGCCTGGGTCTCATCCTCCGTCGGATCAGCCAGCCCCGGACCCGAGGGGAGTGATGGTTACAGCACCGCCGGCTCTAGATGCCCCAAGCATGACCATGATGGAAGCGACCTCACCGAAATCGCCAAGGCCCTCACCGCTAAAATGGACGAGTTGATCACCACCATCAAGTCCCAGGGGATGAAAGAGGAACAAGCGCCAGCCCAGTACTTTCCATACGCAGAGGCAGTGCGTAAGGCTGTCAAGCTTTACCACAGCGGTGAAATTTCCAAGACCGACTTCCGTCTCATTGTTACCTCTCTAAAGCAAGACCCTTTGGAGTGTGTAGCTTTCTGGCAAATGTCGGACGAGCTCCGCATCGACTGGATCATTGAGAAGGCGAAGGAGGGGGAGAAACGTACTCCTTCCTAGCACTGAGGTCTAACGGTAGAGCGGAGAGTTGATTCATTAAGCCTCTGTTACTAGTCAGCTTTCATATCTTCGGCGTTTTATTCTGTGTGGGTTTGGGCGATGTATAATTGTATTTACTGTGGTCAATTTTCTCGACGGATTGCTATTCTAGGCCAGTTAAGCCTTTGTATGTTAGATATAACAGCGCAAGCATGTCGCCCCAACAATAAATCATTATATAACCCTCTTTTTTAGTATTGAGCTTAAACCGCCAATAAACAGAGTCAACGTGCAAACATTCACCACGCCAGTTCAGTCCAAACGGGGGGTTAGTAGTTCATAAGATGAGACCCGGAGAAGCGGTTTTGGTACTGGCGCTGGCAGAGGTGGTTCACAAAATGGCCTAATAGCTCAGAGATAGCCGGTATGTACAGTGCTAATCTCAAGATACCAAGAAACCTATAAGCACCAGTGTTGAGAATTTTTAAACCAACAGCATCCTTCACCTCGCACCTCCCCGCTACATTAGTCTTTAGACTATGGATTCCCTAAAACTAGCAGCTAGAGTAGGTTACGAACTAAGAAGATTTATCATGCGCTACGATGAACCCCTTCGGACCCGGGCGCACATCCCAGACCTGCACGGACTATTCGAGGCTACCTGGGCATCCCAGAGGGGGCAGCTTGCGAAAAGCATGAGTAATTGGAGGTTTCCTAGCTACAATCACTTGGTGATCCCAATTGAAGACCTTCTGAGAAGCGGCAACATTTAATCTCTACTGTCTACTGTGTGGCACTGTATGGTGAGTTTGTGGTGCTTGGGTACATTGGGCTCAAAACCAATCACAGCGGGCCACTCGCCTCAGTCAGTTCACACAAGTAAACCCGACGATTCACAACACAAAAAGTATCTCGATACTTGCAATTTCCGTCCCCATTACCACATGCAACGTGAGTTATCAGGAACCCACAACTATTATACATTCCGTTAACACCGGTACCACCCGACCAAAAGAAAGTGAGAAAAACAAAGAAAAAGTGTACACCCTGAGGCTATTTTTCCCAGCGAACTGCTCCCCCGTACAGATCTTAGATACCTCTAGAGAACCAAAGACAGCTTAGACCATCATACCAGCAGCAAACGCGAGTCCCGCTCCCGCGACAGCGATAACAACATCGCCCGTAATAGGGCCTGCCCCGTTAGATTGTCTACCTGTTCTAGAAGGGGTGACAGGTTGAGAAGAGGTGACCATTCCAGACCCGGTAGGTGTGGGGACACCAGAAGTAAATGGAACATCAGATGATCCGGTAGCGGAAGGGAAAGCCGGCCCCTGGGCTGAAGCGCCAGTATTCCGTTCGTAATTAGTAGCATTGGGGTTCAAAACACTTTAAGCATTAGCTTCCTCTAGACGCGAACCGTGGTGACAACCATACCCATCAAGGACATGGATGACACCACCACTGGTGATAAAGTCTGAGCCTATGACCTTCGCACCATTGGCATACATGCTGCCGTCGCTAATCCGTATTGTTATTTCTCCGCCTTGAGTAGTCCTCAACCTTTGGTTGTTCGCGAGGTCTACAGAGAAGGCTCTGGCGGGAACCACATGGTAACTGTTTAGGACCCACAAGTTAGGAGGATGGCAAGGAACTCCAAAGCGGAGACCCTACGTTAAGATGCTGGCCAATTGCTCACCGCTGAGACCTCCCACCAGATTACCAATTGCCTGGAACGCGGGGTTGCTAGGAGCAAAGATAGTGGCACCAGAGAGCGTATTAACTGTGCGAGTAAGATTGGCACTAACCAATGCGCCGGCAAACGCGGTGAGATTTAAGGCAATAGCAGTCATGAAAACGCCCTCGGGGAGCGTAAGAACACTATCGGTGATGTGAACAACGCCTCCAGCGAAATTGATATCCTAAAATGAGAAAAAATGTAAGTAGAGCTCATTGACAACCAGACATCAAAATTTAGAGTCATTGCTTTGACAGGGGTACTGGCAAACATGAGCCCTTAGTATTGCTAAGCAAAATCATTGGGTAGTGGCGGGGGCATAGGAGAACGATTGTGTTTAGGAAGGAGGTTAAGACAAGGTAAGAGGGATCTCAGAGAAGTAGAGGAAAGATAAAAGGACTCACAACTCTAGAAAGCATAGAGACTTTGTTAAGACCGGAATAGACGGAGGGATGATCGTCCATTAGGATTGCCTTGACCACTTGTGGCTCGCCAGGGGTAATGTTGGAGTACTTCTTAGCAGTCAAAAGAGTGGGCAAAAACTCTGGCTCATCACCAAAGTCTGCTGCTCTATACGTTCCATTGAGGACATGATAGCCCAACAAACTCTTGATAAGTTTGGCGTTGCTTCCAGTTGGAGTAAGCATCGTTTTCATGGCATTAAAGACAGCTTTATTATTAGGGGCAAGAAGTGTGATGTTCGAAGCACCAGAGAGAAAAGCAACGAAATCAGGATACATCGAAGCGACAGATGTAAAATTGCTAAGCTCAGGCGTACTCAACAGGAGCTCAGCGATGGATTGCGCCTTCGAACAGGCGACCAGTAGGAGAATAACAGTAAGAGTAGGTTTGAAGTAAAGCATGTTTGCCAGAGAAGGAAGTCAGGTTATGGAAACTAGATAAGGTCCAACCGGAGAACCGCCGAGTGATTTCGAAAACTCCTCTATTAAGAGGGTTCTAAGTAATTGAAGAGAAACGATTGGAGTGGAGAAAGGAGAGGAGGGGGGGGGGCGGGGAGGGGGAGGACCTATGTAGAAGGTGAGGCAGCAAGACGAAGGGGACAGCACACGACGAAGCCAACACCCCAGAGGCTACACACGCAGGTACACATGAGCAATGGATATCCAGACCGAGCCTCTGTATGTGCCACGCAAGCACGCCACCCGCCCTACTGTAATAGATATGGATAACATGAAATCCAGAAAATTTCTAATGCCAGTGCCGTTTTTCCCAGAAATATCACTCAAAATGATTGTTCATGACCCAAAGAAGTGCACAGAGCCTAGCACACCTCCGCTAGTAGAGTGGAAAATTATTGATTGATTGTGGAAAAACTGTGACTTAATACCTGCTTTCCACGAACCACTGCATATCAGAGTGGAAAAACAGTGACGATTAGCCCATTGTGTCCTAATAATAATTAAGGCCAACTTAGCAAACCGGCCAAATCCTTTCTCGGGGTACCAGTATTACGACGGCTAGCAATCCAAACGACTTGTGATGAATTGGTGGGGGCAGGTTTGCAAGTTCAAGGTGACTCAGACCTCCATTAGGCATTTACTAGAGCCATGCACAGAGTTTGCTGGTGCTCCCGTGGATTCTATTACCACTCAGGTTAGGGGGCTGCAGATGTGGTCAACAGGCGGAAAATATTCAAGCATACCGAGTCTCCCAGTATGCGCAAGTCCGGCTCGAATGGTGCTTTTATCTTTCAATTCACGATTGCTGTTCAGAATGACAGATTTTGGATCAAACCTTATACGTTTATGGCTCTGAACCCAACCACCGGTAACACCTCCCTGATAACCGACAATAGGATTCTACCACACTTTCCTCTGGGAAAAAATACTAGGCAATCTATTCTATTTCTCAATATTTAGTCTCTAGATCCCGCGCCCAATGTGACTCTAACATCAAGACTTTCCCCGCACAGAAGTCCTCACAATAGCATCATGGCCCACTACTTTGCTGCCCGGATGCTAGAACTCGAGCAGGGAGGGGACCTGGACGATGCACCGCTCGTGTAAATAAACTGAACAAGGCTCGAGCCCAATAGACAGGTTCTGCTAAGACTGTCGTAATACAAACTGTGCTTAAGTCTTGGCCAAGTTGAGTGTGGCGACGGTGGATTCATTTCTTGGGGTTTTGCTAAGTAAAGTGGACAACAGAACTTGACGTAGGCTGAGATGGGTTTCTTGTGCTTGGCTTCCGATCGTCCATATAATCAACCCCATCTCCTCTTGACTTTCAAACCTGGTAACAAATATGGAAAGAGCGCATGATCGATGAAAAGTCCTTTTTTTTCTTATTCTTCTTGTAACTTATATACGACACATTCAACGAGTACAGTTGCGCTTGCAAGAAGAACGTGAAGGGGAGCAGAGTTCATATATCCCTCAGCGGCAGCCAATAGGCTATGAGTCAAGGATGTTTCGTCTTGATACTTGGGGATGGGGTGAGGTAGACTTTAGAGAGTACCTCCGGTATTGCCATTCTTTTCTTTCTTTCTGGAAGTTGGGATTGTTTTGAATGTCAAATGCATATGCATAAATCTTACCTCTGATGTAGTTGGGATAGCTGAACAATGCATTATCAGATTTTCAAAAGGAGGAATGATTTGTATCCTATTGTATCGGCTTTTATACCTGTATGGACTTAAAGATTGCTTGAAAATCTTTGGTTGCTCAAGAGGAACTTGAAGGCTATGAGTAGTCTTTAAGGATGTGATATCAGATCTGATATCAAGGTATACAGAAAAGCTCTTATGGGATAGACAAAGACTCACATTAGAGACTTTACAAAGGTCTGTGGCTCTATATTGTGTAGATTAACTGAGATACTTATCGGACTGGGCGGCTAAGTATCCAATAGTCACTGAATTATACAAGTAGCGACTCACACTTTTAAATAAAACAGGAATTATAATAAATACTATATATTGGTATGCAAATGCGGTTCAGGATGCTTGCAGATTACCTGAAATTTGGGGCTTGGAGGATGGTAGGATGAGGGAATTTTGTCATTTGCAGAAAGATCAAAGTAGCTTCGACTCGGGATATAAAAAGGTTCGCGGATTTAAATTCCATAGTATTACACCTGATGGCTTGCTATCATCACTTGCAGAACCATTTCCTGGGCCAGTGGAAGACTTGGTGGTGGTGCTCTTCAGGAATTGTGGAAATCTTGCAGGATTTACTGACAAAGAGTAGGATCTCAGAGAGAGAGAGGCTATATAGGTCTATAATGATTCCACCTGTGCACAAGCAGTTGGTGTGATGGATCCCTTTGTAGAACAGGTTAATAGACATTGACCAGGGGGCAAGATGCAGCAAATGTGGTAATCTCTGGACAGAGAATTGTAGTTGAGTGGGGATTTGGATCTATTGCCAAATATTGGGCTCTAAATTCATTTAAAAGTAGCTGGAGATTAGGATTATCACCAATTGCTGGTTACTATATGGTGGCTACATTGGCAAAAGAATTATTTTGCGGAACATCTCTCCCTGCTCACCTTGTGCGCTGGATGCCCCAGGCACTAATAAAAAAAGCTCAAGTTCTGGGTGCGTCCGCCTTGGTGCATGCGGTTTGAAGTGACAGGGCCACCTCCAATGCCATCAGCAAAAACGGATCTTGCGTCTGATCCGCCGGCATTGCGTCCTGATCCAAGCGCTGAGGATTCTGCGTCCCAGGCGTCCTGTGCGTCTTGACTTGCGTCGCAACGTTCATTACGTCCAGACGCAACGTCGCGTTCTCCCGACGTCCAGACTACCCCAGATTCTCCCTCTCGTCGCCTCTTCCTCCTCATCGTACTCGCTCCGCGTTGCTTCTTCTCAGAGTCCTGAGGCATCCTGTATAACGGGGTCTTGGCACTGGACGTTAGTCCAAGGCACACAACGACAGGAAGGTCCTAAACGATAACACTCGTTTAGCGTGAGGGTTCGGAGATGACTATCTCAGGTCAAGGCTGATCGTGTAACGATAGATCAGGGTCAGGGTTCGTGGGTTCTTGGCGTGGAACTTGGATATCAGAATAGAAGACGTTATATTCTGAAGTACAAGAGTTATGAAAGAAATACCAGGTAGCGTAAAGAATCAAGAAAATAGGGGGCGAAGCCCCCTTATATAGAAGGAAATCCTAGCACAGCCTTTGCCGCCCGACTCATAACCCGGTATGAGTCGCATATCCGCGTAACCAAGGAAACAATACAATTTGTCGTAAACCTTACAAAGGAAATCCCTCATAGCAACCGTGTAACAAAGAAAGAACACCAAAGTTATCCCAACACGTATCTCATCAGGGGACCGTGAGATCCTAGCCCTCATCCCTGCTCGAGTACTCTCAACCTGAATTAATTCACTGCTTCCTCAGATGTCAGTCTGCTGGCGTCTGGGGCAGCTGCACTTATTTTTTCACATCTCACATCTCACGTATCACGTATCACGCCTCACTGGTCTGGCGAACTCATGATGTGGGTTTAAAGTCTCTTCTATATATTCTATATACAGTATCAAGATCATGTATAATTCTCCCACATAGCCGAGTCCTGATTCTCTCAGCCAGATTCTTTAATAAACCTCATTAAATGTTCTCAAATCAATTTGGCTATTTATAAGGCAGCGCTAGTTCCCCTCCTGGATCAGATGCGCCAGAGCGAGGATTGTCCCAATATCTACTATTGTAAACCCTCGTGAGTCCTCCCTCATCTGCACTTTAACAAGGCCATGTTGATCCGATAGACGCCATGAGTGGGCTGGGGTCAGCATCTGAACACCGGCGACCCGACGCACAGTATCGTCGGATCTGTAGTCCATGATTTTTAAGAGGGCAACTGGCTTTGCTGGCAGACGACCCCTCAGCGCACCATACATTTCTTCCGTACGCGCTTGGACCCAAACCCAATCATTGCGACTGCCCTGGTTTCTAAAGTGTAGATCGCCGGTGGATCGTTCACGGTGGATCTTTGTAAATATCGGCTTCTTGGAATGCAAGAACATCAGCATAAAAACCTTTTTCTGCGGACGGACAGAGCCCGCTTCCGGACGAATAGCGTCCGCTCTTTGCGCGGGTCCTCCCGGATCTCCCGTGCCTTCCTTGCCTTTCATTTCTTGCGTCTGGTGCACACGGACGCCCCACTTTCCCTCCACAGTGTCCAACGCGCTTGTTGCGGCCCCACCCCCTTCTCGTGCCTCCCCCTTCTATTCACCCCATTATCCTCTCGTCTACTGGCCTCCTGCCTACTCCTTGCGGTTGCGCGCGTCCGGCAACCATCTCTGCAACCCTCACACCTCTGGCGACCTAGATCTGTCCGCTTCGATCCGCTTCGATCCGCTGCCATCCTACGTCGCTTTTTTCTTAGTCTGCACCCAACTGTCATGTCGATAATTCCCTTACCGTTCACAAGACGCCCGGCGCGGCCGCCATGCAGACCCCCTACTTTGGTTGGCTTGCCTTCCCACAGCAGAGCATAGATTCGCATTAATCATCCGCAGAACTCAGGCGGCTGAGTTGAAGCTGGACACTTTCTACGGGAATCTCTCTCTTAAGTCGCCGGCTTCAACTTGGCCGCCTATTCAATTCAATTTATTTAAAACATTCCCTTAAACGCCCACGGATCATGTAGTACGCCTGCGGCCGAGTGGAAGACGGACACCCAATATGGGCACTGCCACCATAAGTGTCCGGCTTCAACTTGGCTGTATATTCATACGGAACAATTCATGCCATTTACAACATTCCCTTTAATACCCACGAATCATGTATGACTCCCGCGGCCGAGTTGAAGCCGGACACTCAATATGGGAACTGCCACATTAAGTGTCCAGCTTCAAGCCGGCCGGATATTCGTGTGGAAGAATTCAACCTATTTAAAAAATTGCCTTAAATGCGCACGGATCGTGTAGTACTCCCCCGGCCGAGTTGAAGCCGGTCACTGAATATGGGCACTGCCACCTTAAGCATACGGCTTCAACTTGGCCGTATATTCATGCAGAACAATTCAACCAATTTAAAACATACCCTTAAATGCCTGCGGATCATGAAGTACTCCCGCGGCCAAGTTGAAGCAGGACACTCAATAGGGGAACTGGCACCTTAAGTGCCCAGTTTCAACTCAGCCAAATAAATACTGTACATAATTGGATAAAATAATTTAATATATTTCATTAAACGTCCTCAGATCAATCCTGTGATTCACTATCATCAGCAAAAACGGACCCTGGGTCTGATCCGTCGGCGTTGCGCTCTGACGCAAGCGACGCATCTCCTGCGTCCCATGCGTCCTGTGCGTCCTGACTTGCGTTGCAACGCCCCGCCACATCCCCCGCTTCCAGATGCTACCTGGCAACGTTCCTTGCGTCCTGACGCAACCTGGCGCCCTCCCTACGTCTGGACTACCCCAGACTCTTTCTCTCATCTCTTCTTTCTCGTGATGCGGCGATAGCTCCTCATCACCTCTTCTCCGCGTCCTGACCCACCCCTCATCCCCGCTCGTGTAATCACAACTAATTTGCTGCTTGCTCCGACGTCGCCTGGTGTCTGGGGCGGCAGCACCTTTTTTGGTCCCTCCCGAGTCTCACGTCTCACGCCTCACTGGTCTGGCGAACTAATGATCTAGGTTTCAAGAAAGTCGCTTATATATCTTCTACTATATACAGTATCAATATGTAGGATTCTCACGCATAGCCGAATCCTGATT
>Ga0307509_10006120_pt1 | contig 16337 bp, 22 predicted proteins | sample 10_EM_MG_FD_202245 | JGI IMG/M metagenome (GOLD analysis project Ga0307509, IMG submission 202245) | Populus trichocarpa ectomycorrhiza microbial communities from riparian zone in the Pacific Northwest, United States - 10_EM | ecosystem: Host-associated > Plants > Roots > Unclassified | place... | reverse complement strand
GGGCTGAGCACAACGATAATGGGAGGAAATCTACGCAGATTTCCTCGCCTCCAGTTCCTAAACTAAGTTAGTTTTCAACATTTAAAACTGGGCTGAATGTCTCAGCGGCCGAGGGGATAACTTAAAACACCTAATAAGCGATTTTACTTGTTTTCCCTGAACTGCACCCATATCATCATAATAATAATAAAATGAATACTACAAGCCTACAGAAGTCCAAACAATACCTATCTTGACAACAATGCTATCCAAAGCTGAAAGAAGAATTTGAGAAGAGCAAACACCCTTTGCCAATTATTTACACCCTTTATCTTCCCAATCATTTCTCATGATTCTTCCTCTATTCCCCTCTTCCCCATTACCTTTCACCATATCACCTTACTTCCCCCAAAGCGCTCTATCGTCCCCCCTACACTCCACAGGATTAGCTACATCCCTCTATCGATTACCGCTTCCGGCCCTGGTTACTGACAGACTATTACTCCAAAGTTATCATTTTACTTACACCATGTGCTAAACATAAGACACTCTCGCGGACTCCAACTTTCAATGTCACCACCCTTAATGCTGACAGCCACCCACCCAAATTCCTTCAGGTTCTCCTCATAGGAATTTTCGGGTGTGTATCATGTATTATCACTCGTTATCCCTTTTTTTCCCACCACATCTTTACATCTCTCAGTCCATGGAACACCTAGAGTGCTGAGCTATCGGGAGTGGGAAACCCCAAGACTAACCTCTCTACCTTCCGCCATTACAGCATATCACCCTTCTGCGTCTGGCCATTGCCCCCAGTCCTCCAACCTCTACAATAGGGACGCAGACACCTTGGCTGGCTTAATTCCAGGCTCCATGATTGCATTCTGTATGTACAACAGCAAAGCGACATGAAACTAGACAAAAGAGAAAAAAGACCCACTCTAAAGAAGCCCACACTAGGCTGAACGAAAGGACCCAGAATCATACCATCTCGTTTGATATCCCATCTCCTGCAACAACCGCCCACCCTCCTCCCGTTCTCCATCACACACTAACCCAGAAGAACACGTTCACGCTCCATCTCAACAACTGGGAGCCTCTCCGCGATAAAACTATCATCCCGAAGTAAACTTGGAATCTGCTCTGGGGGGTGCATATATAGTCCCTATCACAGCGCCCGACCATTTCAGTTGCAGGGAAAAGAAGCGAAGGGGGAGACTTACGCTTCGGACATTAGCGTACGTATCCTCCCTAGCTTGGTACTGCTTAACAATCTCGCCAGTCTCGAATTCGATGAACAGCCTGGTGTCTCTGAGGCGGAAGAGCACTCCATCGAGCCGCATGAAGAAGCGCTGAAGAATCAGCAGGCGCTCGGGCATCACGCGGATTTTAACACTGAGGATTGAGATGCCGTTGTCGGCGAGTTCGTCCTCGTAAAGCATCACGTCGTCAAAGAGGAGAATGGGGTCAGGGCGCTTGAGCTTGTCGAAGGGTATTTCGCCACTCGTCTGTTGGAATGGCTTGTCCATGCTCTGGTCGCGTTAGCTTTTGTTTCTCCTCTAATTATCTAGAAAGAGAGGCACAGGGCATGGATGGAGGTTAGCCACATAAACGGTCCCTTGGTAATTAGTAGTATATGTCCAATCGTAAGGCTTCACAATCTCCTTGATGTCCTCATGCACCCGTTCACGCATCTTCTGCCAGGCCTCGGAGTACGAAACCTTTAGCATCGACTCCCCAGACTTGTCGACCAGCTCGAGGGCATCCAGTGCGTTGAAGCTGATGGACCAGCTAAGCTTCTCGTTGGTCACCTCGACACTATTGTTCCCAAAGATCATCTCTGGAGGCGAGATGCCTAAGGTTGTAGTCATGACCTCGATTTCGGTGCTATTTAGGATGGGACGCTTGTGAGTTGTTACTTTCCAATCACCTTGGGTAATAGATTTACCCACGTCGATGTTGGGAGCAGTTTGTAGCGGTGGCGATCTTGACATCTTTTTAGTTTGTCGAGGATGATGGCTAGAGGGAGTTGGTTTGAGATGGGGATGTACTGTAGTGTGAGCTCCCTCGGACGGTGGTGGGGCACTACCGCTCGGCGGCAAAACCAAGACAAATTAGGGCTAGCACACCCCACCAGAACTGAGATTATCACAACTTAGGTTAGACCGCAACCTTATCACAACTGATATGGGTGTATCATACTCGTACAATTGCTTCGGTAGAACACTACGAGTAGATATCATACTTGTACCACTGCCAACTACGGAAGCCCGCAACATCACCCTCCGGTATCTGTAGAAGGGTCTCCCAGCGGAAACATACACGTTTTGGGGGCCATGAGGTCCGATCATTTCCCGTCACTACCCTGTGCAGTGAGTCGCTCAGGTTACATGACAAAACCCTCTCACCCAATTACTCGTACCCTCCTTCTAATCAACCAAGCCATCTAAAAAATAAAATAAAAATATTCTACAATGCAGCGAACACAAGAATAGCACCGCACTCCTCCAGCCATCCAACCTCCGCGGATAAAAGCCGGGAGGACGAAAACTAGAGAACATAGGATTAAAAGGGGAGCCAGACGAGGTGCGCCATTATTAAAACACAAATAAACAGAGACAAGCAAAAGCTTTGGAGTGTTACAGAGAGCTTTCCAATACTGTCCAACAACCGTGAAGCTGAGAAATAAATTAAGTTTCGACCGGCCCCCCGCCGTAACTACAACCACCCTTTAGATCAAAACTCCATCGTACATATAAAGGTCACAACCTGGCTCAGTCGAAATCTCCGGTGCACCATAAACACCTGTTAAAACCCCATACACAAGTCCCCGAAGCCATTTAAACAGTCCATCCCTCGTTATCTGATTGAAGAGATGCCCACTTAGTGCCAATTACTGTCATTGTTTTTCATCTGCTTATCATTTCTCTCCCAGCCTTAACCCCGAAGTCACAACAGAACCTGCTGCTCCATGGCTAACTATAACTCATTAGTTATAAATCCTGTATCTGCCTAACGGCGTCTACCGTGCCCATTTAGCATCGCGGAACGCTGAATACCACGATGATCGTCGTACTGATCCTGGTTTCGCTTCAGCCATCAGGATCAAGATTAAAGCAAGGTAACTCTTACTGCAGTCTCGTTCCTCTTTCCCATTGTTTTCGGCCAGCCAAAATTATAGATCTTCGTATGGCGTTCGCAGCGTTTGCATATAGTCGGGATGTTGAACTTTTCACCATGAAAGAAAGATTCCAGGCAATTAGAACAGATGCAAGATATACTGCTCTTTTTCTGAGCGAGGTAATCTCCAGGAACACGCTTCACGAGGGGCCCAGAGGGATGGAAGTGCGGCTCACTCGCCCTAACCCGGGATCTCTTTTCTGCCTTGGCCTGTTGTTTCCTCATCAGTCGCTTAACATCGATTGTCCGTGTTTCGTCATCAAAATCCGAGTCATCGACTTCTGTGAAATCAGACAATTCGTCATCCAGGACACGCCGCGCCTTGCTTTCAGACTCCTTCAATGTGTCATCCAAGGAACCGCTAGCAATAGCTGATGGCTCCTCAAGACCCACTCCGGAAACATAATCATCGCAAGCTGAATCAATGGTTATCAGTGGCAGGGATTGGGCTTGCAGCTCGCTCCGAGGAGGGTTAGCAACCGCCTCTAATTGCACACCTCCGAGAAAGCATCTTTCAGCCAGTTTACCCAAGGGAAGCGAGCTTGGTGCACACTGCAGGGGTTCATTTATTCCGCCCACACGTGTCTCTGATGTATTTAGGAGAACTGATGCTCTCGCAACATCCGTAAATTCCATAGGGGTTACAGCCCCGTCAGTCTCCGGAGGTGTTTCCGGCCCAATCGCGCCAAGCATTGGAGTAGAAGACCTAAAGTGCATGCTCATGTCAAGAACCGGAGGGGTACTACGGAGCCCCTCAGAAAGCCCCCGAATACTATTCGGGGGACTCGGAACTAAGGAGCCATTTCCGGAAACCTTGTGCTTTTTGGCCACTTGGATGGTTGGCGAGTGAGTAGAGTTTCTCTTTCGTTTAGACCTCCTGGCCAACACAAACCCCCCCGCCACTGCTCGAATTGCTGAGCCATCCTCCTCGATGAGTGGTTGGTCTCCGACAGCCACCTCTGAAGCCCACCCACTGCGTCCCAAGCCTTCACAAGTCCTACACAAACACTCCCGATTACCCTCCCCAAAATAGTCATCTGCATACTTGACCGTGATCTCTTCGCCCACCCTGATATCCCTCTCTACGTATAAATTCACATGCTCCTTCCCCGCGGTGGTGAACTTGCAATTTGGCTCACAGTCATGATTGATAAACCTAGCAGGTCCCAGTAGCAGACTCATCGCGCCAACCCGTGAAGAATAAATGATGCTGAAGTCTGATTGCACTTGGGAAAAGGATTGCTCCTCGTTATCAGACATCTTGACCAACACCCCAGTCAGATATTTGACCATCTCGCCACGATGAAGACCCTTCCGAGCTAACACACATGCCTCGGGCCTCCCAGGATCAAAACGATTGGTACTAGCGACTTCGAAGGCAGCGTCAGGTTGATAGATTGACAGGTAACGGCGAGCATGTCTATCAGTGCACGGTCAGTCTCGATTATTCGTCCAGCCCAGTTAAAAGAGCCAACATGCTTCGAAAATTCGGTTTCAACATGGATCCCACTCCTCAAATATTGCACGATTCCAGGTAGGCTGTGGTGAATAGAACATTAGCCCAAGTCAATGAAATATACTCCTCGATAATATGACAGATTTGGAGGAGAGAAAAGGAAGGGCCAGCGATCGACATGCGCAGGCCCACAGCTCCCCCCTCCAAACCTTGGGGTTGCGGGTGCTAAATCACAAGAGGGGAAAAACACACCGCAGAAACTTTTCCAAGGCAACCTTAACATTCCTGTCTCTGACCACATCTTCAATAACGATCTTCAAGATGGCTTTGGTGTTGAGGCGACGACTCGGATGGTAAGCGCCTTTGATCTTTCGGATGGTAGTCCAATAATGAACCTACGACACGGTTGAGCTTCAGTAAGGGCAAATTCTCTCCAAGGACTTCTCAGGGGACAGTACACGGTCGACGAGGGAATCTGTCAGGAAGTCATCGTATTCTGCTAGTAAACCCAAAATTGATTTGTGGCTTGTTGAAGAGAGCATCTCTCCCACACTAGAGACAAGGCTTCAGACAAAAGGATAAGAATAGAGGAAAAGATGGGGAGAAAAAAGGCAGAAAGGGGAGGGAGAAGTGGATAGCGGTATAAGGAAAACCGGTTGTCTTGAGCAAACAGAGAAGGCAGAGAGGCTAATGATGGAGCAACTAAAGAGAAGCACAGGGAACAAGAAGGGGAAGGGGAAGAACAAGGATATGAATAAGGAGAAGAAGCAGAATAAGAAGAATAAGGAGAAGGAGAAGGAGAGAAGCATAGAAATGAAGGGGAAAGTTAGCTAAAGGTCGGTGTGGGGGGAACGGAGGGAATAAGAAAGGTCTCTCTCCCATACGGGAGGCAGGGAGTGAACAGAGAGAGGTAGGGTTGAGGTAGAAGAGGCGAGGGCGAGGGACAGCGGTAGTGAGACAAGTTTGGGGGCAGCTAGATCCCAAGGCGTAAGCAGAATATCGCACCCACACCCAAAAGGGCTTGGATCCCAGACCACGCGGGGGGGAGTTGTCCGAATTGGGCACGAAATCAGGGCAAGGAGAAAAAGACTCCGGGACCCGAATCATGCCCGGATAATTTCAACAATGTCATGACACAAATACTCGGGTACAGGGGTAAGTCGGGCGCGGTGCCACGAAATGTCTGGGTTTATTTCCTATTCTGGGGGTGCGCCCGACTTTTGTTTCCCTTACAAAAAAAGCCACAAAACGGGTTTGTATGGGTTTAATTCAATATATTTATACTAGTTAAACCTAACCGGCGTCCACTAGTTCAAAACAAAAACAAAAAACAAAAAATAAAATAAACAAAAACAAAACAAAAAACATCATAAACAATCAAACCAATCCAACACAAATTGCCTATCACTATCCACATCCCCATCACCCAAATCAGCCGCCAAAAAGGAAACCATCATCGCATCCCTACACATCATACCACTATCCATCCTCAAATGCAATCTCAACAAACTCTTTGACTCACGATATACCTTATGGCATATCTGACATTCAACATCTTTCTCCCCTCCTTTGCTAAAACAATGTTTAAACACAACTGTTACCCTTGCCTCCACAGCTAACTGCTCCCATACCAAACGCATGCTCTTAAACCATCTCATAGCAAGTGTCCTCCCACATCCAGGTGATCGTTCAAAATGCCTGCTCTGATATGAACAAGCAATACTAGCCGTATTACATGCCAGGCAGGTCTTGAGATCCTTCTGGACGTAGAGGTAGAATGTACCAACCCAGAAGCTTGGTAGCAGGCAGCTCCTCAATTCATGAACCAAGCCACACCCATCACATCGCTGAACTGGTTTAGCCACATCAACAACAATGTATCTACCATCCCTAACTATAACGGCCGTATAGTCAAAGGGATTCCCTTATACAATCATGTATCTTGCCACACTACGTGTCGTAGAAGGTATCCTGTATCCCAGAAAATCATGCCTTATCCACCAGCTCTTCCATAACCGCAAATATTTGTCGAAGAAAAGACTCTTGGCATCGGGTCGTCCATCCTCATACATCAGACATTCAACTATGTGATAACGGTCATCAGCTCTAGCACATACATGTGCAGCCTTGTCAAGACCAGCCCATATCCGCACCAAAACAAAGAAGTCGAGCCTGGAGAGGCCTTGGAGGTGCTGGAAAGACAAGGCCAATCGTTTATAATAAATGTGACCTTCATTTGTATGCCAAGTACACCAGTCCTGTCTAAGCATCCGCTGGGCCATGATAAGCTGTCCCATCCCAAAGTCTATGCCGTGCAATCGACCAGGATTCAGGGACCCATTTCTCGCAGCCTTCGCAAGTCGATTCCCGCGTTCATTACCATCAATATTCTTGTATCCAGGGATCCACTGTATCTTGAGTGAGGAAAATCAATTAATAATTGGACAAAATGCATTCCAGACACAAGCCACATTGCCAGTGCTACCTATATTGCCAATACATCTCACTGTCGTGATACTGCCCGTAAAGACACAAGCATTTCTGGAACCCAATGGGAGCATATTCCGTTGTAACTTCAAAAGAGCAAACAGTTCAGCCTCATTGATAGTCCAATTATCCGGTACCCTGCACAAGCCTTTGTTAGGCGGAGCCTATCTCAAAGTCTTGCGAGATAACTCAGGCCGATAATCTTAATCTTAGACAGAGATTGTCTAGGAAGGCTCAATGTCTAAAGTAGAGGTAGATAGAGTGATAGAAGATTTTCTAGCGTAAACAATTTTATATTCATAAGATCTCTTCTCTGTTACTTGATGATGTTCAAATAGCTCGGGAGGCATCTCAATATTTATATGCCGTGTCTGGGTGGTCGCAGACTACATCTAGTTCTCATACTAACTAAGTACCTGCTAACAAACTCCAGCTTTTTCTAAAGTGCGAACACCATTTGACCCTGAGAATTCTGTTTCCTCACTTGACATACCAATCGCAACACAATGAGTTTTTCTGACCATGCTCCTACACATCAGTCCATCGGTCACGATCTATCTTTGTCAGTATGGAGTCTTGCTTACCATTGCATATACATAAAGGTCTCCATAATCGAACCAACAAAGGGGCTAGTTTTGTTATCGAACCTCTCAGCATTGCAGATGTATCCTGCACTCGACAGCTGCGAGGCATAAGATAGACTTGTCCCAATAATCGCACCAATAGCTATTATCTCTTCATAGTCATATCGTTATCGTATAGTTCCGTCAGTATCTGAAGAATACTAGTGACATATATGAGTGCGGATATTCTTGATTTCTCAAACTACCTTATTCAACAATACCATTCACTTCTGCGACTTTTATAGCAAGAGCATGGAGTATAGAATGTGTTGCTTAACTATTGTCCGTAAAAACGTCCTGTTAGTTAGTGACTACTTTCGCGACTCTTGTCTTTAGTGCTCAGTGACCTTATGTGAAGTCGACCAATTTGGCTCGAGCCAATTGCACGAGCTCGCCAGAGGCCTTCTCTCATATATCCTGTGAGCAGGTTCTGGTCGGTCGAACGGCTGCGACATATATGGGGTTATGAGATGGGCTCACATGACCATGTCTTTCGTGAGGGGACGCAACTACGGGGTAGTCTGTAGATGTAGCGCCAGCCCAACGCTGATGCGGGAGTGGGGTGTTGGCTTGTCCTTTTGAACTCAGACTCTTAAGGTAGGGTAACTATAGGTCATTATTCACTAGTAGAAGGCTGAGCCTTCCGGTATGCATAACAGCCTTCGTGAAAGATCAAACCACTTGGGCTAATAAGCCAACCGCAAGCAGACCTCCGGTCATGACGGCTAGCATCAGCAAAACCCACCAAACTCGAACACCAATTAAGCTCGGCGATGTCCATAACCCCTTCAATATACGCAGCCTTCTTGTCCATTGCGATGTGTATCGTAGGGCGTGTTTTCAACATTCTGTGGGAGACCTGGTCCACAGCAACGATTCCTTCAGGGACCCAGCCCTTCCAAATATCCATGAACCAAGGCTGATCATCACAATACTGGTAATTCAGTGCCCTAGTAGCACACCTCCTTCTCAGATATGATGCCCGTATATGCACTGAAGACATACCCATTTCAGCAAGCACAATGTTGTTGGCCAGCTTTAAAGGTATTCGAAACAAAGATGTCAGAGTATTGTTGAAATGGACCTGAATCCTTCGAGTAGCTGTCGGGTTTAACCATTCCCTGGCCAAAATCAACTACTGGTTGATATGCCCCATGCACCAGCCACATAACCTCTCATGCACCCAATGACCTCTCAGAACCAAATCTCCTACTAACAGCTCCTATGAGTGCCTTTACCCATAAACCTCTCTCCAACCAGTAATCCACATGCTTATCAAACAAACCCAACCTGTCAAACCGCATACCCAAAATCCTCAAGTCCTCCGTAGCATCAACCCCAGTACCATCGATCAACAACTGTGGCCAAACCCCTCCACCCATGCCCATCCACTCAGTCTTAAGTACACTAAATCCCATACCCTAGCGATTAGCAACTAATCTACAATCACAAAAAACCTCTTCTAATCGATCAACCACCATCCCCCTAGTATCACCAGCTACCATAATTACTTTATCATCCACATAGCTAATAAATACTCTCCTCAAAGCTGGCCCATACTGCAACCGCGGTCTGAATACATATGCGACATAAACACCAAACATAAAGGTGAAAGGGGTGAACCCTGCGGTATACCCTTGCCCAGCCAATACTTCTTGGATATCCGACCATTAAACCGAAACCTAACCCTCCTCTGCAAAGCCCGTCCCCTAATCCACTGAACCAGCTTAAATGGAGCACCTCTTGCACACAGCAGCTGACACAACATAGGTGAATCAACCTTATCCAACCCAGCCTCTATATCCATAGAGAATAATGCTGTATGTAACAGTTTATTGTATTCAAGGAATTCGTAAACGACAGCAAGGGAATCGTGTATACCTCGCTTCCTCTGGCTCCCAAACTGGGTGTCCTCCAAATCAATATGTCCAGCCAGCTTGAGTAAAACCATCCTACCCAAAACCTTCGACAACGTAGGCAGTAGATATATCATACGCCACGCTTTGACCAAGTTATACTGTGGCCTATTGGCCTTGGGAATCAATACAACCTCGCTCTCATGCCAGTCTTCAATACCGGTTGTGATAGCCACATTCAACAACCTCCGTAAGGTATCAGGGAATTTCTTCATCCAAAACTTATTGAACGGATAACTAATATGGTCGATGCCGGTAGCTGTATTACTCGGACTCATAGCTAATGCTGCAGGTAAATGGTCCAAAATATCGATGTCACCACCGCAGCGTTGCCAGTCATCCACCAGTATAGGGTTGAATTGTGCTGCTATGAGATCGCTACCTTACCCATGGGAGCTGGTATGTTCACTTTCACCAATATCGATCCCGGCAGTATCTGTGAAGTTTCCAGGGCATGAATATAGAGGAATATATCCGGATTCTTGGATTTAGCCAGCATGTTCTTAATATGGTCGTATCGTGATTGGTCTATGGTAGATTTATAGACCTTCGTAGCCAACTGGAGGCTCGTCCTTTGAGCCGGATCATGTGTGGCCTTCCTTCTAAGATAACGAATGTCCAGCTTCATGTTCTCAAGAACATCTAACCACCATTTGCAGCGTGAGCTGCCAGTCCCAGCTCTGGGTAGACCATCGATAATGTCCCTAACCCCTTTCCATACATCGTAAACGTTAATCAACCCTTCCATACCAGCTTGTACCTTCGACCAATCTACCTTCCTATAGGACGGTCTCATTCTAGGTATCATGTTTGTGTCCAAGTGAACCTTGATGATTTGCGCTGCATGTTCGAGTCCGGCCTGACAAGATAGCCTCCACCTGTGTGGTCGCCTAGTATAAGCGCAAAAGTCGATAACCGTCTTGTCCTGAAAGGTGGCCTTATTCGGAATAACAAAGTAACGCTCTACCTATAGCCGGTCCAATGTCATTCCCTGAAAATTTGTACCACCATCAACATCCATGCGCCATCGTGGATGTCGCCCATTCATATACCTTATAATCACATGACATCTTCCAAATGGTCTCACTACCTCCTCCAACAGATCACGTCCTAATCCCGGATGAAAATAAACACCACCAATGAACTACTCCATACCCGCTCCCATAAAAGAAATAATACAACCAACAACACCCAAATATACCAAATCAAACGCATCAAGCAAACTTTCCTGAACATAAACAGCCCCCCCGGCACTATCCACAAACGAAACCAAAACAATATTCCCAATATCACCGTCCACATGACCACGGTTCACACCAACCAGAAGGTCCACAATAAAAAATACATCATAATAGGAAAAGATTTCAAACATCAGTGACCTATTCCCGACACTGGCACCTACGTTAATTGTACATATGTTCACTCAGATTAAACCACCATTATAGAGCCTGCAATATCCTTATGAATCATAGCAGGTGGAGCAGACGGTGAACAGGTCTTGGAGCTAGGTCCAGCAGCTTCGGGAATGCTAACAACTCTGTTATGGGCAGGATTGCGAATGCTCTGGATTGGAACAACCTCTCTGATGTTCTTGACAGAAGCATTGTTAGCCATCATTACATCAGCCAAAGGTGTCCGACCAAGGCTCCGTTGTTCATGGTTAAGATCATTCCTACAACTGTCAGCCATACCGGTAACCGATGTATGATTAGCAACCAGTGCGGCAGCAGTACCCATCACTGGAGGGGAACTAGAAGACCCCCTAAGAGCGGCACACTCCAGATGCCCAGTGAAATGATCCTTCATTCCACACAAAATGCATCCCCTTCTGACATGAGCGCATACAGCTCCCACAGCACCACAACTGGTTACCAAATATTTATGGTCAGCCGTGATATGTTCCTTCCTGCAAAAGGCACATATAGCCTTATTGTGGCACTCGGCACCTTTATGACCAACAGTCTGGCACCCTATACAAACTATCGTAGGATGATGTTTCTTCAATATCCTGACCTGTCGCTGTCTACCTGAAACCACCAGCCGTGGTGAGCTGCCAGCCATTAACCCCCTGACTTCCTTAGTCATCTCAAGAACCAAAATCAGACTGGCTATATTAGCCTTCCTATCCTTCAATGTCCTCAAGTGGCCAGCCCATGAAGGACGAGCAGCAATGTTAACCTCCGGATTACTGCATTCAATGTCAGCAGTCAAATCACCAAATGCACCAACACTCTCCCAGTGTTCTGGTTCCCAACCACCACCCAGTCGTGACAATAGTACCATCCCAACATATACCTTGACCTTTTCGACATCCCTAGCGAACGTAAAGTTAACAAGTCCCAATGTGCCCAACGCCTCTCTCATAGCAGGATAGTAGCCTGCAATTGCCACAGTTTTAGTATCCGCCAAGCTCATCAGCACATCCCCCCATTTATTCTGTGAAGCCACCGAAAAATAAGCATCTGTATTCAGGTCAAACAAACATCGGTTGAGCATATCGCTAATCTGCCCTAGTCTAACAACACTGGGAGTCTATACTTCGTATCCCTCGCACGTGTAAACCTAATTGTCATGTGCCTGTCTCTGTCAGCAATAGATGTAACAACTGTTAGGCGGGAGCCTATCTCAAAGTCTTGCGAGATAACTCAGGCCAATAATCTTAATCGTAGACGCAGATTGTCTAGGAAGACTCAATGTCTAAAGTAGAGGTAGGTAAAGTGATATAAGATTTGCTAGTGTAAAACAATTTTATATTGATCAGATCTCTTCTCTGTTGCTTGATGATGTTCAAATAGCTCGGGAGGCATCTTGATATTTATATGCCACGTCTGAGTGGTCTTGGGCTACATCTAGTTCTGATATTAACTAAGAACCGGCTAACAAACTCCAGCTTTTTCTTTAAGTGCGAACACTATTTGACCCTGACAATTCCGTTATCTCACTTGACTTCCGAATCGCAACACCATGAGTTTTCCCAGACTGTGCTCCCATAGATCAGTCCATTCGTTACGATCCATCTTCATTATCATAGACTCTTGCTTACCGCGACATACGCAGAACGGTCCCTATAATCGAACCAACAAAGGGGACAGCTTTGTTATCGAACCTCTCAGCATTGCAGATATATCCTGTGACCAACAGCTGCGAGGCATAAGATAGACTTGGCACGATAATCGCACCAATAGCCATTATCCCTCCATAGTCATATTGTTATCCTATTGTTCCTCAGTATCCGAAGAATACTATTTGACGTGCGTGAGTGTGGGTATAGCTGATTTTTCAAACTACCTCATCTAACAACACCATTCACTTCTGCGACTTTCATCGCGAGAGCATGGAGTATAAAATGTGTTGTTTAACCATTGTCCGTTAGAAGGTCCCGTTACATAATGACCACTTTCGCGACTCTTGTTTTTAGACCTCTGTAACCTTATGCGACGTCGACCATTCTGGCTCAAACAACTTGCATAGGCTCGCCAAAGGTCTTCCCTCATATATCCTGCGAGCAGGATCCGGTCAGACGGATGGCTGTGATGTATACGGGGTTACGAGGAGGGCTTCAATGACCATGTCTTTGGTGAGGGGACACAACTACGGCGGCGTCTGCCGATGTAGCGCCGTCCCAATCCTGATGCGGGAGGGGGGTGTTGGCTTGTCCTTTGGAACTCAGAATCCTAAGGTAGGGTAACTATAGGTCTTTATTCACTAAAGAAAGGCTAAGCATTCCGGTATGCCTAACAACAACATCTGAGCCTGTGTTCTTCATAGTAGGTTTAGCAGGGAATCATTTCCTCCCAGACACAACAGTAAACCCGTCACTCTTATCCCTGCCTGTAACCACCGAGGCATAACTTGCTGTCACCCTATCATCGTCAGACATCGTATACCTATGTTTATTACGTTCTATTACCACTGCCACGGGAGGTATAGCCACAATCTCCACTATATTGCTACTAACCGAATTAGTCTTGGCAATATTCCTAGCTGTAGTATGTTGTCCCTTGTCAGCATTAGGAGTAGATGGCCCACACTTGCCACATCCATCCCTTTCAATAATCACCAATCTGTCAACCAAAGCACCCACTTCTAGTTTCAAATCATCAACCACATCGTTCAGGTCATCAAACCTATCCCAATCAGAAGCCAAACACGCCTCCAACCTCGAAATCCACATTTTGTACTCCTCCTGTGAGAATAACACTAGTTCCTTGCCCATACCCCTACCCGCCAAACCCGAAACCTTGGCCATAGACACCGTAGCCCCATCGTCCTCCATGTAAGTGTGACTGGCTACTGTCTTATAGATCCCTTTACGAGGTTTCAGGAAATCCGCCTCTATATCGTAGAGGGCGTCAAGTACATCCTGTGTAGCAGGCACTGAATAAAGAACCGTAGACGGTAGACCGTCAGCATCAGCCTTCTCTCCCGACTCATCAGTAACAGCATGCTTGCTGTCACCCAGACCAGTAAGCTCCGAATTCCAATTATCACCAAGGGTTATTGCAACATCATTCATGCCACCCTGTGAAGGCACATAATCCTCATCCGATGATCAGTCCATCCTCATTCCTCTGTAAAGGACCGTCTCGGAAGAGGCCAAACCTGAAATAACCAAGGGCCAACTGCTGCTCCCATCCCTAATACCACCTGTCACAACAATCTCACGAGATACGATCTGTGTATCCTGTGCACCCATTGCCAGATACTCACCAACAAGGGAGCCCGTACCCTGATCAACTGAAGACAATGTAGACCCCACAAATTCAGATTCCTGAGAATCATCATTAAACAGGATCCCAGAGGAATTATCCTTCATAATCCCATACTCCTCAGAGCATCCAACGGCCGATAAATCCGCCCTGGACGCAATAGCCAATTCCGCGATCACCTTAGGACCAGCCTTACCTATACACTCCAACACCCGTTCATCATAAATCCGTCCCTGGTACCCTATCCGGTGCGTAATAACAAAAGTAAAACCACTGGGAACCGCATATGCTGATGACCTAACTTTCACAAGCAACCGTCCGTTACTCATACTGTTAGCAACAACAAACAATCCGCCCACAACACCTCAAAAAGGAGCTGAGTTGCCCCCAAAATCAACCAAGGAGGATAACTTGGTAAACCTAGATGTCTGGCCCCCAAGGAATTGATGAAAAACAACAAGAGCACTTCGTATCGCACTGTAAAATAAACAAAATAAACAAAACACCCAAAATGTAACTATTCCGAAAATCCTTATCAATGTGTTGTCCGTTTCTAATTGGTCAGCTGTCGAAATATAACAGATCACTAGAAGTCGCGAAAGGTTTATATGGTGGACAACCGTAGTTACCGTACCGGTATATGGGGTGCACCCGACTTTTGTATGCCTCCATGTACAAGCACTATGTACCTTACACCACGGGTAAGTTATCTCTCTCATGTAAAGGATAGGATATCATGACTTTGAGAACTCCCCTACAGTATCCTCTCTCTCTCCCTCTCTCGACTATCTCTCTCCCTCTCCCTCTCTTCTACCTCTTCCTTGTTACCGCCTGCCGTCATTCCACACTGGAAAGTAAGGGTACGGTAAGGCAGATAGAACAACAACAAGCTCGTAAATTCCTTTTTTCCCTGATAGAATACGATGCACTGAATTTTGTGTCACGATGAAAACTGGTAAGTGGAAAAAGCATCCAAAGAGCAGAACAATCCCTTCACCACTTGCCTGCAAGATGACCTAAGCCTCGAGGCATCAGACTATCGCCCCACTGAAAAATAAAAATAAAAATGTGTATGTTAATCAGGGTCAGATCACCAACCATTTGCCGTTTGTTTGGAGTAATACAGTACCGAGGTATCATACCGGTACAAGTACGAGTTCTTGTAAAAACGAGGGAATATCACAAGTCACCCCCGCTAACGTATTTTGACACAGACCAGGTGAAGAGATACTGTACAAGTATCAAACAGTCCTACTGCTAGTATGATACTACGGTGGTACTAGGGTAGAGCATGAATTGATGATACAGAGGAGGGATCAGAAGTTGGAGGGCCGAGGTACGGCGCTTATCAAGTGCTTACAATAATTGTGTCCAAATCAAAACAATTAAATTCCACAAAATGAGAACTAAAAAAAAACTAAATATTCATGATCATGGCCAAACGTTACTGTCCTTTTTGTTTTTTTCCTCCAGAGTTCCCTTTCAATCCACCTTTCCAAAGCAAAAACTCTTGAAGGGTAAAGATCAGAAGGCTTATGGTACTACTCAGGAACCGGATCTGTGGTTGCCCGGAATAGCAGAATAAGTATGAATAGGAAAGCCAGAGACAGACCAAGTTAGAAGCTAATATGAAAAACAAAAAAAGGATTGAGACGGGCAGTGCAGGGTAGGGGATAATGGGGCAGTTAGGTAGAGGGATATTTTTTTCATTTTTTTTTTCATTTTTTTTTAAATCATATGTTCATTGTTTCTACGGTACAAGAAATGACATGCATCTTTAACGACATCAGCAAAAAATTACCCTGCGTCAGATACGGCGCCGTTGCGTCCTGACGCACGCGACGTTGAATCTGCGTCCCCTGCGTCCTGAATACCTCCAGGCGCCCGCCCGTTCAAGTTACTTCGATCTGCTAATGGATGCAGCCTATTATCGCGTCTTCGTTGCGTCGGCTGGCATCGGGAGTAGTAGCACTTTTTTTTTTAAATC
>Ga0307509_10006119_pt1 | contig 16340 bp, 7 predicted proteins | sample 10_EM_MG_FD_202245 | JGI IMG/M metagenome (GOLD analysis project Ga0307509, IMG submission 202245) | Populus trichocarpa ectomycorrhiza microbial communities from riparian zone in the Pacific Northwest, United States - 10_EM | ecosystem: Host-associated > Plants > Roots > Unclassified | place... | reverse complement strand
AAGCTTTCTGTAAGATTTTATACTGTAAGTATTCTAAAGAGGAAGGCAACTATTGTAACCCAATTTTTTACCTCTATTATTGTATATATTTTGAAAAAAATTAGAAAAACCAAAAAATATATCTTTCTAATAACTTTAGCTATTTTGATCTTCTTCTTGTTTTTAATTTTTCTTCATTTTTATTTAATTCTTGTGTGTAAAGAAATCAAGAAAATCATAAATAAAAAATAAAAATGCAAAAAATAAAAAAATAGTTAGGTTTTGAAAATTGGGTTGATAATTAAGCATCACATGCGAAAATAAAGTTAGGGACTTTTTGGGCCATAATTGATGGTTTAATTGAAGAGAAAATCAAGAAAAAGAATTAATTTAATTTAATTTGGTTAAGAGTAAAAGAAATTTAAAGTTAAATGATGATTGTGAAACAAATAACTAAATTAGTAATCAATAAAGGGTTTAATTGAAGAAAAATTAAATTAAGAGATAGATTGGTTAAAATTGCATGATTTTAGGAATAAATGATGAATTTACTACAAGTGGATTAATCTGGAGGTCTAATTTGATTTAAAAGGTGTTTGAGAGTGTGGTAGCAATTGTTTTTCAAAGTGCTTTTCATTCCAAAACACATTAAAATAATGTTTTTTTTTATTTTTTTTAAATCATTTTTAATATCAGCATATCAAAATTATATAAAAATATCACAAATATATTAATTTAAAGCAAATAAAAAATAAAAAAATAAAAAAATTTCAAAAACAATTTTTTACCGCAATACTAAACACTACCCTAAATAGGAATGGAATTAAAAAGAAATAAGGGATTTAGGATAAATTTGGTTGAAATGGCAAGAATTTGAAAAAAAAAGACTAAATTAAAAAGAGTAATTTGAGGGATTAAATTGAGAAATAATTCAAGATTTAATCCTATTTGAGTGAAATTGGGAAGATTCAAAAGATAAGGACTATAATGAAAAGGATAAAATATTTTGGGGACTAATTAAATTTTTGTTTAAATTTCGTTCATGTCCGATTTGTTTCATTCCAATCATTTCAGTCCAATTAAATACCAATTAAAACCAATTGTTTCCAATTGATTCAATTCAGCCCAATAATTTTATCAAATGGATTCGATTTAATCCCTAATTAATTCTTAATTCAATCGCCTTAATTGTTCAAAATCCCAGCAATCAAATTCAGATTCTCGAATTAAGTAATCTCCCAAATTCGGCTCCCCATTCCCAGATTTTCAGCCCCGATCCTCAATCGAAGTCCCAAATTGATCTCTTCAAATATGGCATTAATTGATCTCCCAAATCTTAGCATCTCTCTCCTTCAAAAACCAACAACAGAGCTGATTCAAGGGGAGGGGGTCTCCATTTTTCATAGACAGGACAGAGGAAAACCAGTAGAGCAAAAATCACTCCCTCTCGCACCTCTCCCCCATTTCCTTCTTCATCCTCAACCCACTAAAGACCATGCACAACCGGCAAAACAACCGGAGACCACACCAACAAACCAAGCCTTCATCCCCATCCTCTCAAGCCACCAAATCAGTACTAACAAATCATTGCAGGCTTCCATCCCCACCGTGAACCTATAAATCCGCCACTGTCCCCAGCAACAAAATGATCCAACAACCATCATACACAGAGATTCTCTCATCTTCCTAATCAAGACCATGAACCATCCAACAGACTCTGTATCCCTCGACCATAAATCCACCATGGCAGCCGGTCTAATCTGCCTGAAAAACACCGCCCACTCAGCACCACCAGCCTCTCTCTCTCTAACCCATGATAGACCGAACCCGTTGCAGCTCATCACCCAAAAAAAAACCTGCCGTCATCTCCCACAAGCCCCTAACCAGCGTCCATATCTCACCAACAACTCAGCCCACACAGCCTCCTCAACCGCCACTCACCATAGTGACCCTTGAAACCAGGTCCAATTGACCCGAAATCAACCCTCATCACAGACACAAAACCTCATCTCCTCTGTTTCAGAACAAGTGTCCTCCTAAACCCAAATCAGTCCCAACAACAGCCTCCTCAAGTCAGTCCCAACACCAACTGTCGGCCAAAAACCCATAACCACCACCACTATTTTTCCATCTCACAACATCACACTTCCATCAACAAACACAACACCACCGGTCTCCTCTTTTTACCAAAAACACAAACCAATTGGCCGACCCATTTCACCTTCCCAACTATCTCAGTACTCCTTCCACCCACGGGGAATACTGAGCCCTATAGCTTCCATAAAAGCAACCCAACAGAAGAGAGAGACAAGACCGAGGGTAAAAAAAAAAACAGAGGGAGAGAGAAGCCAAAGCATTGTTCAAGGAAAGAAGAAGATAACAATTTAATTAACCATTCTCTTCTCCGTTGGTCCAGTGGTGTTTTCCAGTGATTCCAGGTGTTTTCTCACCTTGAAGGTCAATATCGATTGATTTTTTTCTTTACGTTATATATATATATATATATACATACACTGTAAAAAGAGAATAATATAAAAAAACAAAAAAAGAAAGTGCTAAAGCTCAAATCCCCATGGAGGTAATTGATGGGTTGAAAACCCAACTTGCATCATAGGTTCAAAATTTACTTTTTATCATTTATACAAGTCAAAGGCCATTTTCATACATTTTTTTTAAGGGATTGATGTGTAAATTTTAAAATCAAATGTGATGAAAATTTATTTTTAGAAATTAACATCAATGAAGATTCTAAAGATTGAATAATCAGATGAACAATCAATGAGTGGTTATCCATAACATTTGAGATTTATTATAGATTTTAATGGGAGACAAAATGAAATAGTAGGATATAAGCTTACCATAAGACGAGTTTATTTATAACATGTCTTAAAATTAAACCATCTAATTTAGTATATTCAAGATAATTTATAGAAAGAATCTTCTGTAATACTAAAGCTAACACTTGTTTCTCGTATCAAACAACTGAGCATCCAAGTTAAAGGTGTGGTAGATTACTTCTGGAGCATTTATGAGCTGGTCAAGAAGACGATCACATATAACAATGCTAAGTATAAAGCCATAATTGATACTCATTATAGAAGAGTGTTGTTTAAGTTTGGTGATCTTGTGTGGGCAATGATCACTCGTGATAGATTTCTCATAAGAAAAGATAACAAGCTGAAGGAAAGAAAGATATACTCTTGCGAGGTGTTGTAAAAGATAAATAACAATGATGATAGACTTCGCTTTTCTAGACATCTAAAAACTTTTAATGTCTTTAATGTGCAATGCCCGACGTCTTATTTGGAGGAAGAACAAAACTTAAGGATGAGTTCTCTCTAATATGGGAAGAATAATACAACTGGATTATCCAAAACTGAAGTTTATAAACAGTTAGTTGGGGATCTTCTATAGCTAGATGAGGATTTGTCCTAAATAGACTATATGGATGACCTAACATATGTTTTTATATACCAGTGAGACAGAGATATGCCTAAGAGAATATCTGGTTGTGCCAAACATATATTGTTGCTAAAAGAGGCCATAAAAAACCCTCTCTGTCGGTCCATCCACTATATAGATTTCTTGAAATTAGGCTTAAAATATATTGTTCGGCTAATTTTCCTTGACTTTTCTGGACTTCTTATATTATTTTGGATTTTATTTTATTTTCCTTTCTATTTTAGGATTCTAACTTATTAGCTAGTATAGGTTAGTTTTATGGTATATTTAAAGGTATTTTAAACCTCTTTACAAAGCACACTTCATTATACTTTATTTTAAGATAATAAAAATATGAATTTAGAGTTCATATTTGCAACCATTTTCACTCATTAATTTTTTTAATTCTATAATTGTTTATTGTTTTTTGTGCTTTCACCTGTATCAGTTGGTATCACAACCCAACAATCATATGTTATTGCTTGTTGTGTGCTGCAACCTCATGATTATTTGTTTTCTTGTTATATGTTGCTAACATCTATGGTAGAAAAGGGTTGTGGAGTAGGTTATGGTCAAGAAAAGGATGAGGAGATTCTCTTTCGAAAAAGAAACATCCATGAGCTCGTGATAAAAGACATGCAGAGATAGATCACAGAATTAACTCATCAATTGGAAAAGAGAAACCTTTAGGAACAAGATTGGGAGGAGAGTTACCATGGGTCCCTCTTGATTGGGAAGTTTGCTTTCTTTTTTCAACTTTAATTAGTCTTGTTTAAGCTATCAAAACTCTCTTTTTTTTGCCCATTTTTGCCTCTAACAATACCATTTAAAAATAGTAGGTGATAATAATCTCATATAAGCACACCATACTAACAACTTTCGTACATATTTTTGCATGGTAACCATAACCTTACATTGTTGTATTACCATTTCAACTTGACTTTTCTTTTTCAAGTTCAATTGGTCTTCATAAACATTTTCGGTGATAATGATGCAAGTGTATAAACACTTGCATCATTATCACCTAAAATTGTTAAGGTCTCGCCAACAATAAATGACTAGTATATATAGGAACCACATTACACAGAACCTTATCCTTATACTTCCCAATCAAAAAAGAAACCAAAACCTGTTTAGTCACCATAACTTCACTACATTCATTCAACCATAGAAGCTTATAAGGTCTATTATGCTAAACAATGTTTAGATTTAATTTCTTAACAAGTATAACAGTAGCAATATTAGTACAACTTCTATTATCAATAATCATACTACACACCTTGTTACTAATGTGACACCTAGTATGAAAGATGTTCCTTTTTTGTTGCTTTTTTACCAATTCCATAGCAACTTTCTGATCATCAACCTTTGAAATTCACTATAGCCTTAATGATAGGCATTTCAACTTCCTTTTCCTTACGACTAGGAACTTATTTTCTACTAATCATCTTATCAAACTTACTTATTAACACCTCCATCATAACTTTCATTCTATCTTGCCTTTCCTCCACAACTCTTGTCTATATTTGTTCAACACTTTTGAAGACATTGTTTATACCTACAATAAAGGTTAGTAGCAAATAAAATATTTCCTAACAAAAAACTCATGTGTTTACTCTTACAATAAAATCCACTCCTCTCGTGTTTCACACAATTTATTAGGCTTTTCACCATAATAGTCTCGCTACACCTTTTACCATTCTATTCTCGTACTTTGGTTCTTAAAAGTAAATTAACAACTTATCAAACAATCAATCAAACTACACAATGATTTATTTTATGTTTAAAGACTCAAGAATCAATAATTATTCAAACTTTTCAAAATGAAACTTGAGGATAAACTTACGAGTAGCTATGTAATTTTCTACTAATATAATGACAAAAACAAAGACACAAAATAAAAGTAAGAATTATTATTAAGAAACAACAAAAACTGTAAAATTCAAGAAAATAAAGAAATCGATGCAAGAAATTAAGAAACTAAAGAAAATGATGCAAGATAATTCTATTCTACCCAAATTTGCAAGAAATCAATCAAGATCACCAAGAATTTCTAAGACAAGTTTCAACTAAACCGTAGTTCATACAATATCAAAGATTTCATAATCGCATCTCCAATAATCCTTTCAAGATTTGCAATTTTAATTATTTTTTAATAGGTGTCGAATTTCTCAAGTATAAGGATGAACACACTTTGTTGTTTGTATGCAATTTAATTTTCTTTTACTAACTTCAAGACCTTTTCTTTTCATATCAAAAACCGATTATCTTCTTTCTTCTTTCTATTTTTAATTAAAATTCCACCAAAACACCACAAAGATTAATCAAAATTCAATTTTTTTTTGTTAATAGTCGAAACCTTAGAGACAAATAAACCAAGAAAAACAAGAAAGAAACCCTAGATATAGCAAGATCTAAAGAAAACCCTAGAATTAATTATAACAATAAAAATTAAAGAGATATAACCTAAAATTAGCCAAGCACTAATACCAATCTGATGTTGAATTGTCCTTTAGATAGCTAATTTGAGGTTTAAAGAAAGTTTACAACTTAACCCAATAATAACCTTGCCTCGGAGAATTAAAGTTATATGCAAATGATCACTCTCACCTTATGCCTATAACGAGACATAAATGAAAAATATTAATTGCAATAAAGTTGATCAATTCTTAGAAGAGTTTGCAAGTTTAATAAAAAAAAACTTGATATGAAAATCACTCAACAACACAAAGAAAAATAAGCACAAAATATACGAGACTTGTAGATAAAATCCATCAACTCCCTAAAATCCTAACATAAGAATAAGTAATGGGTTCAACATGTACCAAATTTAAATAAAACCCATACTTATTAAAATAAGGTCTAAAATAATAAAAATAAATAAATAAATATATAGTCTAAGATTACTTTTCACCCTTTTCCATATATGATAGTAAAAAATACCCAAGAGAATTAATTATTAAAGAATCCTTACTGAACAAAAGCCTAAAGCATTGTAAAATAAGAATTAATTTCTGACCAATTAATTCTTCTTATTTGATACGGAATCCTTATAAAATAAATACATCTAAGGCTGCCACATAAGCTTCCAATAGCATTAAGGACTCCTTGTAGTGAATGGAATTCATAACTCTTAAGGAAACAATGTCTTTTTTTTTTCCGTACTTTGCTGACAGATTCTAGGCCCAACTTCAAACGTGTCGTTCTTTCTCATTCAGAAGAATTAGCGGGCTTAACATATATCGTTGGAAAGGTACATATGTCTAATTTCTAAAAATATTATAATCATATCTAATATCCACCTGTTTCTTTCAGATATAACCAAAAGAGTAGACAAAGGTCTAGCTTGACAGATTTGAACCTTTTTAACCTATGCCTCTTGACTTAGCTCATTAAAATCCTCTTGGATGCACTTCGTTCTAAGTCTTAGAATAGATTAAATGGACACTCCTAATGGATTCTTTGATGTTGTAGCTAGGATCACTTTATGATTTCTATTTGGTCCATCACTTGGAATAACCTTCAACCACACTTAAGGATTATAAGGAGGATGGATGAAATTAAGTATTTTTTCCAAATCTATCAACCATGTTAGTGTTACATCTCTCCTATAAAATAAAATAAAAATTTAAAATCCAATTACATTTCATATTATTGATGCAAATAAACAATTTTAACTTCTTAAACCAATGATAACTATCAAAACACTTAAAATGAACACTTTCATTCTATTATTTAAAAATTTTGTTTTTCCTTCTACCCCTATTCTTTACATAAGTTTCCTCATATAACTTTATTGGAGTTAGTTCTTGTCTAATTTGTTTTTCCTACAAATTAAATAGTTTATTAAAAACCTCACTAATAAACATGTAATTAAAACTTCAAGAAAAATAATAAAATATACAAATATGAGCTCTTAGTATGCGCTTTTCATGGTGGATAAATGGAATTGCTCCTCCAATGTGCTTGTTTATCGAACCATGAGTTTTTTTTTCTTTCTATTTATGTACTGAATCATGAGCGCTTTGTAAAACTTTATGAAACCACAAACTCAAGATATGTTGTCCAATTACAGGTTGTGACATAGTGTGATTTATAGCCTTTTCACCTCACAATGTCATTAAACCCTACCTTCTTAATTGCTTGTTTGCAGGCATCATACAAAAAATAACGCAACCTAGTACATAAATTTATTAAAAATAAATTAGGTAAGAAAATAAAAGAATACAAGTTTATAAGAATATAACATTAATTTATTTAAACTTACCTAGTCACATTGTGGCTTTACCACACTTTTCTGACAAGCACCTTGTTGCTCTTGTTTCACCAAAAAAAGTCTCTTAATTGATTTCATACATGAATTAATTTTCAAAATTTTAGAAACAAGTAACTCGAATTATAGATTATTTATCCAACCTTCAAATTTTTCCACCAAGCATCTACCTTATACATCTATTAAGGATAGTCATAAAGTTGACTCCATTGAAACAATAGTTCTTTAAATGACCATTTTATCCTAGAGGTGATGAAACAAGCAACTTTAATATTGGTAAACTTGAAAATCAATTTAAGAGAGTCATTTTTATAAAATTGTAAAACTTAAAATAACTAAATAGAATCATACAAAACAATTACATAAAGAGGTCGCTCAACCATTCTCCTATCCATTTTCCTTTAACAGACTTTATCAAATAAGGGATGCCTGATATGTTATCCTTGGTGGTTGAGTGTTAGTTGGTAACCTCTTCATAATCATCCTCTAAATTCATAACATAATTACCAACACTACTACTTGATGAAGCATGAGTGATCTTATTTGACTTGGACTTGTTTCCTCTTGAATACATGATACCTAAAAGGAAACAATGAACACAATTCAAAAAATGAAACATACTTGCAAACACAAATTCAATTATTTATTAAAAATGAATAACAATTAGCCTACACAAATCAACTAATACCTAATAACCTATCATTTCTTTAATTCCAAAGTAATTCAATTCCCCCAAGTTCAAAAAATAAAATTCATTATTAAATAACTATCAAACACTTCATAAGTTAAAACATACATAACCCTTGATTGTTATCAATTCCACACAAATTCAATTTTCCTTAATTTTTCAACTAAACCATAAAATTAATAATAAAAAAAATTCATACTTGATGAAATTCGAAAATCCAAGATGCTTCGGAATAAGGCTCATGTGTTGGATAATAAGTTAATCTTTTAGTTCAAGTAATCCAATACATTCTCCCTAGCCAAGGTGTCTGGTAGTTTGATATAGAAAGCCTGGGAGGTTGGTAGCTGGTAGCTAGTGGTGTCTAGTAAGCCAATATGGTTGGTAGTTGGTACCTGTAAAAGATTCCTTTTGATTGATATAAAGACTCTCAAATGCTTAAGTTAGTAACTTTGTAAAGAGATAAAGTGTAATAATATTTTAGAGAGATAGACTATGAAAATATGTATGCTAAAAATAAAGAGATTATGAACCTAAAGCTTGAAGAATTCATGGGGTATTTATAGCTCATAAGTCTTGTTTTTTTGTGGAGAGGAGGGGTTGAAGAGTCATTTCACCCTTGTGATATTTTAAGTTGTGTTCTACTCAAAATAATACATATTATATCAATATAAAATATTTGGGGATCTATACAGGGGTCTCAAAAAATTGTTGATAGACTTACATAGGGTCCTGGAAAAGTCTTAATGTAGTGTTGGGCTCAAGAGAGTTGGGCTTAGGGTCTGTGTCAGAGCTCATGGAAGGTTTTTGAGCCTATTAAGTTCGGGTTTATCAATAGCTCACCAAGTCTTTGTGATATTGATATGAACATATTTGTAAAATACTCGGTTACCATGACAAGTTCATTGAATTATCTTCGTTAAGAAGAGGGATGAAAACTCTGAGATTATTTACCAAAGAGCCTGTGTGTAGTGGCGTGCACTATGTTTGAAGAAATTTCCAAGTATATAGAAGGGGACCATGGAGAAACCCATTCTTAGAAAAAATTATTGGAGGGTTATGTGAGATATAAAGGACTTCATACTTTGAAAAAATTTCTAAGAGGTCAAAGGAAACTTATGGAGAAGAAGCCCATACTTAAAAAAAAATTCTAAGAAGCTGGAGGGAACATGTGGAGGGTGAGCATACTTAGAATGTGAAACCCTAAAAAATGAGTGATTAAAATGAATAGTTAAATAATAAAAATAAAAATAAAAATAAATTGAGAAAAGTTGGATTTTTAGTGAAAACAAATCACCTATTGACTAGTTTTACGTTATTGAGCATAACGTTCAATCCGACCGTTAAATCAGACTGAAATTTTATGAGAAATATCATAACATATAGTCCTACATTCGATTATAAGTTTAGGGCAATCTGAGTTTGGAAGATATTTTAAAACTGTTAACAGTCACATAGTAAATAACATAAAATTCATCAATGGTAATTTTGTAAATATTCTGATGAGCTGGCTAAGTTCCATCAATTTATTCTCCCTTCTTTTAACGCCAAAACAGAGACATAATAGAGAAATAAAAAAGGGAGAGAAAATAAGGATAGTAAAGCACTTAAAACAAAAAAAAATACCTTAAGAGAAAGAGTAGAAATTGTGTAGAATTAAGGATCTAAAAGGTGCCAAACACAAATCACTCCCTTAAGCAAGGATTTAAGAAGAAACTAAATGAGGGAGAAGGGAGAAAAAAAGGGTTGTAAGTCATGGAAAAGAAGAAAAATTGAAGGGGAGGAAAAACATCACCAGGTTAGCTTTCGAAGTTCTTTTTAGTATTGGGTAATGAGTTCTAAGTTGTTTAAACAATTTTGGATGGAAAGAAATAGAGTTAATGCATTGTTCTTAGATTTTTGAATTAGGGTTCTTAGGAGAGAATTTGGGGAAAATGTGAAATTGTTGAAATTGATACATTTGTGATAAGATGGGTTGAAAATGATGCAAAATAATGAAGGATGGAAGATAAAAATTTAGGTGTCATGTAGACAACATTGGCCGATCATGTTAGGAATAAAAGATGATGAACATGAAATGTAATAAAGCTTATATAATTGTGTGTGATTGTGGTGTGTTAATGCATAAATGATAAAGTTGTGCTTATATATTAAATTGTATATATAGAGTTAAGTAAATAAATTGTTAATGGCAATGCATGTTAATATGTATAGGTAGACAATTTAATGTATTTCAATGCAAAATATTAGAAAGAATATTAAATTATATGTTCATGAACAAGTTAGTTAATTATGAAGGTATAAGGAATGGTGTGAGGATTTAGTTGGATGATAATATGACATAGTTATTTTGCCATGTTTAGTAAAATCAAATATAAATAAAAAAAAGTCAAAGAGATATGAAGAGAAATAATTGAAGTATGAAAGTGTAAATCAAATAGAATTGAAGGTATTTACTATCGATAATAAGATAATGCATTTTAAAGGAAATTAAGTTAGGAAAATATGTATATTTGATAAGAAATGCTAACGAAAGAATTAATTAGTATGAATGGAATTAATGTTGAGACGAGAATTAGTAGAATATGTAATGTTGAAATATGTAACGTGACAATGAAATTATGTATGTGTTACAATTTTGGATATGAATATGCTAACAAGCATACCTTTTTTTTTTTTAATTATAGGAGGAATATTCGTGGCTGGAACTTCAACGAAGCGAGCTCGAACACCTAGAGCTGCAGGTAGGTGTTCCGCTCCTTAACTATGTCAAGTTATTATAGTTGTTCTTTCGTTTTCTTATTTGTGAATAGATTGTCTTTGTTATGTATGCTTGATAATTAGTGGAATAGAATTGTGTCATGAATATAAGAGAATTATGAGAATATATGGTGAAGAATGAAAATTATTCGATGAATAAATTTAATTAATATAAAAGATAATGTGTATGCCTTAGTCGTCTAAATGGTCAGAAACTAAAAAGATCTAAATATCTTGATTTTGACTTAATTTCCAAAGTGGTGGAAAGCTAAGGTGGATAGTGTTTGACTTAGCCATTCGCAGAGGCAGGGCTAAGGTGGTATGATCAGATGACTTGGTTATTCATAATGATAAGAACTAAGGAGATTTGATGCAGAAATTGACTTAGTCATCGATAGGAACGAAAACTAAGGTGTGGTTATAGAACTTAATTATCTATGTATAAGACGACTAAGGTGGTAATGAACTTGATCAGAAATTGAGGAAAACCTGGATTATTTGTGTGATTACTTGGTTTCCATTAAGATGGGACCAAGGTGGCAAGAAGAGTAAACTTTACAAGCAAACTATGAAGCTTAGTAATGGAAAAGTCATCTAAAAGTAACTAAGGTTGTAGGATATGTCTATAAATAATTTATAAGAGATTATGGTGTTAAAAAAATGTGTAAACTATATATATGTATAAATAAATTAAATTGGTCTTAATAAATAAATTACATTACATTGTTGCAGGTCATTCTCATATTGCAAGACAACCTTGATTCTCTTTTTTTATGGGTAGCTTTTACTAGGTATATTTTGGTATTTGGTTTATATAATATTCTAATTCACTAGGATTTGAAGTTATCTATTGGGCTTGTAATTTATGTAAAGTCATATACCACTATTTAGATAATTAAATCTCTTTTATGCATGCATTAAAACAATTTTAGTATGCATGTAGATAACTTTATAATATGCTTTGTTTTAATAACATCATGTATGAAGAGAAAATAAATATGACACCATTATTAGAATGAAAAATAGAGAAGGTATAAGTCGAAGTGGATGAAGTGATGAGAAATTAGATTATGTTAAAGAAGATTTGGGATGGTTAAATCATAATTATGTATGATAAATTGTTCTTTTGGTTGATGTCGACACTTGAGAAGGTCAATTTACAGAGAAGACTCTGTCAAATTTTTGGTAGTTAGAATAATAATAATAATAATAACAAGCTTAAAATGTTAGGATAATGTGTGTGTGATAAGCCATATACCGATCTAGGATTGTATTGGAGAGAGAGATAAAGAGGTTTGTGGCTTGCTGATGATGTGGGGCTTAAGAGGTCACCATGAAAAAAAGATCTCACCGAATAGAGGGAGGCCTATAGCCTCTTTGGTGATGGAATGTGGGCTTGGGAGCCCCCTAACTAGATAGTAGTCAAATTAGAGTGGGGGAGATGTATGACCTCTCTAGCATTGTCATGAAATGTGAGAGCCCCCCCATTAGAGAGTGATTCTACTTGAGAGTGAGAGATATGAGATCATCCCAATAGATAGCTTGAGGCCTAAGAGCCCCACTAGAGAGTTGTTTTAGTCTGAAACTGCACTAGAGAATGGGAGATCTAAGATCAACCCCTGAAAAATTGGTGAGAAATCCTTAGGCATCACCTGGAAAATGTGTCAGTTCGAGACTACACTAGAGAATGAGAGATTTTTCATTATGTCATAGCATACCGGTCTCTTCCACTCATATGTGATTTTTCATTATTTGCTTCACCTTGAGCAAACTTTTGTTTGGTAAGACATAAAGTTTTTTTTAGAGGGTATGTCTCTCTTACCCCTCTTATCAAGGTCTCTAAGGCTACTAGCTCAAGTAACTATTCCATCTTGAGCATCTCCTCATAGAAACTCTTCAAATATGCTACGCTTGTCCTCTTGCTAGGTAACACTAAATAACTCAATTAAGCATTTTTTTGGTGGGTATGTTGGTGCTGAAGGATGCCACTAGCTTAGCACAGAGGTCATTGAACCCTTTGATGGAGCTTGACTCTAAATTATTGTATCAAGCATGCGCAGACTCTCTGAAGGTTGTGGGGATGATTTTTCACATTAATTCACTATCTTGGATAACCAACTCTAAGATACTATGCACATTCTACACATGCTCCCTCGAGTCAACTAGGTTATTATACTTGTCTTATGGAAATGTAGTCCTTAAGGAGTCGAGTATTCAATACTCGTTTGGACGAAGGAGAACCCTTCACCTAATATGTGTTGTAGACATGTATAGACCGTTTCTTAGTCCTTTGTCTGTTAGGGTCTTGAGAGCTTGATGAGTTTTTAATTATTGGGTTATGATATGTTAAGCAGGAAATTGCAATATGAGTTTGATGGTTATAATGTGTGGACATTAATTTGGAGTTTTGGGATATATGGATATTTAAATCTTTAATTAATGGTAAGAACACTAATTTGTATTGTTTAAGAGTTGTAGGAGAAGCGGCTGGAAAGGGACCCGACTTATCTAAAGTTTGCACAACAGGTGCTTAAAGTAAGGGATTGCCCACCCTTACTGTTTTTAATTATTTAAAATGCTTTTGTAGTTGATAGAATTAAAATGAATATTTAATTTTTTTGTATGTTGTTGTTACCTATTTTTTAGGCCTAGCATAAAAAAAAAGAATGAGAATACAAAAACAAATATTGAAAAAAATATATTAGAGATAAGAGTATACCAAAACACCCAGAAAATCAATGACGACTAGTTGAGGAGGATCAAATATACAAGAAAGATTAGATGTTTAAGGACTCAATTAGAATTTTTCAATGTTTAATTGAATTTATTGAAGGCTTAATTACAAGAAAAAATAATTTTTTGAAGTCAATTCAGGCTTTAATTAGAAGAAATTAAAGTCTGGGAGCCAAAATGCAATTTTTAAGAGTTAATTTGGTCAAATCAGGGGCTTAATTGTATAAATATTAGTTTGATGGGCAAGTATGGACTTGATTGAATAAATCTAAACCTAAAGACCAAACTGGAAAAAGGCACATGAAGAAATTGAAAGTTTGTTAAGCAATTAAGAGTTAAAATGCATAAATTCAGAACTAATGACCAAAATGAAAAAGATGGCCAACATAAGGGCTAGCAATTGAGTTTGGCAAGGTGAAATTGCAAAAAATTAAAAGTTTAGAGGCAATTAAAGGTGTATTGTCCACAATTGAAAGAATATGGACTCAATTGAAATTTGTCAAGTCCTAAATTAAAAACCCTAATCTCACCTAGACAACACGTCGTTCAGACTTAAAGAAGAGAAAGTGAGTGACACGTCGTTTTGTCGACTTGGCCTATGTTTTTGACAGTTTTGGTTGATCAAGTTTACAACTTTAGTGGAGCTACAAATCTTCAAATTGAGTAAGGTTGAATTCAAATGAAAGGTTTGCATCCCTGCTACTAACTTCAAGTGGTCTCGAGCGACGATGACATCAAATTTGATCCGACGAGACCTTGAAAGTGGGCAATTTAGTTAGCCATGACTAAAACACAATTGTGTAGAAAACCAACTTTCTTTTCATGTGTTCACACTCAAAGGCTTCTCATGGGTTCTTATCAAGGGTTCATAACCCTTCCCTTAAGACCAAAAGGTCAAGAATATATTCAAACCCCCCCTCCCTCTAAAAAAAAACCTATATATACCCCCCTCAAGCATGTATGAAGGGCTGGAAAACAAAAAAGAGGAGAGGAGGAAAGGATAAGAAATAGGGAAAATATTAATCTGTTAGCATAAGTAAAGAGGGTTCAAAAACCTAAGAAAATGTTTTCCTAAGCTTAGAAAGGATAGCAATTTTACGAGAGGAAAATGTTTCTGAAAGAAAACAAAAAGAGAGAATAGATGTTCTAGGTATCCTTATGATCCCAAGAGCCTGCTTTAGTTATTTTTGTTTTATATTTATGTTTATAAGTATAGAAAGGGGGTTTGGAATGCTTAACTAATGCTTATTTGCTGTGATTTTTATTTAATGATGTTATTTTGAAGGGTTTTTTTTACGTTTTTGATATATAAAGTTATGGTTTTAAGTTTGTTTTTGATATAGAATGTTGTTTTAGTTTGTTATTTTACTTAAGATATGCATGTTAATGCAAGGGTGTTTACCCTAGTTTTGTTAGGCCTGTTCATGCATAAAATGGGTTCAGAAAGCCAATTTTGAACCCATGTTGCAAAAACATATTGGCTATTTTTAAGTTGTTTTTTAGATTTAGTACCTCAAGCTTGATTTTGATGTTTTGATGTTTTTTTTAGTGTTTTAGATTCAAATATATTTGTGTATGTTAGTGTGACTTGTTGGGATAAAGAAAGCATGCTTTAGAAGCCACAAATGCTAGTTTTAGAGGCTTGAAAAGGGCTGCCTTTTTCTGGGTTTTTTGGGTTTTTAGGCGGTTTTTTTCGCGTTCTTGTAAAAAACATTACCTTAGCTCTATGATTTGGACCAATTTTGGTCCATTTCTTTGCCCATAACACTTATTCGGACATCATTAACAAATAATCTAGTGTTTATTTTTATCAATAACATGTTTACAATAGATTTCAATCCTTCGGTTTCAGTTTGGAACCAAAACCCATTTTGATAAAATCATGAATTTTAAGTCAAAATTGAAGTGATTAGATGCTAGATTATTGTTCCTTGCATGATTTTCATCATGTATGTGCTTTTGTTTTGACGAAATCTTATCTGTGTTGGGTTCCATGTTGCTGGGTTTCATTTTGGTTTCCTGTTGTTCTTCTTTTTTTGGTGTGTTTGATTCATTTTGCTCAATTGTTTTTGAGTTTTTGTGTTTTTGGCAAGTTTAATCTATTTGTTTTTCTTTGGTTTTGTTTTTGGTTGTTTTTTGGTCAAACTAGGATTTCTTGTTTGGTTTATGATCGAACCATATATTTTGGGTCAACCAAGTCATGTCATGTAAAACAAATATGGGTCAAAGGGCTTTTACCCTATTTGTTTTGACTTTTTTTTTGTTAATTTTATTTTGGTTTAAGGTTATGTTTGGCAAATAACCTTTAGGCCTATTTTGGTTAGTTTTAATACAAAAAATGAGTTTTTACCAAACAAAGCCTAAAAGAATAATAAAGAAATATTTCTTTTTTCTTGTATATGGCCAAAAATCCTAAATTTATTTGAGCAATTGTTTCAAGAAAATTTAAAACACTTTGGCATTTTTTTT
>Ga0307509_10006118_pt1 | contig 16340 bp, 10 predicted proteins | sample 10_EM_MG_FD_202245 | JGI IMG/M metagenome (GOLD analysis project Ga0307509, IMG submission 202245) | Populus trichocarpa ectomycorrhiza microbial communities from riparian zone in the Pacific Northwest, United States - 10_EM | ecosystem: Host-associated > Plants > Roots > Unclassified | place... | reverse complement strand
AAAAAAACTACACTTAAACCAGATTAATACTTGAAAACAACAATCCAAGTTAAGAAACCACAATTAACCTGTAGAAAGCAAAGAAAAAATAATAAAACAACATTCTCAATCATAAGAACATAAAAAACCAAATAAATAGATTATAAGAATCAGATCTAATACAAAAATTAAAAAAAAAAACTTCAAGTTCGTTTTGATGAATATATTTAAAAAAAATCACAATAAAAAAATTGAACAGCATAAAGAAACTCATCAAAACGAGTGGCTACACTTGCCTACATAGCCAACAATCTTTCCTAATTTCATTAAATTTAAATTTAGTTAAGATTTTTGTAATAACATTGGTAATGTATTATGTAAAATATTAATGTCCCTTCAGTATTAATTTTTTTTTCCTCTCTTCAATATAATTTCCGCGAACCATTTCACTGTTTATTTGAAATGTTATAAAGCTATTTGGAAATATATTTACAGTTTAGTTTTCAAAATACTTTTCGTGCTAAAATATATCAAAATAATATATTTTTTATTTTTTTAAAATAATATTTAAAATCAGCACATCAAAACGATTTTAAATAAAAAAAATTAAATTTTAGCAAAAATATTTTTTCAATGTTTTAAAAATACGGTTTGCATCACGTTCCTAAACAGTACTTTAATAATAATAAGCTTAAGAGATATTTAGAATTTTTATGTCCCTTCAGTATTTTAATTTTTTTTTCTCCTCTCTTCAATATAATTTCCACAAACCATTTCATTGTTTATTTGAAATGTCATTTAGGCAATATTTAACACTATAGTTAGAAAATGTTTTTAAAAAAATTTAAAATTTTTTATTTTAAATTAATATATTTTTGATATTTTCAGATATTTTAATAAGTTAATATTAAAAATAATTTTTAAAAAATAAAAAGATATTATTTTAATATAATTTAAAATAAAAAATATTTTTAAAAATAATCAATATCACAATTCTAAAGACAATCTTAATAATTATAAGCTTAAAAGTTATTTTTACACGGCATTATAAACTGTGCTAAACTTTTTTTTATAAGTGCTATTTTTTTAAAAAAAATCCTAAAAAACACAAGACCAAGCAACAGTTGAGTTGAAGTGTTGAACTGTTGAAGTAAAACTCATTGACTAATTTCCTAGACATATAATATGTCTTCTTTCTTTTTTCCTCGAGTAAAGAGACAGACGATGTATAATATGTTCGTCCGTTCACCGGCCGGCGGCGTGCCCCTCTTCTTCTTGTAAAATCAGCCGCAGACGGAAGAAACAGACACCACTAGTGTTAGAGAACGATTCAGAATTTGGGAAGAAAATGGACAGGATATATCAGAAAGTGCGGAATTTAGACGCGTATCCAAAAATAAACGAGGATTTCTACAGCCGTACTCTCTCCGGAGGCCTTATCACTCTCATCTCTTCCGTTCTCATTCTTTTCCTCTTCTTCTCTGAACTCAGTACGTAGCCTATCCACTTCCTTTCAAATATTTTGGTCTTAATCGTTTTGATGATCCCTTTATTTGTTTTTATTTTGAAAGGTTTGTATCTTCATAAGGTTACGGAGACAAAGCTTTTAGTGGATACTTCAAGAGGGCAAAGCCTACGCATCAATGTCCAATTTCTTTTTTTTTTTTTTTTATGTATTTGATTCCTTTTTTATTTATTTTGAAAAAAAGGTTTTTCGTTATGATGAATATATATATTTATATGCAGTTTGATGTCACTTTTCCTGCCATTCGATGTTCGTTGCTCAGTGTGGATGCCATAGATATCAGTGGAGAGCAGCATCTTGATATTGTATGTACCCCAAATAAATAAAGTAAAATGAAATTTGGTTATTTTCCTATTAATTTGGTCCTGATTGCAATTGCAGAGGCATGATATATCTAAGAAAAGGATCAATGCTCATGGCGATGTAATTGAAGTCCGTCAGGAAGGGATTGGTGCTCCGAAGGTCAGTAACCAAAAGAATATAACACAATTTATGCTAAAATAAATTAAGGGATTTCTGTGAATTGCTTAATTTTGACTTGCAATTACATGATAATACATTCTATCAAAGTCATAAAGTTGATTTACATATACAGGGATGGATTTTGATTTAGGACTTGTGTCATTCCACATTTCCCTTTTCCTTTCAAATGCGTTGTATTATTTTTTCAGGTTTTCAATTTTTTCATCCATTGCTCTGTTTTCTTGTAACGTATTCCTTCTTCTTTTTTTTTTTCCCTCTTTGCCTTTACGTTGGCTGTCTGCCTCTGGCCTTCTTTTCATGCAGATTGACAGGCCTTTACAGAGCCATGGTGGCAGGCTTGGACATAATGAGGAATATTGTGGTTCGTGTTTTGGAGGCGAAATGGTATATTGATGTCTGGCACTCCTTATTTTGTCATTTCATATGGAAACTCTTAAAATTATAGCCTAGGTATTTGTACAAATGTGCGAATATGAAACAAAAGAGTTTCTAGCTTTTTTTTTTTTTTGACTATATAGGAAATCAGTTATCTAGACTGAAAGAGATCATAATTATATGTTTTTTTTTTTTTGAAAAAGTTACAGGTGTTGTTAGGAAAGTAATGAATAAGATAAAGTATAATGATGAGGAAACTGAAAAAGGCTAAGGTTTTCTTTGTTATGAACATTGCATTTCTGACCTAAACTAGAGCCAGAGGATCTGCTGTCATCAATTTTTCTGGTCCAAAGGAGTTTCAAAGCAGGGTGTTTTTCAAACATCGCAATCTTGACCACCAAAATCATCAATCCAATCTCTATAATGTAACGTTGAGCGTGTACTTCTCAGAAGGATCAAATTCTGTTAGCCATTGTCATCCTTTGCTAGTGATTGTAATTGTGAAATGAAAGACAGGGAAATCAAGTAGAAGAAATGATAAAGGAGGAGGAGCTGACCACTGTAGCTTGGGTGGTATGCTTAGCAAAAGGTGTGGCTGATGGAATAAAAGGGAGTAGAAGAAGGGTTTAGGCAGGGCTAGCTTGACTGCTAGCTCTGCTTGGGTTTGCCCTGTTAATCATTGGGTCAGGTTGGGTTTGCATTTTAATTTGTTGGTTAGCTGAGTTAGGCTTCTTTTGGTTTATTATTTGGAATTGGGCCATACTTTACGTGTCTCATTAGTTTTTTTGGTCTAGCTGAGCTATGTGCTAATGTTGGTTTTGGTACATTGTTTAGAGAAGAAGAACAAAGAAAATATGGACCACTAATTTTATTTTTCTCGTTCACATATGCTAATTGTTAGTGTTTTTTGCCCCATTATAGAAATTATATGAGATAAAGCTTCTCATAATAATAAAAAAAGGGGGCATTCATGTTTCTGTATGGATTTAAATGACTCATGGCATCTTAATGTTACAGGAAGAATCTGAACAAAAGCTTCCTACAACCTTGGCTGTAGCAAATCATATCTCCCAACATGAGGCGATCTCATAGAGAACTATGTGTTGGGTAGCATGTAGCATTTATTTTTTCACAAATAGTTAGGGAATCAAAATCCTTGCTGTATATAAAAAATGATAAGGTTCCATTTTTAACAGCCATTAACGAGGAGCAAAGGTACATAGTGGCAAGATAGGAGATTTTTACTGACCCAAAATTTATGAAGTAATTAATGGTATGTACATGTGGTGGCCTGAGAGGTTGCCACATATTGTGGGCAATAGGAATTCCTACAGCCAAGGGTTGCAGGTTGCTTTTTGTTCTTAAAAGTTTATTATGCAACCAAAGCAAGTGCTTCAAAGCATGCTGCAACATGAAGCTGCAACTAAATGAGCCTGCCCTTCCCAATCCCATGGACCAATCTACATTTCGAAGATTGGCTCTTATTTCTGTTTTTCTGTAGATTATTAATCAATCTCTCTCCTGCAGTCAGTTGATGATTGTTGCAACACATGCGAAGAAGTTCGTGAAGCATATAGGAGAAAAGGGTGGGCAATGACAAATATGGATCTGATTGACCAAGTAAGTTCTCTTGTATTTTACTTCAGACAATCTTCACACAGGTTATATGCTATTTCTTAGCAAGGCACAAAAAGAAGCTTAATATTGTGGTTGTTGGTGTGTCCCTTTGAACATCTCATGGAGGTATTCTACTTACCTTGATGATGTGACTTCTCCCTTGTATTTTATTCCTTATGTGATTCTAGAATTTTGCTCATCTACCATTATAAAGTGCATCATCACTTGCATAAAGAGTCGTAGATTCACCAGGAATTTCATCCTGGCATAATGAAGTAGATTTGTTTGTACAATAACAGCATGAATTACACGAAAGGGGTGCTGATGTGAGACATGGAGGAAATGAAATAAGAGAGAAGTGGATCAGAAGGAATCATGAATAATATTGTAGATGGAAGAAAAGTTTCCCTATGCTCAATGCTCTTTATTCTTTCATCAAGAGCAACTGTTCTAAAACAAATAATGGGAACCCATGTACACACCAAGAATATAGAATGAATAGGAATAGGAATTCCTATGTAGGAAAATCAAGTTCAATAATTGCCAGATAGGAAAGATGAACTCCTAATTGAGATTACTTTTAATAGGAAACCGTGTGTATCCACATTTGGCATGAATTGTATGATGAGCCATCTCTATTCCTTGGTATTTTGTTGTCGGTCTGGTGACTTCTAAACAAACTCTAGTTAGCACCTTTGAATGATGGGCTCTTTGTGCTACAAATGTAGTAAAGGCAACTCAAAGCCGTCGTTTTCATTAGCTTAATTTTGAAGTTGGCTTTACTTCTCTTTTGATGCTGGCCTGGCTTAATGTCATTGCCTGAACAGCGGTAGTTTGTCACAACACAGACTTCATAAAGGGTGCAGAAGCATTAATATGGGTTTTAATTGACCCGTTGGGAGAGCAAAATTCCCAATTAATATATTCTAGTTCAAATAAGCCAAGCATTTAAAACTATTTATTTAACCTTTAAATGACCTGACTGACCTTCATTTGTAGTGATTTACAATTATAATTGCATGGCCACTCATGGCAAACACAAAACAAAGTTACCTTTTGTACCAAAAAGAAAATCGTTACTTTTGAATTTTATGAGAGAGACTCAGTGGAAAAAAATGGTTTTAGTTGCAGAAAAAAATTAAAAATTACATTTCAAACCTGTTTTTACTGGTCTTATCATCATTATACACGTACATTCTACTAATGGAATAAAAAAATAATAAATTATTTTAAATGATGATTAATATTTATCAAAGCATAGTTTCCATTAAAAAAAATGTAAGATATTCATTAGTGCTGAACAACTCCATCACTAATATTTTGTTTGTATTTTTTGAAATCAAATGAAATGAGGGTTAGATCATTTCATTTTCTATAACAATGTGAGAAGTTCTTAACCAGTATGGAACAATAATATAAAGAAGAAGGTTCCTAGAAATGTAATAACATGATACAAGTGGTTTCTTAAGAATTTATTCTCTTATATTTCTGATATCGGGGTTAATTAATCTAGGGCTGTGATTATCATGTGACTTCTTAGTCTTTCCTTTAGTGGCCAAGTAGTTTTACTTGGAGACTAAGACAAGGAATCCTTTCTCCTAGGATCTAGGGCTTTAACCAGTATAAACAGGCTGCTAGGTTATTCTAAAAGTATTTTTTAGTTATTTTTATCCATCTATTCAGGTTTTAGAGGTTTCTTATGAACCTTAAATCCTAATTATCTTGTTCCAACTTCAATTATCCTAATTTTAACCATTATTCTGCTGTAATTTCTGTTTTCTATGTTTCCCTCTTCCCACAGTGTGTCATTACAGAGGAATTTCCTATCACGTTTTTTGAAGATTGACAGTATCAGTTTATAATTTATTTGTCAAAATAATTATATCTATCATACATATTATGCCACCCTATTACTGCCCTTCAAATTATCGTATAAGTTGTTTGTTTTATTTTATTACGAAGTTGAAATTATTTTATATGTGAAAAAATTAGATACGAAAACCTTTTGAGATTATCAGATATTTGGCGCGCGAGCTTTTCAATTTTTTCTATTTGAGTGCCCATTATTTTTACCTTTTGAATTTGTGAACTCTCAATTTTTTTTCAAATCAATGCTCCAGTTAGGTTCCATCAAATATATGATGTGGTTAAATTGACATGTGGCATGCTGACATTTACATCAATATTGCATGGACAATTCTCTTTATCTCTAATTGAGGGTTTGTACTTTCAGAAAATTATCAATAGAGCGCATTTGTTAGAACTAATTAGCCAACTGTTTATGTGTCCTGTCAGCTGTTCAGTTGACATCATTATGTGGATCATAATCAACTAGGTGAGGGACTCATAGTATTTGAATAATATATATGAATGGGTCAAGGTATTCCAATTGATGTGCACAAATATTTGAGATTCACTCTCTTTTTATTGATATCATAATATTATTCCCCAAATGTGTTTCATGTCATGGAGCTCTCCCTAATAAGTGGCTTGTGTTGTTTGGTTAGTATTTTTTTGAATTCAGTGGAGATGTTCTAATTGATTTGAATATATAATACATGCTCACAATTCATTCTGTCCATATTATAGTGTCTTTATGCTGTTGTAGAAATAACTATAAGTCCAAAATAATTAAATTCCTACAGGAAAAATCTCAAGCTAGAGAGGTAGCGGTGCTTGTGGTGTAGAACCACCCATAAGATTACAAAACTGAGAACCAATTATCTAGAAGAAAACTCAATTTTTAATTCTGATATCAATATTCAACGTTAAAATTCAATGCTTCCGAGGTTGCATATTCATTTGTAAATGGATGCATCTATTTATTAGTTATAAGCTATAGCCATATCCATCTGAGTGTGAAATTAAATTCACATGCACATTCTATTCACAGTTGCTAGTTTTTTACTTCTGTTTGTACCGATTGTTTTTTGTATTGAGTTTTGTATTCTGATGTTTCATCAGTACAATTTTCTTTCAGTGCAAACGTGAAGGCTTTATCCAAATGATAAAAGACGAAGAAGGTGAAGGATGTAATATTAATGGATCCTTGGAAGTTAACAGAGTTGCTGGGAGTTTTCATTTTGCTCCTTGGAAAAGCTTCCATCTATCAAATTTTCTGATACAGGATTTGCTGGATTTGCAAAAGGATAGTTATAATGTAAGACATGTCTTGGTACCAACGTATAGCAAAGATAAAATTAGGGTTCTCAAGCCTTGAAATTACATACGAAACTGTAGAAAAACTTGAGAAAATTATCTGGTATTTTTATTGAAATTTGAATAATAGTTTTGATCCCCATAAAATAAACCAGACATCCCTATTTATATTAATATTAAATTCCATTATAGATAAGTATTTCTAATTAAAACTTACCTAATTAATAAAATCCATTTAGCATTAGAATTCCTAAATAGTAAAATGCTAATTAAATTAAAAGTTCTAAACTAAGTAGGAAATAAATAATTAAAATCCAAAATTAACTAGAAAATAATAAAAACAGGAAAATAGTAACTTCATGCTTTAATCTTTATAAACTCTTGGGATTTTGTTCTACGTCAGTTTCCCCCACTTTAGAAAAACTCATTCTCAACTTAAGTTCAATATCTAGAAAGTACTCGTAAAGATCAACAACAATGAAGGTTTTTTGATATGCCCATGCTATCCAGAAGATCAATAACATAAGCATTATCATTAATCTTCTTTAGCACCTTGTATAGACCATACTTCTTCATCTTTAGTTTATTATAGGTGCCTATTGGAAATCTCTCCTTGTGTAAGAAAACCATGACCATGTCTTCTTCTTGAAACAATTTAACTCGTCTATGCTTGTTTGATGCGTGCTTATTTTTGTCAGCTGCTTCTTATAGTTTTCTCTTGACCTTTTGATGCACAACTTGCACCTCTTCAGCCAAATTCCCTGCTGACTTGCTAAATCTAGCAGCTTTAGGCAATGAATGTAGATCGAGTACATGATTTGGAGGCTTCATGTACACAATCTCAAATGGTGTCTTGCTAGCAGCATTATGCTTGGAATTGTTGTAGGCAAATTATGCCTAAGCCAATGCAATACTCCACCGTTTAGGCTTGTCTCCACAAATGCTACGAATCAAATTGCGTAAAGTTCTATTTAGAGACTATTTGACTATCAGTTTGTGGATGAACAATATTACTAAACTTCAAAGAGGAATTAAACATCTTCGATAAAGTTAGCCAAAAGTGACTAAGGAGCCTGATATCTCTATCATATGTAATGGATTTTGGAACACCATGCAACCTCATTATCTTCCTGAAAAATAGCCTAGCCATACTAATCGCCAAGTTTTCTTACAAGTAATAAAGTGTGTCATCTTTGAATATCTATCCACAACAACAAAAACATAATTCATTCCTCGCCAAGTTTGTGAAAGGCCTAACCCAAAATCCATGGAAATATCTTCTTCGATATGTTTATGTATAGGTAGAGACATGTATAAGCCAGTGTTTTGTGATTGCCCCTTAGCTGCTTGACAAGTAAAACAACGTCGGACAAATTTGTTTGCATCACGCTTGAGCTAAGGCCAATAATACTTATTCTCCAAAGCTGACACTATTTTATCTCTTCCTCCATGATACTTTAATCCGCCACCATGCCAGTTTCAAATCAATTTCTCGCACAGGAATGTGCGAGAGATACACAATCGATTACCTTTCATTAAGTAATCATCATGTATACCGAAATCTTCATCAGCTCGACCATTAGAACACTTCTCCCATATCTTCTAAAATTAACATCTTCAGTGTATAGCTCTTTCAGACATTCAAAACCCAAAATCTCACTATGAAAAGTGATTAGTAGGGCAACTCGCCTACTTAAGGCGTTGGCCACTTTGTTCTTAACTCTGAATTTGTGCTTCAGACTGAAACTAAACTTTTGAAGGAATGTAATCCATCTGGCCATCATATCTACACTGATTTTCTTTTGACTATTCAGAGACTTCAAAGCTTCATGATCTTAATATAAGATAAAATCTCTATTAATCAAATAATGCTCCTAAATTTTCAAAGCCCTTACCACAACATAGAGTTCTTTATCATAGATAGTTAGTTCATTTCAAGTGAGCTTCATTCAACTTCTCACTAAAAAAGGCTATAGGACGTTTCTCCTAGGGAAAAAATCCTTTAATACCCACTCCGCAAGCATCACATTCAACTTCAAACAACTTGTCAAAATTGGGTAAAGCACGCACTGGAGCATTGCATAACTTTTCTTTTATTAAGGCAAAACTCTATTCTTCTTCCTCACCCCACTTAAACTTTTCCTTCTTCAAACATTCGGTGATTAGTGCTTCTCATATAAAAAATAGCCAAGCTATGAAAATTCCGCACATCACTAAATGTCTTGGGTGCGGGCTAATCATGAATTGCCCTCACTTTCTCCTTGTCAACTTCAACTCTAGCAGCTCCTACTACAAAACCCAAGGATAACAACTTGCTGGTCATGAAGCTACACTTCTTTAGATTTAAATACAACTTGTTTTTTAGCAACACCTTGAGAACACTCCTTAAGTGCTCAATATGATCTGTTCATTATGAAGGAATACAAGGATGACATGACTAACTACTCATACAACTCATCTTTTGTCTTGAAAGTCGTTTTCCACTTATCCCCTGGTTGTATCTGAATATGATGGTACTCACTTCTCAAGTCAATTTTTGAAAAGATTGTTGCACCAAACAACTAATCTAGCATGTCATCTAATCATGGAATTGGAAACCTATATCCCACAATGATTTCATTGACGACGCGACTATCAATACACATGCGCCAACTACCATCCTTCTTTGGTATTTGTAAAGCAGGAACAAAACATGGGCTTAAGCTCTCTTGAATCATCCTATTCTTAAGCAATTGTTCTATTTTCTCCCTCTAGATCTCCCTTTTTTTTTGTCTCATTTTGTAATGAGTTAAATTCGAAAGACTATCCCCTATTATCAAGTCAAACTGGTGTTGAATATCATGAATAGGAGGTAACTCATCCGGTAGTTCATCTGGAATAACTTTCAAAAACTCCTGCAATAGAGGCTTAATAGCTTCAGGAATCTTAACTGCCTTGTCAGCTTCTTCGGACAACAATAAGGACTTAACAATTAAAACATGTATCTTCTTTAAATCTGTTTCAATTTTTAACAAAGATTGGGTAATAGTAAGGAATGCATTTTCTCCAGCCTTTTGGGTTTTTGGTTGGGAATTCCTCTTCAAAGGCATCAAAGTATGTCAACTATATCATGATAAACTTTATCCTTATACTTGCTTATGGGAAAAAAAAAAACGTTACATCTTTTCATTACTGTTATTTTTGTTACCTTTTTAATCCAATATATATTGTAAGGTTCATAATGTTTCTCAATATTCAAACCTGATTTAACAGTGGTTGCCCTACCATTAATATTCTCACAGCTACCTCTAATTGATAATAAGGTCAAAAAGCTATTGGTTATGCACCTGGCATGAAAAAGCTTGTGTTGTTGTGTCTCATCATCAGCTTTTGGTGTGAGAAGTAATTGTCTCACAACATAGGCCTGACCATCATCATCATCATCTTCATATTCACCCTCACCATTAGGTTCATAACACTCCGAACACAATTTTGTACCTTCTCTACATTCTTCATCCTCATGTTCAACAACATTCACAGGTTTGGATCCTTGCCTTTCCTGATTGCATCTATAACACTTTGTTGGAGGCAAATTGATACGAGGATTATCTCTTTTCTGGTTATCTCTATTAGGAATTGCTCGGGTCTATTTTTATCATAGCTAGAGCCGAAAATAGCTTGCTTGGATTGACTGTTTGTCTGTGGCAGCTTACCTTTCTCCGTAGGTGTAAGTCGAGGCTTTATGGTAAGAACCCTCCCTGGATAATCAAATCTCGTATTGGTTCTATTCTACATTAACATTTCTGCTCTTAAAGCCATATTTGGTCCCTTGATAAAATTTACTAGCATCTGAAGCCCAATTCTCTCTAATGGCAAGTTTCAGTCACTTTACATGCCTAGCAACTTGTTGCTCATCAGTTTCATGCAGATTATTTCATTCAGTTAGGTGTAAAAATTAAGCTGGATATTCATGCATGGTTCGAGAATCATAGGAACACCTTTGATACTTATGGAATAGAAGTTGATCATAATCAAGGGGGGAAAAATCTGCCTCTTAACAACTGCTTCATCCGTTCCCAAGTCTCAATAGGTATTCTACCTTCGCACCTCCTAGTTTTCAATAGCCAACCCCACTAGACTAAGGCCCCATGCTTCAATATAAACCCTATAATTTTTACCATCCTTGAATCTGAAATTCCTGTATGCTTGTAAAATAGATCACATTCAGCTAACCAATTAAGGAACTCCTCTACTCCTATATCATCACCAAAAGAAGAAATCTCAACCTTCATACAGTAATCTTGATTATACCTATTATTTCCAGCAATATCACCTCGATCTTCTTCATTAGATGAGCACTCATTGTCATGCTGACAACGAGAATTTGCACGAACCGGTTCAGGGACAGGCTGGCCGCGAGCATCATCCCCGTCATGTCTCTCTTCTTCCTTGGTTCATATTTGCGCGTAACCCCAGTGCCTTAAGCCTGGTTGTAAGGTCATCAACTCTGTTATTGATGTCACCAAGCCCAGTTTGCATTCACCTCTTTAAAGCCACTATTGCTACTGAATAGCGATTTAGTTGATCCCAAATAGCTTGCATCTCCTAATCATTGTCATTGAGATGGTTGCCACCAAATGCTCCACAATTCTCTTCACAATTTGCCATTAAATCGAATGTTGACGTGTTCTGATACCGCCTGATGCAGCGTATAGCGAAGATAAAACTAGGGTTCGAAAACCTTAAAGTTACAGGCCAAACTATGGAGAATTCTAGAGAAAATTATCTGGTATTTTTATTGACATTTGAATAGTAGTCTTGATCCTCGTAAAATAAATTAGACATTCTTGTTTATATTAGTACTAAAATCCTTTATAGAAAATGATTCCTAATTAAAATTTACCTAATTGATAGAATCCATCTAGCATTAGGATTTCTAAATAGTAAAATACTAATTAAATTAAAAGTTCTAAACTAAGTAGAAAACAAATAATTAAAATCCAAAATTAACTAGGAAAATAATTAAAATAGGAAAATAGTAATTTTATGCTTTAATATGGTCTATAAACTCATGGGGTAATTATTCTATATCACTAAAATACTTCAGTTATGATTTACTCTTTTTTTTCTTGTGGAATTTTGTAAAATAACCTCTCCTACACTTTTTTTTCCTTGTATGAAATTTCAATTAGGTAATGTCACTGTCATGTAACTTTTCTCCTTTAATTTTTTATTTAGATGAAATCTCATTATGTTAAATTCATTTTAAACATTTTGGACCATGATACAGATAAGTCATAGGATCAATAGACTGGCTTTCGGTGACTACTTTCCAGGCGTGGTAAACCCCCTTGCTGGGTAATTTTCTCTTTCTTTTCTTGCACAGCTACACACACCTATAAAAGTTATTGCTCTTCCGGGCATATTTGTTTTATTAATTGAAATGTTGTGTGTGTGTTTGAGTGACTGATAGCCTCACTTGTGTTGAAAATAGATACTTGTGATTTATCAATTGTCATGTTTAGATACTTGTGATTTATTTTTTGTCAAGTCAAGTTTCCTTTCTATTTTGGATGTTTCCTGTTTGTTAATTTCATCTTCCCACCCCTTCCCTCCCATTTTTTTTTGCCTTTTTGTCTTAATAGTTTTAATCTATTGCCTTGTTCAGGATACAATTGATGCATGACACACCAAATGGCGTGCAGCAGTTTTTCATTAAGGTTGGTATTGTTAATGCCAAGGCATTATTCCAACTCTACATGTTTACACTGAGTCCTGTCCAATGTTAAAAGAATCAATGTTTTTGATTGAGAATTCCATCCAAAGTTGTGCATTCCTCTAGTTTTATTGCTTAAATCCAAGAATGTAAAAAATATTGCACGAGAATTTTTCAGTTGTCTTCCGCCTTTTCTGGTTAATTCTGTTTTTTGGAACCTTGTACCCATTAATTGTGAGGATTTCTAGACATTTGCTGTCTTTTTTGTTCATAGGCTATTAGCATATGAGAGCAATGCATTCTGACTGTTTATGGAAGATTACTGGATATATGTATAATATATATGCAACAGTTTTGAAGTTTGGATAACGTGAACAACCAGTTGTGCCTTTAACAATGTCATGTTAGCATCATTATCTTACGTGTAGCTGGCAATGTTTCAATAGAATTACAGTTTTAACTTTGCAGGTGGTCCCTACAATATACACTGATATTCGAGGCCGCACCGTGCATTCGAATCAGGTATTGCTAAAAATCTAAAGATCATGAATATGTTCCTTTTGGCTTATTCCTGTCATCATGTGCTGAAGTAGCATGGCTGTTTTGCAGTACTCTGCTACAGAGCATTTCAAGAAATCAGAATTGACACCCCTTGATTCTCTTCCTGGAGTTTACTTCTTCTATGACTTTTCTCCAATTAAGGTGTGTTCCTTCATGCATATGTATAATCTTGTTCAGCATCTATCTGGAGTCTTTCATTATTATGTTGGTGCAGCAATTGTTACTATTGAAAAGCTTCCATGTTGTTGACTGTTGTTATTTAAACCAATATCGTTTGTTTTTTTCACTGTTTATATGTTCCATATATTTTAACCATGTACAGAATGAAGTTATTTTGTTGGATTTTAGAAAGTTCTTTAGGAACTTGTCCGGTGAATAAATATAATAGAAGTGCTTGGGGGGAAAATGTGGTAAAAAAAATAAAAAACAGTGATCTACTTGTTTCAAATCTTTTGATCGGCAGTACACAAAATGGTGCTATAACAGGCAGTACACAAAACCGTGATCGGCAGCCACTTGGTGTTGCTTATCATTTGCTATCTATTGAAATTTTTGCACTTTGCAGGTGATATTCAAAGAGGAGCACATTTCATTTTTACACTTCATGACAAGTATTTGTGCTATAATCGGAGGTAGTTTCTCTGTCCTTTGCTCTCCACAACCCCCTTCCCTTGAAAGTTTACAATTTTTTATCAGAACATGCATGCATGTGCTGTTTAAACCTTATCTTGAAAATGTGCTCTTGTTATTCATCATTATAGTGTTTATTTTGGCAGCTTTGACGTGACTTATTATGGTATTAATTGTTAGCTTTGAATTGTGATAGGGTAGCGCTGTTCTTGACTTGACCTTTCTGGCAACTCTGGAACACATTCAAACTTGTATAGGTCTATTTAAATTAAGGTGAATCTTAGGAATATTCTGCATGGTAAATGCATTAGGCTTGCAATTTGTACCAACAGGCATAAGTAGTTACGCAACGGTTTTTTCCTTTGAAGGTGGCAACTCCACTAAAAATAAATAACAAGCGCAAAAGATTTACAGCGGTTTAGCAGTTGTCTGCACAAAAACTTCAGTAATCGAAATTAGTGATTGTCTACACAAAAACTCAGCAATCCAAATTATTACAATCACTGATAGATTTGCCCCTGAAAATCTCTCAACCACATCTCACTAGTAAGCCCAAAATCCAATTACACCCTGCGAAAGTTCTCACAACAAAAACTACTCAAATTAAGGAGAAAAACAAAAATTCTACCAAAAAAACCGTCCAAGAAAATCTCTCAAATATGGCTCAAAAGGCCACACCAAAATTACTTTTGAACTCGTGGTTCTATCGTCGGTTTATAGAAGGAGCACAAACCTACTTGTACAATACTCAAAAAGGAAATCCTACACTTAGTAAAACAAATGCTATTTTAAACAAAGATTTTTCTCTATAGGAAATCTTTAACCTATTAGGAATTTGATAAATAGTTCCAAAAGAGGACTGGAAAATCAGGAGAGTTGAGTAACTTTTGAGCCACTCCCCTTGCTTCTGTTTTTGAATCTAAATTACCTCTTGAAATTTCCGGATTATACCTATGGTCTCCAAGCTCACGTACATTTTTCCCAGATAAAAGGTTATATGATGCTATAATGTTTGTAAGGTAACCATTTGTTGTACCTGATCATCATATAAATGCTTAACCACAAAAAAATATGTTTCATATTAAGCATAAAAACTTACTGATATAAAACAACGTGAAGTAGGAACCAAGCAACAAAAACCAAAGAGAACCTAATCCCCGGAACCTCAATTTAATTTACCAATCATGCATGTGTAGATCTCGTTGCAGTAGAAGACGACTTCTTCTAAATAGGAAGTAAGACCCCGTGAGCTGTTGGAAAAGCTACTAAATATGAAATAGAATTATGAAAGTAAGTAGAGAAAGTGACTTGAATAATTACATGAAATTGAGAAAAAAAAAAGTTGATCTTATATGTTCTTCAATGTCTTAACTGGTCCTGGTAAGAAGCGGAGAAACTAGCTTTTGAAATTGCTGCTTTTGCTTCCCTAACCTTACTAGGGAATTGATGCCAAAGTCACCCTTTGCACCAGGGAAAACCATAAAGGGCTTTACTTTTGCTAAATTGTATTGTACACAGGATGTAAGAAATGATTAGTTTGTGCTTCTGCCAGAGAAGATGGTTTCAGGTTGGTGGATCCTGAGATTCCCATGCCGGGTTTCTCTTTAGGGTTTTGGTCTAAAGTGATAGCGCCTAGTTAGTTAAGATTAGGAAAGTCATGTTTAATGCTTAAATTAGGAAACAACATGTTCTATTGTCATGGTTAAAATAATGGGAAATTGCTATTTCCGAAGCAGAAATTCTCGACTAATTGCACATTTGTGAGCGTAATTTGTCCACTTAAAATAACAGGAAATTGCATAATTTGTTGGCTACATGGATATTTTTTGTCCATTCTGTTATGTTTTTGCTCTGTTTGTCCTCCTTTTTGATCTTATTTCAATCCAATCAATTTCGTTTACCAATGCTTCTAAGCATTCTTATCTCTGCTTTAGCTCAATTTGCAATACGAGCAAACACTGGTAACTTGATTTATAGTGTTTACAGGGTTTCTTTTACAATTGAAACACTCAAAATGCTTACAAATTAGGAACTGGAGAACTCTTATTACAACAATATTTTGTTATCACAGATTTAGTTTTAGGTTTGGAAATATTTTAGCGAACATGAAATTAGATATGGTTTTGTACATTGTTAACCCATTCACTTGGCTGCCTTAGCTTCAGGTTCCAGATCCATTTCAGCTGTCTGTCATGATTTGGATCAACAAGATGCAAAACACAACGTGGAAGGTCACAAGTAATGAAATTGCAAGCATCTCCAAAAGGAAAATTATGCAAATCTATGGAAAATATACTTGCAAAATACTAAATATGA
>Ga0307509_10006117_pt1 | contig 16342 bp, 18 predicted proteins | sample 10_EM_MG_FD_202245 | JGI IMG/M metagenome (GOLD analysis project Ga0307509, IMG submission 202245) | Populus trichocarpa ectomycorrhiza microbial communities from riparian zone in the Pacific Northwest, United States - 10_EM | ecosystem: Host-associated > Plants > Roots > Unclassified | place... | reverse complement strand
AGGGCAGGCGCTTCTTCCTCAGCAGCGACGAGAAGGCTTTCCGAAGCAGCAAGTGTCGTCAGATGGCTCACTGAGCGAACCGTTCACCTTATGAACATGAAAGTGATCAATCCTCTTTTGCGGCACTTGTGCCAGACGTTGCGATATGAGGGAGAGTTGTTGTCGCCTGTGGCCCTGGATTATATGAAGGCCTTGAAATGCCTGGTGAACTTCACGCCACATCTCGAACATATAGATGATGACTCCTGGATTCGTCTGGCCGAATTAGCTTTCAATGTCGTCTTGGACGATTCCCTGGAAACAAAGCTAGCAGCAGAGGCCAATGACATAGCGGAAGAAGGATCCGAGTCCGAGATGTATATCGATGACGATTCTTTAGACGAGACGACCGACTCTGGTGTCGGAAGGGGTAAGAAGCGTTCACGACGTGACCCTACGCCAACTCCCATTTTGTCCCCCCGAAAGGCGAAGGGAAGGCGGAATGTTATTTCCGTCTCACTCGAACAAGTTGAGTGTGCCTCCTTGCTATCCATCCTGCTATCTTCCTCTGTCGCCCCAATTTTATCTCCAAATTACCCGGGTCTAGCCACAGCTATCCTTTTCCGCCTGCAGAGATTCCTTGAACGCTACCCCGCCGATTCTTCTCTTCTCCATGACTACCTTACCATGCTTTCATCGACTCTACATCATCTCTCCTTGAACAAGAAGCATGCTGTGGAAAGATTTGCCCGCTCAACCTGGGTTGGGCTCGTTGGACTATTGGGCACCAAGGACCGACGGATGAAAGAGGGATTGGTTGTCATTCTCAGAAACTTGTTCGAGTTCGTGACGTGCCCCAACCTTTTTGAGGGATCAAGGTTACCGCCATTTGATGCTGTGGATGGCATTTCCCGCCTCTGGAATTTACTCGATGGAGAGGCAGAAGGCAGGCGGGGTTTGGATTGTTTATCCCTGGACGCCTTGAGGCTGCAGATCTGGAACCCAATAACCCGTGGCCCTGCTGAAGACCCATTTGTAGCGAAAACATTCCGCGCAGGATGGAATTTCGATGCAAGCCAAGCTTTAGCCTGGGCCATCCTCGAATTACAAGCTGATTGTGCTGCTAAAGTAAGTTTCCTGCCAGCTAGATCCAAAAAGAATGTTAACACAGCCTTACTCAGTTATTTCAATTTTCTGAGTCGATACATTCTACGACACCTGGTCCCTCACTTCCGGACACTAAACGGTTCAAAATCCCAAACCCCATTTTCGATCTTCTAAATCTCAAGCAGGACAAAAAGGTGATAGTACCTCCCCATATACGGAGCTATCGCCTCCAAATTCTCCTCCTCTTTATCGACCGACACTGGCATATTGTTCACGATACGTTGAAGCACGATGTAGTAAAGGCACTGCTTGATCTCGTTGTATTTGAGGATGTCGAAGTTCAGTCCTGGGTGTTTCTAAACCTGGCGGCCATTGCATATGAAGAGGGATCAATACCGAATCAAATATCGATCGAAAACGAGCGGGCACTAAACGCCTCAATTTGGGATTCAGCATGGGCTCACGCTATTCGAAAAACCAACGTTCCAGCCATCTGTCGTGCCGCCTGTCACGCAGGTCTCAGCATTTTAACCTCATTCTATTCCAAGGCCCATCGGCCGCATCTCCTCACCTCCAACCGCGTTTTATTGGAAATCGAAACATTTGCAAAGGACATGGACGTTCAAGGCCCGTCATACCCGTTTGATTCGGTTTGCATGTTTTTGTCACATTGCCTTACAATTGCGAGTCAAGACGTTCGCCTCTATCGCATGCATTTGGAAGACAAAGTCCTGAGCTGGTTTGTTGACAGCTGGAAGATTCCAGACAGCCGTATTCAATTAGCTCCAAACACGACAGCTGATATTTTACTCTTGCTAAAGACCCTGTGTGGACTCTCAAAACGCCTGGATCTCATTTTCCGGCCCTTGCTCCCCCAAAGCTACGTCGTGGACAATATCATCGAAGAGAAGAAAGTTAGAGTCATCCGAGACTTCCTTTTGTACGCCAAGCTTCCACCTTTCATTCCGCACTCCGAAGCCCACGAAGACCCTTCCAACGTTATTCACCACAACGATGCAGGAAAGGGAATCGATTCTTCCGAACAATTTCAAAATATCACGCCCCGCGGAAGGGAACGAAAGTTGTCGTCTTTCTTTCTCAGAACACTCGAATCTCATATTTTCGATTGGCAAAACAATAAAGATGCCCGCAATCATCCCACCGCTGAGATGGCCCGTCGGTCGCTCGATGTCGCTGCCACTGCAATAGCTTTTGAATCATTGTTACTGCTTAATGGCACAGTATCGAACCGCCAAGTCTTGCAAACCTCTGCTAAACTTATTACCCTGCTGACGGGGTTTCTAGCCGAGTCTCACTGGAGTATCGCGGAAAAATTACTTGTTGCGCATTCACTTGAAATTTTCATCATTTATGAAGAGCAGGCTTCAGATGGTACCTTCCGTGAGGCTTTTGCTCGACCAGGTCCAGATTCTGGGATCAAGAAGCAGGCTTTGCAAAACTTACTCCTTAACGAGGTTATTGTGGAGGATCGCTGTAGTCGCAGACGGATGAATTTTCTCCGCCTTGTTTGGCAGAATGCCGATGTAAGTCATTACGATGGAAGCAACAGAAGAGTCTACTAATGTGGTTGTCCTTTCAGGCCCAAGAAGCCCTCGCTGCAGTTACTAGCAATTTCCGGATCATTCTCAACCAAACTCTCAATGGATCATTGAACAGTGGCGAAGAGGAAGTGGTGGATCTCGATGATAAAGATGGATTTGGACCTATCCGAACGATTCATCAAAATCTCCCAAGCTCTGCTACCGGCGTACGAAATCCAGATGAAGATCGCCCCACGCAACACCTTCTCCAGTTATGTGCCGGATTCTTGGCTTGTGGGCCATTTTTACAGTCCCCTTCTGCCGAACCTACTAGAGACAAAGAATTGGTTCAACTCATGTTTAAAACTGCGCGAACTATGCCTGACAAAATCTGTCATATTTCGTCCATTTTCTTTTCTCAAATTCGTCGGGGTACCCTCTCTCTCACCCCAAAACACCTTTCCGAACTCTACAACGAGTTTGGAGAGTTACTGCGACAATACTCTTTCTCCAAAAGCGAACGGTTTTTGGGTGTTGTTCTCGACCTTCTGACTTGCAGTTTAGGAGCTCGGTCAGACCCTCATGGTGCGACGGAGGAGGTGCATGGAAACTTCTGCGAACTCTCCGGATGGCTTTCAAAAATGTTGAAGAAGAACTTGATGCGCTCGTGGCGCTTGCGGGACGCATTCGCAAGATTTATTGAATTGTACTTATTAGACGACCCAAGTCAAAGTTCTTGGCCGTTTGATAATAATGAACCCGAGACAGAGGAATCCCCACATTGCCTTCCTCTTTATCTCCCTCAGCTCAGTTCCGATACCGACATCAGGGTCCGGTTTCGTGTCGCCGTAATAAACACACGACTGTTGGCTTTCTCAAAGCACATCAACCGTGAACCTCTTCAGATGTACGATATTATGAAGAAGTCATACACCCTTCACCTTGACAAGTACGCCTTTCTCAGCGTCCTTGCCTTTTAGATTCTCACTGCTGTTTAGCTATGAACACATGCTTACGAGGATGTTGTCGCTCGGAAACATTATGGTGGTTAGCTCCGCCGTTCGACGCGGCCCTTATTGGCATCTACTCGAAACCTGCCTGCATAGTCAACAATATTCAGATCATATCGAATCCATTCTTAATGGAGTCTCAACGAGATTGGGCATGGCATCTTTATCAATGCTCTTTGAAGCCTATGCTTCGCAAATTGCCTACTCGATTTCCCAATCCAAGGGTGACTTTACTAGTGTCCCTCCGCATTTATTGGGCTACCGTGATAGAAGACAGTCAGCAGAAGCCACCTTTCGCCTATTTACTCCTACCAATATATTAACAAATGCACAACAAGCTTTTGAACGACATTGCCAACTGCTCCAAAAATCTCCAGTTGATGGACTGCGGGAATGCTTTGGGAATATCGTTGGATTGCTAATTGTTTCTTGGATGCTCGACCGTCCTGATCGCTCTGATGGCGAAATTGTACATCTCATCAAAAATGCAATGGGTATAGGAGATTTTCAGTCGACACTGGAGGAAAACGTTGATTCTATTGTCACAACTATTTTACGATCCCTCGGAGACCAAGACTTTTCGATCAATGGCCCTATCATTCCGGCACTGCAAGCCTTTGACGAAACCAACAAGATCGCCCCAACCTTCCAAGCTTTAAACCATTACCGCACCGCTGATGATAATTTTGCATGTCACATTCCGAACCTCCCCGCCTTCCCAACGCAGAACACCTTAAAGAGCCTCCATTGGCTTTCTTCGGCCGTCCCTTCTGCATACACGAAAGCAACAACATACCATATCTTGCAACAGTTAATGCGGGAGATATATATCACTCCATTGGTTAACGAGCAATTTCGTCTTATAAATGCCATGACCCTGTGGATGGCCTATCGCCGGCACGACTTCGAGGATGTGACGCTATTACACACTGTGGTTCATGGAGCGAGTTTGCTTCTATCCCAATATGATCTTGCGCGGTCTGCGCAATCGATTTTGGAATGGGCCTTTCGGTGTTACCGAAAAAGCAAGTTGAAGGATTCTCGTTTGCCTGATGTACTCATCCGCATATGTTACGCTGCCCATGGTTTCGCCTCCGACACTCGCGACAGATCAGCTTCACAGTTGGGTGCTACACTTTTGATTTGGATTGAAGGCCAAGCCGACAGTCTTTCTGCAGTTATGGAAACTTCGATCCTTCGAGCCCTCACAGTTTGGCCACAAGCACCTTCTGAAAAGTTGATGCCCATTTACAAGCAAATCACCACGCAAACCCTTACTGCGGTTCTTGAAGACCATCGTATCACATCCAACAAATTCCGATTAGTTCGACAAATACAAGATCATACACGATTTGAAACAGACGCGCAGTCGCAATTTTCCAAATTTTATTTCTGGCGCTTGAAAGACTGCATGCCACTCTCGGGTCGTCTACAGGATGAAGACGTGCAATCCTTTACAACCCTTCTTGCACAAAATTATGGCAAAATCGGGAGCTTCAATGTGGAACGACCTGATTTGAATGCACCCCAGCACCGCCATCGTCGCGTATCTAAGAAAAAGGAATCAATCTTGGACTCTTCAGCTGCCCGTGACGCTATTACCCTGGGCATTTTCCTCATGCTAGAAGATGACGACCCGTCACATGTTTCCAATGCTTACCAAACTTTACGCCTGCTCATGTCGGTTTCCCCCCCTAACCACCAGTTTTTTCACTTGCCGTCTGATTATCGTGCAGAGTTGGAACTTCTCAAAATCTATCGATGCCTGTACGTAACAAGGCCAGTTGGGAATATACACGATATGGTCAAATCCGATCTCTACTTAGAATCTGCCAATAACTTCTCTAAGTGGATAACATTGATCGCCGTGCTGCTTAGCGATACACTGGCCGCCGTCGATCCATACTTTGGTCAACTCTCTTCGTTGTTGATCTCTGACACCAAATTTTCAGATCAGATATTGCCCATCCTCGTACATACACTTCTTCTCCACGATTCGAAAAACGCAGAACCCCATTCTTATGGAACTACTCTATCTGAATATTTCACGGTGATTCTGTCCTCAAAAAATACCGATCTTTCCTGCATTCGCGTCGTCGTGGATGTTGTCCTTCATTTGCGGTATTTTAACCCTCGGCCAGCGGATGCTCTCGCCTACAACAAATGGCTCAAAGTTGATTTTGCGTTACTTGCACGAGCTGCAATTCTTTGTGGTGCATATACGACCGCTTTGTTATTTGTGGAAACCGCAATGGAACAAAAATCACCCGAAGGAGAGGATTCCACGACAGAGGAAGTACTTTTCGAAATCTATGCCCACATCGACGAACCAGACGGATTTTATGGAATTGAAACCAAGGACCTCCATCAATTCTTGATCAAGCGCCTTCACCATGAGAAGCAATGGGACAAAGCATTTCGGTTTCATGGTGCCGCTCTTGAAGCGGATCGTGCTCGAATGGGTGCAGGAGATGGACTGCTTCAATCTTTTCATTCCTTTGGATTTGATCGTCTTGCTATTGATACCCTCCGGAACTCAGCAGGTCAATCAAGAGATAGTCACACCACCTCTTCGATGGATTATAGATTAGGATGGCGAACTGAAACTTGGGATCTGCCGGACCGAGCCAAACAGTCATCCAGTGCACCTCTGTACAGGTCTCTCAAAGCTGTTTACCGAGAAAGGGACCCCCGAATCGTTGAGGACACCCTTCGATCCTCCCTTTTCGAGGAAATGGAACGCCTGCAATCCCTGGGAGCAGAAAACTTGGTAGAGATACGTTCGGTATCCCAAGATCTTATGTGTTTGGGAGAGATCTTGAGCTGGATGCGACAGGACCGGCAAGACCTTCTCAAGGCCGACAAAATATCCTTAGAAAATTGGAAGCCTTTCATCAACCTTAATGAAGAATTTGAGTAAGTGGAGTAACAGTCTTCATCGAAACATTATTTTAAAAAAACTAACTCACCCGCAGATTCTCTGATTTCGAATCGCTTATGGCAACCCGTATCTCCCTTATACGATCTGTCCGGCAAAGAGAAGAACGCCAGCGCATTGGGACCTTTGTTACATCGTATGTTAGGAGCTTAATCGAAATCGAGAGGAGCTGCCTTCTTCGCCTCTCGGCGGCTGCAAGGGCATCGGGACAAATACAAATTGCTCTCAACTCTGTCATTCGCGCTCAATGCTTGGAGACAATTCCTTCAGCGGAGGTTTCAGAAGAGTTTGCCAACGTACTTTGGCTTCAAAAGGAAGAAAAATTAGCCGTACAATTTCTAAAAGACCTTTTGCATCGGGCGCACTTGTCTGATGATAACAAGCAAGATTTGTCAAGAAAAGCTCTGTGGCTATCTCGTCTGGGGACTTGGACCGCCGAAGCGTGCATCGAGAAGCCAACTGAAATATGGGATCGGTATTTCGATCCTTCAATCTCACTTTTGGAAAGGGTTCAGGAACTCGACGCCGAAGTTGACCTGAACCAAGCTACCATCTATCGCGAATGTGCCATGTTTGCCGAACGACAATTTCATGCGACACTACGATCACCCGACGCAATCCGATGGAAGGTTTATGTCGATCGAAAAAGGCAGGAAATTGAACAGCGGAGTATGGAGCTACGGTCGAATTCAGACAAAACAAGGCAAAAGACACTTGAACATGACCAAGCTAAAGCGCACAAGCTTTTACAAGCAGATAGTGAACTGTTTAAAAAGCATAACACCCTGCGTGAGACCTTCCTCAAACAAGCAATGGACATGCACTCTCGGTGCCTACAAACTTCAGATAGCTTTGACAACGACTCGGCCATTCGTTTTTGCTCCCTCTGGTTTGCTAATTTCGACGACGACTCTATTTTAGAATGTGTCAAGATGGCTCTGGCAAAGATACCATCTCGAAAACTTGTGTTCCTCGCAGTAAGTTTAAGCATGGGCACCAACTTCTATCCCTATTAACCACATGTTGAAGCACCAAGTTACGGCAAGAGTTGCTAGTCCCTCCAATGCAACGCTGACAAGCGCTCAAGAAAATCTTCACCACTTGGTCTTGAGGATGTGTCAGGAACATCCATTCCATGTACTCTATCAAGTATATTGTTTATCTGACCATTCAAGCCCAACCACTGGCAGCAGCCGCCAATCTGGACGCTTCGGGTCTCAACCTACCCAAACAGACAGGGGTACAGCCGCTAGCATAATCCTTGATCGTCTCCGCAGCCAAAGTACAACATCCCAACGCGTTCGAGACATAGAAAAGCTTTGCGATGCATATCTCCAGTGGGCGAAGCTCCCTATTGCCAAAGACCCTGCTTATAAGTCCAAGCCAAAGCCCCCTTCTTTCAAAGTTCCTTCATACCTAAAAATCCTCCACATCTCCAATCTACAAGTTCCTGTTACAACAGCCAGCACGCCTCTTGATTTAACTTTGGAATACAACAGTTGCGTTTGGATCAAGGGATATGAACCGACATTTACTACCGCTGGTGGCGTCAACATGCCAAAAATTAGCATATGTCAGGGCTCTGATGGGCAGGAATATAAACAGCTTGTATGATTTCTTTAGTAGTTTTATTCTTTAACATCGTTGCTCACTCCTGACCTCGCAGTTTAAAGGCGAAGGGAACGACGACCTACGACAAGATGCAGTTATGGAACAAGTTTTCGATCTTGTGAACAGTGTCCTAAAACGTGATAGAGAAACTAACCGTCGATCATTAAATGTACGGGATTACAAGGTCATACCTCTTGCTAGCCAGGCTGGCATCCTGGAATTTGTTGGAAATACATCACCTCTCCGAGATTGGTTGACCAAAGCCCATCCTCGGTATGCTTTCGATTTGCACTAGGGACGCGCTAAATTTACATCATTTCCAGTTACAACCCGGGCGACATGAAACCCTCTGACTTCCACGAACGCCTAGAAAAAGTTCAACGCGAGTGGCCCAATGATCACCAAAGGCAACTCAATACCTTTGTGGCTGGACGCAAAAAATTCAAGCCTGTAATGAGACATTACTTTACCGAAAAGCATAAGACGTCAATCACCTGGTTCCAAATGCGCCTTTGCTACAGTCGCAGCATAGCTACGACATCCATTGTGGGCCACGTTCTAGGCCTGGGAGACCGACATATCTCAAACATCCTATTCGATAATGTTACTGGAGAAGTTGTTCACATTGACCTGGGCATTGCCTTTGATCAGGTGAATTCTTGTAACCCCCCCCTCTGATTGCTCATCGATCGCTGAACAATCCTTCCAGGGTAAACTCCTTCCTATTCCTGAGCGAGTGCCTTTCCGTATGACTGCCGATATTATCGACGGAATGGGGCCATCAGGAACTTCGGGGGTTTTCCAGAGATGCTCCGAAGAAACCCTTAGAGTACTACGAGAGGAATCGGAACTTATCATGACGGTCCTGGAAGTTTTCAAGCACGACCCTCTACATTCCTGGTACATATTCCATCCCTTTTTGCCTTTCGACTTGGTTGATAACGATTTCTGCACAGGACTGCCAGCGAGGTGAAGGTCAAGCAGGCGCAAACGGGGGTGCCTACTAGCACAAGTGTGATCGATACGAATCGCTTCAATCTAGGTATTGGCATTGACATGAGCAGTGGATCTGCGGACGAGGCCGCAGACCGAGCTCTGAGTTCAGTCGCAAGGAAATTGGACAAGTCTCTCAGCGTGGAGAGCACCGTCAATGAACTCATCGCCGAAGCCACAGACCCTATGAATCTTGCTACCATCTTCTACGGTGAGTTGGTCTGATAATTTGGCATGCAAGTGTTTATGCCTTTCCAGGATGGAGTCCGCATATGTAATTTTGTAATGCTCTTTTTACTGCTGTGTCGTTTTTACATTTAAAGCATTACTGTACTAATAAATATTCTCATTTTATCCTATACCTCGCTTGTTTGGCGATGTTTGGGGTTATGGACTCAGACAATAGCGTTGCCTAGCTACGTCATGAAGCAAAAAGGACAATAGGGACTCGGAGTTGCGACTTCTTATCACCTTACGGCAAAGACCAAGAGTGAATGGGAAAGAGTGTTCGGTGGGATTAAAATTACTTAGACCAGGGTTATCATAAAAACTCGCGGGCGTGGGCAAACTTGTTGGGATTCCATATGGGCCATGAAACATGCCGCCTTGGACGGTCAACTTTCTTGGGATGAGAAAAGGTCGTAAATATTCGTCGACTACCTGCAGTTCTGTTGTTCGCAGCCACGGCATCTTCAAGATAATCATCGCGAAGGTGGTACGAATGTTTCTTCTTCTGAATCATTCGGGTCGGAGAGCTCATCGTCGAAGTCGTGAGCGGATCATGCACCTTCATTTCAACCACCTCTGTCAAGCGTGGTCGACGCGATTCGTAATGCTGGTGTTTAGTATCCAAGGTAGCGTTGTTTTCGTTTTGGAATTGGTCCCTTTGGGATGTCATAATTGGTGGAGCACTACGACAACTTCGGCTTCAATGTGGCATGGGATACGTGTAAAATTTATGAGAAAGTTGATAGGTGATTTAATGTCGTGGATAAGGCTACGATTTCAGGCACGAAGAATGGGGCGTTCATTGTCATAGAACATCTAGGGATTTGTTCCAGATTGTTTTGGCGTGTCGTATATCCGAGCTGTTCGTACTAGTTGCGTAGGATTTACATCAGTATTTGTAGACCCGACACCACGACGTCATAAGCTGACGGGAATCAAGAGTGAGACAATCGTGTTTTGAGGTACGAGTGCACAGAGCCCCATTAATGAAACGATATGAGAAATAGGCGAACAATGTGGGGCCAGGTCCCTTCTACTGCGGTGGTGTTACTAGTAAACGCTTTCCCAAGTGCTAATAAGAAGGCCCAAAAATTAATAAGTGAACAATTGAATATTTCCGCTCGACCGATGAGCGGGTCGCAACAGCTATTTGCCTGAAAGTAATTTTAGCACCATTATACAAACTGAAACTTCAGATGATGGGTCGATTAGAGTTGTCCTTGGAGAGTCACGTGTTTGAACACAGTTAGCAATTTTGCAAAGGAGCCTAAAGGTGCAATCACTGTGCTCTGCTGCAGTCGCCCTTTCCTCGTTGCCACCATCATCCTCTCCCGTCTTTCCCCGGGGTCGTTTGTCGCTGTTCGTCGTCGACACCATCCAACTAGCAGAATTCCGCTGTAACAAAGCCCGTCGTCATCATTGATACCCGTGACAACCACTACTGGATCCCAGATTGTTGTCATCGACGGCCATCTCTCCCTTTTCTCTCATCGCGGTCTGCATCATCGCACGTCCAGGAATCCTCCCTGTTTATTGCTTGATCCATCTAGGACATGTCCTTTTCCCAAAGTGCAGTCAATCAACGTTCTTTTCCCAACCAGCCCCACCGTCAATCAAAGACGGTCGAATATCACTTGCCCTCGCGCGCGTCCATCCAGGAATACCAGGCTCTTCTCGATCACCACGCCGTAGAGGCCGCCAAGTCAACAGCTTTTATTCCCTCAAGGCAAGCTCCTGCGCCTCCCCACCGGTCCAAGACTCCCACCGAATCTTCGCCAGCACCTCCAGCATCCGCCCCTCCACCTCCTAAAACACGCAACTCTCTCCAGAAACCGAACCCACGCACTCGTAAACACAGCTTGACATCCGCATCGCCATCGCCGCGTATCGCAGAGCACGATCCTTTCGCTGCAAACGCAAACGATAGGCCTCTCACACAACATCTGAAATCACAGAAATCAGGATCAATGGCTGCCAGCACATCACCCCCTCCACGCCCTTCTCGTGCTAATACGGCTAATCTAAACGACATCATCCCCAATCCATCACAACTCGCTTCCCGTCGTCTCTCACAACCGTCGACTCCCATGTTTGAGGATGGCCATTTCTATGCCGATCCCTCCGAGTCCCTACCTTCTGGCCCATCTCAGGATTACGGTCCCTCGACCCCTGTAGTTACCAACTCAAGGATGAGGTCGCGAAGTGGGACCACGTCCAAGGCTAAGAAAGGTGTATTGGGCTTAATGTCAGAAATGTTCAATCCAACGAAGCGACCTGAAATTAGCACCCCTTATGACCCCGTTCATCTTACCCACGTTGGTTTCAACTCCTCAACTGGCGAGTTCACTGGCCTGCCAAAGGAATGGCAACAACTTTTGCAAGAGAGTGGTATCTCTCGTTCCGAGCAAGAGAAGAATCCCCAGGCGGTCATGGAAATTGTCAAATTCTACCAGGAGGGCCACGGAGACGTTTGGGACAAGTTAGGCAACGTTGGACCCACACAAGAACTCTCTTTCTTGCAGCCTAGGGTAGACGAAAGTTTCCAGAATCCGGTGGGTGACCAGGAATTAATGCTCTCCTCGTATATTTATTCCGTTTTCAGCGCTCTCCGCCACCACCTCCGAAAAAACAACCATCCCAGGCATCTTACACTCCTTCTACCGCTCCGACGGCGTATCGACCGGCACCCACACCACCTTCCGCGGCTACTCCTGCTTTGGATCGCTCAACCTCTCAACGTGCTCCCTCAAAGGCAAGCAAATCAACAGATCTTGGGCGCGCAAACACCACGCGTGATCGACGATCCCCTGCGCCAGCACAAGTACCTAGTGGCCAAGGCCTTGCAGCGCAACAGAAATCTCAATCAACCAAACCATCGCCTGTTTCATCGTCTTCAGATCTTCCTTTGAAACAATCCCAAGCCCAAACCGTTTCCCCCGCGGCCCGGGAACGCAGTGATCCTCGGGCCCATAACCAAACTCCGAGCCCAGCCGCATCGAGCTTAGCAAAAGTTTCTGGTGTCGCGACGCCTCGCAGAAGAGAAAAGAAGGTTGACAAAGCCAAAGAGGAAGACATTGTCAAACGCCTGCAAGCGATTTGTACAGATGCTGACCCAACCAGGTTATACCGTAATCTTGTGAAAATTGGTCAAGGGTAAGTCTCTCCTCACATCATTCCCTTAATCTTAACGAAACTTCTCTCCATCTCAGCGCTTCAGGCGGTGTATACACAGCTTACCAAGTCGGCACAAATCTCTCGGTGGCTATCAAGCAAATGGACCTTGAGAAACAACCCAAGAAAGATCTTATCATCAATGAAATTTTGGTGATGAGATCATCTCGTCATCCCAATATCGTCAACTACATCGACTCGTTCTTACACAAGAACGATCTTTGGGTGGTAATGGAGTACATGGAGGGTGGTTCACTCACAGACGTTGTTACCGCCAACTTGATGACAGAAGGCCAAATTGCGGCAGTTTCTAGAGAAACTTGTCAAGGGTTGGAACATCTCCATCGACACGGTGTTATCCATCGTGATATCAAGAGCGACAATGTGTTGTTGAGCATGGTCGGCGACATCAAACTCAGTGAGTAATTATGATTTTTTTGGGATGAATATGCTAAATATTTTGTTCGCCTTGTATAGCTGATTTCGGCTTCTGTGCCCAAATTTCGGATCCAGCACACGCAAAGCGAACTACAATGGTAGGTACTCCGTACTGGATGGCCCCTGAGGTTGTCACCCGGAAAGAGTACGGTCCCAAAGTAGACATCTGGAGTCTGGGTATCATGGCCATCGGTACGTCAGGAAATAAAGAAAATCCCATCTTCCGTCGTCTTGACTGATAGCTAATTTCGCCCAGAAATGATTGAAGGGGAACCACCATACCTTAATCAGAATCCCCTGAAGGCTCTGTATCTCATCGCCACGAATGGCACGCCGACGATCGCAAATCCAGAAAGCCTATCTCCTGTGTTCAGCGATTACCTCGCAAAGACCTTGGAGGTAGATGCTGAGAAGCGACCGAATGCCACAGAGCTTTTGCAGGTTCGTCTGTTAAGTATGTCTTTTGAAGGTTATTTATTCATGTCCGCTGTAGCACCCGTTCTTCAAGCTCTCAGAACCTCTTCGGACGCTTGCCCCTCTCATCAAGGCTGCAAGAGATATCGCCAAAAATAAATAAATGATCATTGTGAAGCATTTATATTCATTATTCGCAAACTCGTCCCCACGCATTGTATTGTGCATCTATTATTCCTTGATGACAGACATCTGACGATGAAGAAACGTAAAAACAACTATTTCTTACATGTTTGGCTTGTGTGCCGTTCCTTTTTTTTCCCCCCAATTTCCTTATTAGCGTCTCCGTCCACCTCCTTTCTTGGTCCTTTTGTCTTATTTCTTGTAACAAGGTATGTGGATGCCGCATTTTCCCTTTTTACATTGTTATGGTCAGGAACTTTTCCCTTCCCCTTTCAGGGGTTGTTTCTTGGTTGGATGCGGAGTAATACTTTTTATATCTTAACATCGGCAAATTTTGACAATCCTCCTTCAAACTATCTATATTTTTCGGGACGCAGAAGTTAAAAAGAAGATATATAGAATTGCGACGTGTGTACGAATTCGATGAAGATCTCGGTTTTCTTTTATCCTGTTGGGCCCTGGCTAGTAGTAATAGTCCCAACTGTAAGGATCAGCGTCGGAGTCGGCTTCGAAGTCATCGCTAAATTCCATGTCATCTTCATCTTCCTCCTCGGACTCTTCCTCGGTCTGTTCCTGCTCAATTTCATCCCAATGAACTTCGCCAACAAAATCCTTGAAGAGATCAACATCGTCAAGGTACAAGTAATAACAATCTTTGAGGTGAAGCTCATGCAGTTCTGCTCCCTTTCCACGTCTTTGCTTGAGACAATCACGCAATGAATCGACAAGGATGCAAGCGGATCCTGAGCCATCGTCTTCGGAGTCAAAGACGGCACAGACTAACGCAAGAGACCGAAGGCCGGGGAAAGTGAGATTAGAGGTTACTGGCGGTGTCGTCTGCCCCAGAGTTGGTGTCCCTTGCAGAGCGTCAAGTAGAGAATTCGTGCTGGTGCCCATCAAAACCATCGACTCCAGGTGATTCAGTGTACCAAATAAATCCAATAAAATTTGCAAACTGGGCATGACGTCGGAGAGGATCAACAAGCCAAGATTATCCAGTGGGAAAGCATGGAAGATCTGACTCAAAACCGAATCCAGGAATTGCTCCAATGATCCCGTGGATTCTCGGTAACTAAAGTTCAAATCGATAGTAGGATTGTTTAAACCACGCTCGAATAGATCCGACTGGAGTTCGAGTTTTGAAGATGCTTGAATATGAAGACTCTGGTGGAAGTTGTTCGATCCTCTGATGAAAAGTCCGCTAATATCGAGACCGCGTTTTTTGCCGCGTTTTTTGTCCGACGATGCTAGGATAGAAGACAGACTCGAAAGCATCCCCGAAAATTTCAGATCCGAGATCGGGGTTGCGTCCGCGACGATTTTGACTCTGGTGGTGGGAGGAAATGTGATCGACCGCAAAAGATTATTGATCTCTGTAGAAGGGGAGGACAGAGAGAGGGAGTGTAGTCCGGACAGATGAACTGTCTCCTGCACTGAACCTGAGCATTCAACCGGAATAGCTTCGTGAAGCTCCAGGCTTTCTAAGTTGGGCATCCTTTTTAACATCTCCAAAAACTGTTTCGTAGTTGGTCGGGCAGCCCTTGAAACCCACTCTATCTTTAAGTGTGAAAGAGAGCTGAACAGCTGCGAGTCCCAACTAGGGTTGCACCCTTTCAACTCCACGTAATGAAGGTTTTCTGTCTCGCATAACATTGCCTCCGGTAAATTGCAAGTAACAGAGTCACGCTCGAAGAATGGCTCGGAGAATGTTGACATGTAAACGGATATGACAAGAGAACGAAGACGCGGTGCTGATTTTGGCAACTTCAAAACTAGGGCGCGGAGGAGGGTAGAATCTCCGTTTTCCAACGAGAGAACCTTGAAGCGATCTACATGGTGAAAAGCAGATTCGAGGTTTTTTGTCGTATAGGATGCGCAGTGCGATAAATCAACCTTGACTGTAAGGTTCGCGCTCTTGGATCTCTCCAGCATGACTGAGGTCCAGTGGCTGCCGTACCCAAACGGGAGGTTGGTCCAGAGATTGGGTGAGTTCAAAGCCACTGTCCTCCATTGGCGAGATACATATGTGACTTTTATCCAGTTTAAAACATGATACCTTTGGTGCTCCTGAGTGAAGTAAAAGATCTGACAGAGAATTTCCGTTGGAAGTCTCGAGATGGGCGAAAATGTGTTCCGTAAGGTTTTCAAAGCGATGATGGAATTTTCGTGCTCGGAGACTCGTTTGTCAATGATACTTTGCGCGCCCTCTGGACTAGTATGCTCCAAGGCTGAAGATATGATTTCACTTTCAAGTTCAAGTTGTTCGTTCAAGTCTGGTGGAAAGTGTTGGTTGAAAAAATAAGCAATGCAAAGGTAAAATGGCAAACAGACTCTGTGACATGGCGTCCTATGACATCGCAAATTTGGACTTCGGTTAAAATTGACCTGCCTTTTGGCCAGTAACGGTGTTATCACCTTGCTTGAAAGTAAGGTCCCCCACGTTGTGAATGGCCTGTTCTGGATAAGATGACACAGGAACAAACAAGATTCAATGTTTCATTTTGTCCTTGTTAGTCTGACTCGGAGAAGCCCATGTCACGGTTGTAGTTAAAGTCCCCTTGAGCTTTCCTCCGTTCCTTCGATGTTCGTGTTGTTCCTATGAGTGTAATATCCAAATCCCATCTCACCAATACCTTGTAATTCAAACAAGGACAAGGTGCAGTAACCACAAATATCAATGCAGTTCTGCGTCACTAGAGGCCGGGGCCTGGGGGTTTCAATCAATGCAT
>Ga0307509_10006116_pt1 | contig 16343 bp, 31 predicted proteins | sample 10_EM_MG_FD_202245 | JGI IMG/M metagenome (GOLD analysis project Ga0307509, IMG submission 202245) | Populus trichocarpa ectomycorrhiza microbial communities from riparian zone in the Pacific Northwest, United States - 10_EM | ecosystem: Host-associated > Plants > Roots > Unclassified | place... | reverse complement strand
ATTTCGTCGCATACCGCTACCCTTCCGGCAACCAGAATCTACCCCTACTTCAACAATAGACTGTGGTTTATATCCTCGGTTTTCTACGTCAATGACTGTCCTAGCATGGCCACCCCCTCCCTCCTTTCTTTTATTGGTTTTCCTATGTTGGTCCTTCCTCTATTTCCCCTTACCTTCGCTGTCGTTATCCACTGCCGCCTCTTTGCTTATTTTGTTTTCACGCATCATTGCTTGTCTATCATCTTCATGGACGCTACCTTTCATCTCCCACGCTCCCTCACCCCTGTTTTCCATCAAGGCCCGTTCGCATAAATATTTGTATGCCTTGACCCATCGCATAATCGACAGAGGCTGCCGTACGCCGCGGTGTGCATCTAATAGTGTTGTGTTGTCAGTGTCAGTGATCATGTGACCGGATGTCTGGCGTATGTTTTCTTTCTTCTCCATAAGGCATTTTACACTTGCGTCCATTCTTTTGTCACCTTTACTGTGTGTGGTATAGAAAATCCCCTTGAGGAAATCAAGCGCCAATTACCAAACATTTCTCGTCATGGTGAGGCGCCAAGCAAAGCGCGCATATATCTACTTGTCTCATTTCCACAGGCACCCCGCGGCCTCTCTGCAGAAGAGAAGAGAATAAAATTGTTGGAGATCTTTCACGAGACGGTAGGCGCGTTGGGTGAGGGCCCCTTGTAACCACATTAACGCCCAGCAGAAAGACTTCTTTCAGGCGAGCGAGCTTTTTACCCCTTTTGAGCCAGCACCTTGTGGGCTTTAATTTTAATGATCGTCCAAAAAAAAAAAATAGCTCAAGGAGCTGGAGAAGCTCGGCCCCAAGATGAAGGGCATCGGTGATTACAGTACTCACATGGATTCTGTTCGCTTCCGTCTTACACCACGAGGTAAAAAATTATAGTTTCGCAGTCCGTCAAGGAGGTCCTGCAGTCGCTCGTCGACGACAATGTCGTCCAGACGGACAAAATCGGCTCGTCGAACTGTAAGAGGTTCATTTTGTCCCATCCTACCACCTGTATCACCCTCAGACTTTTGTCTAAACGCGCGCTTACGCTTGTTGCATGCAACGCATCACGTCAGTCTTCTGGAGCTTCCCTTCTCAGAGAGGTGCGATCGTGAGTGCTTTGTGGGTTCTATCTGTCGAATTCGTGTCACGAAAATGACGGTTTTTATTGTTGTTCACTCCCAAAAACCCCAACGACATACTTGTGCTACTCCACCCTGACGCCTCTGGATATCCGTCCGATGTGATCGAACTGTCGTAACTGTCGTACTGTCGGCTCGCCCCCCCAGATGCAAAATCGCCTCGATGCCGCGGCAGAGGCGCAAGCAGCAAGCGAGAAGCAATTGGCGGACGTGCAATCGGCAATCGCAGCCGAGCTTGCCGCGCGACCCGAGAGCGTGCGTAAAATGTTTCTTCTTTCTTCCAAGAGAGCACTTTGTCGTCCCCTCACCTGACCTGACCTCCTGTCCATCGTTTTACGATTCATTATTACGTCCACATGGGCTTGTACTGTTACTGTAGGATCGGCGCGGCGCGGCGCTAGCTCGTCTCGCTTCCGCGAGGAACACGTTGACGGAGCTGCAGGCCGAGCTCGAAGCGTACGGCGCGTGCGACCCTGTCAAGGTGGAGGAAAAGCGGCGCGCCGTGGTGCTTGCGCGGGAAGCTGCGATGCGTCACACGGGTAAAGTATACTTATACCGCTTCATTACGCCATTCAAAGGCGGGCATCACGTGCAGTGAAGCTGATGAGATTGGGCAGACAATTACTCGATTTTGATGTCCCATTTTACCCGGCAGCATAACGTCGATCCGCAGGATATTCGTACTTATCTTGGAGTTGGGATCGACTATGAAGAGTTGTGTTGAAGGAATAGACGAGCAATTATAGTTGTGTGGGGTGTTGACATGAAACACTGGCATACAGATATACGCCCCACTATTACCCTAGATATTGACAATCCACACAAGCCATATGCTAAGGAGCAACGGCAAGGTTCTCCCTCGAAGACTTGTCGCTTCCAGCGCCAATTTCCGAATTATGTGATGTTGACACAAGCGAAGGTAGACAGAGAAGGGGAAAGGGGGAAAGGGGGGGGGGGGTAGAAGAAACGAACGCACACACGATAGATATACGTGTCGGTACCCATGGGCGTCATGGTTGGGGCTGTAAGTACTGAATAGAGGCAGTGAGAGGAGCACAGCAATGGAAGGGCACTACAGAACGAGGCTACGAGACGGGGAGAATGGCAGGAGGACTTGTGGCTTCGACAGATGTTCCGCCGTGGCTGTTCACGCGTGGCTGTGAGGCTTGGCTTTCAATTTCTATCTGGGTGCTTGTTGCGTGTAGTACTGGTCTGGCGGCGAAGCTCACGGGTTCCATTTGTGAACGTTCACCCCCACGGACGTCTATGATAGAGCCGGACGAGAAGTATGTCGTGTCAAGCGAGCGGTTGGTCTCCACGAGTAGGACAACGATAATTGGATACATTCCCTGACCGACGATTCAGTGTCAGTACAATTCGAGGTTGTGATTTTAGAAGTGATTACGCACAGCAGGCGGCGAGATCAGGGACGCTAAGACTGAGCCAAGCGTCCCGAAGGGCAGGTGAATGGAATATGAGACCAAGGTCATGACCTGACAAGAAAAAGAACGCGTGATGGCCCGTGCTTGTGCCCATGTACCAGACAGGCGGGACTTACGCCAATGAAAATATAAAGCACACCCGACTCGACTACCAGAATCAATATCCTGATTCCTCGTGTGGGGGTTCGGATACCGACCCCGCTCGTCATCAGGGTCTTGCGGTATTTCCTTTAGACCCGTGCGTGACGTCCATCAAGGTGTCGTCAACAAAATGATGGAATGACACGACCATCAATTCGGAACGCACCAGGCTTTGACGGCTATGATGGATGTGGCAAAAATGTTGATTAGCAAGGAAAGCACCAGATTTGCGAGCATCATGAGGTTGAGGACGTCGTAGAGACTAGCATTCTTCTGGCCTGCCTCCGAGACAATGATATACCAGACGTGCGCTGCGACCATAACCAGGTAAATGACTGTAAACGATTCGAAGGAGGACGGGTAAGGCAAAGCTAAGAAGGGGGACGAAGAAAGCGCACCCGTGTTGATGGCAAGCATGATGACCGGAAACATCAAGACGACCCTATTCTGGTCAGAACACAGGACCCAAGCCCGCCAGACCACGACACCGTCGGCGATAATATACTAAGTCAGATCCCCGGAAACAGTCCGAGTCAATCGTCAGTTTAGGGATGCTCGCGGATGATGATATGACTACGGGACTCGCGGTGCACACTGACGTTGACGAGGTCGAAGACATCAAATATCATCAGCCAATGTGGTTGTTTGCGAGGGACAGGGCCGAGCTTGCTGAGGAACAAGCCGATTTGGATAATGTAGGAGACGGCGGACATGATCCAATCCACGGATGCCAACACAAACATGATGATGACCACAGCGAAGAGCCACTTCCGTGATCGAGTTTGGAGTCCCTTGGTGCTATTGCATCACGAAATTCCTTGAGAAATCGGGCCGATTAGAAGGGAGATATCTTACACCATGATGTAGATCGAGATGGGAAAGAGACAAAAATATATACCTAGATGGACCGGGATTCATGAAAAGATCAATAGATGGTATGCACGATGGGGAGATCAGACAGCCTGAGGGCTCACCATAAAGGAATGCGTGGCATATGCCGGTTATCATGAGAACCCGGATGATCGAATCGAGCAGATCAATGGCCGCCTCGAGCGTATGGACCGTCATTTTCTGCGACTAGCGCAGACCCAAAACTGCGATGTGAAAGGCTTTCGCGATGGAAGGCTGTTTTTGACGTTACCAGCACGCTGCTGGCTCACGACATGACTGGGTAGCTTTTTATAGAGGGCATATGCGGTGCATGCATCAGATTCCTGTATCGCGATTATTAAAAAGAACAGTCCAGATGGCGCAGCAACAGTGGCAGCGCCGGATGCCAACTGTTGAGCATAGCACATCAGTGCATCAGTCTTGAAGCTTGGAACTCGAGCCCGGGTCAGCCACGGTTCTCAGGCTATACCAGGCCATGGACTGTAGGCGTGGGTACCGCACCTGGCCCGCCTATTCACGTTCAAGTTCTTGCATCTTGGCCTTTTAACTCTGTGAGTCCTTGCTTACCGGCGGACACGAGGAATTCCAGACTCGGTTGACTCTCAATCCTACATCGAGAGGCTGGGTGGGTCTGAGTTTCCTAACTAAGTTCGCTTACGTACCCCATCAGGCTTTCTAACTGCACCCGTTGAAGTCTATACACCCCACGAACGTCTATGATGGAGCTGGACGAGAAATATGTGGTGTTAAGTGAGCGGTTGTTCTCCACGAGTAGGAGTATGATGGTTGGATACATTCCCTGACCGTCGATTTACGGCGTCAAGACAATTCGAGGTCGTGACTCTAGAAGTGATTACGCACAGCAAGGTGCACGGCCACAGACCCGAAGATATTGCTGTGTGTCCCGCCGTCGGAGGGCAGGCGAATGAAAGCTGAGACCAAAACCACGACCTGACGAGAAAAAAAAGTGTGATGATCCATGTTTGTACCCAAGTACCAGACAGACGGAACTTACGCCAATAAAAATATAAAACATACCCGACTCGACCACCAGACCCAATATCCTGATTGCTCGTGTGGGGGTTCGGATACCGACCGCAGCGCTTGTCGTCAGGGTCTTGCGGTATTCCTTTAGGCGCGTGCGCGACGTCCATCAAGGTACCATCAACAAAGATGGAAGAACACGATCATAGTCTCGGAACGTACCAGGCTTTTGACAGCGATGATGGACGTTGCAAAAATGTTGGCCAACAAGGAAAGCGCCATGGTTGCCACTTGCATGAAGGTGACAATGTCGTCGAAGTGAAAACCCATCATGATCCGGCCTTCCCCCAAGAAAATGACCTCGGCGACACTCAGAGCGACAGAAGACAGATAAATGACTGGAAACGATTCGAAGGAGGACGGGTAGGCAACGCAGATCAGGAAAGGGGGGGGGGGAGTAAAAAGCGCACGGGTGTTGATCGGAAACATCAGGACGATCCTATTCTGATCAGAACACAGGACCCAGGCACGCCAGACCACGACACCATCAGTCACAATATACTAAGTCAGATCCCCGGAGATAGTCCGAGTCAAGGGTCAGTTCGGGGATGCCCGCAGATGATGATATGACTACAGGATTTGTAGTGCACACTGACGGTAACGAGGATAAGGCCATCGAATGTCGGCAACCAAGGTGGTGGGTTGCGAGGGACATGGCCGAACCGGCTGCGCCACACGTCGATGAAGATAAAGGTGATGACGACGGACATGATCCAATACATGGATGACAACGCAAACATGGTGATGGTCACGGTGAAGAGCCACTTCCGTGATCTAGTTTGGAGTCCTTTGGTGCTATTGCATCACGAAATTCGTTAAGAAAAATGCTGCGAGCACCGGGAGGATTAGAAGGGAGGTGTCTTACACGATGACGTAGATCGGGATGGGAAAGAGACAACAATATACACCTAGATGGACCGGGATTCGTGGAAAGGTCAATGGATGGTATGTACGACGGGGAGATCCGGCAGGGCTCACCATAGAAGAAAGTCTGGCATATTATGCTTATGAGCCGGTAGAGAACAACCGAATAGAGCATTTTCTGGGACTAGCCCAGACCCAAAACTGCGATGTGATAGGCTTTTGCGATGAACGACCTTGGCGTTACCCGCACGCTGCTGGCTCGGGACATCATGATGACTGCCAGCGGCTCACTTTTTATAGAGGGCATATGCCGTATCGGCGGTTATTCAAAATGATGTTTTGGACGCCCCAGCAACGGTGGCAGGGTCGAAAGTCAATATTCAATACCAACCGTGCGTAGCACATCAGTCTTAAGCTTGTTGACTTGGGCTACCTCGGTGATCGCCCATACGACACGGTGAGTCGGTGACCGGTGTGAGGTGTGGATGGAATCGCCACTTTCGACCACGTGACGGCCTCGGCGCAGCTGCAAGCCCGACTCGTTCAACCACCACTCGCATTCCTCGCATTCTCCCTCCTCGCCTTGCCTATCCCCCTCAAGCCCCCCCCCCTTTCGTTGCGCCTCGCCTGCTGCTGATGCTACGCGACCGCCCACCTTTGCCGGCTGACGCCACAAGAGCGCACCCCTCAATACCTGGCAACCCACGTTACGCACGACGGACAGACAGCCCTTGCAAGTCATCAAGACGCTATTCAGGACCACATATCGCCGGGCTCGCGTCTTACTGAATCTTTTTTTATTCATTTGACCCTTCTTGTATGTTTCTTTATCTCCTGCCCTAGGCCTTTTTCTCGCTCTCCGGCCCCTACTTGTATCGTGCGTAGCATACCTGTATACAATCCCCATCGCCTGGTTTCGGCGAAAGGAAGCAATAGAGAAATTTCCCCCTCACCCCCTTTCCATCTGTGTGTTTTCATTTCAAGTCCCTCGTTACGCCCGTTACGATTCTCTCAGCTATGCTATTGGAGCCACGAGTGCCAATCACAGTCTTCGTCGCAACGTCCAGTCTCAGCATCGCTCAAGCAGCTCGCGCGGAGCCCTCTCGCGTCATTCACACGCATACGCACACACATACACACACACACTCTCTCTCGCCTTCGCGCTTTCGCTTTCCCCTCAGGACTGCGAACCCGCCCGAATCTCAGAACTAACCCTCAAACTCACCAGCGAGACTTACCATCCTCTCTACATCGGTCAAGATTGACCTTGGAGGAAAAGCTGCGCGCCGTGGTGCTCGCCCTGGGAAGCTGTACTGCGTACACAGGTAAAGGATACTGCCTCGCTCATCGTTTTCCGCCTTCAAGCGTGGGCATCACGGATGGTGGAGATGATGAGATGGCAGACAATTATTCGATTTTGATGTCCCATTTCCCCTGGAAACATATCGTTGATCCGCAGGCTATTCGTACTTATGTCGTAGTTGGGATCGGCGGTGACGAGTTGTGTTGAGGGAATGGACGAGCAATGATAATTGTGTGGGGTGTTGACATGAAACATACATATCTACGCCCCACTAATACCCTAGATATGGACAAACCACGCACGCTGTGCTAAGGAGTGACGGCGAGGTTCTCCTCCGAAGCCCTGTCACTTCCGGCGCCACTTTCCGAATCGCTTGGTTCCAACGCAGAGCCAAATGAAATATGGATGTCTGTATTTGGAGGTTTTGTCGCTATTTCTATCTGACTGCCTGTTGCAAGTACCGGTCCAGCGGCGAAGCTCATGGGTTCCATTCGTGAACGTTGACCCCCACGGACGTCTATGATAGAGCTGGACGAGAAGTATGTCGTGTCAAGCGAACGGTTGTTCTCCACGAGTAGGAGTACGATGATTGGATACATTCCCTGACCATCGAATCACGGCGTCAGTACAATCCGAGGTTGTAACTCTAGAAGTGATTACGCACAGCAACCTGCACAGTCACGGGGATGAAGATATCGCCAAGCGTCCCGAAGGGCAGGTGAATGACAGGTGAGATCAGAGCCACAACCTGATGAGAAAGAAAAGCGTGATGACCCGTGCTTGTGCCCATGTACCAGACAGGCGGAACTTACGCCAATAAAAATATAAAGCATACCCGACTCGACCACCAGGCCCAATATCCTGATTGCTTGTGTGGGGGTTCGGATACCGACCCCGCTCGTCATCAGGGTCTTGCGGTATTTCCTTTAGGCCCGTGCGTGGCGTACATTAAGGTACCGTCAAGAAAATGATGGAAGGACATGATCATCGACTCGGGACGTACCAGGCTTTGACAGCTATGATAGATGTCGCAAAAATGTTGGTCAGCAAGGAAAGCGCAAGATTTGCCACTTGCGTGACGTCGATGATGTCGGTGAAGTGACAACGCATCGGGGCAGCCTCAGAGACAATGAGCAAGGCGGCTCTCACTGCGACCGTGAGCAGGTAAATGACTGGAAATGATTCGAAGGAGGACGGGTGAGGCAGAGCAGATCAAGAAGGGGGAGCGAAAAAGCGCACGGGTGTTGATGACAAGGATAATGACCGGAAGCACCAAGACGACCCTTTTCTGGTCAGAACACAGAACCCAAGCCCGCCACACCACGACGCCGTCGGTGACAATATACTAAGTCAGATCCCCGGAGACGGTCCGAGGCATGGGTCAGTTCAGGGATGCTCGCGCGGATGATGATAGGACTACCGGACTGGTAGTGCACACTGACATTGACGAGGAGAAGGGCGCTAAACATCGGCAACCAATCTGGTGGATTGCGAGGGACAGGGTCGAACTGACTCTGCCACACGTCGATGACGATAAAAGTGACGACGATGGACATGACCCAATACATGGTCGACAACGCGAACATGGCGATGGCCACGGTGAAGAGCCACTTCCGTGATCGAGTTTGGAGTCCCTTGGTGCTATTCCATCACGAAATTCATTGAGAAAAATGCCGCGAGCACCGGGCGGATTAGAAGGGAGGTCTCTTACACCATGACGTAGATCGAGATAGGAAAGAGACAACAATATATACCTAGATGAACCGGGATTCATGAAAAGGTCAACAGATGGTATGTACGACGAGGAGATCCGACAAGGCTCACCATAGAAGAATGTTTGGCATATTATGCTGATGACCCGGTAGAGAAGGACCGAATCGAGCTGATCGAGCGCCATGTTCTGCGACTAGCGCAGATCCGAAACCTCGATGTGAAATGCTTTCGCGACGAATGGCCGCTTTTGACGTTACCAGCACGCTGCTGGCTCGCGACATGACTGGATCGCATTTTATAGAGGGCATGTGCGGTGCATGCCACGGCATTAGATCCCCGTCTCGGGTATTATTGAAAGGCACATTATGGATGCACCAGCGACGGTGGCGGCGCCGAATGCCAGCTGCCAATCGTGCATAGCACATCAGTCATGAAGCTTGATGACTTGAGCTACCTCGGTGATCGCCCATGCGCTGCCCGAGCCGGCCATGCTTCTACGCCAAGCCACGGATTGTACCCCTGGGAAGGCATAGGTAACCATACCTGGCTCAATTCAAGTTCTCGCATCATCTTGGCCTTCGAACTCTGTGAGTCCTTGCTTGCCGGTGGACACGAGGAATTCCGGACACGGTTGACTTTTGGTCCTGCAGGAGTCCATCACCGAGAGGCTTACACCATCCATCAGAGTTTGGGCCTGGGTTTCCAAGTTTCCTTACGTCGCTTCCCATCAGGCTGTCTGAGTACGCCCATTGAAGTCTCTATACGCGGCCACGAGCCCACGATCTCCCGATCACCACTGCCCGTCGTGTTACAACAATCTCGAGGACTACCTGCCCTTTGACGTGAGGGCCCGGTCACAGGGGATACTGTACGTTCCAAAAGGTCTGAGGCCTGCGAGTGAGAACATGGCATCAGAATTTCCTGATTGATTATAGCCGTTCACTCTTTTGACTTCTTGATGCGGTGCTGAAGCGCATCATGCCGATCCTGCTTACTTGGTATAGTCTTGTTTGCTGAAATATGACCCAAGTAGTACTGTTGGTTGAATGAAAAGAAGTAAGCCAAGCACAAAAAAGGGGCAACCGGGGCCGCGGATAAGAATGAGAAGCAAGTTCGAAGAGTGTCGTGTGGTGGCCATTGCTGACATTCAATTACTTTCCCACCCGTCATCACTCACTGCGCCATCATCACCCCTTGAAAACCTCCTCCATCGTAACATAATTAGCATAACTCGTCACCCGGCCGATGTTTTCGGCTTTTATATCGAAGTCCATTGCATTAACAGACAGAAATAGGATATCAGGATTAAAGCACAGAACTTTCAGGCCTCATTTTGTATATGAACTTCACGCCACCTAATAGAGGAATTTCTCACGCACAACGCTGCGCAAACAAGAACAAGCGATATTAACCAAGTGGAATGGCCAAAAGCGTTGACAACCTCACTCTGAATCAAGGCGTGCTGCTGGATACAGACAAGGGCAAATCATCGCAGTGCAAAAAATAATTCAATTGGCCGTGACGTGCACAGGTCTGTTCATATGTCCCCTGATAGAAGGCCCGGCCCTAGGAAAAAATGATGAGATGATCTGGCTGCGTGACGGTTCGTGGATGACTTGGAACTGCACTGCATAATGCACACACCAATGCAATGTGTCCATGCATACAGGTGGGTACTGCTGGCCGGTCTGTGGTGTACACGGTAGATCTAAAATAGCAGTCAAGTGCGATTTCAAACCATTTTCAGAAACCAGGACCTGCAAAACAGACAGTACATGTTGCGCCGTATTAACGCCTCTTGTGATTGCAATTTCAGAGACCTGTGATGTTCTCCAGCCAGGTACGATGAGATGTTCATCAAACATTGACAAGGGCAGTGTCGAGGCCGAGGATCACAAATAATGTCCGCATGTCCGAATGATGACGTGTTGCAAATTGGTGATACTAATGAGGCGCACAACACAACACAACACAGCAGTCAGGCTGTTTTCACCACTGTGGTTGCTAGACAAGTTGCCCTAGACCACGGCGTTCCTCTCTCGCTCGGCTGGAACGAAAACCTGTGTCTTCCGTTGCCTCATGGCTTTATGAGGGCCCTTGCTGCGTGCGTGTGCATTTCCAAGGGAAAAACTCAGTATTCAACGAATTCCTTAACCATGGCGGCTGGCATTTATGCTGTGCATCTCCCACATCACAGTATCATCGTGTGAACAGACCCCGTTATCCGCGGTGTTGGCTGCTTCATAGCTTGTGGGGGCAATGCCCCATTGACATTCGCTACACTTGACATCGACATCCAGCTCCGTGGCGCCTTTTCCCATCTGCTTTAAAGGCCATGTTCAGGCCTATCACTTGATCATTTCTTTCATCCTCATCCACTGTGATAAAGATGGCCACACTCGAAGGCGTCAACGGGACTACTTGTGATGCACAGCAGTATCAGCAGAACTTATTGTCTCTGAACAGTCTTGATCCTTCAATCACGTGTTTAACGCATGGCCAATGCATCGGTTTGGCGGTAGGCACATAGTTTCTCTGGGCTGAATTTGTTCTTAGCTCAACCTATGTATAGTTGACGGCCGAGGCATCGTTCATTAGTTTTCTTTGCATATTCGTCATATTCACTTTAATTGGAGTGTGTCTCTTTCCTCTTTCACGCTGTTGACCCGTCTGACTGGATTCTGCACAGAGAAATATTCTACGTCATCGCAAGGCACTCCGAAGGGGCGACTTGAAGTTGCTTCGGGCTCCCACTGACATTTACATGGTATGTTTGGTAGTTGCCCATGCCCATCGTCCAACATGATACTTATTGTATAGCAGTTCTCGCTTTTTATCTTTGATATCATTGTTGCTACGGGCGGTATCCTCAATATCCGATGGGCTAGCATCGGGCGAGTCACAACGGGATCGTATTGCTCTGCACAGGGCATCATCAAGCAGATAGGTGAACTTGGGACAGCGTTGATCACTCTTGTGTGTCTCCCCAATTGTCGCCTCGCCTGAGATTGAAACGAAATGACTGATGTACACCTTACCAGATACTTACAGTCCACACGTTCACTACAGCTCTATGGGGGATAGGAATTGAAGCCCGCCGCACTGCTTTCAGCCTTGTTGGCCTCAGTTGCCTATTCATTTTGCTCTGGGTTGGCATCGGCAACGGAAGCCACAAGAATTATGTAGTGCCTTCACCTGTGGGTCATTTCAACTACTGTCGTTTCCTCACCACTGACACCGTTCGCATAGTATTGGTGCTGGATCAGCCCTCGATTCAACGGTGAACGGTTAGCCGGGGAGTATCTCTGGCTGTGGGTGGCACTCGTTGCTTCTGTGGTGATGTATATTCCACTGTATTTATGGGCGAAGGGCCGCTTGTCGATTGGCGATAGGTGGTACAAGTTCCACTTGTCCAAACCCAACCAGGAGGTGGAATATGCTCAGAGGTGGGCCAGCCTAGGGATGCTTTTGTGAGCTATCATGCCTATCTCTTGTGATATGACTCACAATTCCTGTAGTTACCCACTCGCATATTCTCTTGTCGTCCTCCCGCTCTCTGTTGCACGTTGGTTGATGTTTAGCCACCACAACGTACCCTCAGCAACGTTGTTTTTCGGCCTCACTATGTTCAATCTTTCCGGTGCCATCAACGTATTCTTGTTCCTGATCATCCGGCCCCAACTTCTACTCTTCACCCCTCCTGAAACGCCCACCGAAGCCGAAACACAAATGTCCCATCTGAACCCAGGCCTAGTGATACTCCCCGATCCAGTTCAATATGAACACAGTCCGATGAGGATGGGGCTAGTGGATGACTTGGGAAAACAGTCCTGGAATGACGGTTCTAGGAACGGTGGGGCTTCGTCTCAGGTCGACTCAACACAAGCGGTTGACGACATCTGACGAGGGGGGAACGCGTGTAGTACTGTACTACAAGTAGCCAGGTTTGTTATCCGTGACATAATGAAGAAAGCTGTAAAGTCATATATCCTATCAAGACTGTGTTAGGTATAGTGTACCCACAATTAACGTTATCCTTGTGACTTGATATTTGACATTTGATGGTGGCACCTCGAGTCAAGCCCGACCCATCGTAGCCACTGCAACAGCCAAGCAAGCACAACAAACTGTAGAATTCACGCGGCGACACGTATCCGGGAGGTACATATACACTTATACAACACTAGGTCTGGGCAAATAGGAATCAGGAAAACCCCAAAAAACTTATCAAACTTATGGCCACTTATTTATTATTTATACCCAGGATAAGGCCAATAAAGTGTGCTAAGTCTGGAATAAGTTGCTACATTGTTATCGTATTGTATTTGTATAGTTTAGAAGGGGAGAGTCGATGGAGTGCGCAGCCCTCCTTGACAGATAGTCCAATATTTGGCACCTTAACATGTGCCAAATTCACCTCTAGCATGGAAGAATCAGTACTACAGTAGTGTGAGGAGTCAAGTGATCCGCGTTATTGCCAATGGCATCAGACATCAGAGACGCCACTACGTGCCACGTCATCAAGTCACCTTGGCCGCTGGCAATGTCCTCCAGCTCAAGAATGCAAATTCGCAAGCCATCCACTCTCATACACAACTTCTACTTCATGGGCGGAGCATTGTCCCGACTATAATATCGAGCAGCATCATTGGAAACCTTTGCGAATGACATACTGCTCAATGTTTTGGGCATTTTCATACCACCACACTATCACCTCTAATTGTTTCTCATGTTCTTTTTTTCCGTGTTTCACATCTGACAATTAGGCAATTTGCCATCGGACGGGTACTTGGTTCCAATACCTTCCCGTTTGATGAACACAAATATGACTGCGAGTTTGCCGTGGGGAGACCTGAGTACTGAGTCATCGACGGACAGGACGCTGGCACTGCCCGCCCCCCTTAGTTCTCATAATTGTGGGAAACCATTGGCGGTCTGAGTTTGCACCCGCCACATCCAGTTGAGGGTGCACATGGGTCGTTATTCACCCCTGTTCCTGGCGGGGTCGTTGACCTGCACCATACTACTTTCGCCTTCGCGCCTTTAACACCCAGGTGAGCGTGAGCACGTGCTTGGGACTATGGGTCTGGGTCTCGGAAACTGGAGACCGACTGTCGCGCACCGCTGGCATTCGTTAGGCGATGAACGTTGGACCTCTGTCGATCACGGCTACATTACAGTACTGGGTCTCAATTCGCTGTACGATCCACCTTCCATTGCCCCATGCCAATCCGTATCATCTTCGTCGTTCATGACAGACGACTGCCGGTCGGCATACCTTGTACCTGCATTGATAGCCGCCGCTTATCTTCGCTACTTCGCGACGTGCTCTTCGACGGCCTCGGGTGGTCCCTTGACTTCTTGCCCCGATTACATTCTCCTCAACCCACCACCCATTGTGTCAACCAAGTCAGCCGCTCTTAGTCCCCTCTGCTCTCCACCCTGCCATGTTCAAGACGTTCCGAGTCTATCATGGCACGTGGCTTTTAGCTTGCACTCTTGCTCTTCAATATTGTCGGACAAGTGTGTATGGGGGCCGTCTCCGAATCGTGCTTGATTACGAAAATTGCTCGTCATTTCACACTTTGCAGCCATCATCCTATCAGTGGATGATAAGTCGTTAATTTCAAGATTGGATGACACCTCTGGAAAGACCTATAAGGGGCGAGCTCTTTGATGACAAGCGGATACAGTATCATCAACGGAATCTACATTTGTAACTGGAACAACGGATTGGCCCTTCTGTTTTCGCATGCATGGGTCGGCGTGCCAAATTGACAAGTCTCCCCCCCAGAGATGGCGCGCATGTCCTTATCAATATAGTAGTCATACAAGTGTGCCAAGACGAAAAATATATCAGTGATCGGATACCCCATAACAATGTCTCTTGGGTGATGACAGTGGTCCTCCAGATACAATTAACTTCCCCATGAAATGTTGACCATCAATCTTTGATAGTGTTTACGCCGGACATACTATTCCAAAGCGTTGTCCTTGCCGTGGAAAACGAGAACGAACATCATGCTTGATGCAGACACAGCCATCACCACAACTTGTCAGCATGAAACGCCACTGCATTGCGAAGAGAGATTGAATCCACATATTGGAGACTGTCATTGTCAAGGATAACTTGCCATTTGCCTTATCTGGGTCGCTTGACTCGGGGAAATTTGATCCTCGTGGTTTATTTACGTCTTTGTCGGTTTGGCCTTCCTCGCAGTCTGCTGGCGTCATCGCAGGCTCGGAAATTGCAACACACGTACAATCAGGCACTGTACAGCACTGTGATTTGGCAGTGGATTCGGGCATTCGCACTACGATAGAAATGGTGGGATGTGGCTGGCTAGGCACACCATACAGCGCCGATGTTCCTGAGAGTCAGGTCACCGTACCAAGGTGTAACCAATCAGTACACAATCTTTCCGAAAACGGTCACCTGTCCACTCGGAAAAACGTTCCCGACCGCATGTCACCACTTTGTCTCTTCCATGTTCTCACAGTCGCGCAGCATCTCTGACGTCCATGGATACCCAAAAGATCGTGATCCGGCCTCTCATATCTCCAATCGCTGTTTGAGCGTCTTACATGTCCACTCAAAATAAGCGAAGATGGCCCTGCCTTCTTTTTTTTTTTTCCCGACCCCCCCCCAACATTTCCTCTCCCTTCGCAACGCCCAGATCGAGGCCAGTGTATCAGCGCGCGTCCCTCCTTTCTGCACCCGCTTTCTACAACAGGGATGTCTGCACTCGATGATAGCACCTGGGTCCGTGGGACTGTCTGTAATGAGCAGCAGTATAATCAATCCCGCGACCCCAATCCCACGATTTCATGTCTAACACATGGACAAACTATTGGCTTGGCTGTGGGCACTCAGCTTTGTCTGTCTATTGCTTGAACTTATCCCACGTACAGCTGACAGCCGAAGCGTCGTTCCTAAGTTTCTTTTCTGTGATCGCTATATGTATCTATATTGGTGTGAGCCTGACTCCTCTTCACGCGTCTGTCCGGTTTAATCAGATGTTGCATAGCGGAACATACGATGGTACAGGAGGAACGCTCAAGGGATTGAATGGAAGTTGTTTCAAAGGCCTGCTGACATCTACATGGTCTGTCAGATGATTCCTACCTGGTCTTCTTCACCTAACTCGTTTGATTTGAATGACAGGCGTCCCTATTTGTATTCGACCTTCTGCAGGCCGTGGGTGGCATCCTTGACGTCCGGTGGGCTCACAGAGGAATCGTCACGACTGGACCATATTGCACAGCACAAGGCGTCATCCAACAACTTGGTGAACTTGGTAGTGGCCTTATCACCTTGGTTTGTCTCATTCTTTCAATGTCTTTTGTTCTAAGAGCAACTGATGCCACGTCTTACTAGATTCTCGCCATTCACACATTCGTAGCGGCTCTGTGGCGAGTAGGATTGGAAGCCCGCGGCTTTGCTCTTTGCCTGGTTGTCCTCGTAACTATTTTTGTCGCACTCTGGGCTGGCATTGGCTCTGGCATTAACAAGAATTATGAAACCCCTACACCTGTGCGTTATTTCAACCTCTTCTCTTTTACGCCCTATTCTCACCAGACACCATCCACATAGTATTGGTGTTGGATCAGCCCTTCATTCCCGGGCGAACGCCTAGGTGGTGAATATATCTGGTTGTGGTTGGCATTATTTGCTTCAGTGATACTGTACATCCCATTGTACTTTTGGACAGAGGGTCGCTTGGACGTCGATGAAAAGAAGTGGTACAAGTTCCAAGTGTCTAACCTCAATCAACAGGTGGAAT
>Ga0307509_10006115_pt1 | contig 16349 bp, 20 predicted proteins | sample 10_EM_MG_FD_202245 | JGI IMG/M metagenome (GOLD analysis project Ga0307509, IMG submission 202245) | Populus trichocarpa ectomycorrhiza microbial communities from riparian zone in the Pacific Northwest, United States - 10_EM | ecosystem: Host-associated > Plants > Roots > Unclassified | place... | reverse complement strand
GGCCTTCCCCGCAAAGCATTTCTGAATCCTAGCGATACGGAGCACATATTACTCAATCGGTGGTTCAACTTGGGTGATTGAGTCGTCTATATTCAGGATTCCGGCGGGGTTCCGATCGCCACCAGAAGGAGTGTCTCTGTCCTGACGCGACAACAAGACAGGCCTCATCGAATGTAGTTTTCCAACACACCTTTATGAGGGGTATAAGGCTTAGTGACATGCGCTCCAAATTTTCCGAGGAATGGCGCTTCTGGCCTCAGGTGTACGAAACCTTACCAATCGCGAGTGAATCGTGGAATCCAATTAGCCAAGCCCCCTCCTACCACCGCTACTTTTGATAGGCACACGCCTTACCCCATACCACCCCAAAACGTGGGCAGCTTTATCACAGGTGCCGCAGGGGGTGGCGGCTGTAATTGCGCATTTTTGTCCAGTTGCTCAGTTTACTTGCGTTTGTCTGGTGGCATTAATCCCTTCTCTGTATTCTTGATTGATCGTGTTTTTGCATAATGAAAGGAGTTTCGCGGGCGATATCTTTGGCAATACAAGATCTTTTTTTCTTATCCCCTGGATAGTTGCCTTTGTGAGTAGTGATGAGGTGGCTACTGGTACCGTAGCTCTGTTGTGATACAAGGATAGCATTTTTTTTGCGCAGACTCTATTTTGACCTCCCAGCGTAAAGTTACAAACCCCCCACATCCCATCACAACCGATCACTCGAACCAGAGCCTCACACCAACTCTATTCTCTAACAATATAATGACGGAACCCTCCCTTTAGCAGCAGTAACAAGGCCCCCCTCTTGTTCTCCACCCCCATCCTCCACGCCTTCCCCTTTCTTCTATACAGCTACCCCTCTATGCTATCTACCCCTGCTCACACCCGCGTTCTCAAAACCCCCCTTATCCGCTCTCATGCCCCACCCATCCAGTAGCTCCTGCATCTTACACTGCATGAATGGGTAGAGGAGGGTTCCCGCGATGCGTAGTGCTTCGCTGGAGAGGTAGACTGCTAATTTTCTGTGCAGGATCTGTATAGGATCTTGGATAGCCCCGGGTGGGGTGTGCTCGAGGCACTAGTCTAGAATAAATTAGTTACGCTCCGGGGGAATGGTAATGGGGAATCGCTTCACTAGCTACCTTCATAAGATCATTTAATACCCCGCTTGGATGTAGGTATTCCATTTTCTCCCCGGTGATGGGAGGGGTCCTTTGTCGGAGGCGGTTGTGCTCTTGGTCCTCCGAAGCGGGTTCTCACAGGTTCAATTCGCGGTGCGGGTTGACGGGTCTTTCTAGGTCAAACCTCCGCCCCAGGATGCGACCGGTGAGGTTTCCTAGGCGGTCTGCACTGCCCCCTCTCGTAGCTGGTGATTATGGTGAGCACGTCATGCATTTTCTCACAGAATTCTGGTTTGAGCCGCTCCCCTGGTATCCACCACTCAAATTCGTCAATTGGGGTTTGTGCTGGTTTGATTATATGGTGGCGATGGTATTGGCTGGTGCCGGAACGCTCTTTGTATGATGTCTTCTAATCGTCCATCCCGGCACTCATCCCCCGCTTGTTATCTCGATTTTATGAAGTCCGCTAGCGAAGACAATATGACAGATCCAGATATCGGACGTTTAGTCTATAAACCGACGGCACGGGCCGATGTTTTGAAAGGCACGCGGCTTCCTCTCCGCCTGAAGGCCCTGTTGAGTGCGGGTGCCGATGAGCAAGGTATGAGAATCCAGAAAACCCGCTGAAATGACCTTATCCTACCGAGGGAATTTCTACCACGTAATTTCCGACAGTTGGGGTCTTCCCCTCCCTTGCCTCATCACAACCCATCACTCACCCTTAATGTTGGACTTAGTTTTATCCGCCGTACAGGAGTAGTTCTTCTTTTACTCTTGTTCGCTTCCTTTGTCTTCCTTTTGCTTTTTCAATTGCTAAGCTGCGCATTATTGAACTTATACTTTCGGATATGTACTCTCTATCTTCTTGAGTATGACAGTACTTCCTAGTTCATCCTAGTTTCACTTCAATGCTGTCAGAGTTTAGGCTCAATCAGTCAATCATAGATGTAACTCTATGCGCATTAGATTTTTCTTTTGTCTTCCTTTGTTTTCTTGAAGTGGATATGTGTTCTTGTTGCAGAGCATAAATAGCACGCTCTCCGCTTCCTTAGAAAATCAAGCTTCTTTTCTGGTCCCGGCGAACACACACATCAACACTTAATAGAACCTAGTATCAGACACGTATTTCTCCTACGACCTTTTGATCCGCATTTACCGCCGCGCATAGTGGCGGTGCAAACTCCAGTGGGCACTGACTGAAGGACACTAGTTACAACTATGCCGGCAAGAATCAGGAGCGATACACTATTTTAGACGAAGACCTCTCCCTGGGAAACGGCCTGGCTTCAATTGGAGATCGAAAATTAGGTAGGAGGTAGTAGATCTCCATCGGGACGCAGAAAGTCGTGGAATGGAAAAAGCCAACTCCGACTTCCGCTACTCAGCCCGCGCTCCACGGCTCCTAGGGTTCTACCGGAATAGCCCAGACTAGATCCTGCCCTGCGCACACTACAACGAAATCACCGCAGAGGTGGAAAGTTACCCAGTGTTCCCAAGCGGCCAGTCCGGACCATAGTCCGGACCATGGGTCGGGAGTCCGGTCAGTCTGGCCATGGTTTTGAGAAGCCTGGGTCAGTCAGGCTTAAATTATCAACGGCCGCCAAAGCCTGCAGGCGCCCAGGCAACCGCCGGGTCGAGAGGATAGGCCACCGCCAGATGCCCAGGTAAAGCCGCCAGATACCTTGACAACGAGTGTTGCTCGTGCAAAACTCAAGACTGATTGGTTGAGCTGTTCGCTTATGAGATTTTAAATTGAACTACATAAATTAACCGACAGATACCCGGCCATTTATAGATATTTGCGAAAGCCGTCAGGCTGCTGGCTGCTCCCACCCCGATTAGAACAATAAATGCTACACGGTGTGTGTGCTTTTAGATTATCTTAAAGTCAATCAATGTCGCCAACTTATCCATATATCCAATATCTAGTTCTTGTGTTCGCGTCTTTGACCGTTGCGCATTTATTCGGATACCCCACGATAGCCCTCCGAAAGGTTTTGCCTCTGGAAGTAAAGTTTCTAGCCGAGTGATCACATATTTCAAATGTTGAAACACTGAAGTCACGTGTATCAACCCTAACCTTAATCTGTAGAAATGGCTTTCTGCAGATTAAGGTTAGGGTTAAAAACCGAGGCCTGCAGGTCACCCAGGCCGGGCCCGGCTTTTTTTTTTGGAAAGCCGGTTTCCCATAGTCCGGCCCGGCGGTCTCTGAAAAAGCCTGGGTCAGTCCGGCCGTACCCAAAGCCGGACGGACTGGACGGTTGGGAACACTGAAATTAGCTAGAGGATCTATCCATCCGGCGCACGAGCTCCCTCCTCCACTTGGACACCCCAATGGCCACGGACTCCCTCTCACACAAGATATATTTCTCGTTCAACGCGCCGGCAAATTACTTCACTGACGCATACCCAAACTGTCCCCCTCCTCCTTCAATCTCCTTCCGGCTTGCAAACACGCACTCCATAGGCAAGGCCATCATCGGTTTCTACGCATTATACTAACTCGCCATCCTCCTTGCCCTCAACCTCCCCCTACTATGCCTCATCCTAACACAGGCACTGGGATCATTGGCATTGGCAGGTCCATGAATGTCGGAAATGGGTTCCATCAGGGGAAGAGAGGGTCGGATAAAGTCTGAATCGTTCTTGTTGGTTGTAGGTATGATATCCTAATATAATTGTCATCAGCGCAACTCTGCTCCCGTTTTTTGGCTTCAGCAAAAAGTTACTCAAAAATTTCCAAATTAGATCTGTGGAAAAGAAAAAGATTATTGTATGGTTGCAAAGCCAACTGCATCGTAGTACTAGTGCTAGTAGTTAATGATATTTTCCAAGTTCAGCTCCCCTAGGCTATACTGAGTATGGAAAGCATTATTCCTTCTTGGAGTCTTTTGTCTGAGATCACGGATGGTCCATTTATGCAGAGTTCACGGCAATCTAGGTATATGTGTGCAAAATCCTTGGGTAGCAGAATGCCGGTGTAGTATTGTGCTTAGTCTATCCGCCTGTCAGTTATCGGTTATTTCTGATCGTGGATGATAGGGGTTCAATTCCCCGCCGACGAGATATTTTTTGACCTAGTCACGTCCTACGCTTCCACCCTGCCCCAAGGGGTTACAATACCTATGTTTTCAGAGTAAGGAAACTATTAGGAGTGTTCCGGAACTAATAAAAATATGATAAAATTAGATTGAGGACGCCACTTTCCGCTTAACATCACTGAGTAGTCTCCAGACGCTTCAGTTCCGATAAGGGACCCAAAATAGGCAGCTGGCGCCACATAAACCATGAATTTTTTGGTCAGCAAACGCAAATGTTGGTTGTCACTTAGGGGAATATCAGTTTTGAGTACAGTACAGTGTCAGATATTGGTTTAATTTCGTAGGCTACCGTCCAAAGAGATACAGGGAAACTGAGAAAAATGAAAAACAACTGAGTCTGTCTGCACCAGCGACTACTACAAAAGAGGAAATTTCTTTGTACCAGGAAGCTTCTTGAACAGAAGCTCTTTTGTAGTATCAGAGTAAAAAAAGTTCCCATGTTTAAGGGTAGAGGGGCAAGATTGGCTCTCAGGGTATTTGAAATCACATTGCAAACAGATGAAAGTGGAACGATCTTTATCTCCTCAGAAATGAAGGAACAACCAGGGAATGAATGCTTTCGGTAAACGAACCCGGTATCCCTTAGCGAGGTAGTGGTTGATTTTGGATTGTGGGTAGCACGACCCTCAACTACCAGAGACCTTTTGTACTATCGGAAGTCTGGAGTCGTCAAGTAGATCTGGAGTGGTAGAAAGCATCACCATGGGGACCAAGATTAGAGTACCATGTGGTAAATGGGTACCATCCGAGAGACTAAAGCATTTCCGCATCTTGCTATGAAACTGACTATATAAAGAATTAAGATAATAACTTAAGGGAAAAGGTAGTGATCTGCTTACGGAGGTCAAAGGTTTCCCTAATGGATTATTTGAAAAGGTTGTTAGTCTTTGGCATATTGTACAGAGCTACCCTGTATATCAGGCAATTTTTGGAGGAAATTACTGTTTCAATCTCCTCGCAAATGGGTTGAAGGCACTCCACGTGGGTAGGGAGGTTGGAAAGTGTCACAAATTGTGACTAAGCAAGGCAGATTTCACAGGACTAATATTTATTAGTCATAATTTATGTTGGATTTCACACTATGACGTCATTCAACTCATGGTTCTCACATGACTACACACTTGCGAGTCATCGTTATATTATGATTGGTTAATGTTTTTATGACTCACGATTGTGACGTCATATGATGTAATGACTTTCGCATATGACTCATTCGAGTGAATGACTTGGTTTATGAGTTTTAATTGGATAACGGTAGGTTGCATAGCGACTCATGAGAGTCAGCTGATGGATTTTACGCTATGACTCACTATAAGTCATAGAAGTATGTAACGCGTGGTGATGAGTCACCAAGGTAAGTGTTGTGAGAAGATGCCTATAAAATAGGCTTGGTTCGGACCAAGAGATAGGATCTTCACGCAATCATCTAAGACCTTTTGTATACTTAAGTTGCAATATGATTACACTTTACTCTTTTTACATACATTCGTCCTCTACCAAAGCCTATGCTCGAAGAACCCGGAGACTATTGTGATCGACTCACGGGCAAGCCCAAACATAGAACTATTGTGATAGTTCTATCAAACATGACAGAACTACCCATCTTACTATTGTACAAGATAGTATCCTTCGGCGGGTTACTTAAAGACAAGCAAGCCAGTTCCGTAATATCTGAAGAGATAGTACCCCCCGACCCCTTGGTACAAGAAAACGAGACTTGCTTATTCAGGAGACAACTGTCGTTGCCTGTTGCATACCTGCTCCACAATAGGATTGTTACAGAAAGCTTATATAAAGGTAAGAGATGCTGTATGAATCTCTGCCAGATTAGAGACCAGCTGCAGTTCGAATAAGTGCTCGGTGATCTTGTGATATAGTTCAATGAGATCCTTGAGCCATTGAAGCATGTTGTTGGGCTTCTCATAAATTGTTTCATTCTCTTTTGCTAGTCTCTCTTCTTGCCGACGTCTTTGAATGAAAGAACATAGGAGGGTGTGGGCCATTCAGCCATATGAGTTGATTGACTATGCGAAATTAAAATTCCAGACATAGAGTGGAGGAATAAGGTGTGGTATACTGGTGAGCTTATCTCCAGTCCGATTTAGGATGATGATGATGGTCTGGAGTGGTGCACAAGAGGTTGCTACACCAACCCCATTCCTTTCTAGATTGTCCCCCTTTCCTATGACAACAACCTCAATCAGGAACGTCCTGGGAAATGTAGTCATAAAGTTAATGAATTCCTCTCTTTCTGTCTCTTGCATTGGCTGACTGCAGTTGTAGGTATCTCGTTCGCTGAAGTTTACGGATTTTGATTCCTGTATGAAGTGGTCTTCTGCCTACCTCGTCAAGTAAGTATGCCTTGCCAATTGAGTTCACTCTGATTTGAAGCCCAGTTTCTTGCTTGGAGTACTATCATGGGTGTGGGATGAGTAGTACTCGAAATACAATATTAGCCAAAGGCTTCAGTGATCACCTCGTTCATGGGCAGCTGGTAACGGTGAGCCTGAGGTCATTAAGATGCTTTTGAATCGGGTACGAATAAACCCAAACCTGGTTGACGTGTCTGGCAGAACCCCGGTTCCTGGGCGGCTGGCAATGGGTACAAGGAATGTGTTAAAAAGCTACTCATAGAATCTGAAGAAGTCAAAGTCAACACTGCCGACAATCGTTCACAAACTCCTCTCTCTTAGGCTTCTAAGTTTGGAAAACTTGAAGCAATTAGACTCCTACTGGAACGCGAACAGGTTGACATTAACTTTGTTTACGATGATGGACAATGGCCGCTTGCTTGGGCTGCTTATCATGGTCTCAATAAAGGAGCCGAGCTCCTGTTGATGCACAGTGAGGTCCAGCCAGATTTACTAGATATTGACGATAAAACGCTGCTCTGATGGTCTATGGGGAGGGGACACAATGGGGTAGTAAAGCTCCTACTGGCACAGAAGGATGTCAATCCCAACATTCCAGATAACAATGGAAAGACACCACTTTTCTGGGCCACACATAGGGCGCACAAGGGAGCAATGAGACTCCTGCTTGATCATCCCCACACCAACCCCAATATCCCAAATCACAGTGGAGTGGCACCGCTTTTGTTGGCTGTGAAATGTCAGGATAACGGATTAGCCAAGATGCTTTTGCCTCATGCAAAGATCAACCCCAACATTAAAGACCACTATGGGAGAACTCCCCCTACTCTGGCTGTATACTTCAGGATTCATCGTGTCTTCCAGGTGCTGCTAGAACATTCTGATATCAATATGGAGATATCTGACAATGATGGCAGAATGGCTGTCTCGTTGGCTGCTGTCACTGGCTACCGCAGATTAATGAGACTACTGATGTCACGGAAAGACTCCCACCGAAACAAGGCAGACAATAACGGCAAAACACCTCTCATATAGGCTGCCGAGAGCAGGAACGATTGAATGATTGAGATACTGCTGCAACGGGATGTGATTATCCTGGGGGTCAGTGACAATGACGGGAGAACGGCCGTCTCCTGGGCTGCTGAGAAGTAGCACATCCTGATATTGAGGATCCTTTTGGCAAGAATGCGCGCCCACCTGGACAAGGCAGACAACTACGGCAAAACCCCACTCGAATGGGCTGCGGAGAGGGGGCATGATGCAGTGGTGAGGGTGTCGGTAGAACATGACGTCCAACGTTTGCTTGTGTTGGGAAGCCTTATGCTTTCTTTGTTTGCTTGTGTCAGTGCGGGAATGGTTTACATGAGGGTCAGGGAGTCAAGCAGGGCAGTGGGTTGGCTGAGGCATGAGAGGAGGGGCTGAGGCTCAACATATGTAACTTTATCAGAAACACATGGCTCATCCTCTGCTATCGTGGTTGTGAGAGTAATTTCCCAAACACTTATATTGGAAAAATGGTTACCAAAGCCTAGCGAGTAAGGAGCTGTGATAATTGATGCTACAAAAAGACGACTTAGAGGATCCTTGGGTGCCAGTGGATCAGCAAAAACGGATCTTTCGTCTGATCCGCCGGAGTTGCGTCCTGACTCAAGCGCCGAATATTCTGCGTCCCATGCGTCCTGTATCTCCTGACTTGTGTCGCAACCTTCCTTACGTCCTGACGCAACGTCGCGTTCTCCCGACGTCCAGACTACCTCAGATTCTCCCTCTCATCGCCTCTTCCTCCTGATCGTGCTCGCTCCTCGTTACTTCTTCTCTGCGTCCGGACGTATCCTGCCCCTCATCCCGGCTCGAGTACTCTCAACCTGAATGAATTCGCTGCTTCATCAGATGTCGGTCTGCTGGCGTCTGGGGCAGCAGCACTTTTCTTTTCACATCACACAGCTTACGTATCACGTATCACGCCTCACTGGTCTGGCGAACTCATGATGTGGGTTTAAAGTCGCTTCTATATCTTCTATATACAGAATCAAGATCATGTATGATTCTCCCGCATAGCCGAGTCCTGATTCTCTCATCCAGATTCTTTAATAAACCTCATTAAATGTTCTCAAATCAATCCGGCTATTTATAAGCCAGCGCCGGTCCTCCTGCTGGATCAGATGCGCCAGACCGAGGATTGTCCATATATCTACTATTGTAAGCCCTCTTCGGTCCTCCCTCATCTGCAATGTAACAAGGCCAGGTTGATCCGATAGAGGCCCTGAGTTGACTGGGGTCAGCATCTGAACACTGGCGACCCGACGCACAGTATCGTCAGATCTGTAGTCCCTGATCTTTAAGAGGGCAACAAGCTTTGCCGGCAGACGACCCGTCAGCCCACCATACATTTCTTCCGTGCCAGCTTGTACCCAAACCCAATCATTGGAACTGCCCTAGTTTCTAAAGTGTAGATCGCTGGTGGATCGTGCACGGTGAATGTTGTAAACATCGGCTTCTTGGAAAGAAAGAACCGGGATTTCAAGTTGTGTGAGTAGCTCAATGGGGAGTGATCAAAGCATCACATGGTCCTCTGGGAATCCGGTGCGCTGCGGGCAGGTTATGTCTGCTATATCAGATTAATTCACGATATATAATCTTGAGTGAGACTCCTGAGATCCCGCCAAAATCCACGACGTTGGACACATCTTCCAGACGTCACTTCAGGACCCTCCTGCGGACAACTGGCGCTGCTGCGGTCAGCGTGCTGGCCGCCCTGTCTAAATGATGCATGACCTCACCTGAGAGATCAGCGTCGCAACAGTTTAGAGATTCAAGGTTCAAAAGTCGCATTCTGATGGCATGTTGACGACCGTAGCTGTGGAGGATCTGGCGCGCTTCATCATTTTTGTTCGATTGGCGCCATCTGTGTTTGATTTGCGTCTTGTGAGCGAGCTCTCCGATCTCTGTGGAATACATCGGAATGTTGCCAAACTGGCGTATATGGTCACAAAAGGGGCTTAGTAGATGCATCTTGATAAAGTTGAAATGCGAGTCGCCACGGACCAAGTCCAGAAAGAGGTCGTTTTCATCTTGACGATTGTCGTCGCATATCCGGCACCGTAGGGATGAGGCCACTCGCTCAATCACAAGGGCTCGCTGACGTCGAATCTCCTTTCGTTGCTTGTCAACCTTGTCCTGTGTGTGTTTTGTTACTCGAAATTCTAAGGAGATATCTTTTAGCTTATGAAACTGGTCCTGATAATCTTCCATGTAGGCTATGGTGTCAGACGTGTGGCTTCGGTATTGCGCCATCATGTTGAAGTCGACCAGGGCCCTGACGCATCCGAGAGCACGTTTGAAAGGGATTACTTGTGCACCTCCAGGCTGGCGGAGTGCCACGGCGAGAACTCCCAAAATACAGCACCCCAGATTCCTCATCTCTTTCCCTTGCAACTGCGTAACTTCACGGTAGGCTTCTTTGGGGACCAAGAATCCCGGGTATGGCTAGTGTTCGTTATGACGCCCCGTTTCTGACAAACGGGGCCCCAAGAGCAGGTTATTAACTGGATATTAAAACAAAAGGAATCGTCCAAATGGGACCAAAACTGAGTTCGATAGAGCTCTGTGAAGTTGTCCAACTTCCAAGAGCTATATTTCAGTCAGTTCTTGTCCGATTTGGATGACCTTTTTGACCAGTTAATCAGAATAACCTATGTTATGTTGTCCCCGCTCCTCGGAAACGGGGCCCCGTAACGAAGCCTAGGTATAGCGGTAATGCCTTCCAAACGTCGTCGAAAGCCTGCAGTTACCCATGTTTCTTCAGAAAGCCTTCGATCCAGATCATCATGGGCTTGAATAGCCCCAGATAAATGATATGGAGGATGTCTGGCTTGTACAGATGAGAGGCCGAAACCCGGTGGAGGTGGTCAAAAATATTTTGGCCGATACCAAGATTGTCACACATGATGTGGTCGTGGTCGGACTCGGAGCCTGAGTTCTGATTTTCAGGGTTGTATCGTTGGTTTCTTGTGTAATCTCGGCTTCGATGGCTTCTGGCATTTGTTCCTAATTCGTGGGTAGGCACCTCGCATTTAAGACAGGCGTTCGTGTTTAACTCGTGTAGTGCCACGTTTTCCATATGGTCGGCGATCCACGCAGAGAGAATTGGAAAGCACTGTCAAACCTTGCAGTGGAGCAGTCAATGGCGATGATGGTATGCGCCACGTCCTGTAGGGGCGCGAAGATGAGTTCGAATACATGTTGTAGGGTGTCAGCGTTGATTTTCCTCTGACATTGGTCCGCTTTGGAGGACTTTGCGAATTTGGGAGGAATGGGCAATAAGGCGAGAAGCAGAACAGCCATTGAACCTGGGCTGTTGCGCCTGGCTGATGGAAGATTCTCGATGGGAATATAGAGAGGCCACGCTTTCTTGTCACGCGAGAAGTTGGTGAGATTAGTCTGATCTGACATCACAATTATTGGAACAACCGTAGCACCGGGCACAAGCGTCCCCTATGATCGGTCAGCTAAGGTCTTTTAACGGTATAGGACTCGGACTCGGATGCTCTACTTGCACGTCCTACCACTAATCCCCCATATGCATTTCTGCATATATTCTCTGCCTTGTGGAGTCATAATCATGTCGTGGCGCGTAGGCCAAGTTGTCTCGGTATACGATCTGGCAAAGGAGATATGTAACACAACCTAGTACATTGCGGTAAAACAATGGCAAAGTTCTTTGGCCATCCTCAACCTGTCCTTCGAACCATTGCAGATATTGACCGTACGGATCCAGTAACCGGGGATGGATCTTCAGCCTGTGCATGGAGCTATACCGGACTGATTCAGCATCTCCTAGGCCACTCGAGAAGTATTGATTGATTCGTGATTTGGATACTTTTCCATCAATGAACCAGGATGCCAGTTTGAAACCTTGCTCGCTATTGAATGGTGCCCATGGGTTATCGCACAGGTTGCTGTATTCATGCTCAAAACCGTCGACGTCTCCGATTACTTGCCCGGCGCCTTTTTAATGAATCTGTTTGCCGGCGGATGGTGAGGTAGCGTTATCGAATACTTGACTATCAGACTTGTATGCAATGTCTCGACAAACTTCTTCAGGCTCCGATCCAGGCCCTGCTGGATCGGATTCACAGTCAGAATCCTGGCGCTCGCTCGGGTCTGGGTTGTGCGATACGCTTGATTCCATATTGATATATTGTACGGTTGACGCGAGGAGAATGTCCAGACCTGCTTGCGCAGTTCGCAGGTGCTTCTCATATGCACCAAACCAGGTGTATTTTCGGCGGCAGAATGGACATTTGCTAGGCATCGTTCAAGTTGGACTTTGCTCTGTTGATCCCTCGGGCTCCGTGTAGATTTGAGGGTGCAGCTATGTCTAGTGTTGACACCAACGCGTATTGATCACATGTAGGGCCAAGGGGCGCGGATGCGATAATCATGATCTAATCGTTGATAGAGTTAGCGTAGGCGTCACGTGGTATCAGCTGTGGTTTCTTTCAACAACTGAAACGACAAATATTATGTTCCCGCCCGAATGTGTTTATCATGTTTCATTTATTCAAGTTGAATCAGACAATGGAAGAGTCCTGTCATAGAGCGTCAGATTCCCGTTTTCTTATCAAATCACGAAACGAATTCATCAATCTTTCAAATCACCTAGAGGATCTGGGAGTTTGATATATAAAGTGAATTGATAATGATACTAGATGGGCTTCATACCAAGTTTCATCTCACACTCAGAACCTCCACAACAGCCATGGTTATCACATCACAAGTATCCCTAAATACTGCCAACTATATACACCAAGAATCCACGGATATGACGCAGAATAACAACATTGTAGGGTACACCCTCATGCCGGCCGGAGGTGTGCAGCAGGCGCCGCCCGCAGGTCAGACCTATCACCTGCCGCTAGAGTTCGTTACAGGGCGGACGGGGCCCCGGAAAACGCGGGCCCCCGGCCCTTTTCGCCGCCCTGCCCCGCTCAACGGCCTGGGGCGGGGTGTCTTTTTCGGCATTCCCTGCCCCTGTCCCCGCTGAGGCCCCTGTCCCACCCATACCCCGGACGGGTCCTCGCTAAAAATGGGTGGTAACAAACGGGGCCCCGTCCAGGAAATGAGTGCGGGTGGGCCCCGGGCGGGGATTACCCTAAAAATACCCCCCCGGCCCCGTGTAAGGGCGGGGCCTGGCGAGTGAAAACCCGCCCCGCCCCGCCCCGTAACGAACACTACCTGCCGCCTTTTACTCTCGTTGGGGAGTATCCTCATCGACGCCCCGATCGTCGATTGATTAACGATCATAAGTTGAGCATGGGCATCCCCCATCACCCCAAAAGCAAGCCCCCCCTGTATACGTTTGTTGGCAGGATGCTGTCAAAGATTAGATGTTAGCAAGGGGCTGTATTTCAGATAATTGGCACTTCCTGGACGCCGAATTCCAGCAAATCGTCGCAGGCATGAGGAGATAGAAACCTCCATGCCATGAACTGGCCACTGCGCCAGCAGCCAGTAACATGGCTGGTATGCAGGAGATCAACGAGGGAGTTCGGCAATTGGTTAAGAACTGTGGAAAGAAGTTGACCAGGACGATTGAGACCAATAACCACGTGCCTCCACCTGGCCCGGGCGTCCCCTCTGCGCCAGTCATTCTGAACCCAATATGACTAGCTCTCAACGCACCACCTCAGTGCCAGTGGAGTATTGCAACAGCTGTACTGAACGCTTGCCCAGTTGTCCAAAATGCTCCGCAGGCCAATGCTCTGGGGCCAGCGCAAAACGTACCTGCTCCCCCGGCGAATCCCCAAGCGCACAACTATCCCCAACCCCCAGGCCCAGCGATCCGCCAAGCTCAGAACAATGGTCCCAGCCCGGTAATTATTGCTGCGCAAATCCAAGCGGCTCCCCCAATGCGCATTCTTGGTAAGCCACTGGGGATGCAACATGCTCCCCCGGCGAATCTCCAAGGTCAGAACAATCCCCCACCCCCAGGCCCGGCGATCCCCCAAGCTCAGAACAATCCTCCCGGCGCAGCGAATCCCCAAGCGCAGAACAACCCCCTACCGGCAGGCCCGGCGAATGTCCAAGCTCCAAACAATCCTGCCAGCGCAGCGAATCTCCAAGCTCAGAACAATTCTGCCGGCGCAGCGAATCTCCAAGCTCAGAACAATCCTGCCATCCAGGTAATTATTCCTGCTGGAATCCAAGCGGTTCCCCCAATGGGCATATTAGGTACCCCACTAGGGATGCAAGAGGCTCCTCAGGCGGATATCCCGGGAGCTGTGGCACTGATGGTGGAGGATCCGGGGTTTGAATACCTTGGCATGGCACGACGAGTACCTCGCGCAATGTCGGATCTGTCCTAAATTAGGGAGTTTTTGCGCAACAATTCGGATGTGTTTTTTTTTACCTTACTGACTTAGGATATATAGATTGGAGCGCTATGCTTGGATGTCCACGTGCTGTTCGTATTGTTTTGGTCCGTAATTCGGCCGATATCGACACACCACAACCAAATTATCGCTCTCTCCATTGGCGCAATCCTCATATCAATGGGGTACGTTTTGCTGAGTTAAATGCCTATGACATACGCGGACTGTCAGCGATTATTTCGGGAACTGTGCCACACAACGCGATTCGCTACATACTTGGCGCAACTAGTGAAGGCCCAAAGAGCTGTGTCTTCATCCCGGGTTCCCGTTATGTTATATAAATTACATCTCCATGGAGACTAATGAAGACGTAAGAGCGTGGCTGCTGTCGAATCCGCTTCTCAAGGATCCATTGGATCAGTTTGTCTATTGTCATTGCCGATATACTGCGGACAGGGTACTCACTCCGCCATTGAGAAGGCACAACTATCTTCCTCAAAATGCCATCGCTCATTGGGCACGGCAAGCACGGGCACGTACTGGCATTCAAGCTTCACGACAGGAAGTGAGACCTGACCCCGGCCCAGCCAATGCTGGATGTAATCAGGAAAATGACTCTCCCCTTTTTCTCCCGGTATCTAGCAGTTCATAATCTGATGTCTCTGACGCCGGCGAGAAATGTGAAGCAATCATCAGAACATCACCATCCCCCGTTGCAGATCCCACAGAATCCCCCCATTTTCGTATACCCTTGGCTATTCAATCGCCATCCAAAATGAATACCCACTATGGGTGGGACCTGAGGGGCCGTGGGGGTGAGACTCCGGATGTCAAGGTACAGAAGCGTGGAGCACCATCCGATTCGGAAGATTGGGAGCATTTGAATAAGCCATTGCGTCACGCTTCAAATGTTCGCCAGTGGTTGAAAGCAGCAGAAAACCGGAAGCGTCAGGCACAGTTCGATGATGAAAAAGGTGACGCAGACGCCAGTCCAGTTACGAGATTGCGTTTGACATTGTCCGCAGAGTGTTGTGGATTAGAGTGTGGTCGATCTGACAGCGCGTCGTTTGTATGCTAAGTCTACTAAGACATATATTAGTGATTTCAATTTCTGTTTGATAGATTTCATAGAGTAGTATTTAAGAGTTTTGGAATAGCGTTTAGATCTTACTCCGATGGGTTCCTTCGTCTGGGTTCGCACATGGCGTAGTGTGATAGCTGGTTGAGTTCAGGTTCAGGCCAGGAGCTAGGGTCATGGCTGACTCTGACGCCAAGAGACGTCACTGTACGCGATGTCTCTTGGCGCATGCATACTTGTGAGGCTTAAAAAAAACTATCTCAGGGGGTGCTGCAAATCACCTGTGACAATCAAGACTTAGTACTTTTCATGATCTTTCAACAACCTATGATCTATATCTTTATCCGCCGTCATTGGCAAGTGCCTTCGTTATCTATCCCACCGATGCCGTATCCAAGCCATACAGATCCAGATCTACATCACGACGTCGCGGTACCCTCTAAGTTGCATTCCCTACTTGTACGTCCCCTAGGGCTCACCGCTGGCGAAATGTACAGCGGCGGTGAAATCTATATAAAGACCCCTCTGACCCCTCCATCGCTCCATCTTTCTCGTCCGCTCCACCTCCAGCGATTGAAATCTCAACACCATGAGAGATCATCGTGAGAGTGTCCTCCGCCTCTGGGCTCCCTTGATGGCTTCTGCCTAGGAGTGCCACGCTCCCGTCTCCTCCTTTTCCTCTCTCTGAGGTCTCTGGCCTCCCCTCCCACGGGGTTCTTGATCCTGTCTTCGTTTGTTCGCTTGCGTTGATGTTTCTCCCCCTTACCCCGCACTTCGCGACGCGTCTCGCTTAGCGATTTGCACGGTCGGCAAGCCTCCCTCCATCGTCAACACACGGTCGCAGCTTCGAGTTATCGGTGAAGTAGTAGCCCTGGTGGCCCTGCTCTCTGGTATTGCACTCTCTCCTGAGGTGCACGGCTGGTACGGTCGGTTATCGAAAAATCGTGACCTCGTCTCGGTCCTCCGTGTTCGTACTTCTTGGTCCTCGGCGAGCCTTCCCTCTCCCGCTTCCCACGCGTTAGATCCGCTTGCACCGTACTGCTGCATCCAGCTGGCACCTTACTGCCCCATCCTTCCTCCTCCTCCTTTGGCTTCCCTCTCGTCCGGGATCCTTTCCGGTAGTGACGCTCTCTCTCCTGTAACAAGGGACCACGTGAGAGAAGCGGTAACTTCGTCTGGACGGCCCATGGATCATCCGCTGTGGCTGGCATCCCGTCTGCTGAGTGGCTCTCCTCGCCGGGTGGCTCCCCTCGCCTTCTTCACCCGCTACGCGATTTACTCTACGGTCGCAACTCGTGATGGTTACG
>Ga0307509_10006114_pt1 | contig 16352 bp, 21 predicted proteins | sample 10_EM_MG_FD_202245 | JGI IMG/M metagenome (GOLD analysis project Ga0307509, IMG submission 202245) | Populus trichocarpa ectomycorrhiza microbial communities from riparian zone in the Pacific Northwest, United States - 10_EM | ecosystem: Host-associated > Plants > Roots > Unclassified | place... | reverse complement strand
ATTGAACAAGTTATCAGGATGCGCGTGGATGCCATAGGAAGACTTCAGATGTCTTCCAATGTACCACAGGCTCTTCCCAACATAAACTCTACTTCAGGATGCAGAATTTAGATTTTTTCCTGATGCAGTTATGAAATATAACCAGACAAGCTTCAAGGGGTCAGTGTTTCCAGTGCTGTCTTCTTTTTATGATCACTGGATGAGCACTCTGCCCACTGGCTCAACTGTGGTACCCATTATCGGATTATCCGATCAAACTCATCCTACCAATTCTTTGGCAGATAAGAAAGCCTGGCCGGTATACATGATGATCGGCAATATCCTTTCGGGAACAAGAAACAGCCCTGTCAAGATGCCTGTTCTGCTTCGGTCATTGCTGCCAGTACCTCCAAAGCTCACTGGTGAATCAACCCATATAGACGAAGCCCAGCAGTGAATCAATGCGGATGCTCTGCGGGGTGTCTTTGATCTTGTCTTTGCACCATTGCCACAGGTTGCCCAAGAAGGCACAGTAATTGACTGCAGATGGCAAAGCACGCCTTTGTTTTCGCATTCTGTGGGCCTGGATAGCGGATCATGCGGAGCATGCGACCTTGAACGAAATAGGTAGCAGGTCGTGCCCAAGGTGTGGGGTATCAGACAAAGAGCTTGGTGAGAATCCACAGAAGATGTATGAGGTCCGTGACTACACATGTTACATAAAGAAAGCCTTGGAGCATGAGCCGGGAGAGGAGGCTGCTATTGCACAATGTTATCAGCAGGTGGGCATGAAAATAGGCCGCAATGTATTCACAGGCCTCCACCGAGTGAACCCCGCCAGACCTACATAAGCCGGACCTCTTGCACAACATTTACCTCGGCCTGTTCAAACATAGAATGCAATGTGTTGAAGGGTTCCTGAAAAATCACAAACGACAGGAGGGATTTGACGATTCCAGGAAAGAAATTCCGAAACAATATCCCGAATTCAGCGTACCAAAAAAGGCCTATCAAGAAGGCACACAATGGCAAGGTAAGTAAATCCGCAACCTCAGCGGCTGGATTTGAGCCGTATTAGCGTCTGCGATGCGAAATCCGGACAGTTCACAATATCACGATTTCCAGAAAGCCTTGAACTCTGTTAGCTCTCTTGTTGATTTCTCCCTCCTGGCAAAATATCGCAGTAATACACCGGATACACTTTCTTACATGGAACAGTACCTGACAACATTTCACAGGACAAAAGACGTTTCCCTTGAGTTTCGTACCGCAAAGGCTACCAGGAGTGGGGCAAACCGCGAGGATCGGGCGCTAAGGGTACAAACGGCAAACCAACATGCTAAAGTGGTCCGCCACAACACAGCTGCCAAAAGCCAGCAGCTAGCAGATCAGGATAGGCTTCAGAGGTTTAATCAGCAGGCAGATTTGATCCGCCAAGAAAACCACTACAACTTCATCAAAATGTGCTACTTTAGTGACTTTTCCTCCAACATAGGACGTTTTGGGTCCATACCGATGTATTCCACTGAGATTGGTGAGCTTGCACATAAGGAACAAATTAAAGAGGGCTACCGCCAGTCAAACAAAAATGAAGCAGCCCGCCAGATCTTGTCACATTATGGCCGCTAGCATGCCTTGGGAATGATGTTGCAGACACTGGAAACACTGTTGAAAGCAGAAAGTGTGATCACGTTAGATAACAGTGGGGAATAGGTGGTGGCTGCGAGCTGAAGCAGACCTGGGCGTATGCTAAAAGACCGGATTAGGAATATCAGCACGCTGCCTAAGCTTTGCAGAACCTGCAGTATCCATTATGGCGACATAATGGCAAAGATGTTATGTTTTATCAAGTGGACCGTAGCGGATGACCTGCCGCTACCTACTGATCCCACCGAGCTGGGGTTACTTACTGTAGAGCAATTTGCGCGCCTTTCAATTCCAGTCACTGACTTTCAGGAAACTGATGTGTTCCAGATTCACCGGGCCTGCTCCACTTGAACAAAGACTTTCTGCAACAGCCGTCCCATAAACAATTGGGTATGAATCCAGGCTCATGGAGAGGAGAGTTATGGAGATCTGCGAGAACGAGGGGTGGCACGCTTGGTAGGACTGTTCAAGATAAGGAATATATTAAACAAGGCAATAGGTGTCCGGCACCTGTCATTGCTTCGCGTGCTCAATCCAATCAATGTGGGTTGATTTCATCTGGCAAGCGGCCATATACGAGTTGCGAAGCGGACCAGTGGTTGAAATATGCGAATAGTTGATATTGGGACAGTGATTGGACAGGTACATGTAATTCCCAGCCGGGAGAGGCAATGGATACTAAATCACAGGATTGATCTACAGACATTTAATGAAATATATTGAATTGTTCTATTTTAAATTATTCTACAGTATTGTAAATAATACACACGCGGCCAAGTTAAATCCAGACACTAGAGATGGCAATTCCCATTCCAGGACCCGGCTTCAACTCGGCCATGAGGGTCGAGTGAAGGCTTAAAGAAGGTTGTAGAGTAGATAATTCTCGTTAAAAGAAAAAGAAAGCCGATAATGTTCTTGGAGAATGAATGTTAATGAACCGCATAGGGAGGGGAGACGAGAGTGAAAGTGGAAGAAAGTGGGAGTCCGCATCCAGAAGCTGGACCTCTTGGAGGCAATAAACAGTTAATGGTGAGCCAGTCGGGCGCAGACGATGAAAGAAGAATTATGGGTTGTCGCCGGACGGATTCAGGCCGCCAGAGGTGGCAGGATAAAGAGGACATCAGCTGATGCTAGGGATCTGGTATGAGCACGCTGGAGTCCACTGGGGGAGGAGTGGGGAAGGTAAAGGTATCAGGTGGAATTGGGACGGGATAAGACCGGAAGAAGTGTGTTGGGTCCTGACAACGGGAAGAAGGGCGTTGGGAGGTACTGGAGACAGGAAAATGGAAAATAGAATCCGCAGACGATAAGGGCATAAAGGACAAAGGGGGTGGACCCACAGACTATGAGGACATACAGAGCGCAGGGGGCCGATGCACCCCATCCGGACACACGGTTTATCTGTTTGGTGCAAATATTTTCTTTTTCTGATCTGTTTCTGACTCCGTTGCCATTACAACTACAGCGAAAGCAATAACCATAACATATCTTTCCCCGAGCTTCACCGCATTGGTTAACAGTCTATTCTCACCACTTCATTCCCCACTGTAAAGACCTTTTATCAACAAATCTTCCTCGCCAATTTGTTACTTTATCTCCTCCATCAATAGAGTCCTTCCAGCCTACGCTCTGATGTGTAGTAGACAAAGGGGCAGAGGGAGAGGGGTGGAAACCCCCTTGCCCCCCCATTCAACCCCGCTGCTCTGAAGCCCCCACCTCTCGTGATGACACCAGGATGGAAGAAGATACCCCTTCCCCTGCCCAGACTGTTACTACCCAAGCTTCTGTCTCTGCCTATAATCGAGAGCCTACACCTCTTGAATCCCTCCAGAAGGAAGTCACCGCCCTTATCAATCAGAACAAGTCTTTGGCTGATTGTTACAAATTCCTTTTGACCATCTTTACGGCACTGCAAAGCCACTTGAAAGTTGTCCAAGAATCTCAAATCAAGGATATTCAAGACCTCAAAGATGAGAACCCTACCCTGACCTCAGAAATCCAACGCCTCCAATGCCTTTATGGCCAGCCACCACCAGAAACCACCACCACCCCCACACCACAAAAGCCCATCCTACCTCTCCCTACTATTACCTGGGCCCAGAAAGCGGCCAGAGAACCCTCTGCCCCTCCCCCTACCTTCTCTCAAAATAAGCAGGCTCCTACTTCTGTTTTGACTAACGCGACCGCTCTATTGTCATTGAGAGAAATAGCACAGCACTTCCAGACAATACCAATAACCTTACTATACGCAATGCTATCAACTCTGCAATTATCAAGCCTCTCATTACCACCATAGAGTTCACAACCAACCGCACCGTCATGCTTATCACCAAAGACAATACAAATACAGCTGTGATCTCTGTCCTCAAAGTCCACCGCCTTGCCATTGATGAAGCCATCAGAGCCGACATACCTGCAGCAACCGGTCTTAGGAAGTATGAAATCTGGCACAAGGTTATCATCCATGGCATCCCTACTTCCAGTTCCTTCAACACAGCCCAATCTGAATTCCAAGAGTTCAACGCTGGCATACACCTCCCCTGCCCTCCCAGATCGCGCACCACAGAAGCCCAGCCCTCTAAGAAATCAGCATCCACCATGGTTCCTACAATTGCGGGCAAAGATGCAGCAACCAAGGCCCTCACCACTGGCCTGTCCGTCTTTGGTAGAAAGTTCAAAGTTCAGAAATATTTCTCTTTTGGACCGGACACTCAATGTAACACCTGTTTGGGCGTCGACACTACACCTCCAAGTGCACAAACGACCCCCACTGCAATCTATGTACTGGAGAACATCCAGCCTACCTCCATACCTTCAGTCATTCTGACTGCCTTACGAAGGGCAAACAGTGCCTCCACACAACCCTAAAATGCAGCACGTGTGGAGATTCTCACCAGGCAGACTTGAAAGAATGCCCTATATACCTTACTACACACCAAGAAGCAACGGAGAGGAGGAACACGGCTGACTAGGTTTATACATTTATTTCCTTCTATTGGTTAGGCATTTGGCGGAGTCGAGGATCTCCTTTGTTAAAGGGGTTGTTAGTGCTTATACCAGGGGGCCAACAAAAAGTGGACACTATCACGTAGTAGGAGACAGATCATGGACTGGACACATAGGTGTCCCAGATGTATAGTTGTTACCACTTCATAGCCTTCGGGCTCTATAAGCGTAATGATCTATAATAATAATAATAATTCCCTGAAGCCTCAGCTACAGTGAAGGTCAAATGTTAAGCTTATATCAAGCTCTTCATTTTCCAATTCCAAGGGGCTTGGGTAGACTGATAAATGGAAAGGGGAGTTTTGTATTGAGCAGGAGACGTTAAGTTTCGTGGACTTCAGGGCAGTAAGATACCGTGGGTGGAGAATTTAGGACTAGCTTTCGAACCATGGGGTACTGTGCTTACCCGAACACGGTATTATGATATTGTCAGAGGAACTGGCAAGAACAAAAGGCCCAATTATCACATCCCCATGATGAAACCTATCAAGCAGCAAGCTACCACCATAGACACTGTATCACCAAACTTTAAAATTACCACCAGTACTCAGAAAAGATAAAATACACCCCCCTCCCGTACACCCATTTCGGCCTCCCCTCCCCATGATCCCCAGTCTAACTACCGTACCCAACCACCACCTTGGGCTTTTTTATTTTTATTTTTAGAAAAAGAGAGACTATGTACAAACTTACCATGTGTCACGATGTACTAATGATAATCAGCCAGGCGGCAAACCGTCCATCAATCCGTGCTCCGATTCACCCCCAGTGGAGAAAAAGAAAGAAGGGAAGAAAAATCCGAACCAGACCCGACCAGACCTGTAAAGATGAGAAGATAGTGAAGAGATGGAATGCGGATGAAGGAATCAAGTTAGAGTCAGAAGCAAAGAGAAACTTAAACGAAGAAAAGAAGAATTATTGTGCTCCCTAGCCCAGGAAATACTGAGAAAGGATGAGCAACAATACTAAAGACTTTTTTGAAGGTTTGGGTTTGGGGGGATGCGGGGAGATACGCAAGCTAAGTAACAGGTGTAACGTAAAGGAACAATGCGAAAAGAAAAAAAAGAAGTCATAAGGAAGAAAACAGGGCACAAATTTTGATTTACATATCCTAGCCGTCATGGTCGCCGTCGTTATTTCAAAACTCGGGTTCGGTTCCCCTCCCAAAGGTATCGTACCCACGGTATTAACCTTTTTATAACAATATTGATTTTTCTCATTTTTTTCTTCTTCTGCGCTTCATTATTCGCACAAGTGCCTTGAATGTTTATCGGTGTCCTCTTCATAGGTTGAGAGTTCGTATGATGGGCGAGGGGGTGGGCGGGTAGCCAGTTCGTCGTCTTATTCAACGACACAATCCGAAAGGTTGATTAGGAGTTGGGCAAGACACCTCTTAGTTGCTGCGTCGTCACGAAGAACTGAGGAAAATGTTGCATCACGCAAAGGCTCGGGGAGGCACTGTCTGAGAGCTTCGCGAGCACGAGGGTTATCGCTCAAGCTATTTTTTCGATCAAACCAATGGTGGGATTAGTATTTGTGTGGAGCGCCAAGAGATCCTGCTTACTACTTGAATGGATAAAAAAGACAAACCGAAGAAAGCACCTAACCACATGCTTGAGTAGCCTAACCGTCTGCTGGTCCACGAGCTGAGTAACCATATTGCTCAAGACAGTCCCGACGGCATAGAAGCGCTCATAAGTTTGACAGATGTATGCTAGTCCCATGTCGTCTAGGAGGATCTTCTGAACAATGAATATTGCAACCGTCTTGGAGAGCTCAGATCCAGTCTCCATGATTCGAAGACACAAGGGGATAATCTCAGTAGACAAGAGAAAGTTGATGACATCGGAGGAATCATTTTTGACGAGGGCCCCGATAACACCCAGGGAGGTGAGACGCAAATACTCAAATGGCCTGGATTTGGACGTAGTGTTTAAGAATGGATATAGAAAAAGTGGTATATGGGCTATAAAGCCTTAGTTTAGCAAATCACCGCGCCCTCCAACACCTCGACCAGCTGTACAGACCGTTCAAGAAGAGACCTCTGGTATCATTGTGCGACGCAACGCACTGAAGCAAAGCTAAAGCGTTGCACACGCGATTGGAGGCAGCGGCGGTAAGGCTGGATGGCATGAGCAGCGGATACACCGAGATGATCTCTTGCAACAAGGCTGTCATAACACCTATCACACACCGCAATCAGTGAATTCTGGCCACTAGGGATCCTAGCCCGTCTCAGACATAGATATAAAACCAGATCGTACCAACAGAGTGCCATAGAATCAGCGCAAGATCGTCGACCTGCTCCCTCTTCTTGCTTAACTCCAACAAAGCAGTCTCTCTGTTAGTGCCCTGCATCAACTCAAGAATCCATCCGTAAACCTTTGGATCTTCCTCAGTCCCAGCTCTAACACCCATCAGGGCTAGCTGCGGATTCGGAGCGGGAGAAGGCTGGGAAGGTGTCAACATAGGCCTACTAGGCATGCCAAACTGCGGTTGTTGCTGCTGCTGTTGTTGGTGCTGCTGCTGCTGAGCCTGCTGCTGAGCCTGTTGCTGTTGGGCCGCATGATGCCAATTGCTCTGGTCATGTGGTTGAAAGTGCTGATGGTTTTGAAAGATCTGCTGCTGCTGCGATTGCAGCATCTTGGCGTTATAGTTGAACGCTGCCACGAGGAATGATTTTAAAGGAAGGGGTGCGATAGTTGCAGGTAGGTGGTTAGTGAAGGTGGTTGTGGTGGTGGTTGGTATTGTGCAGGGATGGAAGGTGGGGGTGTACGGCGGGTGAAGTAGACATCGAGTGCAAGAAAAGAAAAAATCCGAAGACAGCGAGCCACAGTACGGAAGTTGATTACATAAGCAGCACATTGGAAGCCATGAGAATCCGCATAGACTACCCCCTAAGATTTCCACCAAACTACAATCACATGATCCTTATCGAGTTACCCTTTTAATGTTCGGTGACGCGCGGTGAGAATAAGTCATGAACGGGCTCGTGCGCAACAATCCCAATACCACAACTCAAATCGATGCCACAGTCAAACAGTCAAAATGAAAAGGTCATATTACCAGCTCCCATCCTCCTAGAGAGAGGGGGGTCAAATGTACTCGTACAAGCCATTGAATTAATTGTCATTCTAGTTGTAGTTGAAATCGTAATTGCGATGGGGGTTTATTATTATTATGATTATTATAGATTATTACGCTTATGAAGCCCGAAGGCTATGAAGCGGTAACTACCATACATCTGGGACACCTGTGTGTCCAGTCCCTGATCCGCCTCCTACTATATGATAGTGTCCACTTCCAGTTGGCCCACTGGCATAAGCCCTAACAACCCCTTTAACAAAGGAAATCCTCCACTCCACCAAATGCCTAACCAATAAAAGGAAATACATGTGTAAACCTAGTCAGCGCTTTTCCTCCTCTCAGTTGCTTCCTGGTGTGCACTAAGGTATGTGGGGCATTCTGTGAAGTCTGCCTGGTGTGGATCTCTGCAGTGGCTGCATTTTAGGGTTGTGTGGAGGCACTGTTTGCCCTTGGTAGGGCAGTAAGATTGGCTGCAGGTATGAAGGTAGGCTGGGTGTTGCCCAGCACAAAGATTGCAGTGGGTGTCTTTTGTGCACCTGGAGGTGTGGTGTCCAAAGGCTAAACAGTTGTTGCATTGAGTATCTAGTCTAAATGTAAGATATTTCTGAACTTTGAACTTTGTGCCAAAGAGGGAAAGGCCAAAGGTAATGGCTTTGGTTGCTGCATCTTTGCCCGCAATTGTAAGAACCATGATGGATGCTGATTTCTTGGAACGCTGGGCTTCTGTGGTGAGCCATCTAGGAGGGCAGGAGAGGTGGATGCCAGGGTTGAAGTCTTTGACTTCAGACTGGAAAGTGGTAAAGGAACTGGAGGTAGGAATACAGTGGATAATAACATTGTGCCAGATTTCATCCTTCCTAAGACTGGTTACTGCAGGTATATTGGCTCTGATGGCTTCCTCAATGGCAGGGCAGTGAGATTTGAGGATAGAGAGGGCAGGAGTATTGTCTTTGGTGATAAGTTTGATGTTATGGTTGGTAGTGAACTCTATAGTAGTAATAAGAGGCTTCTTGATTGCTGAGTTGATAGCGTTTCTGATGGTAAGATTGTTGGCCTTGTCAGGGAGTGCTGTGCCATTGCTCTCAATGACAAAGGTACGGTCGGGTTTGGTCAAAACAGAAGGGATTACCTTCTTGTTTATTGGTGGTGTAGTGGTAGGGGCGGCAGGTGCTATGGCAGCTTTCTGGGCCAAGGTAAGGGTAGGGAGTGGTGCAATTAGTCTGGATGGAGGGGTAGTGGTGGTGGTCAGAGCAGGTTGTTTGCTCTCTTGCTGTTGTAGTTGAATTATAAGGGTGGTAATCTGATCTTTTAGGTCCTGAGTATCCTGGATGTGACGTTCTTGAACAACTTTCAAGTGTTTCTCAAGGGGCTCAAAGGTGGTCAAGAGGTATTGGTAACAATCAGCCAAGGATTTGTTCTGATTGATGAGGGAAGTGGATTCGTCTTGGAGAGACTTAAGAGTGGTATGTTCGCCATCATGGGCAGTATGAGAGGTGTGGGAGACAACTGTTTGGACAGGAGAAGGGGAATCTTCTTCCATAGGGTTCAGTTGTTCCGCTATCCTCTCAGAGACCTCCTTATGACTAGTGGCCACCATGCTGTCACCTTATTCCATACTCAGCAATGTTCTCTGAGCCCACAGTTGTCTTACATGTCTGAACATATCTTGTCGCCAGCCTTAGCCAATGGCTATGCAATATATTTACTTCATTTGTCATGGATACTGGCTTGGTTTACCTGTCTCACAAGGTTATAGTCTTCTGACATGGTACAGTCGGACCAGATATCTCCTCTGATCTGCAACACATCCTTCTGCATAGATTCCAGCTGTTGATTCCAGAACCGACAGTCATTCCTCCGTGTCTTCTTCCTTGGCATCCGGTCGACCATACTCTCTACCTACTGCTACAAACAAGCATCACACACAACATCCAGGCATTTGAAATGTCTTAATCTGTCGGTCTATTGGGGTTGGCCACTTGGTTGGTGTCTGTTATTGTCAACAAACTCTCGCAGTCCTGTCCCCCGAATATTATTATGTTTTGCCCGCATATGCAATGATCCGTATCGTGCATTGAAATTCTCCATCATAAGATCAGTCAACATCCCCTCCTGTTCCTTATCATCCCACTCCAAATGTCATTGTTGGGAGGCATGTATACTCCCCTCAATCCAAATCACGTCCCCTTGTACAAATAACTAATCAATGCACTAACATCTCCATGTGTCATAACCCTTAAAAGGCCAGCCAATTCTGCCCTAACAACCACCTTCACATTGGACCATTTAAAAATAGAAAATAAATCACACACGTTGCATGGGCCACATGCTCACCATCTTCTGTCAACAGAGGATCAAAATAAAAATAACATGAACTAAAGAAATAAAATCACCAAAAACTATCTCTCTATTCCGCTTCCTGGTTCTTATGTTAATCATATAAATGTACAACGCATTACCTGGATGTACCAGAACATTGTGGTAGGTTGGAGTGAGAGGCGACCTCTTAAGAATACTCTTCTAGGTTGAGGGAGCGACCTCCAGCAATATGGTGTTCTCATAATCATCAATCTTTTTTAGATTGTCTATCAAGCTCTTCGTCTGTGATTTCAACAGCCATCTTATCAGTTGGAGTAGAGCATCATCTTCCTCAAGACCTAACACACTGTCTGTTCTGTCAGCAGTCAGTAACACCAGATACTGCACCACTGTTGCCCTCAATTGGGGATATAGCAGCACGAGGGGGAGTTCTTTTGGGGATTTTCTGAACAGATGGACACCAATTATATCCAGTCAAGTGACCAGAAGATTTACACAAAAAACATAAATGCACGGTTTGTTCACAGCTCTCACCCTGTTCCCCTGGGCAGTTGAGCGCATTGCAAAGTTGCGAACTAGTTTTGTAGTTCCCTCTGCATAGTCGGCATCATGGCGAAGCGTTGAAATATGCTCCAGCTGGAGGCAGTTATTCAATACTCCGACAAGTGGCGAACCTCAATGTGAGGTGTCTGTCTTAGGCCAAAATCGACCCAGACAAAGCAGATTCCTACATCTTTGATTCCCGTTTGCGCTTAAGGATATCGGGACGGGGCTGCTGTTTGACAGAGTTGGTGACCTTCCTCTTTAGAACTTTATTCCATAAGCCAGAGGCAGATACTGCTGGTCCAGCGGTGACTACTGGTGCCTGTGGCCGCACAACCTGAGTCTTTGAATGGGGGGGGGCACAGGGCGAGTCTGGCAAGAACCACCACTTGGGACAGCAAATACAACCTTCTCGGGTCAAGACTTCTCTTCCTTCCTTCTTGTCTCATTGACAACGACAACAGATAGGATCTCACCTTCCCTAACCTCATTGACCTGATCCTCCTCCCTCAATCCACTTCTGTTGTGTCTCACATTCAGCTGTCAAAACAACCACCTCCCCACGCAGTCTTTCCACTGTACCCATTACCTTGTTAATCCTCTAGGTAAACTAGCAAAAATCTTCCGTAAGTTTCCCAAGGTGTACATATTCGCCATCCCCAATATCAATTGTCCTAATGGAACATGTTCATCCTCAGAGTCTGAGGAATCAGAATGGAGTGCAGAGGGTATGGAGTACCGGGCCGCATTCGGGGACAATGGTCCATAGTTTCCCATGCCGATATCCTCAACAGCGTCTAATATTCCAGCCCTAACCGAGCTCACTGTGAAGGGCAGGAAGACAATGGATTAGGAAGTGATGATTCCGGCACAGCATGTCGGCTGTCCCTAAGGCCGGAGCTGTCAGTGTTCTTACTGCCACCCAGAGACATAGGTACATCTCTAATTTCTGGAGAGACAGGCACCAAAGGGGGGGGGGAGTGAGAACCCTGAATCCTGTCTCCCCAACCATGAAACCAATCGTATGCCTCAGATACAGGTAAGTTGCCCAATAGGTGGCACTCGATCTCGGGCTCAGAGTCTACAAAACCAAACCTGATCCCAATTCAACTATCAGCAGCACAGGGGGAGGGAACATACTTCCCAACAGAGGAAGCATCCAGTATAAACTTCCCATTATATAACTTCTTCTCACTGGAGGAGAATGTCTCACAGAAGTTCCCAGTAGAGCTGTAGTTAGTCAGCTGTGTTTGCAATCGGGCTGTAGGTGGAGCAAATACGAGGCCGTCCATGCAGTCAGTGGTTGGATTGGAGGGGAGCTCCTGCGAGTGGGGAAGAGAGGGCTAAGAAGAGGACAGAATCATAGGATCTGATGCCAAAGGGGGCAAGATGCTGATGGAGCTCATCAACTGGAAGCAGCCCAGCGAGGGGGAGAATGACTGCGAGTTACCCTCAGGTGTGTGGAACCGGGCATAAGAGTCCATGGTAGTGGTCCAATCAACTCTGCATCTCAGGGAAAGAGTGGTATGGGGAGCCCATCCGTAGGCAGCCAGAAACTCAATACAACATATCTCCACCATGTCAAAAGATCGTGGTTGCAAACTAGCTACAAACTTCCTAACCCTAGCAGTAGAATCAGGGTGACATTAGGACAATGCAGGACATGCAAGAGGTGTAGGGCGGTATTGTGACTACCTGGACCAGCCTAGGTTTGGCGAACCACAGGAACAACACTGCATTCTCCCGATGTTATAGTAGGCTGGATACCGGCAGTGACGAGTTCTCCCAAGGTAGAAGGTGATGTTGTGTGAGCCAGGAGGTAAAAGAGAGTCCGGAGGCAGCAGGGCGCCCTTAGGGATGATGAATGAGAGCCCATGAGAAGATCCCGGCAAAGGGAGGAAAGGTTAACCAAGTGAGATGCCGGGAAAACACCCAAATGGCACAAACAAAACTTACAAGGAAAGAGCCCAGAGCCAAAAGCGAAACATATGGTTCACAGGGAAAGCACCAGAAGAAATGAATGGAACACAACAATTTCAAAGACTTGTAAACTATCACGATTATAGCAAATCGATATTATTGGCTGTGGCAAAAAAGGTTGGAGTTTCGGCTATGGTTGTCCATTGCTGTTAGGCATACTAGAAGGCTTAGCCTTCCCTTAGTGAATAAAGACCTATAGTCACCCTACCTTGGATTCTGAGTTCAAGTGTGTCAAGCTAACATCCCCTCTGACACCAGGGTTCGGACAGCACTTGACCGGTGGATGCTGTGCTAGTTGCATCCTATCAGCAAAGACATGGTCATTGGAACTCCCCTGATAACACCATATACCTCGCAGCCGTTGATCTGACTGGATCCCATTCATAAGATATATTAGTGGAGACCTTTGGGGAGCTTATGCAAGTGTTTCAGAAAGAATTGGTTGAGGTTGTTGCATAAGGCTATGGCTGGGGTTCTATGATAGTATAGAACATGAGCCGAAGATAATGGAACGATCTCATCATCACTATCCTACCTACTTGGAAAGAGGATATGTCAACACCCATACCTATTGATATGTTCACTAGAACTATCAATGAGAAGCTATCAATAAAGATAGACATAGTGAGCGATATTTACCATTGGTATGATTGCGAACACTAGCCTATCCTACTCCTTGCATATGTCGGTGCCGTCTTTGGCCACCAACTATACAAGATTCAATGACACGGTTAGCTACTTGATTTGTTCAAACAAGAAGCCCTAATGCGTATGCATTGGATCATCGTCTGGCTAATGACAGGAGAGTGCATGTAACGGGGGCACCCTGTAGAGAGGTGAACTCTAAGGTCGCGACCGCACCAAACTCTCAAGGTAGAAGATAAAGATGAGGTAAAATAATTCAGAAGAATCAAAGGTAAAACTTAATATAGTGAAGCTTGAAGCTTCACTCAATTTGGTTCTCTCGAGGAAAAGTTGGTTGTCGAAGTAGAATGCCAAACGCTTAAACTTAAGTAGATATCACATTTAAGCCTTTTACATTCACCACTACTTCCGACCTTGTGCGAGCACCCTGTCCTGCTCAGGGTTTGTCCGAGGTCTACCCTCCATCAGGATTTATCCTGCCGGAAGTGTCGGACCAACTCGGGTACACTTAACTCCGTCAATAGGATATGAGTTTCTGCAATCCATCTCCAATACAACCGCAGGTGGAAAAACTCTTCCTATCGAAGTCATACCAGTGGCTAACTCTTATGACAACAACCGGAATCAATACCTAGGTGGTGAAGTCACTGGCCCAGTGGTAATTTCGTCTATACAAGCTATGCAGTCCATGATTTAATCTACGCGTCTATCTAATGTGATAAATTGACATGCAAGCTCCCCCGGTGAGATGTAGCCGATGGTTGGCTAAGTGGGCGCTACCCATAGCCATCCTCTCAGGACATACTCTACCGTGATAAGACTCATACCCCTAGAGTCCAATAACAACCCATAGTAATGCTACAAATCAATGGGAGAAGGTCCGGGCTGGTTACTGAGGTATTTGTCTCGAAAGCACCATGGCCTTCTGAGACTACCTGAGTGCCACTAGGAAGACTACCCTACTACCAGTAGGTTAGAATAGACTCCTAGGAGCCGGAGAGACCATATATGGGTGACCTCCATTTTGGTGGTTACCCATACTCCCCTTATATATCTTGCGAACAACATTCGGTCGGACGGACGGCGACGACTTATACGGTGTTACGGCAGCTGCTCCAATGACCTCTTTTAACCTGCAAACGAGCATCTACACAGCCGTCTGCCTATGACGCGCCGTCCCAACGCTGGGGCCAGAGGGGGGTGTTAGCTAAACCCGCCCAAGTTCAATAGTATGTTTGGACCACCATTACACAGGCATGAGGCCTCCCCGCGCAGATGTGTGTGCCCCCAAGAACATCTAAGAGCCCAAAGAATGTGAGGCAATCGACCTCTAAGTTCTAGGATGACTTTGCCAGTGAAGGTAGGGTAACTTGGACTCCTCAGTAGGGTAACTTGGGTCCATGGGCATAATGACCAAATTCCCAAGGTAGGGTAACTTTGCCCTCTTATGCCATTAACCACTCCAGAAGTCCTCCAGTTGACGACAAACGTCATCTCGGAGGTCCGCGTAACATTTCCATAATTCTCTTGACCTCATGTGAATGTTCTCCCGAAAGGTTACCCTGCCTAGTAGAGTATCTCAAGGCTACTCAACTATATCCTAGGCCTTATCCTAGGTTTACCAGCTATGTATATACTAAGTACACGAGACCATACCACCTCTGGTTACCACTTGGTATACCATTTGGGCTAAGGTGATAGTGATTGTAGCTACCTATCGTAGGGTCGTTACAGTGCATCTCTCACTAGAAAAATCTACGAAAGACCAGAAAGAAGAGTGCTCTTGGACAGCGGTTAGTAATTGCGTGATTAGTTCTCAGGATCAAAAGGTGTTCGTACTTTTTCATAAGAGAGGATTTTGATACTAGATACTTAGTTAGTATGAGAGTTAGATGTAGCCCACAGACACTCAGCCAAGGCATATAAATATTGAAGTGCCTCCCACCCTGTAGCAAAGATTATGACTCACTGGAGAAGAGATCTTATTAATATAATAAGTTTTACACAAGATAAATATTATTATCATTATACCTACTTTTATATGCATACATGACTTTAGCCTTTGTAGACAATCTCCATTTTTGACAAAGATTATTTGTCTTAGTGATCTTACGAAGTCTTACACATTGACTACTGCCTAACACCTATCTTCAATTGCTTGATTTTTACTTCCATCTTCAAGTAGATCTTTTTGCCTGACATTGTTTTTAAAAATGACCAGGTTCGCTTATGCCTGGATATGCAAGAGTGGCCAATAAGATCCATTGAAACAACGCATGACATCAGGAAATGTGACCTGAAAAAGAGCTTTACAAGGTACTTGTGTACTCCCCACTTTCCCATGTTTGTGAAATATCACGATTCATGAGAAGTTTGCCAAACCTCCAATTCCTTTGGAAATCACTTCTGGCTTTTTTACAAAAAAAAAAAGCAAAAAAGAAAAAGTCAAGATGTCAACACCAATGCCCACCCCAATGCCCACCCCAATGCCCACCCCAATGCCCATCCCAATACTTTCACGAGGCCCAACAACCTCAGTGTCAAAGAGAGCAAAGGTGGTGGGTTATGCAATAATGAGGGGTACTCAGAAGGTAACCTTGGCTCAGATTCCTCCCAAAACAGGTGTTCTTCTGCGTCCATGTTCAAATATCATTAAAGAAGCTACACTCTTGGCTGGGAAGCCTGGAGGCAATTCAGATCTCTATGCATTAGAGAACCTTGTACCTAGGGTGAATAATGTGAAGTGATCAAGATCCCTTCACACAGAAACTGAGAAGCAATATCTTGTTGCTGTTACACTATCTGATAGTGAACATTGCACAATAACCTTTGACTCTCATGCACCAGCTTTTTTTTTTTTTTTTTTTTGAATCATGTGATTATTGATTTAGGTACAAAATCCTGCATGCAGCTCGCGCTATGGCATATAAAAAACCTTAATTCCAAAACTAACAAAGGAAAAAACAAAATTCAAACAAAACGTGCATAACTCTCCGAGCGGGATCATCAGAACCCTGTCGCATCGCCATCGATGACTAACAAAACGAAAGTAAAGTAAAATCCTCCTTATGCCAATAAGAAAAACACTTATAAGTAATAAAACCTGGCCCCCCCAACCCCCCCCCACCCCGTTGCAAAAAAAAAAA
>Ga0307509_10006113_pt1 | contig 16356 bp, 12 predicted proteins | sample 10_EM_MG_FD_202245 | JGI IMG/M metagenome (GOLD analysis project Ga0307509, IMG submission 202245) | Populus trichocarpa ectomycorrhiza microbial communities from riparian zone in the Pacific Northwest, United States - 10_EM | ecosystem: Host-associated > Plants > Roots > Unclassified | place... | reverse complement strand
GGATTGTTGACATTATGGCTGGCTTGTTAGGAAGGGATGACTGTGATACCAACCGGAGAGATTCTGCGGGCATAACGCCACTCATATGGGCCGTGAGGGGCAAACAGGGGGAGGCTGTGGAGCTATTACTCGGGCAGGAGGCTGTTGACCCCAACACGCCAGACAATGAGGGCAATACACCGCTTTCGTGGGCTGCAATTGAGGGTCACGAGTCCCTGGTGAAGCAACTTTTGAAGAGGGAAGACGTCACCCCTGACAAGCCAGATAACGAGGGCAGAACACCACTTTGGTGGGCTGCGGCTCGAGGATACGAATTAGTAGTGAAGCAACTTTTGGGCCGAGAAGGCGTCAACTCCGACAAACCAGATAAAGAGGGCAGAACACCACTTTGGTGGGCTGCGAGTCAAGGACACGAATTAGTAGTGAAGCAACTTTTGGGCCGAGAAGGCGTCAACTCCGACAAACCAGATAAAGGGGGCGTAACACCCCTTAGCGATGCTTCAGCTGGTGGGCATGAGCGAGTGGTGAGGCAACTTTTGGACCGGGAAGATGTCAACCCCGACAAGCCAGATAACGAGGGCAGAACACCACTTTGGTGGGCTGCGAGAAAAGGACACGAATTAGTAGTGAAGCAACTTTTGGGCCGAGAAGACGTCAACCCCGACAAGCCAGATAACGAGGGCAGAACACCACTTTGGTGGGCTGCGAGTCAAGGACGCGAATTAGTAGTGAAGCAACTTTTGGGCCGAGAAGACGTCAACCCCGACAAGCCAGATAACCGTGGTATTACACCCCTCGGGGATTCTTCGGCTGCTGGGCATGAGGAAGTGGTGAGGCAACTTTTAGCCCAGGAAGACGTCAGCCCCGACAAGCCAAACAACAAGGGCGCGACACCACTTTTGTGGGCTGCGATTAAAGGACACGAGTTAGTGGTAAAGCAACTTTTGGATCGGGAAGACGTCAACCCCGACAAGCCAGATAACGAGGGCAGAACACCACTTTTGTGGGCTGCGATTCAAGGACACGAATTAGTAGTGAAGCAACTTTTGGACCGGGAAGACGTTAACCCCACTGGTCCAGACAAAAATGGTCACATACCACTCTGGCATGCGTCTGCAAATGGCCATGAAGCAGTGGCGAATCTGCTGCAAGCCTGGCAACCTCCAATCCCAGCCTGGTTTGCGGTCGACGAGCTCCTGGCCTCTTTGCCCTCCCCGAGTCTTTGATTGGGGCCTTCTCCTATTCCCGTATCGCTCCCACGGACTTTCCTCATAGTTCCCTCGCCCCCCCTCCTCCGCCTCTCCCTTAGGCCACTAGAGCCTACCCTGTGGTCATATCTCAGCGTTCTCTTTCTTTTCCTTTTGTGCAAGCCCTATCCCCGAGCTTGCCAATTCTCTAGGTGTTCAATTTGTTATCATATGTTTCAGGAAAATAGGGCACATGTGTGGTTACCGGATACCTCCCGGGTGTTTTGTACCACAATCAAGTGAAGAATTCCAAGTCTGTTACCGGAGGTTGGAATAAAGTGGAGGGAGGGTATTTTCATATTTTATTTTTGCTCTTAGACCTTCTGTTCCGTTTAATTTATCATGGTTTCGATTTCCCATCATATATTCTCCCATTTATGTAAATTATGGCATGATCGCTTCTTTTCACTTGTTTACGTTTTAGATCATTTCTTTCTTTCTTTTCTCCTATGAATGATAGATTTATATCCTCTGTATAGTGTAGTTAGGTTAGTTTACCACCCAGATTGCCACTCATCCACTTCTCTTTCCGGTTTTGGGCTAGGTGTCTGTACCGATTTGCCCACCGCACCCTCAGCCCTTGCAGTCGCTCGGTAGAAGCCCTTGTATAATGGAACTTTCCATTGACGGAGATCTTGGTGGCCTAAGCAGAGGGGCATTGCAAAATTGCAGCTTTTATGCAGGAGGACCCTATTCCACCGGAAAAGAGAAATTCTACCTCACAGAGACTTTTTTGCCGAGTGGCTATAATAATACTTTGACATGGACACCATGCAAATGTGTATCTCAACAATACCCAAGCATCACGAACGATCCAAGGATACTTAACTTATAACAATGGGTTACCCCCCTCGACGACCAGGAATTTCCTTCGGAATTCTTCGGTACTCCCCATTTTACCCACCTGCCACTAATAAGTATTCCCCTGTTTGCCCCCCCCCCCCTAGATTCGCCAGGGACCCCACACAACTTCCCTAACACTAGCTGAGAGGACTTACTTTGGGTATTGTCGAGAGGGCGGGGGGTGACTGCACATCCACCTAATCCTACAGCCCGAGGGATTGTGGGCTAAGAAAATGGTAAAAGAAAGGATCTCAATGCAGAACAGCCCGCCGGGTATATCCCGATGGAGGCGGCACGATCGTGTAAGTATGGTAATAGAAGGATGTTGTGGTGTCAATTCTCTACGGGTTGCTAGCTAAAAGTCACTCAAGAAGTGAAAACTCTGCGTACATAACCACGCTATAGAACGTTCATTCGTCCATACTTTAGTGTTCCTCCATCCCATGTGCGCTTCCTGTTGCCGCGCGCCTCTCTACTCCTAATACACCACTCTACTACTAGGATTATTGTACCACCAATATTATCTGATTGTGGGTTTTGGAGGGGATTTGAATGGATTTCTCGCGGGGGGGATACCGGTAGTATTTCATAGGTATGGTACCCAGGAAATAGCGTGCGTGGGGAGTAGAGGTCTATGAGATCTTGCTTATCACCTGGAGAATTGATCGGCTACCTATTATCCGGAGTGGGATCTGCTCGCGGCGGAAGTGACTAATATTCGTGCGAGCATCGTCATGGGAATGGCCGGTGTGGTGGGATTGTGGATAAAACATAGATGGGAGGGCCTTAGGAGTGTGGACTGGTATGAACGGAACAAGTATGAAACGTTGGAATCTCGAAATTAGGTGGACGGCGCTAGACTCGGAAACTTGTATATGCTCATTGCTATTCCTGTCGTTCTGTTAAGATACGGCAGCGATATGGGAGGCTGTAGGGTTGGTTTCGGGTTACATTGCGGGATAGCAGGGCATCAGTACTTACGCCCTTAATTGCTCCCTGGATGTCCTCTAGTGGGTATTATCGTGGTTCCTATCCTTATTCTCTTGTTCCATACTCCGTATATTCTTTAACTCGACCGCACGTTGTGTGCGAGTAGTGAAAAGTTGCCTCGGGAATGGGGGGGTCGGTGGGTGGGGGGTTGAAGAGGGTTGGAATGGTATTGGTGGTGTGCTGATTCCAGGATGTGAACTCGGCGATAGTCTGCTAATTATTGGAAGGATGGCGCAGTCATTTGGTAGAAGTATTAGTGAAATGGGATTCTTTTTGGAGAGGACTACCGAAACCTGAGGGGAGCGGGTGTATTGCGCAATTGGGATGAGTGTGAGGGAGAGTTCTGTTCCTGGGGCGGAAGAGGGATCCTGGCCCACAAAGACTTCCGCTAATAGATACAACATATTGTGGACGGAAGCGTGTTCGCTGCTTTTTGTGGGTACCCTCACTCGTGTCCCTTCTCGTGGCTAGTTTTCGGTGAAGCTGTGGGAGTGATGTCCTCAGAAAGGTATGAAGGGGCCATTTTTCGCACTCACCCCGCTCCTGCAAACATCCATGGCATCCAGGAGAAGGACGACTACGAGCATTTCCCAGCACATGACCACGGCAACTCACGTGTTTTCCTCGCCTTTAATGCCTCTTCTTCCTGTCTATTCCGCTCTTCCTGCCCCCCCCCCCCCTCGCCTACCGTATGCGAACCTGTCGGTTGAAGAGTGACCGTAAAAACTCAATTGAGGAAGCCTTAACCATAGACGTGCAAGCGAGGACATTTGATAGAAGAAATTTAGTTGTAAATCTCCGGGTGCGAAGCCGGTGACACCTTCCTCCGGTGGTTGTGTGTGTTGCTCAACACATTCGCGTTCCCTCCCCGGACCAAGTTTCGTTCCTTGGGTAAAAGCGATTTTCTCGCTTACATAACCATGCTAATGCAGCTCTGCCTGCCCAGCCGATCCCTTCTTCTGATCTCGCTACTCACCCCTAGTACTCGTACGAGCACTATGACAATAGCCTGATTGGAAAAAGTGGGATTTCGCAAATACGGTATTACGGAACGTCGGGATAAAATTTTGTTAGCTAGTGCAGTCTGTTAGCGTTTTGGCACATGGTTGCAATTGCCAGTGCTTGTTTATCTCACCAAAAAAAGTTGCTATCATTTTTTCCGCTTAGATAATAAGATAACAGAATTTTTATCTCTATCTATCTTCTAGATGGGACACGAACCCTAGCCTGTGACCTGTTGCTATGGCAGCAACCTGAAAGATCGCGAGTTCTTGATTGCGAAATCCCCCCATTATTCCGCCGGTCTCTTCTCTTAGGCAAAGGGATAGGGCACCACCCACCTTTTATTTTTTATTTTAGTCCCCTTCAGACACTGCGACTCTTGAGCTGCAGGAGTCGACAAGTCATTGTAGTCTGATTGCTCGTGATTTGTTCACCGTGCCTATCTACTAGTACTTGTACTATGTGGATATACCGGTAGTGCTTGTAGTGTTAGAATCTCGCGACCCTAGAACAGATTGTGATCTAAACTGGGCTCAGCGCAGTTTGGTACCGGGATAATTCGTCAATCCTTTTTACTCGGACATGGTCAAATAGGGCGGAAAAATAGATCTGCAAGGTCAGGCGGGGGAGCTAGCTGAAAGGTTGCATCAGTGGAAAATTCTTCCCATAGTGGACACCAGAAAACCAGGTTGAAAGAGTAGGCATCTTTGCACTTGACCATTTAGGCCCCGGTGAAATTTTTGGTATGCGCTTCAATTTATTCATTTATATTATGAGCTCTCACGACAACTGCCTCAAAAGCCTTGATCCCCTCCCTGCTTTGTCCTCACTTTAGTCTTATATCATACAATCTTAATAGTACAAGTATTACCAGATACATGGATGGCCACTCATTGCAATTGCTCCAACCTTGTTGTGTTGTGTAACATCACTATTTTTCAGCGCTGATCTAATCGATCAGGGTCTTGATCCTTGTCTCGTTCGCCAAAAATTTCCGCCCTTTTTGTCCATACTCGAGTACAAAACCTATCCAGGTTTGGCAAGGTTTGTTTTTGAACCTCTACTCGAGTAGTAGTCCTGGATACCCCTCTTTTCCTCCGCCGAGGAATTGTATAGCTGATGGATGAATATGTTGTGGGGGAATTTCATGAGTTTTGGATTATGAGTTCTTGCAAGCACGAAATGAATGTATTTCCTAGGTACGATCCAAGTTTACAAGGCGAAATTCATGAGCGCTGGGAGTCACTCGCGGCTCACCTTGAACCTTGTGGCCATGGGGATGACATACTGCGCTTGATACCAACAGTTCTGACTTCAGTGCTGCGCCACCTTATCGTGATTCGCTTTGTGCTTGGTTATACGTTTGGCGTTGTTCGTTGATTTCCCTATACCCGGGTATAGATGCCCCGCGTTTGCTTCAGGAAATAGTTACTCGTATTGTTCTAGGAGGAAACAGTGTGTTGTCGCTGGTGTGAAAAAAGATGGACGGTCGTTGTTCCTGAGATAACGTATGATATTAAGTGCGATAACAGAGATGCTGGATTGCGTGCTTTGTGCGGCCCTGAGCCCCAACGGAAGAGAAGAAGCTCTAGTGTTCTCTATCGAAATTGTGGGATCATCACACCATAAGTTTAGAGAGTTTTGGCATTTACTCGCTAGATTTTCGAAGGCAAGACGGAATGATAGGAGGTTCAGGCAGCGGGCACCAGTTGTAGTGGGTTTTTGGATTTGGCCCTCGCCTTTTCACCTGATGGAAAAGCGGTGCTATTATTGTTCCCTGCGGGATCTTATTTGCCCACTCCACCCGTCAGTCCGTGGGAGCGCTGGTAGGATGTGTAGAATAGATCACAGTTTAGAGGTCTAGTAATTCGACTCCAGCAAATGAAGGATGCTTTCCTAATATGGCTGTTTTCTCCGCTTAGTCTTAGGCGCAGCACACGAAGGGCTGATGGATAGAGAATTTATCCCTTCTATAATACCAGTCTTGTAGCCTCAGGTAAGGCCTCGCTTCATCGATTTAATTACGGATAATGTTAGGGCTAGCCTGTTAAAGCTAAGAAGAGTGACAATTCGTGATTGGAAGGTTTCAGATTCGCCATTTATCTTTAGGAGGGAGTAACTCGGCTTGCTAGGGGAAAGATGGGTGATTCTTCTGGAGAATGGTCCCAGCGGCACCCGAGCAGAAACAAGAGAGCTCGAGTTTGGTTTCACACATTCCTGGTCGGTTGATTGGATGCAATTGGGGTAGTCACAGGGCTGGGCGATCGCCCCGCTTTTCCTAGGCTTCCTAGAACTTAACTAGTGGAAAGCTCTTCAGCACCCTATTCTCTACAGAACCTCAGGCAACGAAAAACGAAGGATGTCCCGAGCTTTTACTGATAACGTCAATTCTTTCAATGTGTCGAATAATATTATCTTTAATGCTACCGATGATGAGTCCAAAATCTTGGCCTGGTTGTCACCTTTGGAGGCGCATGTGCGACATCAGGCTATTTGCGATCAGCGGGTGGATGGTATAGGGAGCTGGCTACTGGAAACAAAAGAGTTCAAGGACTGGTATAATGGGAGCGAGAAGGAGGGATCCAATCATGCGGCCTTATTTTGTTATGGGGACCCGGGGGTCGGCAAGAGCTACATCAGGTACGCGAGACCACCGATGAGGGAAAAACAAAGGATATTATTGCTGACAGGTCACGATGGTAGTTCCGTGGTTGTGGACTATTTATGCGATCAGGCCGAAGAACGAGATATGGCGGTCGCTTGTTTTTACTATGATTTCGCTTCCCGGGAGGCCCAGTCTCCAACAAATACGCTGGGATCTCTGCTCAAACAACTCCTGAGTGGGTTGGGTGTGATTCCGGTGGAAATCGTGCGGAAATTTCGGAGTCAGAGGAAGGTGATTGGTGGTCGAAGACTTCGCCTTCCTGATATTGTGAAAATGTTCGTGACTGTCCAAACTTCACAACGCACATTTGTATGTGTTGACGCTCTTGACGAATGCGTTCCGGAGCATCAACTGGAGGTTCTTGATACATTGGGACAAATTCTCCAGACGTCGCCAACAATTCGAGTGTTCATGACCGGGAGGTCACATATCCGGGGAGCGATCGAGAGGGTACTTGGGGGAAGGGTAACAAGTGTATCGATTATGCCCCGGGACCACGATATTGTCACATATCTGCGCGCGAGACTGGTGAAGGACACAACCCCCGAGGTGATGAATAGTGGGCTAGAGGACGATATCATGCAAAGCATTCCCAAAGAAATATCGGAATCGTAAGTAGTAGATCAAGGAAACCTTTGTAGCGTATACTGACACATGTGAATCCAGATTCCTACTGGTTTCGCTCCAGGCAACAGCAATCCTAAGAGAAACGACAATCCATCGGAGGCGAAATAGGCTCAACGAGGTGCGAAATGGGTTAGGGTTGGGAGGAGCATATGAGGCAACACTGGAACGGATAGGGACTCAAGAAGAGGAGAAAACAAAACTTGCCATGGCCACGTTGATGTGGATATGTCATTCGGAGAGGCCATTGCGGGTAGATGAACTATGTCATGCACTGGCTGTGAAAATTGGATCTGCACATTTCAATAACGACAATGTTCCTGCAACAGAGACGCTGCTCACCTGCTGTCAAGGACTAGTCATTCTAGATAAGGAAGCCTCGACCTTCCGGTTAATACACCACACACTCCGCGAGTACCTCTGCACCCGCCGTAGTATTTTCCCACGGGCTCAGTCGGTGATGGCGGAAACCTGCCTAACATATCTAAATTCAGACCATGCCAGGGCCCTTCCTGCTGAACCGCAACCGGACCTCTCAAGCATGCCCTTCCTCAAATATTGTTCGAGATATTGGGGCACCCATGCAAGGTGGGAACTCTCAGATCACGCAAGATCTCTTGCAATGGAGCTCTTGGACCAGTACGAGAACCATGTAGCCGTCAACTCACTTTTTGAGCAAATATTGGATCCGTACGGTTCCCCTGAACTCCATTCTCCTTCACTGTTCACCGGACTGCACTGTGCATCTTTCTTCGGGATCGTTGATATAATGAATGATTTGTTAAGATCGGGTGATCGCGACATAAACCGGGGAGATTCTGCAGGCATAGCACCACTCGCATGGGCCGCGAGGGGTGGACAGGAGCAGGCAGTGGAACTACTACTGGGGTTGGTGGCCGTCGACCCCGACAAGCTAGACAACGATGGCAACACACCACTTTGGTGGGCTGCGGCGAATGGGCATGGATCGGTGGCGAAACAACTTTTAGATCGGGGAGGCGTCAATCCCGACCAGCCGAACAATCTGGGCTATACACCCCTCCTCGTGGCTGCAGGAGAAGGGCACGAGTCAGTGGTGAAGCTGCTTTTGGAGCGGGGAGATGTCAACCCTGACAAACCAGACAACGAGGGAAATACGCCACTTTCGTGGGCTGCAATTAGCGGAAACGAGTCAGTGGTGAAGCAACTCTTAGACCGGACGTTAACCCTAACAAACCAGACGATCAAGGCAAGACGCCACTATCCTAGGCTGCGGTTGAAGGGCACGAATCCGTAGAACAACTTTTGGACCGGGAAGACGTTAACCCCACCCTACAAGACGAAAATGGTCACATACCACTCCGGCATGCGTCTAGAAATGGACATGAAGCAGTGGTGAATCTGCTGCCTGTCTGGAAATCTCCTATCCCTGCCTGTATTGCGGTCGACGAGCTCCGAGCCTCTTTGTCCTCTTCCACTCTTTGACCGTGGCAATCTGCGCCTTCCCCAGACCCACCCGCTCCTCCCGCATCTCTCCCTCGGGCTCCCGGAGCTTACGACGTGCCCCTAACACCTTTTCCTTGACGTTCTTTTTCCTCTCCTCCGGCATTGGCCTTTACATCCGGGCCTACTAGCACAAATTCCCCAGTGCCGCAATTTATCATATTTTCGCAAGGTAGAGCATATCCATAATTACCGGAAATCTCCTGGATATCTAATACCCCGATTTAGTGCAGAATTTCGAGTTTCTATTGCATGTGGGATGAAGAGATGTTTCCTACTTCACCTTGCCCCTTTGCAACTTTGTTGCGTTTCATTGACCCTTGTCTCGATTTCTGGTTATAGATTTTCCCTTTCCTGTAGAATTGCTCTTCTCTTTTTTTTTTTTTTCAATTCCGACTACAATACCTTTTGAATTATTCCTCCCTTTGTTTTCTCCTGTAAATAATAGATTGATATTACTATCTTAATAGTACACCCACGAATCACTACTTATCCACCTCCCTATACCCCTTTGTGGTCTTGGTATGGACTTACCCACAGCACCTTTGATACTTGCGTAGTCATTTGGCTAACATAAAATGACGGGAAACGGGGTTTCCCTTTCGTTGAGATTTTAGTAGGCTATGGGAGGGAGATTACATTTAGGCTCCGCGTACTGGCAAGGCCCATTCCACGGACAAAAGGAAACCCCATTTCATGGTGACTTTTTCTGACTAGCGGTAACAATACTTAAGCGTAATTTCCCTTCAAATATTTGTCCTGGCATTCCGCGGGTATGACAAAAAATCAGGAAATATGCAGCTTTAACTCAGAGCAGTAGGCTATGGCGAGAAATCATTCTCGGAGGTCTTCAGTGTTCTCCACCTTACCAAACAGTTGCTGGTAATTGTTATGTCGTCTGGTGCCTTTATGCTATCTCAACCACTTGTACCATATCCCTAAAGCGAGCGAGGAGACCCTATTCCAGGGTGTTCACGAGAGGGAGGGGGGTATGACTGTATACCCCAGCAAGGACAAGGGATCGCAGGCTAAGTGAATCGTGAACCAAAGGATTTCAGTCGATTTTCTCCCGGGGCGGGGGTTGGTAGACAGCCATGATGCCTGGGGGACAGCTTAGGAAGGGGGCCAAGCTGTGTGTTTTATCACCGGCTATCATCGTAATCTAGTTCCAGGTTCGGCTACGTGTTGTCTGGAGTGCGTTACTACCGTAATGGGAAAGGCCAGTGTTGGTATGAGTGTCGTTGTGGGAATGATCGCTTTGGCGGGGTAGCTGAGAAGACCTAGATTGCCGTAATTTCGAGGTGGTAGTCGGCATAGAACAAGTATGGGACTTTAGAATCTTAAAACCAAGGAGCTACAGTGCGCTTAGAAACAAGTTTATATTGATTGCTATTGCCGTCGCGCTGTGGGGATAGCGATATGAGAGGCTATAGGGTTGACTTCGGATTTACGAACCACAGTGATGCTGGTGCTCTCTTATGCCTGTGAATGCTTTCGTAGCGCTCTTGATTTTATTTAGGGTTGACACCCTAGTTATTGGCCATGGGTATTACTTTAGCCCCCATGCCTGTTCTCTTATTCTATCACCGTAAATCGTTCCGCCCAGCCTCTCGACAATCGTGGGCGTTAAAGAATTGTATGGAGGGTAATGAAGCGATGACTTTGATCCGGAGGTAAAAAAGCGAAAGGGGTTGAACTGGCTCGGAGTAGGAAATGACCGAAAGGTAGGAACACAAACCAAGGAATAGGGAGCAGGCAACTCCAGCTCGCACAGCAGGAACCAGTAAAGTATCGTCTTGGAATCGAAGCCGAAAGGTGCGCGAATGATAAAAGAAAACAATTGCCGATAAAGACAATGAGAAAAATCTATTCACCGGCAAGTTCACTTCTCGCCGTCGTCGTCCTTCTCTTCCTCGCTCTATCTCACTCTGCCCACTTAAAAGCACACGATCCCCGCTAGGTATGACAAACCGGTCCCATGCAGTAGCAACACATCCCGGTGCTACCCAACCCTCCGCCACTCTGGCTAGCTGACATATCCACCGTGCAATTTTAAAAGAAATAAAACAAGCGGGGTTTCCGTAAAGTCTATAATTCAAATTCAAACTCCATAGTATCCAGAAGCTGGCTTAGCCGTTCATCAATAGCTAATCTATTTTGCTGCTTGAACAAAGTGTTTTATAAACCATCACTATCGGGTTCTACTACTACTATTTCAGCTATCTTTGGCCGTGTGTTCTGTGTGAGTCATGGAATGCATTTTGAGGGAGGGAGTTAGTAAAAGCACCTACGCAAAAGTCTTGGTGATCGCGTATTTCAACGATCGCGACAACGGTAAATGTAGAGTAAAGAAATTGCAGTAACTTAACCACAAATGATTCAATTGATAAAAGATTAGAGAGAATGAATTTTAGGACCAGCCTTTACATATAAATGAAAAAAAAAAAGGAAAAGGTAATTTCTAGTATCTTGTATACCAGCCCTTTGCTGCAATAACAGCCTGAACCCGGTCAGGCATTGACCTCCACAACTGCTCAAAAAACCCAGAAGGTATGGTATCCCATACTATAGGTAATGCCTCAGCTAGTTTCTCCTTGACCTTCTGAGGACCACCAGGTGTTGAAGCAATATCAGGATACTGAATCTGAAGTCTTTTCTTCATTTCAACCCAGACATGTTCAATAGGATTTAGGTCAGGGGAACAGGGGGGGTGTTCAGCTAGTTCAATTCCATTCTCCTCAAACCATTCTAGTACTGCCTGAGCGGTATGGACAGTAGAATTGTCTTGCTGAAAGATGGGGTCGCCAAGGGTGTTGCGAACCCGGTTTAGGACCGGGATAAGACAAATTTCCAACCACTGAAGATAGACCCACCGGTCCACTGATTTTACAACCAAGGGCACAAAGGTTCCCCGGTTTTTGCCCCAGAAGCACCCCCAGACCATCAAAGCAATACCCTTGCCCTTTCCTACCCCTCTGATACACTCTGGATGCCACTTTTCAGAGGCAGATCTGAAGATCCATTTTTGCTGTGGATTGCGGCTTCTTTCCACAGAGCATTCATCACTCCAAATTACCCCTTCAAAATCCTCTGCAGTCCAATTTTGGTGTGCCCTCGCCCAAGCTAGCCTCTTTTGAGCATGCTCTGGTGTCAGCTTCGCTCTTTTCTTAGCTAGCCACTTCTTAATGCCACTCTCTCTGAGAGCCCTGTCCACCGTACATAATGAGACATTAGGTGCTAATATCTCCCGCAGCTTTTCCCTATTCCAGTCTCTGTGAACCCTTGCCCCCCGCACTAAAGATCTCTTAGCTCTCTCGGAGAGCAGGGGTGGTCGGCCAGAGCGGGGAAGGTTGTCAATTGAGCCCCGCTTTAATGACCGGGCAAGGAAATTTCGGACTCTTGACCATGGACGGCCAACTACCTGGCTAACGGTAGATATTTTTTGAAAAATCTCAAAAAAGGCAAGGATCATGCCTTTCTCAACTCGGGTAAGCTCTTTGCGTGAAGTCTTCGGTGCCATGGTTGCTCCTGTTGTGAAAACTCGTTCGGTCTTCTTGGTCGCACGGTTGCGTTGTCTTCGCTTATCGGCCGTTTTCACCAAGACTTTTGCGTAGGTGCTTTTGGTAGATAACCCGAGTGAGAAGATGCAACATGGAAAATATAAAAGAAGAGCTTGGAAGGGTGAATCGAGACAGGAACTTAGTGGTGGGACAGTGTATATGGCGGGTTCGAGGATTTCGTCGCGTGGCCAGAACGGGCTGCCGATGTCAAGACCTCCGGGCCCTTTTTGAAAGGTACTGAGATGATTCAGAGTGCCCAGGTGGCGAAAGACCCTTGGAGCTATTGATGCGGGCTGCCTGAAGAACGAAACCGTGACCCTCGGATCGCCGCTTTAGAGTTCGCCCAGGTTGCTTTTCGGAGGTCGGTGCAATTGCTGTTTGGCTGGTGAGATCGGTCTTCATGATGTCCTGGCTAGCGCTACACCATTCGGGGAGCGGTTCTACTGGACTAGTGAGTCCACGTTCCTTAGTTGACGAGAGAGGTTTTCGACACGCTTTATCTGTAGTGGCGGGAGTGAGATCCCCCAGTTCCAAAAGCCTGTTCACGACGTCCCTATGTCTATTTCCAGCTGCCCACAGGAGGGGTGTTCGGCCGTCTGTATCTGCAGTGTTGCGAGCGACGTCCGCCCGTCGCAAAAGCATCTTGACGACACACAGATGCCCATTTCCAGCTGCCTGCGAGAGAGGTGTTCGACCCCCTTTATCGGCTGTGTTGGGAATAACATCCTCGTGTCGCAAAAGTATCTTCACAACGCCCTCATGCCCATTGCCAGCTGCCCATAGAAGAGGTGTTCGGCCACCTTTATCTGCAGTGTTGGGAGTGACATCCTTGCGGCCCAAAAGTATCTTCACAACGCCCTCATGCCCATTTCCAGCTGCCCACAAGAGGGGTGTTTGACCACTTTTATCTCTAGTGTCTGGAGTGACATCCCCCCGTTTCAAAAGGATCTCCACTACGTGTTCATGTCCATTTCTAGCCGCCCATAAGAGAGGTGTTCGACCGTCTTTATCAGCAGCGTCGGGCATGGAATCCTCACGCTTCAAAAGCATCTTTACAACGCCCTCGTGCCCATTTGAAGCCCCCCACAAGAGCGGTGTTCGGCCGTCCCTGTCTACAGCGTTAGGAAGGACACCCTCCTGCTCCAAGAGCATCTTCATGACACCCTCATTCCCAAACTCAGCCACCAACGAGAGAGCCGTTCGGCCCTCCTTATCCGCAGTACCGGGAGAGACATCCTTTCGCCCCTAAAACATCTTCACAACGCCCTTATGCCCATTCCCAGCTGCCCACAAGAGCGGTGTCCGACCATCTATATCTGTAGTGTTGGGAGTGACATCCTCTCGTGATAAGAGCATCCTCACGATGTCACAATGCCCATTTCTAGCTGCCCACAAGAGTGGTGTTTGACCGCCTTTATCTGGTGTGTCAGGAGCGACATCCCGCCGCCCCAAAAGGATATCCACCGCACCCCAATGCCCAACCCCAGCAGCCCACAAGAGAGGTGTCCGACTATTTATATCCGTAGTACCAGGAGTTACATCCTCCCGTCTCAAAAGAATCTTCATGACACCAGTATGCCCATTTCTTGAAGCCCACAAGAGAGGTGTTTGGCCGTCTTTATCCGCAGTGTCAGAAGCGACGTCCTCCCGTTCCAAAAGCATCTCCACAACCCCCTCATGCCCGTTTGCTGCTGCCCAGGAGAGGGGCACCCGACCGCCGTTATCCGGAGTGTTGGGGGCGACATCCTCCAGCCCCAAAAACATCTTCACAGCGTTCATTTTCCCGAACTCAGCTGCCCACGAGAGAGGTGTTCGGCCGTCTTTATCCGCAGTGCTATGAGCGACATGCTCCCGTTCCAAAAGCATCTCCACAATGCCCTCATGCCCATTTCCGGCAGCCCACAAGAGAGGTGTCCGAAGGTCTTTATCCGCAGTGTTGGGAGTAACATCCTCTCGTGCCGAGAACATCCTCACGATTCCCCCATGCCCATTCCTAGCTGCCCACAAGAGAGGTGTTCGGCCGCCGTTATCGGGAGTGTTGGGGGCGATGCCCTCCTGTTCTAGAAGCATCCTCACAACTCCCTCATGCCCATTCCCAGCTGCCCACAGGAGCGGCTTCCCACCGTCTTTATCCGCAGCATTAGGAGTAACATCTTCACGTGCCAAGAACATCCTCACAATGCCCTCATGCCCGTTCCCAGCTGCCCACAAGAGCGGCGTCCGACAGTCATTATCCGGAGTGTTAGGAGCAACATCCCCTCGTGCCAAAAGCATCTCCACAATACCCTCATGTCCATTTCTAGCTGCCCCTAGGAGAGGTGTTTGAAAGTCCATATCCACAGTGTCAGGAGCGATATCCTCCCGTTCTAAAAGTGTCTTCACAATACCCTCGTCCCCATTTTCAGCAGCCCACAAGAGAGGCGTTCGACCTCTCTCATCCGCAGTATTGAGAGCGACATCTCTGCGCTCTAAAAGTAGCTTCACAATGCCCTCCTCCCCACATTCGGCCGCTAGCAAGAGCGGTGTCTGACTATTTACATCCGCTGTGTTGGGATTGACACCCTCCTGTTCCAACAGCATCTTCACCATGTCCTCGTGCCCCTGTCCAACAGCCAACAGGATTGCCGTATTACCCACCACATCAGTTGCGTTAAGATCCCATTTCTTCATCTTTAATAAGCCGACTGTAATCTCCACGATCCCAAAATAAGCACAGCAGTAGAGACTCGTGAATCCTGTTGCGCAACCTTGACTATCCCAAGAGTCCCAATCCCTATAACCCCCGATATGGGAAAAGAATATCCGAGAAGATATATGCTCGTCGAACCTATCGAGAAGCTTTAGGGCTAGCGTGCCTACACCTTTCTTGATTTCCTTTCTGGCATGTGTACCCCAGTGCCAAGAAGCATACTTAAGAAACGGCACTTGTAGCTCACCCCAATCGGGGATGGGCGGAAGGTCCCTGATGCTCCGAAAGTTGAGGTATGTTAAACAAACCTCGGCAATCATCGAATGAGGCCCGTGAAACAAGTCGGTATTATTGGATAGATACTCCTGAAGGGTATAGTGGACAAGACGGACGGTGTATGAAGACGCCTCAACTATTACAAGTCCTAAAGAGCACCCCAGCAGTGTTTCTATCGTAGGTATATTCTGAGAATTCCTGTCTGTAGACCCGATTTCTACCCCCATAGCATCACACAACTCGTTGGCTTTTAAGGGTTGCTCCGAATGTGATAACCACATTAGCACCTCCATGCCAAGTCTCGACCTGCTGCCCTTCTGCTCCTTTATTCGTGCTAGCGTTGACGAGTACGCAGTGTTCCCAACGGGCCAGGCCGGCCAGGCGTCGGTAAAGCCGGGCCCGGCCTGTCCAAATTCTCTCGGATCTAGCCCGGCCCGAGCCTGCAGGCCTGGTTAAGCCTGAGCCTGGCCTGGCCCGCCTATAGGCCATATAGGCTTTTTCCCGGCTGCCTCATAGGCCGGCCTATACGGCTTTGGCTGACCCACTCATAGTGAGCAGCTGCTCTGTGTTAACAGCAAAATTCACGGTAAATGTTTCCCAATTAGGGAATATGATTAAAAATAAAGTAACGGTTTCGCTTAATAGCAAAAAAAACACAAAAAAAACTAGAGGTAGTGAATTAATTAGTTGAATTAATTGTAGAAAAAGAGTTGCTGTTGGTGGATCAACTGTGTGGACAGTGACTATTTCGAAGGCATCAATAAGAGAGGTTGACTGTAAATAGTTTACAAAATAGGGGGGAATGATGGTATGATAGGGTTGTGCTCGTGACCCTGAAGGTAAATTTCTAAGGCTTTGTTGTGTTGGTTGAGTATCACTCGTTTTGTGATTAATTAAGAAGTATTATAATAGCCGAAGGTAAAGGAGGAAAAAAAATCACAGGCGATAAACTCGGAAGAGGGGGGGGTTCAGGTTGAT
>Ga0307509_10006112_pt1 | contig 16357 bp, 19 predicted proteins | sample 10_EM_MG_FD_202245 | JGI IMG/M metagenome (GOLD analysis project Ga0307509, IMG submission 202245) | Populus trichocarpa ectomycorrhiza microbial communities from riparian zone in the Pacific Northwest, United States - 10_EM | ecosystem: Host-associated > Plants > Roots > Unclassified | place... | reverse complement strand
GATACAGACCTGACGTTGGCCAGCAACCCCAGCAATTTGGCAAATAGCTCCGCATTGCACCTGTGGTTCGCGCTCTGCGCTAGAAGTTTCAAGTCTGGTTTCCTAAATTGTTCGAACATCGTCTCCTCAAGGTTGAACCCTGTCTGATCACTCAGAGCGTCCTTGGGTAGCGATTGAACAACTGCTATCAGTGCCCGGCACATGATATAAATAGCGGCAAGAGATTTTCGTTCGCTGAGGATGGCAGAGGCGTCTGGAAACCGAACGCCACGATTTGTATGAGGCGACTGGACGAGGTGGCTTCTTGGATAGTCCGGCCCCGCGCCATCGTTTTGGCTCCTCCTCCACCTCATGATGGATTCCAGGACTGGTTTAGCATGCCGTTGACCTATTCTCCCGAGAGATTCCAGCAACTCGTCGAATTTGATGTCGACACCTGGTCCCATGTACTCCGGTAATGAAGGCTCTCGTTCTGTGGGCTGCCCCAAAAACCTTTCCATCTTTGACTCGGCGGCACTGGCGAACCGCATGAATACTGCATGTAAAGCGTAGTCGGATGGGGTCTGCGGTTCGATGGAAAGCTTCTCCTCATAGTCCCAACCAGGAGGCGTTTCGCTCCTAAAACTATGACCAAAGGCGTTTGGGACAGGCGGGACGGGAGGGGCGGAGGATGATGCACCATAACCGGCGCCGAAACCGAAACCACCATCACTTCCGTTGTCCGAGCTGTGAAATAGTGACGCTGAGCGTGAGTGTTGATTACGTCCATAGTTGTGGGTTTTGGAGCGTGAAGTTGTCCGCCTAGAGTTCTTCGCCTCTGAACCAGGCGTCGTTGGGCGTGGGCTGGCGGTGTTGATCGAGGGCCGACGATTTGAAGGTGGGTTCCGCGCGAGTGAAGAGGTGGACCGGTTAAACGGATCCTTCAGTACCGGATACGCTTGGTCCAAAGGGGGGACTGGTGGAGTGTCATTCGTGGTCTTCCCTGTCTTGAATGGGTTTCGCAGTGAGGCGAAGGATGATTTCTTTGTAAATGGGGAAGCTGAAGAGTGGTGGGGTGGTTCTTTGGTCACGGAAGATTGGGCAGAATGGCCGAAACTGGGGCCGAGCTTGCGAGATGTGTGAGGTAACGAGCTCCCTGAATCTTCGGAAGTTATTGAGTCCCCGCGAGCGTGGAAGGAGCGATCAGGGAGTGGCGTGGAGGCGAGGGTGGGCGACTCTTGACCAGAGGTATGCCCGCCAAACAGAGTTGTATTTGCCCCGAACTTTCCGAACGGGGCGGGAGTCAGATAGTCGTCCTCGTCGAAATCTGTTTCATTTCAAATGCCGTCAGCGGGAGTGGCCTGGGCGGGGCGGTAGCAGGGTGCACCTGGGATTGCGATCTGCATGGTTTTAGAGGCGTGAGGGAGTGGCGGGCGAGGTCATAAGCCGTCTGGTGGAGGTGGAGGTGGAGGTGGCGGTGGTGGTCAGGGTAAAACCCTTAGTCGGTCGGACTGTTGGTTGTTGTGAGCAGCCACACGAGTGGTTGTTCGGACCACCAATGAATCAGTGATTCGGCCGAGCTTCGATCCTGCAGGGACAAACCCAGGCGCACAAAAAAACATAAGATAGCATTAAACGACTGGACTACGGAAGCTCTCTCAGCAGACAAAAAAAGCACTCTCACTCTCACAACGCCTCGATCTGTCTCCTCACCTCCGCCGCTCTCTCCTTGAACTCACGTATCTTCTTCAGTCCGTGTTGTTTGAACGACTCGACCTGGATCTCTAACTCCCTCTTCGTCCATTCCTCCACAGTCATCTCCGTCTCCTCTTCCCCAAGAGCGTAGATCACCTCCGCAGGTACCCTGCCATACGGGGCTTCGAAGACCGAAAATGGGTTCGCAGCATCATTTGGCTCCAGTTGAGGAGGGGCCGTCGTGAAGGGGTTTGGCTCGTCTCCAAACAGCTTCCTAGGCGGATTTCTCGGGGGCGTCGAAGGTTGGCTAGACCGCACGTCCTGGACCCCGTAATCGTCACGATCATCCACGTCCATAGCCGAGTCCGAGGCCTCAGATTGAACGACTCCCCTCTGCTTCTGCTTGGAGGTACGTGAGGGAGGTTTTGATCTGGTCGGAGCTGCCGTTGCCTTCGCCTTTCCTTTGTCTACCGCGACTGGTGAATCGTGGTCCGTCTCGGCACTCCTACTTGGTTGGTCAAGCACGGCAGCCTCATCCACATCCGTCTTCAGCCCAGGCCTTTCGGACGCCTTCCCGCGGGCCGTAGTAGACTGGCGTGTCACCTGAGGGGAGGGCAAGAGGACCACTCCGATGAAACTATCCCGCTTCTTGGCCATGGTCGACTTTGATTTGGGTGCCACGGTGGTTGAGACACCATTGGCTTTCGATGGGTTAGACGAGGCGGAGCCATAGACCGTGCTCTTTGAGGCGACGAACCGCCTCGTATCGTCTTCATCGTCTGAGGTGTCGATGACGATAGCGTTTCCGTCATCGGCATTTTCTTTTGAGCCAATCGATAGGAGCCTTGACGAAGTCGGCAGCTGAGTGCGGGACTTGGCCAAGGCGTTCCGATTACTGGGCTTTTCGAGAAATGGCTGGACGGTAGCCCTGGTAGTGGGTTTCTTCGGTTTGGGAGAATCCGCGGAGATATGGAGTTCGCTCTCCGACATATACGATCCCGAGACGTGGGACGCGTCGGAGGTTGTGCTGGGGGAAGGACGGACAGGAGAGGGTTTCGGTGGGGCCTTGGCCTTGGGTGGACGTCCTCTGGCCTTCTTCGTTGTAGAAGGCCTGGGAGTTGGAGCAGCATCCTCCTGCGCGCTCTGCCAGTCTTCCGACTCAGACTCGATAACCTTCCTGCGCGGTTTGGTAGCCGACTTCGGGGGAAGGATAGGTGGTAGCTCCGTAGACTCGGATTCGGCAGACTCCTCCGTGACGAGTTTCCGGCCCTTGGTTGATTTCGGTGGAGCTACGGCGCGCATACTTTTCTTGGGCAACTGGACCGGAGTGGCCATGTCTTCCTCCTCATCCTCATCCTCATCCTCGATCACTGGTTTGGCTTTCGCTTTCGCTTTAGACTTGGCAGCAGTCCCCTTGGTGCTTTTGGTACTCCTTGTGCTCCTTGTGCTCCTGGTGCTCTTGACGCTAACATCAGAATCTGAGCCTTCGACGGGACCCTTAGACCTTGCCCGCGTCGATCTGCGGGGCTGAGCTTGACGTGGCCTCGACTCCTCAAAATTTACGTCGACCTCTACGTCCTCGAAGACACGCTTGGTTTTCTTCGCCCGGGTTGGTCTGCGGGGGGGATTGGCAGACTCTTCGGATTCACCCTCCTCTTCGACCGCCGGCGTTTCACCCTTCGCCTTCCGTTTCGACCCTCTGGCTTTGGGCTTCGTGACTTCGACTATGTCGCTCCCGCTCGGTTCGTCTGTCTCGACAACCGAGGATGTTACTCTGGACATGGCGGCGGTACTTCGAGCAGGAGCCCGAGCGGGAGTCTTCGCCGCCTTGGCTGTCCGAGAACGGGTGCTCTTCCCAAGGTCGTATTCTTGGTCATTAGAATCGGATGGTGGGTCGGCGGCCCTAGTGGAACGAGTTCGAGTGGTCTTCTGGGTTTGTAAGGATGCTTTAGACGTGGTTTTGCGGATACCCTTCTTCTTCTCAGGAAGTTCCGTGATCCTCGCGGTGAAGAAGGGGCACTCCGTGCCGCGTTTCGCAATCCTCCGCCGGTGTTCCTCTCTGGTGACGTCAGGACTTGTGCAATAGGAGAGGCAAACGGGACATACACAGGATTATCGTCAGGATCCCATCCACTAAGTTCAATACCGCAGTAAAAACATTTGGCCGTGTCATCGCCTGGTTCGTGTGGGGTGAACAGGAATCCTGCGCCAGCAATCTGAACCCCCACTAAGTAAATCACGAGGGATAGAAGGTGAGGGGCGCACCTTGCGTGAGGTGACAGCATGCCCCCTGGTCTTGTCGTGCGGCCAATCACCACGCTTGAATATCATGTAACGCTTGTTCTCCAGGAATTTGCCACAGGGCAGCCGGTCGGGATCGTTCCCCATCTTGAAACTGTACGGGAGGCTTGTAAACGCGTCAAATTCGACAACCGACGGCCCAGGACCCACTTTAGGCGAGAGTCTGAATCCACCGCAAAAATCCCACACCGCGCGATAGCCCATGCACACGTTTCCCCACATCGATCGTAGTGAATGACATGGGGGTCGTGGTGTTCCTCCCAGTCGCTGAAGTCTTCGTTACAAAAGAAGCACGAAACGTTGTCCTTCGCAGTCGGGTTGGGGTTCCAGTAGAAGCCGGCGTCAGCGAACGTATGGGGGGTGGCTTTGTAGGATTTGTGATGTGGCCATTTGACGTTGACAGTGAGCGATTTGGAACCGGGAGTCTTTGCGATTTTTCGTGTCAGCTTGAACGACTCCTGCCGCTGCAGTGGGCTAAACATCGGATGCGCCATCGCTCGGTGGTTGTCGTCGCTGTCGTCGTCGCTGTTGGCCGGGTGGGTGGTTGGACTTGGACGTGTCCGGTGTCGATCACGGACAAATGAGGCGCGGCGGTCAAGAACAACGGCGGCCCTCCGCAAACCACTCCGGCGACCACAATGCGCAGATCAACGGTAACCTACGGACGCAAACGATCCAAACGGCCTCACTCGACCACAGATCTCAAGACGGAGAACACCGAGCGTTCCTCTTTTGATGGATCAAGGAAACGGAGCAGAGTCAGCGATGACAGCTCTTCCGCTTCCGGGGACGACAACAGCAAGTTTTCTCGACAAAACCTCCAGCACAAACTTATCTAAACCCTCCGATTTTAGTAGACGAGGACATTACGATAACCCCGGTGACGGCAAAAGTGCGTAGACTAACCACGGCTGCCACCCCACCCAAAGTGCTCGGTAAGTTGTCACTAAATCATGCTCTTCCCCCGCCTGACAGCTGCAACAGTGAGCAGGGTTAAGAAACCCTCATCTCCCGCTAAGGACACCTCCGACGCTAAATCTCGTCGGATTGAACAGCCGGAACCGATCATCCGCTCCCAATCGGCAGGCACCACTTTTAAAAAGAGTAGCCCTTCAAAGAGCAAGGGGAAAGAGAAAGCCGACGACTTCTCCAGCTTGTTTAGCTTTGGAGATGGTGGATCTTCCGAGCCAACGTCGAAATCCACCGGAATTGCCCGGAGGATGCTTGCCAGGGCGCAAACTGCTCCTTCTTCCTCTGGGAGTGCCTCCCCAGACCCCAATACCCAAGATTCCACTCGTCGCCAACCCTTCCTACCGATGAAGACAGACACCGTAATAGATCTGACAGAGGAAGCACCATCGACCACCAATCCAATCAAGCTGACAAAATCGACTTCCTCTGACGACCCCCCACGTGCGGATAGCAGGGCCGCTAACTTCCGTACCTACGGTGGAGCCTCCCGCAGCTTCCTGATTGCCATACCTGCCAACCAAATTCCTTCTCTGAACGACTCCCAATTAACCGAAGATTCCGTTGCGAGTCTGCTGCAGAGCCAAGGGGGCGAATTTGGTACCCATGAGTCATACACATCCCTGCGTTCCCGATGGGGTGTTGACAACTCGGAGGATGACCCATACCAGCCTCTCGCGGAAGGATCGACGGCTTGGTCAAGGAAGGGGAAGGGGAAGTCTGGACGACCTCCATTGATACCACCTTCCGGCCCCAGCGTTAGTGAACTGCGGAGTATCACAGAACTGCGCAACACGGGGGAGAGTCGAAGGTTCAATGATGAAGTTGGGTACCTCTTTGAGGGGTTGACCGCTGAATCGGAACTGAGCGTTAAGCGTGGAAGGTGTGTGCACCGCCCTTTCGACTAGCGCGATACTGACAAACGGGTTAAGTGCCGTGGAGCTGGTAGGCAAGATGGCAGACCCACAGTTCTCTCGCAGAGCCCGATCTGCAGACTTCGTGGTGCACGCTTGGGAAACGTTACGAGCGGCCGGTGGTGATTCCGGCGACCGAGTCTTGGGCACCGCTATCGATGTATTCGCGCTGTTGGTTTCTCGCGATCCAAGGGACCTCACCGACCTCACGAACAGAGGCAACCTCGTTCCTACACTGTTTCAAAGGTTAGAGACGATGACCCGCAAGAATGATCCACTTTTTATCCTGAATGGCGCAGAGAATGACACTGAGTTGAAACGGAAAGGGTTTGGTCGGACTGACAAAACCCCGGTGAGATCTCCATGGACAACCCTTTCTGTTCCATGGAGAGCTCATGAGTCTCCCCAGCTCAGTAACCTCAACAGGATTGTGGTTAGGTCCAACATTTTTCCCGAAGGGACGCCGGTAAGCGTTTGATCTTCTTAGTGCCCCGTGACCAAAGTTCAAACTCCTCCAAGATATCCAATCGGTTGCTCGTGGCCTATTCTCTATCCACTCTCCCACCTTCCCTCCTGCACTCTTCGCATATCACCACATTATCACTAACACTGAGGTCCGAACTGTCGCTTATCCCTCCGCGTATCTCCGGCTACCTCACTGGCCTCCCCCTCCTCCCACGAGCTCGCGCAGATTCCAGTGCTCCATCTTTCGCATGTGTAGAGAGCTGCCTGATGCTCCTCGAGTCGTACCTTCTCGGAAGGTGGGATCGCAAGGGGATGGATGACGACGTACCTCCCCACGACGCACTCGATTCAAGTAGGAACGAAATCGTTGAAGGCTTGCTGGCGTGCTCTCTTGCGACCGATATCTTGATCCGCGAAGGCAGTGATGAAGGCGCCATCTTTCAGAGTGAGTGTTCAATGTCACACCATCCTCCCTTGGAAGTGACTTGACGTTCTCGCAGCCCGTAAATGTCACGAATCCGCTCTCCGAGTTCTCGTCAACCTCTCCCATGATAACGAAACCTGGTCCGGCGCACTGCTGGACAATGAACTCACAGTACCGATGATCGCCCGCTTCATAGTATCGTCTCACCACCGGATCGCTGGGACGAAATCCTATGAGGACAAAATCCACGTCTCTGATGGGCTGTGTCTGGCTCTTGGGCTGCTTACGAACCTCGTACAAGTGGACGAAAGGGCCAAGGATCTTATCCGGGAAACCTGTAAGCTGGTGGCACTGGGGAATTCTGTACGGAAACTGACATCCTCCAGTGCTCAGCAACACTTGCCCCGGAGGACGAGATTGCACCCGATACTGTCACTGCCCGAACAGAACTACAGCTCTCTCCTCCCTTCTTGCCATCTTCCTCGACCATCGGAACAACCAATGCCAACCCGACTTGGATGACGTGGGTAACGAAATGGAACCTATCATCCAAGGCCATACTGCCGTCCTGTTTGGACTCCTCATGCGAGACAACCTGGAGAACCAGACAACTATCCTCGGTATGCTCGCGGGAGACACCAACAGGCAGAAATTAGGCGTTCTCGTTAACACAGCCAGAGAATTTGTCGAGTTTTATGGGGAAGTTATGGCCAGGGTGGCCAGGGGACGGGAAAGGGGGAGTGGGATTGAGGAATCACAAGCGACCGAGATTGAGGAGGAGGATGCCATTAATGTCGACGAGGGTCTCGCCGCTGACGACAGTGGGGAAAAGACAGCTAGAGATGTGGTCGCATTCCTCGAGTTGCTCTCAAACAGTACTTGATCGTCGTCATAATGGAGTTGTGATTTCAGGACCGGTCCTGCAGGGTTGTACCGCAAACAAGTGTCCGTTGGATTTCGTTGACATCATAAGTCATTACAGGAAGGGAGGACGATCGAAGGGTATGCACATACTGAATAATGAAAATAAGGGGGTACGGGAGGCAACACTATGGAAAACATTCTGGAAGGGTGGGAAAACACTAGGCACAAATTCTCGAGAGCAAAGGTGAAGAAGGGGGAACTCCTGACAGCAGGAGATAAAGAAGTTAACAGAAGAGGCGGTCTGTTTCTGGTTGGTTTTGGGAAGGCCATCAATCAAGATGTCCTAAAGTGGATGTCTATCGTTTACAGGTATTGGCGAGGGGGTGGGCATGATGCATATGGAGACAGGGAAAACACCTCGTAACGATCACGAGTGAACTGGTTGGGGTTGGTGAAATAAGCAATCCGTTTAATGCAAAGCATCCAGACGAGAGGGGAAAACACCCTGACATGGCAGGTCAACAAGCGTTCGTGGGCGAAGGGAGTCAAGGGAGAGGGTAAAAATGACAGGTCACGGACGCGTCTGTTCAATACATCCCAGAGAGCCTCTGCGCGAGGGCTTCAACAAGGTCAGGTCCCACACCGAACTCCCTAGCAATATCATCAAAGTTGGTGATATCAGGGGTGAGACCGCGGGAAGAGGATGCGCCATGGGAGACATGGCGTTTGACCGGAATACTGCTGCCACTGACGCTGCGTCTGTTGCTAGAAGACGAAGTTGCGGGAGAGCTTCGCAGGTCACAGTTGGAGGTGTTGACGGAAGAAGCAACTGTACGCTCCGGGTTGGTATCAACGAGATCAGAGAGTCGCCCAATTTGGAGCTCGGTGAAAGCTGGGTATAAGATTAGATACTTTCTGTGCGAGAAGAGGAACGCCCTGCCTTGACAACTGATGCCTGCCTCAAGGAGGTCGGGAAGGAGGTTAGGGTGTCCGAAGGTATTGTTAGAGGTTTCACGGGAAACAAGTATCTGCACAGCAGCTGGATATGCACGTCAGAACAATGAGGGAGTCCTGGTAATTACCATGCATACCATAGGTGATATCTGGAGCGCAGGTCAGATACTGTGGGACGAATGGAGACAGTTACTCACCATACAAAAAGTCTCTCAACGCACTCGACCAGAACACACGGCTATCCACATCAGAGGGGAATTTGGAGAGGATACTGATCAGGGAGTAGAAGGGGAGGCAAGGGACCTTGAGGAAGTGAGACTGTCCAACTGTCAGCATCGATGTTCTTAGTCTCATGCAAGACAACGTACATCTGGAGAGCGGATGAGGTGAAGCAATGCGCTGAGCTCCCCTTCGGTCATCAATCCAGCTTGCAAGGTTGCGACGACGGTCTCGTTGGGGAGACCGGCCAAGGAGGGGCGGGAACCGTCGAACTTGCCCTGCCAAGACGGGAACAACTGAGGTAGCGTGGGTTGGTGTTTCGTTGATAATGGGAGATAACGGAGACTTACGGCTTTCATGAGTTCCTCCTGGCTGCTGCGGGTAACTGTGACGCCACGAGCACGCTTGCCTTGGCCAAGGACCGAGTTCTGAGTGGTCCTGAGTGCAACCTTTGCTGCATCCTCATTGACCATTTCAACAAAGACATGGCTCAAGGTCTTGCCCTTCCTGTCAAGCAAGACGTGAGCACGGGCGACAGGTTGCTTCAACCAGTTGGCGATCATGGGGGGAGTAATATCCTGCGGTTTCCGTGAGCACAGAGAAGGGGTCAATCCAATGTCAACATACCCAAGGTACGTTGTCGATCCTAAGCACCACCGAGTCTTTACCCCGGGCGGTAGGGCCGGCGAATCCCACGGGAGTGGAGGATCTCGGGATGGTAGGGTTTGTGGGTGGGACAAAGAACGGGTTGATGTCAAATGCACTGGGCAAGAGGCTCTCCGTTATATCTGTCTTGGCGGGACGTGGAGCTACTTCCTTTGTGTTGAAACTCTTCAAGCGGAAGTCCCCAACGTTGGCCTTGCAGACGGCACACTGCATGTCCTTCTCCCCGACGATATTTAGTGCACTAAACGAGGCGCTGTTTAGTTTATATCCTAGAATCGGCCGGGGGGCTCACCTGGTAAGACAAGCGGAGCAGAGGGGATGGGCGCAGGGATCTAAAATAGCGAGAGTGTTCGCGCGGAACCCGCAGATAGAACAACCCGAAACTTCGGGTTTGATGACCTGGAGGGGGATGGGATCTTCGACGCCGAACGCGGGTTCACTGAAGGGATGGATGGTAGTCGCGTTGAATGGGTCATTAATGTACATCGGTTGTCCGTAGGTTTGATTCGAGGTTTGGAAGGCTGAGGGATAGGGAGTGTACTCATCCTCGTCTATATTGCACAGCTCGCTCGTAATCTGTTGTGGGATCGTATCAGTAAACGTCTGGTTGATGGCTCGAAACTCACGGGTTGCGCCAGGAACCTGCGACGAGGAGCGGGCGGCTCGGTGGTGCTGCCTTTAATCTTTAATTTACTGATAATGCTCGCGTTGGGCGGTGGGGTATTCAAAGTAGCCAGGGTTTTGCGGTTCGGGGTACATGGTTCGTTGGGAACGGTATGTCCAACACGGAGGGTGGGTTGGGGGGGTTCGGCGTAGGAAAGAGCACGGGTGCGTCGCTGGACAGGCAAAAGAGGTGACGGGAAAAGGGCTGGGACGGGGGGCAAGGTTAGATCTGGAAGGACGTGTCATTACTAAAGATAGGCATACCGTCATTTTGGGCCAAAGCTGGGGAGTTGACGTCCGAGTTGTAATCGGTCGCTGTAAAGTGGATAAGCAAATCGATAAAGTGAAGAACGAGTAGACAAGTGCACCTGAGCGATGGGGAGTCAGAAGCCAGGAGATGACATCCGGTGGTGGCAGATAATTACCTTCATCATCAGCATACTGGGACTCCCTCGAAGACGTAACCTTTATTCCATTCTCGTTCGCTCGGTTCCTCCAGCTATGGGCGATATCGGCTAAACTTTTTTGACGCTGGTTTTTCGCTTGGATCCCAACCTCCGGGGACTGAGTGAGACTCAATCTTCTGCTCGCCGCAGAGATTGGGGTGGTAAGAGTGGACCCGTTGGACGAGAGTGAACGCAAACTGAGCGGAGTGTACGGGGTTGAGGTATTCGTTGCCGGGGTAAGTGGAGAAAAGTGATGCTGCTGCTGCCGGGGAGCAGATCGGGTTATCCTCTGGGGGGTCACTGGGGGGTTGTGGTGACCACGGCGGAGAGTAGCGGGTGAGGTTGGAGCGGACGCGGGGGCATTGTAAACGACGAAGGGTTGCTTGTTGGTCGTCGCGGGCATTGGTCGAGAGGAGTTATAAAAAGGAATGGCAATGTCGCTGGGCAAAAAGTCGTCGTCGTCGTCGTCGTTGAAATCGGGCAGGGCGTGAGAAAAGAGAAGGACGCGAGAATCAGGTGACCGCGTTTAATCACATGACCTGAGAGATCACAACCCTAAAATTATTCAAAAACCGAGCGAGACAACGAGGGAGGGAGGGGTTACATGTGGGGAGATTACTGTAGATGATAAGATATGCGCGTGAATCAATAAAAAAAACCCAGATCTATTCCTCCTCCCAATCACTGGGAATCCTGTTCCTTCTTCTCGCGCTTCGCCTCGACCAGGAAGACTTATCTGGAGCAGCTCTTCGGTGAGGGGAAAAATAGTCGTCTTCAGTATCCTCGTCGGGTGTCCAGTGTTCCATCCTGCTCGCGCCACTTTGCTTTCGTGCCTGACTAAGGTTGGTGTCCCTTTGTAGGTGTTGTCGTAAACTTTGTATCGATTGGTGCCGTTTAGGGTGAAGTAACATCTTCGCAAGATCCAGTTCTCCCTCCTCCTCGTCATCTTCATCGTGGCCGAGTTCCTGCTTCCTATGAAGCGGCGTGTTGGCACCTTCGCTGTCCGCCCCGGCCCAATCGTCACCCTCAATCCCGGTCACCACCAAGGACGGTACTTGGGATCGCATTCGCCCCGATGGCCTCCGTATGGCCTTTCCCTTGTCCCTGAAGGCTTTGTCGAGCTGAGAGATATCGAGCAAGCCACCTCTGAACGCGCCTCGGACACTTGAAGCCGATCTTGAACCAGGAGCTGATTTGCATGTCACGTTGACCATCGCGACTGCGCCTGGAGAAGGTAATCGCGGGGTGTGGATCTGGGGAGGAGCAAGGGAAGATCGCTCCCTGGTGATCGTCCTGCCCCGCCGTTCATGCACCTGTTCGTGGATATTCCTCCTACTGTCTCTGGTACCGAGCGTGCGCGTGGATTTCGGCCGTGAGAGCGTCCGATTTCTCTCGGTTAATGCACCAGTAGATATGGAACTCTTCATATTCATCGCCGCCATGACGTTATCACGCCACGCGGCGGGTAGAGGAGGGTGAACGGGTTCCGTGAGATCCACGATGGAAGCGTTTTCATCGCTACGACGTCTTTGAATTGAGGGTGTCGATGCCATGTGTCGCAGGTAATTGTATGCTGCTGATTGTGATGGCTGAAGCCTCGCAACGGACAGCTGTGAACGCAAGCTTCGCTGATCCGGGCCCGGATTCGTACTGCCAGGCGTCGTGTGACCTTGGCGCGGATCTCCGGATGATCCAGACGATGGGCCGAGATCAGCAGGGGTAGAGGGTGGGTTGGGAGGAGCAATCGTAAACTTCTTGGACCGTAAACTGCTGGCATTCGAAGACTGTCCGACTTTGTGGGCGAGGGGAGATGGTGTGTGGGGTCGTCCGGAGTAGACCTCCTGATCCAGATCCGCCGACGGAGTTGTCCCCACGTTCTGTTTCGACTGGCCGGGGACTAAGCCCGCCAAAAAGCCTACCACCGCACCGACGCTCTCCTTGACGCTCAGTCCCACTCCCTCCGCATTCCCCTTCCGCATATCTCCATCCGCAGGGAATCTTTCGGCTTCAGGAGTGAAGACCCTCGTCTCCTTGTACCCGGCCTCCCTCAGTAAGTCCTCCATCCGTTCGTAGGTGTTAGAGGTCCCCCGTCTATGGAGCGGAACACGGTCTGGATCATGGCGTTGGCTGAGGTGAGTGGGGTATCGGCGGCGAGGGGGTGTTCTTGGGGTGTTGAGAGAATCGGGGGAGGTAGATATCGGAGAGAGCGTGTCTCGCCTCTTGGGCTGACAAACGACACCACGGGATTTCAGCAACCCATAGATGGCAGTGGGGTGGATTAAAGGGGGTAGGCTTACGGTTGCTTGAGGCTGATCGTCCATTGAAATATTAACTGTTGGTGTCGTGAGCGTCGATGATGACGGGGGGATGTCAAGCGTAGATATTATAAAGAGGGATTAATCAATCATCCATGACTTGGAAGCAGGTGATGGTTGTTGACGCGGATGAGTGAGCACAGAGCGAAGAGGGTCGAGTCGCTGATCCCGCTCGACGCCTGTCATCGCTTCGCATTTTGTACTCATCCTCCGATCCCATGGCCACGACTGCGACAACTTCCATGCCAGCCCCAGCTTTGCGCAGCGACAAATATCGGGGAGCCGTGGTCGAGGTCCGTGCGTTTCCGCCACGCACCAGAGTGGACGTTGACCCACGTTAACACATGCACGGTTCCGTAGGATCTACAACTCCCACCGGCTTTCGCCCTACCTCAAGACGAGTCAATTAGTCGGGCCGTGGAGCTCGCGTATGAACGGGATTTTGACTACATCCCGTGCGTATATGATTCGGCTCTCCGGGGACCATTGGACAATAGTTCATACGGCGGATCAGTGTGCTCAACAAGAATCGCAAACCAATAGGTTATCTCGATGTCGCCGCTCTCAAGGAAAAATGGGAGGCCGGCCAAGCTGATCCGGTTCGTACTTCGACCCATTCCACCTGTTCTTTGCGACCTCATGGACACACAAACAGAATGCGAGGGCCTCGTTATACATGACAAAGTTCCAACTGTCGACTTCGACACCTTACACCGTCGTTACGCCGTTGACACCTTTGGGTGACCTGGAAGCCTTTCTTGCGCATAACATTTTCGCTATCAGTACGCCATTGTGTCCCAGCGCAACAGAACATGACTGACCGAGACCTGTTGCCGCCGTAGTCACGGATTCAGAACGAAAGTTCTTGTTGGGAGTCGCCACTTCTCAGGACCTCGAGGCGAGCTTCCTTACTTCCCCAGCTTCTATGTCAACTCATCCGAGGATTCTGTAGAATTTCGTGAAGAGACGTGGCACGTTCTAACCCAAGAAGGCTACCCGCGAACTGTTCGCTGTATATTGATCCTGGCAATCCCATAGACGTTTTCTCGGCCCTTCTGTGTAAGCAGTAACGGACAAATACACCTTTTGAATGGTCGTTGCCGTCCGGATATTTGTGGGACGGCGTCGTACCGATTGAGTGACTTCCCGTGGCCCTTTGAACTTTCTAAATCTCGAATATCCTGATTGGAAAACGGAACTGTAAGGACCCCGACCGTTGTCTGGGGCTCGAAACAATACAATTCGCAGTGACTGGGACCCGTTCTGAATTTGTAAACCGTTCTAACTTGGCCACGGAAAGCCACTCATTAATGTAGAATTAAGTGACGTCCCAAATCACAGGCTTCCCTGTTACTCGGTGACCGGTGACCCAGTAAGTTACTGGCTATCCCGGAACTTGAATTCAGCCACGCACGACGTGATGTCAAATACGGACGGATCCACACCTTCCCCAGCGCTCGTCGAGAGAGCACTTGTCCATTCCATTCGGGCGACTGTGCGATCGTCGGAGTGGGCAGCGGGGGTGGGGTGATTGAATTGAAAGACTTGGAAATTCATTTAATGACATCACTGGTTCCCTTGCCACCATGACCGACTTCGTACGACGGCTCGTATCCGGAGACAAAGCCCGATTCAAGGATGAAAAGTTGGACCTTGAGCTAGGTGAGCCTCACGCCAACTCACACCATCGCTCGACCCTCAACTTGGCTGGAACCTCACTTAATTATACATCCAAGATCTCGTCTACATTACGGATCGTGTGATCGTGATGGGTTACCCTGCGTCCGGCGTGGAAGGACTGTACAGAAACAAACGCGAAGATGCGAAGAAATTCCTGGATACCCGACATGGAACGAACTACTGGGTGTTTAACTTTTGTCCCGTGGCAGAAAACTCGTATCCATCCTCTGTTTTCGAGGATCGGGTGAGCAGGTACCCATTCCCAGATCACCAGTGAGTACTGCGGTTGAACCTCTTCCGCTCCACGCCCTGAACTCGTGTGTAGTGCACCCCCGCTGGCTATCCTTCCCCTCATTGCGAGGGAGGTACACTTGTACCTTGACGGTAATGAGGATCGGGTCGCTGTGCTCCACTGCAAAGGTGCGTTCGACAATTTTGACCCAGGGTTCTCGATAACCACGAAGTTTGGCAGCCGGAAAGGGTCGGTCTGGAACAATGGCCTGCTCGTATCTCATGTCAACCGACGACATACTCCACGCGGCGAAGCGAAAGGACACAGAAGAATGGACCGAAGCACAAGTCGATGCGCTCATATCGGCGATGCCTACCGACGAGCCTTCCGTGCCACTAACCCAGGAAGCCTACGAATCTACGCATTCCGCAGAAACAAGTGCAATGAAGTCGGGCAAGGCAACCAGACGGATGACGGCGTCAGAAGTCCTCACGCATGTACTTGAACTTCACACGTCCAGAAGGATGAAAGCGCCATCCCCAGGGGATAAGGGGAAACAGGGAGTCAGTATACCGAGCCAAAGGCGGTGGCTGCACTATTGGTCACTGCTCCTCTCGCATCGGGCCCCTCGAGACTTTTGGGCGGACGGGTCGCATCCCAAAGTTCGCATCACCTCAATCACGTTACGGACGAAGGAAGCTTCTGCCATCAAGTACCAATTCATCAGGGCGACAAATGCCATTCTGGACCGCACGAGCGAAAAGAAGTACAAGGGGAAAGGCGAAGTTTGGACATCTTTGGCACGATACGACGACGAATTGGTAGACCTTCTCGAGTCGTGGGAACGCCGTACGCGTGAGGAAGGTGGACCCATGGGGGTAAGAAAACCAGAAAGTGACCGTACGGGCGAGGGCGCACCGGCAGATGTGTTCAAGACGGGGAAATGGGACGAAAAGAAGATGGTGAGGAGCTTCGCGAGGATGGGGATGTCGGATGGTGCGCGCAGCGAAGAAACGAAAGAACTGGGAAAGGTCATCACGTACGTCATGGGACCTCTGACGGACGAGAAGTGGGGAGAGATTAAGGAGGTCATCGCGGGGATCGCGGGGGAGGAGAAAGGGCTCGAGCCCCCAGGCATCAAGTCAGAGACGGCCTCGGTAAACGACGTCGCCACCGAGGTTCTGAGCGATGCAGTGGGGGGCATCATTGTCGACGCAAATCGAGAATTGAGGGCAAAACTCTACACCGGTCAAGTAGGTCCTTCCATACCCCGGTTTGCGTTCTCACTCAAGCACCGGATTCTGATAGATCTTCATGGGCTGGTTCTGGTTCATACCTGCATTCCACTTCGCCCAAGGAGAGAAAAAGAAGAAATGGAGGCTTACGAGGAAAGAGCTGGACTTCCCGCTCGGAGTGGGGAGCGATATCATCGATGTCGAGATCGAGATGGAGCGAGTGGATGAAACGCTAGCAGAACCTCCAGCGAGGGCCACCAGCATAGAGTCACGTATAGGGAAGGGGGAGCCAAGCTCTACGGTCGCCAACGTCGCCCACGCCCTCGTCTCCGGCGA
>Ga0307509_10006111_pt1 | contig 16358 bp, 18 predicted proteins | sample 10_EM_MG_FD_202245 | JGI IMG/M metagenome (GOLD analysis project Ga0307509, IMG submission 202245) | Populus trichocarpa ectomycorrhiza microbial communities from riparian zone in the Pacific Northwest, United States - 10_EM | ecosystem: Host-associated > Plants > Roots > Unclassified | place... | reverse complement strand
GTCCTCCTCATCGGTAATGGTTGCGCAGGGCTCATCCTTGACCTTCATCTCGGTGATCTTATCAATGCCCTTGGTCTTGGCGGTCTCCTCGGCCACGGGTGGTAATCACACTGTATAGAGACCATATGCCCTCTTCTTTTTTCTTTCCTAATCAAGGACCTCATACTCGCTTGTTTTTTCATCCTCCTTGAACAAAGGTTTCACGTTTCCCCTTCAATCCTTACCGTAGTGATGGCCATATTCCGACCCTTCTCTTTGTTACTTGACCCGTGTTTTCAATACAAAATGACCCAGGTGATACACTTACACAAAGTGGACACGTGTGGCCCTCACTGAATCACATGCTATTTGGCCCAAGGCACAACCGGGTTTGGTAATTCGCGCAATGGCAACTGTCTCGTCATGGATCGGAATTGAATGGCATGAGAGGCATCCATTTTTTCATACTGTATGGTATAATACTGATTTCGAGGACTTCTCGAGTCGCTCTCAACCTTTCACATGGGCCTACCAAATGCGACGAACTCCACTTTAGCGACCACGGAAACATTCATTCGCGCCCAAAATCGCCGGATTTTCAAGGAGGCGATGAATGCACCAGCATCGTCCTGCGTCCCTCCCATTTCCGAGTCGACAATGTCCCCTCCACCTGGTAGGCCCAGATACGGTCCTTCGTGGAAAGTGGATAATGCCCCGGAAAGTTTCAGAATAAGGGTTAGGGGAGAGTGTGAGTATAGCCCAACATATTGGGGTTTACCCCTCAATGATTGGTTCCTGTAAGACAGCGGAGAGATCTAGGCCGACATTCTTGCAAGCTTGAGAACAGGTCGAGAACACGGACAAGCGTGGGCGCTTGAGGATGCAGAATGGTGCTGTGATGAGGAGATGACATGAGGTTCCGGAGATAGCAGGGATGCGCGAAGTGACGAGTAAAGAGGAGTAGCGAGGGGTAATGAAGGGGGCAGGGAAGGCGTGTTAGCGCATCGGGGTGGTGGCTCTGAGTGGCCATAATTTGCGGTGAATTGCTCTAGGGTGCTTGAGGTCCTGGGCCGTGGAGGGGAAGGTAAGCGTCGAAATGGCACTTCGGGGCGATTCAGGGTGCGACTTGGCGTCGGGGTGGCGGGGCGAGAGGACAAATGGGAAGGAAAGAATGGGTTTGCAGAAGGGTTAGGTGTTGGCGGACCAGTGTGGCGCGGATGACTCGCGGATGGTCGTCGAAAGGTCGATCTTTCGATAGAAAGAGAAGCCCCGCACCAGTGTGCTAGGATCACATGTGTATAGCATGGATTCTTGACCGTGTTCCGTCGCACTCGTCGCGGCGCAGTGGCAGAAATAAAGAGAAAATCGGGACTTTTTTCGCACCTGCGTTACTGGCGAAGAATTTATCTTTCACGTGGGGGAATCTCCCAGACCTGGGAAACGGATATTAAGGGCTGTAAGTCTCGCGCGCTAAAACAAGCTGGGACACGAGTTCCGTCGAGTCGGTGGGTGGCTGCCACGTTGGGCGCTCGTTGGGGACGTATGAAATGGCTTTGCTCCTGGGATCTAGGACGAATTTGACACGAGAAAAGCCATCAGTTGATGCACGTAGCGGCGCAGGATGGGAAAGCTGTCAGTGTAAATCCCGCGCAAAAATCGGAGAGTTGTGGCGCAGAGTTGGAGAAACGCCACCGTGGGAACAAGAGCCGGAGGAAACAGCGGATATCCTCTTCTCCGCATCGGGCGCCGGGCATTACAAAAGAGCTTAGCACGCCCACTATGATTCACTGCACAAATCCCCACATTCACCCCTCGAAAAGATACTGTACCTAAAGCGTCAAGAGAAGACGGGGCAAGGCACCACAGGACACCTGCAGGCAAAACAGACACTTCCGTGCAGTGACGGTTCCGTCGGAAAACAGTGAGCACATCCGTCGATATTATGTTCCTATTTATTGACTTTATTTCGACCGGCTCTTAGAGTCGCAGGCCAGGGAAACTTGCACGAAAAAATCCATCCTTTGTCTGGGTTTAGTACAGCACGCACAGCACTAGCTTTCATCGGCGCTGCACACAGAGAATATGGTATGTATCTGGTCATCATACACAAGCATTGTTTTTTTTGGCTCCCCTCTTTTGGCATTTAGGCACTTTATCTGGACCGAGGACAGGCCCCACCGTTCCTACCTGAACAGGGCTCGGAGGTGAGTGCCTTTCTGTACTTGGATTGTAATTGCAACGTCACTGCGTCAGCTTTCGTCTCTTTACTCTCGCTCATGGCTGAGCATTCCTACGTCCTACCACTACCACTGCCACTGTCACCTCGGATTAATCCCGAGTATGCCTATATATTGGAGTGGTGCCCTCTTACCTCATGTCATCGTAACAACAGACCAAGTTACGTCCTTCAAACCGCTTGTCCCGCATGGTTCCTGTTCCAGATGCACGAAGTCCAGCCACACATTCACCTATAGTCACTGGGTTACTAATTTCAGTCTCCTGCTCGGATTGCGAATAGGTTCTGCCAATGAACAGCCCCCAATGCCCCGGGAGGTCATACATGAGGACCATATGGCCACGCCACTATTGGTTGTTGTTGTTGTTGTTTTTCATTAAGAGCACATGGATAAATACTGCTTCTGTGACCCTGTCAACTTTTCCCGCAGTGCCACGGATGCCCCAAGAGCCGTATGACTACCTTATTCTCCGGGACGACCCACTGGCAGGCAAGTCTCCTCAGCAACCATCCTATCCGCGGAATTGCCCATTCGCCACCTGTTACTGCCCGTCTCTGAACGCTCCAGCGTAGTGCCTGCGCTCACCTTCACGACATGTTTCATTTATCCCCTCGCCCCAATTTATTCCTATTCAGACAGTTTCGACTGCAGTTATCATACCAGCACGCTCCTCCCAGGCCCCCGAGTGCGCTAGGCTTCCGCCCCATTCTCCTGCGCGTTGACGACATGAGATCACACACTTCCCCGTACACGTGGTTCGCCTCCGAAGCCAGACAAAGGCAACAACAAGGACTTCGAGCGCAAAGCAGACAGCCAGTGCCGTCACGACATCATCCTACTTGGTGACGCGGCGTTCGAAACCTTTTCGGGTCTATCCAAACCGAGGTCAGATGGAAGGAGCTCATCGCCCAGTACCAGGAAGAATGTGTTGAGTTATTCGAGGTTCAGGACGACTCGGCTGCTAACAAGGAGCGCAGGAAGGCACTGTTGGATGAGGCAATAGAGGCAATAGATGAGCTCAAAGCCTTCTACCAGAACGTCTTGACACACTGGGCCACCAGGAGAGCCGTGGCTTGGGCAATGTCATGTTTCCCATTGGCATCAATCTTGGGCGTCGGTCTTTTTTTTTTTTTCGAATTCAGATGGTTTATTGTCGACATGCGTTATAGACTAATAACATACGGACCACCTACTGAGCGTACGAGGGGGCGGTGGTAGCAGGAGCTGTGGCGGGTTTTGCCCTCCCTTTTCCTTTGCCCGTGTTGGGCGCGGGGGAAGGAGGGGCCGCTTTCTCCTTCCCTTTGCCTTTAGCAGGCTTGGGGGAAGAGGGGGCCGCAGCAGGGCGGTGGGGAGGGGGAGCAGAAGGGGCCTGAGCTGGGGGAGGGGTCGGCTCAGCAGCAGCAGCAGCGACTGCCGGAGGCAGGACGGTTTCTGGCTCCTCCACCTTGATGCCGTCCCCGGAGATAGCAGGAGGGGGGTTGTTTGAGACAAACAGGGGGTCCATAGGAGGGGGGAGGTGGGGCGGGGGCTTATCCGAATCTTCGAAAATGGAGAAGGACTCCATGATGGGTCTGGCAAGGATCTCCCAGATGTTTAAGGCAATGACCGAGGCTGCCTGCTTGCGGTCGGCGGGATCGCGGATGTAAAAGTCGAGGTCCTGCATCTTATAGGCGGCATCTCGCAGCAGCCCATTGATGTCGGCGAACGTGTTGTTAGCGCGTTCATTGTTGGAGGGGGAAGAAGAGAGCTGGCGACGAACCCTAGGGAGGTAGTCGTAGATGGGGATGGGGGTCAGTTTTCTGCTCATGAAAAAACTAGAGATGATGGTAGTTGGTGCAGAGGGAAGTGTGAGGTCTCGGTCTCAGTGACGGCTAAATCTTGGGTATATCATTCGAAGATTTTTTGTCATAATTGAGATCTATGCCTTCAAGATTTGACGCCAGCACCTTTATCGCCGATCTCCGACCGACAATCTTCCTTGGTCCTACCTTCAGTTCGGTATTTTGAGCGTCTCTGAATTGGAGTTTTCCTTCTTCGTCATTCGCTTTGTTGAACCTATCAGGCCTCAGGCCTCAGGGGTCGTCTTCTCGCCCTGGAGGCGATGCCATCTGATTGCACATCTTGGAGATAAAAGGAAGAGAAAGGGTCGATTACGTCGCTAACGTAACGGTTCTAATTCCCAGGGAAAGAAATCATCCTTTGCAAGAATTGGCCATTGGACAAGCTGCTTCGGTACCGCCCGCCCCCTCCAAAGCGTGAAAGTAACCTTTGCGTGTAACTTTGTGGTGAGCGTTCTTCTGTATCGTGCATAGCCATTCGTCCTTACACAGATCGACACGACATTTATAACGTTTCCTGTACAATACACGGAGGTCTCGAAATAGCCTGAGCCACCGAAAATATCGAGCATATACGAACGGCTGCCGTCGGCCTCGGTCTCAATCCTTCGAAGGGGTTATCACCGCCTGTGCGGGGACACCGTCGTAAACGTGCAACGTCACTGCGTTCCCAACAGCTGAGGTTTCTGGGCTATGACCCTATTCACAAGATCAGGGCGCGTGCCAGGGAGTTGTATGAGAGGGAGTACGCACAATGACATTGTAAGGGAAGCCAAGATCGATAGGGTTTGCGCCCTCGATGCGTTGGATTTGTTCGGGAGAAAGGGATATTTCCAGCGCCTTGATATTCTGCTGGAGATACTCGACCTTCCGGCCGCCGACTAGAGGGAACACATACGGCGTCTTTTGAAGGAGGTACGCGATCGCAACTGGTCAACGACTGCTCAGCCTGACCTACCCTCACTCGTCCTAAGAAAGGTAACTCACTGGCAGTAATACTCTCTGTCCCAACCTCCTTTGCAACCTGCTCGAGTACGAGGCACACCTTTCTCTCCTCCTCTGTGCGCTCCCAGTTTGGGCCGTAGAGCGTGCGACCCTTTTCTCCGGTCTCGCGGCGACGGGCCTCCTCCGCGTCCGTTCGAATTTTTCCGCCTCCGAGCACGTCCCATGGCGCAAGGGCAAGTCCTTCAGCTCGAGCCATAGGAATGATATCGCGCTCAAACGAGCGTTCGAGCACGCTCCATCTCCCCTGATAGATTGAGAACGGAGTCTTTCCGTGGTCCTTCGCGTATTGATTCGCCTTTGGCACGATCCAAGCTGGTGCATCAGAGATTCCCTGTCACGTTCTTGTGAGTAAGATCGCGGCGAACGAGAGCGCGTTACAACAGCGTACCAAATAGAGTACTTTTCCTTGCACGACGAGGTTATGGAGTGCGTTCATAATCTCTTCGACAGAGGTGGTCCAATCCCACCAATGAACATACAAGATGTCGATGTACGACGTGCGCAATTTCTTCAGGGATGCCTCGACAGCAACGCGGAGACACTTTGCGTGGTTTCCAGAGTAGTTCACCTTGTGAGTGATATCATCCTGGCCTCGCTTGAAGTTGGTTGAATACTGGCGATGATATTAGTACGCTTGCGGGCGTTCAACACAAAGAGAGTCTGGACTTGCCTTGGTTGCAATCACGAGTTGGTCTCGGATGCCTCGTTCCTCTGCCCACTCTCCGATGAATTGTTCAGATGTTTCGTCCTGGCTAGAGGCGAATGTCAGTTGAAAAGTAGGACGTCACTACTGAAGGCGTACTAATTGCACGCAGTGTCGATGAAGTTTCCCTTTTAAGCTGTGCTTGAGTTGAAGTAAACACCAAGTAATGCAAGATTGACCTACACCGAGGTCGAAATAGCCGTCAAGTAGCTCGAACGAGCTCTCCTTATCCATGGAGCCCATGCCAAGGTCGCTCCATTTGTCTCCAATGCTCATCGCCCCGAGCTGGATTGGTGAGACACGCACACCCGCAAGGGGTGACAATGTGCGATAGCGAGCAAGCCTAGAGACGGGAGTTAAGTCACCTGCCCAATGTGACATCATGATGACGACGAGAAGTGTGAGTAAGGTTGTTGGTAGTAGATTGAGTGTGTTGACGGATGGTATCGTCTACTGCTCTGTCGACGTGCTTTTTGTACTCAAGCTCAAGATCCTCGATAGGGGTCAATAGATGAATAGATGCGTCCGTCGATCGGCGTAATGTGGGTCGTAACGATAACGAGAAAGAGCCGTCTTCTGCTGACTGACACAGCGCTTACGAGTACTCTGCTGTAGTCAGCTAGCTAGCCAAGAGTGCCGTACCATTGCGTTACTGAATTTGCCAAGAATTTGCCAATGTATCCACTTTTGTCAACTTTGTGAAGTGGATGATCGAATATATAGCCTGTGTGGCACGTGATGATCCATCAAAATGGGGCGCGACGCCACGACCCACATCCTCTCCGTCAAATCGCAAACAAGCGTACAACTCCACATCTCTGTTATACTTTACGCATACCTTCGAATTCGAGCCATTGGAAGTACCCACATCGCTCTACAAGGATGTGCCGGACAGCAGGGAGCATGTGAGGAAGCTGGATGAAAGACAGCTGTTATTCGTGGCTCAAATTTCAGTCGAGCCTCGACGCTGCGCAAATATGGGCCCGTGTCAGCGCGTACTTGAATATGATACGAATTTTCGAGAATATAGGGCACGCATTTAACTGCATCATTTTTTCGTGACGAACCCTTACAAAGATGTGTTCATGCTTGAATCAGGCGGGTAGTCTCAGGAAACGGTAGTTAATCAGACCAGCAACAGTATGCAAGTGACAGGCATGGGCGAAAACGAATTTGAAAAAAACCCACTTACGGAAGACTCTTCACATCATCAGGCGGAACAAAATCTATTATACTAGGCAATGTAATTTCCAGATTAGTTTGGGTCTCGTCACGCGATTAATCAGCAAAATTCAAATTTCCACTGAACGAATGTCGTGGCACTGATCAAAGGTCATCAACGCTGATAAGCTGTCCCGGGACACTTCCATCGGTCGAAGGACCTTCGAACTAGTGTCGGTGAAGGCAGGTAGGATGTGAACTCGATTACATGAATACTCAGGTGTATGGTATGAGGCGGAGATAATTAAATGATACTCTACTACATACGTAACGCTTGCTCCTTTAGCAGTATTTTCCGGTGTTCTATCGTGATCCGTACATCTACCCAAACCAGTGGTGTGAGTTCCTTCCACAGATGACCGATGACAACCAAAAACCCGGCCGCGGACATAGCAGTAGTAGATCGGATCCATTGCACATACATCGATATGACCATCACGGTCGCCACGCACTCCGTCCATCACGCAAGTTCCTCCATCGCGGTCGCGTACGTCTCGCTCTGATTCAGAGAACGCTCATACCGTCGACGGGACTCATGCAGCGCGAACGACGATGCCGCCAGCGCAAAGAGCAAGAGTAGGTCGTCCAACGGTAGCGCCTCGGTCTGAAAGACCGCTTGCATGAAGGGGACGTAGACCAGCCCGAGCTGCGACATGAACGAGACCGCGACGGTGATCAACAACATTCGGTTTTGTGTGATCCCGCAGCCGAGTCCACGGTTCTGAACTGCCGAAACGAGGTCGAGGAAAACGAAACAGGAGAACGTCTGCGCAAGGGTAAAAGAGGTTCATGACCACTGCGGAATAGATCACCGATAGGGAAATGCGCACCATAGTTTGATCGCGGCGTGACATGTTGTGATCATCCGAGAGTGCAAAGTAGTAAATGAAAAGGGTCCCGGCGACGATTACAGTCGCAGAAAATATGACGCGCATGAGGATTCGTCGGTTGATAATAGGCTCGTCCTTCTTACGCGGCGGCTTGCGCATCACAGCATGATCGACAGGGTCGACACCAAGCGATTGGCTGGGAGGACCTGACGAGAGTAAAAATTATGAGACCAGGGACGACTAAGGCAACGGCGAGTGCAGTTGCCAGCGCGGAAGGGGACGCACCGTCCATGAGAATGTTGATGAACAGTATTTGCATAGCGTTGAGCGGATTTGTTAGCCCGAATAAGGTACTCAGGGTGATCAACGTGAGCGCTGCGGCAGCCGTGCTAAGCTGGAAGGAAAGGAAGTTCTGAATGTTGTGGAATATCGACTTGCCTACATTGTCAAGAGCCCAAGATCAGTCAACAGGCATCATCCACAACAAATGAAAGAAACACGACGTACCCTCTTCCACGGCGGGCAAGATTGTGCTGAAGTTATCATCGACGAGGATGACGTCAGCGGCTTCTTTCGCGACATCCGTCCCGCTTTTGCCCATCGACACGCCAATATCCGCCATCTTCAGCGCTGGCGCATCGTTCACTGCATAGCAAATAGCAAAACATGAACAAATAGCTCCGAATCGAGACGATAAAACAACTCACCGCCGTCGCCCGTCATGGCCACGACCGCGCCGCGCGCCTGAAACGCCTCGACGATGGCCATCTTGTGCCTCGGACTCACGCGCGCAAATACGCTCACGCTGCCCACGCGCTCGCTCAGCTGGGACGCGTTCATGCGGTCGAGCGCGGCACCCGTCAGGCACGCGTTCGGATTCGTCGCGCCGCGTAGCCCCAGCGACTTGGCAATCGACAACGCCGTCTCCTCCGCATCACCCGTGATCATGACGACCTGCACGCCACTGCCCTGCAGGAGAGAAATGGAGTCCGCGACGCCCTTGCGCGGTGGGTCGTACATCGCGACAAATCCCGCGAAAACCAGGGGCGCCGATTTCTCCTTTTCCGTGTGGTCAATGGCATTGTTGGACGAAGGCGTCGATGGTCGGGAAGGCAAGATTCCTTCAGCACTGGAGTATGCCATCGCAATAACTCGCAATCCGCGCGTCGCAACGGCTTGCGCTTTGGCGGCGATCCCGGAGCGCACTTTGGGGTCAAGGGGAGGCGTTGACCCCTCTGCGACATGGTAGAACTTGCATCGCGAGAGAAGTGCGTCGATGCTGCCTTTGACGTAGTACACAAGGTGTGAGTTGCCGTTGCCGGTGCTTGTCGGGCTCAAGGTAGTATGCGTTCCTGAGACAGCCATGCTCTTCATGTCTGAGCTAAAGGGGCGTTCAAATACGCGCTTGAAGGTCTATGAGGAGAATCAGTAAGGGTGTGGCTAGTGGAGTTGATAGGCTGCATACATGCCGCGGATCGGGGAGACCGAACACTGAGAGAGCATTGAGTAGGGCAACATCCGTTGCGTGTCCAATATATTCGCCATTCTCGTTACGGACGATACTAGCATCGTTGCACAAAGCGCCAACTTCGAGGGCTTTGCGTAGCGCAGGCGAGACGTGCGCCGGAGGAGTGGGTGCCGCAGGGTCAAGGCATACGAGCTCGTCCACCGTGTATAGCTCGGTGACGGTTTGCTCATTTCGTGTAAGCGTGCCTGAATCAATCAGCTTAGCCTGATGAAAGAAGAATGGGAGTAGGAGGAGCGGACCTGTTTTGTCGGAGCAGATCACAGACACGGAACCAAGAGCCTCGACCGAATGAAGTTTCTTGACGATCGCCTTGCGCTTTGCCATGCGCAGCACGCCAAGTGCTAGCGTTACCGTGGTCACGATCGGTAGGCCTTCGGGGATGGCCGCCACAGCCAATGATACTAGCCACCGGGCATACATTGTAGGTTTTTATCGTCCGAGAGCACAGCTATAACGCGCACCTCCGATAGTGAACATTTCGAGCCACGACCGGTGTTGGAAGACACCAATAAGGCATATAACGCCGATGATTCCAAAGGAGAGTATGGAGAGCTTTTTTGCCAGCTCGTCCATGCTGTTTTGGAGCGGGGTCCTCCGCTCCTCGACATCCTGCATCATACTAAAGATGACACCAAACTCCGTCTGGGATCCGGTGGCGATGGCGACACCCGAGCCACGACCTGCACGTGGTTTATCATCAATAAGTTCCCAACAGAAGCGTCATAGCACGCACCATTCCGAACCAGTGTACCCATATATGCGATGCATGCTCTCTCGGCCATCTCAGTTCCCTCGGCACATACTGCTACATCCTTCCTCCGTGCCGTGGTTTCACCGGTCAGGCTACTCTCGTCAATCTCTAGGTCGGCAGCGGCAAGGATGCGCAGATCAGCCGGGATGCGATCACCCGTGGTGAAAGTGACAAGGTCACCCGGGACAACTTCATTCGCAAGGAGGTGTATTTGTTTGCCGTCGCGGATGATGTGACAGTGGTGGGGAACGAGCTTGTTGAGTGCCTCAAGTGATTGTTCTGAGCGTCGTTCCTGTACAAAGCCGACTATGGTGGGACAAGTTTCTCATTTAAGATGCTTATGAGGGGGTCAGACTACGCACCTGTCAGGACAATGACGATGGCAATACTAATGCTGACGGCGTCGTCGACGTTACCCATGATGGCGCTGACGACGGCACTTCCGCACAAAAGGAGGATAAGCGGACTCTCATAAAATGATTTGGCAAATTTAAGGAGAGCAGGTTCTGGGGCCGACACTGAGAATTCATTGTAGCCATAACTTTCGCGAAGGGAGGGGATGATAGACGCGGTCAAGCCATGAGTAGAGGAGGTCCCGAACTTGGCGACGACGTCCTACCATGTACTCTTCGTTTAGGAAGGAACTGAGGTGACGGAACAGGAAAGGAGCGCACCTCTGCATCATAGCTCGAGTACTTGGCCGACGGCGTCTGATCCACCTTGGGAGCTAGTTCGTATCCATTTTCTTCTGGGGTGCCTCCAGATTGCACACCTTTGGTGAAACCAACTAACCTGTCCCAGATACCGGATGGGCCTTCTTCTGCTACAGCGGAACGAATGCTCTCAAAGGCGGGGAAGCCGGCGCCATGCGAGTTCACGGCACCGCCGCCGTGTCGCCGAAAGGAGGTGCTGGACCCAAAGTGTCGCTGGGCATCGGGAGTAGGTTGTATGTCGTGTTCATCTTCGGGACGCGAAGAGAAAAACGCGGATGATGGCGGAGAGTCCGCGCGTGGTGGGTACTGCGGCGGGCGGCGAGCGTAAGAAGAAGTGGCTGAGGTGGGGCTGTAAGGAGAAGCGGTTGAGAAAGATACATTTTGGTTGTTACTTGGCATCGAGGATCTCGTCGCGCTACGAAGGTGCTAGGAAGGTGGCACGGAATGAGGATAACAGATGGTGAATCCAAGGGTTGGAAACCGTACTATTACTGCACGGAGGTGGCCGGAGTATCGACTGCGGGCAAAGGAAGAATATAAGACTTGCGTCGCACACTGGCGCTCACTAGGATAGCAAATGGAGGGGGGAGGGGGATGATCACTGACACCCGTTAGTTGTGTCGTGTCAATTATTGCAAAAGCGGACCGCGGGCGCGGAGCACAGCCTTGTTGCAACCATCATTCATTTCAGAGGTCGTCGAGTCGCGGACTCGATCGAGTCTCTCAATCTTTCAAGACGACCACACTGTCTGGCCCCGACTTCTTTAAGCACTGTTATCCCGTCGAGTTTAACGAGCTGATCGCCATAAATTAACCCGCCATACTGAAGCCCCCTTTCCACAATTCGTATGGCTTACGCTTGAACGCTCGTCTCTCATCAAAGTAGATTGTAACACAACAACGGCACATTTTGCTGTAGAGGATATCGACCCACTTCGTAAAGATACATACAAAGACAAGCTACAAACATGTAAAACTCATACTCTGTAGTGCTGTGCTAGGGTTCTGTACCCTGAGGCGCACACTAATAGAGTCGAAAAAAAAAAAAAAAGTATGTCACGTGAACGTCCCCACGTGGCCGGCCCGAATCCCTCAGTCCCCCGCTGGCAATTCTCTTTTGTTTCCCCCAGGTTCTATATAGTTTCCTATCTGTGGCCGCTCTATTGCTCCTGTTCCGACTTATGTTGAACTAGAGCTCGGAGCCTTCATTCCATTCGACCGATCTTATGTCGGCGCCCTGTTAACTTTGATGCCCGCGCACCACTGAGGATCTGGGCTTCAGCGCTTCCGGACCCGTCGACTATAGGTGACGAAGCATCCAACCTCTTGGAAGTGGGAGTCTTGATTGTTCCGGATCTTACCACAACGACCAAGAGCATGATGGGTAGCGCGGTTTCCGCTGTTATCACAGCCGCCGCCGCAGGTGTCACAGGAGTAAAGGCTGCCGCAGCAACCCCCTTTAGCTCTGAATTTCTTTCTATGGATGCTGTTACTGCTTCTGCAGTTGGTACCGGCTTGGACCTTACCCACTCAAATGTGCAGCATCGCCACTTCAGCGCCGAACTTTTCATTGTAAACCCCACCTCACTATCAGACTCCCGTTGAATCTCGCAGTCGAATCATGATAGTGGTCATTTCCTCCTGTTTAGATAGTTTTGTTGCCTTGGAAAATCCGCGACCCGTTTCGTGTGGCATCGTTGTTTGGTAGTTCCTTGGTGCAGTGCAAGTCGTCCGGAAGGGCATAAAAGCGAGCTTCTGACCCGCCTCTTTCTTGACCTTAAGGCCTCAAAGGTCATAAAGTTTGACCCCTCCTCGCTCCATTTTCTTGCTTTCTCAATCACCGTGCCCCCGAATTCTTTACGAGTTCGAGTTACTGAGTTGCGTACAAATACAGCATGCACAACGTTCCTTGTTGGCGGTTGACACCTTGTGAAACAGTTCCGTCTATCTTCACCTTTGGCTTTCCCCACCTTTCCAGATCCTTGCCATGCGTGGTATAGTTTCAGCCGTGAGGTGCGGAGCGAAGACCTTCTCCGAAGTCAAGGACACACAATCGATGACAGATTACAAGTTTGGACAAACAGCGCACTACCATACAAATTATGGCACAGTTCATTCACTGTCCCTTCAAAGCTCCTTCTGGTTTGATTTCACTTCGTCTGTCTTGTTTAAGTCGTCGGCCGCCAGTGGGACACCACAACGACTATGCGGCCTGGAGACCGGAGAATCACGGTCGATGGGGATGTTCGGGATAAGATAACGGGCGATCTCATGCGTCTCGTTCCATGCCACCCCCAATGAAGCGTAGACGCGTAGTCCACATGTGAGTTCCATGAAGGAAGGACAAAAGTAAAATAAAACCAAGGCCCGATTCCGGAAGAACTCGAGAACGCGCGATGGAGTAAGATTGAGGCAGCGGGGATGTAAATGCAAAGGAGAAAAAGATTGGTCTAGGATTGCCTTCCTGGCCGAGGCCAGGCAAGAGTGACAAAATACAGGTATGCTATGTGTGAGACGAGTAGAGAGAGAAAGAAAGGTGAGAGCTTGAGGGGAACAAAGAACAATGAAGAGGTGACAGTGAGAGGCGACGTTTGACGGCGAAGGCTAAGTTATAATATGAAATCTGTAGAATGGAGAGCAGATTCAGAACTAAAAGGGAACAGTGTTTGATCACAGATGCTCGATTCAGAGACCACAGCGCGCACCATCCTTACACCAGCACTCATCTGACACTAATGATACCAGTAGCATCGCCTACTCTGAACCTACACTTGCGGAACGGACCGAATTCCTTCCCAACGACGTACTAGTAGCAAGAGCGGAGGTGGAACCAGCCACGACGACTGCCACATCGCTCATATCTACACCTGCAGCAATGGCATCTTTACGAGCTGCTGCCGCCGCCACATCGGCACGGGCCACAGCTACAGCTGCATGGACCCGAGCCGCAGTGACAGGTACATCGGCGCGGGTCACCTCTGCAGCTGCAGCGGTACGAGTTGCAGCGACAGCAGCATATGCTCGAACCAGAGCCTCAGCTGCCTCAGCACGAGCGGTAGCGGCGGCGGCATCATGATCATTCGCGGCCGCACCGCCGGTTGTTATACGTGTACCAGCCACAGCTCCAACAGCGACTCCTGCGCCAAATGCCTTGGCAGCGGCACTCATCGCTATGGCCTTGGCTATCGCGAGCCCTGTTGCGAAGGATTAAAGCAGAGGGGAGTTAGGTGCTACATCGTTAGTAGATCCGAGGACGAGAACCCACCAGTTGCATACCCGCCAGCACCGAGGCCAAAGAAGCCCAGTAAAAGAGGGACCGGCATGGTTTTAAGCTCTGTGCAAGTGGAATTAGGTTATGCTAGCTGCAAGAAAGCTTTGAACATGGGCTTGAACCGCGAATAGTGAGCGCCAACGTAGCACCAATTCAATTACTCACATTTATTGGGATCCACGAGAGATATGACTGACCAGTGGAGGGGGTGTAGAACACTGGAGGGCTGCGATTCGAGTAAAAGATACCAAAGACGTGAGGAAAGCCTGGTTAAGGGCGGGTGGGAGAGAGGAATGCCTCGTGTTTCACACCTGGTCAAGGGCAGGCTCAAATGTCGTTCCCACAAGAAGCCGTCTTCTAGCGTGGCATGGCTTAATGGCTTATTGGTCTATTGGGGGAATATCGGAAGAAAAGGAATCCCATCACAGATCAGGAGAACAGTCACAAGGCCGCATTAACAAGGTCTTACCTTGAGGAGTGATGAGAATTTCAAAATACGACACAGTACGAATCAAGGCATTCTACAACTTGAAGTGCCAGGAGCGGGGAGGACGCAAAACGATGCGACGGACAGGTTGGGAAGGTACTTTTTTTTTCTTCAGGTGGTCTACTTTTTTGGTCAGCTGGGGGAGACAGCTTTTTTGTACTTTCCGAACTTTTTTCTAAAAGTAAATGCAGCGTTTTCCTGATGTAAATACTGTACAACAACCAAACAGGCCTCCGCGCGCGTTAAATTGACGTGATCCGGCTGGCCAAGCCCGGGCCGTTGCGTTCGAAATTCGTTCTCTCATCCGCTGTCACGGCGAGTCGCCAATTGAGTTGAGTTTTCTCGATCTCTCATGGGCCACCACCTGGTGACTTTCTTCAAGAGCTTTCGTCACTAATTCAAGAGGTGAACTACGGCCATTGGCCACTGTACTTAAGCCACCCCGAGATGCTCACGTGGTACTTTACGTGAAGAGTGTGCCTTGATGCAACCTCGAGGCCTAGCTCTCCTTTCAACCAACAATCATCCCAATTCCCCGCATTTTACCACTCCCCAAGCACTTGACATTGATCCCGTCTGTAACTAGTGCCATATTTTCCAAACATGCTGGACTCAGGATGTGAGCTAATACCATGTCCAATCGACGTTCAAAATGTGTTGTGCTAAAGGCCTTGTGGCACTGACTCAGATATGCTCCCTCTCGTCGTCGGAGTCGGCGCCGCGGCTGTTGGCGCTTTCTTGACACCTATCATTGCCCCGGCAGGCTTGAGCATACTTGGCTTTAGCGCTACAGGTACCGTCGCCGGTAAGTCAATACCAAGTCACTCGTCGACCCTCCAGACACGTAAAACCCGAAACCTTCTCAACGAGCTGACCAGAGCACTCTATCAGGGACTACGGCAGCTGGAATACAAGCCGGAATCGGGAATGTCGTCGCTGGGAGCTTGTTTGCAACGGCCCAGAGCATTGCCGCGGGTGGAGCGGTTCCCGTCGCTGTCACAGTTGCCGGTGCGGGCGTAACGGGCGTAACGGCAGCGGCTGCGGTCGGCTTTGGACCTAGCATTCTTTCTGTGGGTTCAACCGCTGCCTCTGCCCTGGGTGCGGGTGTAGGTGTCGTTGCGAACATGACTGGCAAGGAGGGGTACTAGTAGGTGCTACTATTGCAACAAGAGTCTAAAACCTGTCCTTCATTCGATGCTTTGATGTGTCCTCGCTGTCTAACTCCTTGTAGAACAATGACATTCAAGTCACGGGTAATTCGTAGACGCGTGTGTCACGTCATTTAGCATTGCCGCTGTTAATCCGCGAGAGTTCTGAAATTGATTCAAGTCACGACGGAAGTGTAACCACAATATTATTGATTTGATTCACACATTTAAAAGCATGTGAACGGATGGTTGGAAGATGGCAAGGCCAGTATCAATATATGGCGCTAGGCATGTGTGTGCTTCTCGTGAGCAAAGCGCTTGAGATTTAAGTACCTTTGTGTTAAAATCTGACCTGTAAAGGGCCCTTGAGTCACAGAGGACCAAGGGGACTGCAATGGAGGGATTAAGACTAAGGGAAAAATCCACTCCACTGCAGCAAATATCAACCTGACTAAGCCACAACTTTGCTAAATAAGGAAAGGGGTTGTGGCGTGTCGTTCTGCCACAAAACTAGGGCTAAGGTGACGCCTCAGCACATGAAACTAAGTAAATAAACACAACACTCCCCCATGGCAGCACAAGGCGCCACAATCCTACTCCGAAACCAAACCAAGCATCTCACTGCATTTCTGAAGCTTGTGGTGGTC
>Ga0307509_10006110_pt1 | contig 16358 bp, 14 predicted proteins | sample 10_EM_MG_FD_202245 | JGI IMG/M metagenome (GOLD analysis project Ga0307509, IMG submission 202245) | Populus trichocarpa ectomycorrhiza microbial communities from riparian zone in the Pacific Northwest, United States - 10_EM | ecosystem: Host-associated > Plants > Roots > Unclassified | place... | reverse complement strand
TAGCATGCTTGACCTATCGGGCATGCACACAGTCTATCCCGTTATCGTTCAGAAAGAGAAAATTCGGACATGCCCTCTCGATTGATACCCCCGCCGGGCGCAAGTTCTTTGATGCTGCTCCGCATGCTCAACGTAGGCGCAGCCTATCCCGATATCGTTCGACAAACCCTTGAGAAGCATCCGCGATCGGTGGGGCACCGGAAGGGTATGGGAGGGAGGGTGGGGCGCACGGAGGCGATGGAGCCTGAAGAAGTTTTCTTTGTAACGTTAGTTTTTTCGCTTGTTAGCAGGATAAATATTAGTTCATTGCGGGAGGGGAAGGGGGGTATGCGTTGTATGGGTTGAAGAGAATGGACCGGTGTGGAGATTGAAGGAAGGAAGGAAGGATAGGAGGATATATGGAGGAGAGAGCTCCGTTGTTATCTGATTTACACCCCTGTTTTCACCGTTAGTTTTTAGTTAGTTGAGTATTGTGGAGTGTAAGCGTGAGTTGAATAAGAAGTCTCTCAGTTGTGTGTGTTGGCGATCTGTCTTCAAGGTGTTGTTTTAATCTTGGCGTTTCGTTTCATTCCACCATTTCGACCTTCCGAATATCGTAGCTCTATGCTGTGGAGGCAATGCTGCAAGGCAATGCAGGAAGGGTTCTACCAAAAAGTGATCGAAGGCTAGGAATGGGCTTTTTCGAATCTGGGGGTTATAAGATAGAACCCCTTCTAACAAATCGGTAAACCATGATATTTGAGGGCAGTTGGAAGCAAAGAAACAAATGAAATGATAGGAAAAGAGGCAAAATGTAGCAAATAAACTAGCACTGGCACTTCCCTGGCTTCTGAGCAATAAATACTCGCACATCTGGGTTAATGGTAGAAATTCCCATCAGAGTTCCTGCTATTTTTGCTTACTAAGACATTAAAGAACCCCATCCTCATTTCCAGAACCCCCGATTCAAACCCCCCCCTTCTAACTCCCTGGGTTCGTCAAAGGCCTTCTTTGCAACACTGTCTGGAGGCAACATCTTTGCGGAGAATAAGTCGTGGTATTTCATGATTTGAGTCGGCTAAGTTACCCGGCTCCCGGATTCAGATGATCCCCAACCTGCATAACTCAGCAGTCCACGGAATAGCCATTTATTTTAACTAGTGCCGGCTCGTGAGGATGCAACCATGGCAAGGTTTCCACCACTTCGAACGCCGCTGAAGGACCTTCGAAGCAGGTGGCAGTCCTTTGGAGTGCCAATCGCCTCAACGATAGATTTACGCTTAATTCAAAGCCTAGATTGGCATGGCATTTTATTTATATGAATAAAATGATAATTATTGAATTAATTCAAATAATATTCCCACCACACGAAAATAAAAGTTGAAAAAGAGAGGGAAAAAAATGGAAGCCTCATTTGCAAAGACTTGAAACAATGTATTGGAAAGTCAGACGGGCATTTAAAGCACCAGAGGATGTTTAGTAGTGGTTCGAATTCTTAAATTCACGTAGAAATAAATCTATCGTGGAGCAGATTGGCACTCCAAAGGAGTGCCACCTTCTTCAATAGGCGCTTAAAGACGTTCGGAGTGGTGAGAACCTTGGCACGGTTAGAGGGCTGAAAGAAGGGTTTGAGGGGGAAAGCAACCATATCTGAATCCCTTCGTTTGTTCCCGAATTTCACAGCTTTTTACCGTTGCTGTAGCGTTGGGATCAGCAATGACTAGTCAGTAATTGGCAAAGTCTACCTTAAACCGCCGTCATGTTTACGAGTAGACCCATCCACAATGTTGGGCACTAGTCCATTTGCTCAATAATGATGAGGAAAACGCCTTGCTTGAGAAGTTAATATCATATATTTATACTATGTAAAGGTCTAAACCGATCTGGTATCCTAACCTAACAGCGGTACGTTCCAAGGGGTACGCCAGCCCAAAAACCACAATACAAACCAAAACCAAACCACCAAAAATAAAACAAAAAACAAATAAATAATAAAAAATAATAAAAATAATAAAAATAAACAAAACAAAACAATCCCATCAACCGCCACCATCAATCTACTCATCCCAACCCAAAATATCAAATATCAGCAATTTATCTTCATCATCATTCCCATCCGCATCACATTCTGTCAAAAACTTAATCCACACAGCTGACCGACAGCCAACACCAGTATCCTTCCTCAAGTGCGCAGACAAGTCATAACCTTGCCGGTACGTGCCCTGACAGTCGAAGCAAATCGCCCGGTCCGTACTCTGCGGAAAAAACCATTTAACAGCCAGCTTCACCTTCTCCCCCTCCGCGAATCTGTCCCAAAGCAATTTCACACCATGCCAGATCCTCGATCTACCAATAGCAGTGCATACCGAATCCCCACCGTAGTGCCTAGCCTGTCCTGTCCTGCAAGAAATAGTCTTCGCACACACCGGGCAGTGAGTACTATTAGGCTTTAAGAAGTATAATGCTGTAGGGAAAATAAACGCGGAAAGTGGACAACCAGCCGCAGTATGAACCAGGTGACATTTCTCACACCTATAAACCGGTTTGCAATGTTGACAATAATACGTTGTCCGTTTCGAACAATGCATGCCATAGCGTCGAACGGATTTCCAAATGTCACCGTCACCCCTTGGTATTGTCGTAAATTGGCAGGGATACCCAAACCAAGCATGTCATGATGCCTCAGCCATGCAACCCAATCGCCAATCCTTTTATTGTCGTATAGGGAGTCTTTATGAGGCCGTAATGCCGTGTACCGATCACACAACGTCCAGTGATGTCTGTTTTCATTGTTGGCGCAATCGTTATGTCCAACCATGCCAGTCCCTGAACGAATCCTGATCAGGGGAAAAAAGTCCAATCGAGTCATTGTACGGAGGTGCCGGAAATCCTTGGGAGAACCACAATAATAGCCATGTCCTTCATGCTCGTGCCACTGCCTCCAACAAGCCAATCTTTGTTCAGGTATCCGAGCATAGCTCCCGAACCCGAAGTTACTACCAGTAATCCGACCCGGTTCCAACACCAGCTCACATGCCCGTTTGGCCAGCCTGTCAGTGATCGTGTTGCCAAGAATACCAACATGTCCAGGAATCCACCAGAAGGTAATATCAGGGAAATTCGACAACAAGGGGGCAAACGTGTGCCAGATCCCTGAAGAACAACCCTCGGACTTCATATCTCTAATCTGCCCGATAGAAAACTGGCTATCTGAAAACACGACCAGCGGGGAACGAGGAAGGGCGAGTAAATCCCGGAGAAGAGATACGATAGCTATCAATTCGCATGAGTTAATGTCCCAGTCGGCCGGTAAGTTGGCAGAACCAATCCTGATCTGTGTGGAGCCACCATATGCAACCCATGCACAACCGCATCCGGTGCCTTTATTGCTCCCGTCAACAAATGCCACAATGGTTGGTTGTTCGGCCAAAGAAGATATAATACTTCGACCTTCACTCTTCCCGATTATGTTATCAGGGGCGATATGGCAGTTCAGAGTTGTCGACATCCGCTCATCCGAGTGCATCCGAGCAGCCTTCATACCGCGCAGACACCACGCTTTCCGAATTGAACCATGCCATGGGATATGCTAGCAGTAATCGTAGTCAAGAAACCGTTGTGCCAACCTCGAGCGGTAGTAATGTGCCCTAATGCCAACCGTCGGGATGCCGCATTCTGCGTGCAGAATGTTATTGGCCAATCTCATAGGCATCCGGAATAGGTACCTCAGGCAGTCCCTAACATGTTTCTCGATCCTTCGTACAGCCTTGTCATTCATCGCCACAAACTCCAGCCCGTACTTAACAACTGGTAAATATGCACCATGTACCAGTCTCATAACTTCCCACACACCAATGCCTCCTTCCCCGCCAAACCTCCTTGCCAGAGCACTTATCCTTGCCCTAACCTCCAAACCACGCTTCAACCAATAATCCACATGCTTCTTAAAAGAAAAAACATTCTTCGCAAAACGCATCCCCAAAACACGCAAATCCTCAACGGGTTCAACGCCCACTCCACCCAACACGCACGAACCCCAGTCATCATCCCCAAATCCAATCTACTCCGTCTTTAGCCCGCTAAAGGACATAAACCTACCACTAGCTACAACTGAACAATCCAAAAACACCTCCTCCAATCTCCCTTTCACCATCACCACAGACTCACCTGCAACCATAATCCCACCGTCATCCACATAACTCACCACCAGTGAACGTATCGACGGGGAAACCTTCAACCTGGGCCTGAAAATATCCGCAATGTATACCCCGAAAAGAAAGGGGGATAGAGGAGAACCCTGCGGAATACCCCAGCTGAGGCAAAACGATCTCGATATCAGGCCATTGAACCGAAAACGAACCATTCGTTGTGATGCCCAGTGTCTAACCCAATGAACATAAAGAGCGGGACAACCTCGAGCGACGAGAAAGTCGGCCATCAAATCCATATCGATCCGGTCAAATCCACCCTCGACATCCATTGACAACAGCGCAATCTTGTAATCGCGGTGATGGTCCAAGAATTCGTAAATTATGGCCATAGCGTCAGGTGTCCCACGTTTCCGTCGACTACCGAATTTGGTGTCCTCTAGCTCTACATGTTCGGCAATCCCAAGCAGTATCCTGCGTTCCATTATCTTGGACATGACAGGAAGCAGGTCAATCATGCGCCATCTTTTGACCATGTCGTAGCGAGGCTTATTAGCCTTTCTGATGAGAACAACCTCTCCACTATGCCAATCCTCATTGCCGGACTGAAGCGACTGTTTCAAGCAAGCAGCAAACGAATCAGGAACTTTCTTGTGCCAAAATCGCGCAAAGGGATAACTCATGCCATCAAAGGACGAGGCAGTGTTGCTGGGTGACATACGGATGGCCTCATCAAGGTGACCTGAAACCGTATCCCATATCGAGCTATTATCTGCAACCCACGGTGGCTCGTGAACGGGATCCAGTTGTGCCGCGATGAGTTGGCTAATATCATAATGCGAGAAGCATATACGTCCATCGCGAGCATCCATAGCAGGGAGGGTTCAGGATGTCTCCAACCTCTTGATGTGCTCGAAGATCTCCAGGTCAGAGGCCGTAGACAGCATTTGGTGCAGCCTATCGTACCTGGCCTGAATAATCGCCGACGTATAAATCTTGCGGGCGAGGATATAGTCCTCCCGACCGTTCTTGTCCCTAACAGTCAGGTGACGTAGACGACGTGTATCATCATGCATTCGTTCCAAGTCGTCGTTCAACCATCTGCAGCGATCCCGTCCATGTGAAAGTCACGGTAATGAATCAACAACGGCCCGGGCCGACTGCCATATGTCCTCACTCGAAGGAGGGATATCGCACAGGGCTTGTTCAACCAAGTCCCATCTAGCACGCTTGTACGCCGGTTTCGGATCGGGAAGGATATCGATGTCGACACAAATCTTGACAATTTGCCCAGCATGGGGCAATCCCGCCCGATGCGAGATTCTATATCTGTGAGGCCGCCACCGAAAACCGCACAAGTCGATAATCGATACAGCATCGTGGGTAGCAGTAGAAGGAACCATAAAGTCCATATCCGCGAGCACTCTGGATACCGCCCTGCCTTGTGAATTGTCACTGCAGACATCTGCGACATGGCCCCATCTGTCATTCCATGCATTCATATCGCCAAGCAGAATGTCACAGTCCTTGTAAGGGGTCAAAAACTCATCGACGGAAGCCACCTTCAAACCCAGCCGAAGATATACCCCACCAATCCTTCGCGCAATGCCATCACTCACCACGCTCACTACCACCCCACGAGCATCAACCCATACCACATCAAACAAACCAACGAAACTACTCCGAACAGATACATGCACATCACTCCTAACCGTACCAGACAAACACGTAAACCCGCCAACATCACCATCAACAAAACCACCCAGCCCGTCAACAGGCGGATCAACAATAAAAAATACATCAACAGGGGAAAACACATCACACACAACCGCACGATTTCCAACGCTCGCGCCCACCTTTATTGTGCATATGTTGAGCAACATGTTACCACTCTGATAAAAATCCCTTTCCGCCAGACCGTGACACATCAGCCGGAGCCGACGGAGAACCCGCAATACCTTTACCCTTGTCAAGAGCTGGAACAATAACCCCACGACCATGACCAGCACGATCCGGATTGATCTCAGATTGCTGCAAAATCTTCGTAATACCATGACCGGAAACGCATTATCCACCAAGTGGGGGGCTAAGGGGGTCCCTGGTCGCCCAGCAGCCTGTCGTCTCAGACGACCTCTAGAATGGTCAATCATGCCAACCACCGAAGTATGATCAGCAACAACCGGCGTAGCCGGGCCCAAAAGAACAGGGGAAGACGAGGAACCACGAACAGCTGCACACTCGCGATGACTAGTAAAATCTTCATTACTACGGCACAGGATGCACTGCCTGTTCACATGGGGGCAGGCTGTACCGACCTTACCGCAAGACAAAACCGGGCACTTGTGCACATTCGTCAGATGGGAGCCAAAGCAAAATGCGCAAACCGGTGTATTCCTGCACTCCCCTGGCCAGTGGCCGACTGTCTGGCAACGGCTACAGACTATCGAGGGGTTGTCCTCCCGCCAAGCACGGCACATCCGTGGCCTTCCAGCCACATTAATGTGTGGCGCTGCTGCCCCCATCATGGCCCGAACCTCCACCATCATTTCCAGTACAAGAATTAGACCTGCATTGTTAACACGACTCTCCTTTAGTTTATGCAAATGTCCTGCTCACGAACGGCGAGCTGCAACAAAAATCTCGACCTTCTTAGTGTCCCTGACAAATGTAAATGTGCCAAGACCAAAGATGTCCAAAGCCTCCCGCATAGCCGGATAATAACCGGTAATCTGTTCAACCTCTGTAGCTGCCAATGTAAGCAACACATCACCCCACTTACTGAGCGATGCCTGGGAGAAATAAGCCCGACAACTCAGGGCAATTAACGCCACATTTAAAGACTCGTGGATCTTCCCAACAGTAGCACCCGCCGGGAGCGAATACTTGGTGTCCCTCGCCCTGTCAAACTTGATCCTCAAGTGAGGTGCACGTGCGGGGATGGACGTAGTCGGGACCGGTGTCTTCTCCTTTTTCGAGATGTACCGCTTACGTCCACTAACGATCATGTAACCGTCGGCAGACCCATTATTAGCAGCAACAGCCGCAAAGCTGTTCGTAGCCCTAGCCTCCTCGCTACTTGCCTACATGGGGATTCTGGGGACGGCAGCCTCAGTGGCCGATGAAGCAACCCCAGGTACAACAACAGCGGGTCGGGAAGCAGCCAGGCGGGAAACACCTGGGCGGGAAACAGCCGGGCGGGGAATAGCCGGGCGGGAAGCAGTTGGGCGGGGGATGACTGGGCGGGAAGCAGCCGGTTTGCGGGGACCTGCAGGTGCCGGAGAAACGGTGTCCTTAGACGGGCCAGCAACAGGAACCGGAACCGTGGATGTGCCGGCAGCACCATCGCGATCGAAAGTCACCGTCTGTTTGTTCTGGTTAGCGTGAGCAGGACCAGACCTACCATGGCAACGTGAACACCCGTTTTCCATGACATCATTCTTCCACTTTATAAGGTCACCAATGTGAACCTCCAAGTCCTCCACGATATCCCGGAGCCGATCAAAAATGTCCCTATCTTCCTCTGTTGCCGCTTCTAGCCTAACAATCCTATCATGATCAGACAGTGAGTTGTTAGCAGTAACCTGAGCCGAATGCTCAACATCATCCATAAAATCAAGACTCCCATCACAAGAGTTCAGCTCAGCCGGTCTTGGTGCAATAGTGCCCGCCTCGTATTCCGCAAGCGCACCCAGTATGTCCTGTGTAGCCGACACGGAGTAAGGAACTGAGGACGGGAGTTTTTCATCACCCCCTTGTTTGTCCGAGTCGCAGGGCCCAGCGTGTTTGCTGTCACCCAAACCGTTAACCTTGCTGGTCTTATTGTCTCCGAGAGACATTGCCATATCGTTAACCACAATCGAAGAAGGGATATAATCAGCGTCACTTGACCTGTCCAACCTCATGTTTTTGTACAAGCCTTTCTCAGAAGAGCCAAGACCTGACAGGCCTGAAGGCCACGAACCTGTAAACTGTGAGACACACCCAACTTGTAATGCCTGCTCACCCGACGGAGAACCCTGTACTCCTTCAATCAGCCTCTTACCAACAAGCGAACCCGTACCTGTACTGTGTCCGACAGAAGTGCCAGACGAAGCCACAACAGGAGAATCTTGAGAATGGTCCTGAAATAGGATACAACCCAAACAATCTTTGCTAACATGGCACCCCGGAGGGCACCGCATCATGCTTATAGCAGCTCTAGCCGCCGCCACCATCTCCGGAATAACCTTGGGGTTAGCACCCCCAATACAACGAAGCAACTCATCATCACGAACACCATTTGTGCAGTTCCCAACATGGGTAACCGCAATAGAAAAACCTTCAGGAACAGCATACGCAGCCGTCCTGATGCGCACAAGCAATCTACCATCCCCCATAGCTAACACAAGGCGGTCCTGCCCACAGCCTGTCCTCAAAATCAATCAGGATTACTAGGTATACCTAGATATCTCGCCCGAAAGACATCAATAAACAAAACCGTGAAACAAAATACACACTGAGTAAACTATCGCAGGTATCGTGTCGAAAAGTAATTTGTCAAAAAAAGAATAATCACGGAAGAATGCTTGAGAAGCAGTGTAGTGCTCAGAATGGAGCAAAATCAGCAGAACTCAGCATGCCCATGATGGACACAAGATTGTCTGCGTATATTTGCTCCTGATCGCTTGAATAGGTTTGGGTCTACAATTTTAATCCTGAGTGGGTGCCAGAGCTTAGGGAATAATGGCCAATGACATAGTTAGCCATACTCTCATTGGTATCGCGCTCATCTAAGTGTCGTTGCCACACCGCTAGGGGCGAGCCTCGAAATCAAACGAAGGGATACTTCTCAGGCCGCGGGGCTGGGTCACGTGGAGTGAGAATAAACGCCTCAAACAAGCGACCGACGGGGGGCTGGGAACAGCAGACCAAACACAGGAATAGGAACCACGTGGGCCTTTCTACTAAGTGTATTCACACCTTTAGTGCCAGGAACCGCTATAGCATAGCTTTCTTAGTATCTTCAGAGTCATTTTTTGTGCGGTTGGGCTGGTCGCTGGCGGTAGCCGTGCAGTAGGATTTGCCTGGCCTTGGTTGGTGGTTGTTGTCAGCACTTACAGCCGCCATCGGACACCTACTTGTACAAGTACACCCCCGTTCGCAAAGTTCTCGCTGATCGGTAGGTATCTTAGCAAAAGTCTGGGGACCACTCATGTACCGGTACAAGGATTTGCACTTCAGATTTTCTGCAGACACTTGTACCAGTACATTTGTTACTGCCAATATTTTTCCCTGGTACCTCTTGATCCGCGAGAACTTTGCGAACGAGGCTGTACCAGTACTGAAACGATGAGTTTAGTCCAGGCAGATAGTATTCTCCGGTGAGCAATACTAACCCCAAAGCAAAGAAAAGAACCAAGGGAAGTGAACGGGGAAATGATATCACTATCAGGAAACGAAACAGTACCGATGTGGGCAATCGCCGCTCGCACAGTAGGTAGAGTTAAGGAAACAATGACCATGATAAAAGAACCCGTAACGAAAGTAGTAAACTATCGATCAAACACAAGATCGGAGTCGTCTATGAACATTTTGTTGCCTTTCCCGCGTGTCTTTTTTTTGTCTTTCTTGTCTGCGTTGCCTCGCCTCCTCCTTTTCAACCCACGATCCTAGCCCCGCCTTAGTAATCACTTACCCACTCCACCGCTTGAACTAACTAGCTACATAAGCTGCCCGCTATATAAAAAGAAAAAGTACAGGAAACAATTTAGAAAGATATAAGCAGGCCCTGTTTCCGCCCCACAGTACTCGAGTACCGGTACCGCTTTAGCGAGGCGCATTATTTTTTCACACCGTAAACCCTCCTTTCATCAAGTTGATTAAGGTCCACTTTACCCAGGCTCAGTGAATATTCGAAGAGAAAAAAAGACTCAACGAACGTGGATATAATCGCGAGTTCTAAATGCGTCCTACCATCCCAATAAGGACGACCGGTAGCTCGTTAGAATAGGGACCAAGACGTAATCGAGTCTTTGCGTGTGCAGAGGGTAGTCCATTAGGAGGGTCTTCTGGTCATGTAAATATGGCATGAGGTGAAGCCGTTGTAAGATAGTGATGGTCTATAAAATATATTCCATTGGGGAATGGCCTCAAGGAATGCCTGTAGGCTGGCTCACAGATAGCCTTGGAATGATTGGTTGGCGCTCCTATCAGAAACAATGACATTGTCTCAATTTATGAAACCTTTCCCCGCTTTCCTAGCCTTGGGGAGAAGTCCATCAACCTCCACGACACACCAGCCTGGCGCAGAGACAAAGTGACACGGTAATATCACAAAAAAAGCTGTGCTGCCGTATCATCACACTTATAACCGAACCTTATCCAATATGAACACATTACCTAGCGGAAACGGAGGACCAAGTCTCACTCATGATCCATCCCAGTATGGCATATCCAACACCCGTACCAACAATAACACGAGCAATAGCATTCACGGCAACTCAAATCAACACATCGGAAATGTGTTAAACAGCTATAATCACACTATTAACGTGGGAATAAGTGAAGAGGCTTCTAGGATCCAAACATGGTTGTCGCCACTCGAGCCTCATGCAAGGCACCAAGAAGTGAGGAACCGTCGACTGGATGGTATTGGGGGCTGGGTTCTAGAGGAAAATGAGTTTGAGTCATGGCGGGTGAGTCAGGATGGCACAGGGAACCCTACTCTTCTGTGTTATGGGGATCAAGGAGCTGGAAAGACATATATAAGGTACCAGGGTATTTTCCGGGGACGATAGACAATGCTAACAAGGAACTATATTAGTTCATTAGTAATAGATACACTACGCGAGCAATCCTATGGACAAAATATCGCCGTCTTGTCCCTCTATTGCGATTACCTGGCCCAGAAAGACCAATCGGCCGTGAATATGATAGGGGGTCTTCTGCGGCAGGTTGCCCTTGGAGCAGCGGGGATTGTAGGCGAAATTAAGAATGCCTTTGATAGGTCAAGGCAGGGAGGTGGAAACGGTCTCCGATTGCCAGAGATGCTAGAATTATTCGTTAAAATAATCGGCTCTCGCGAGCGGGTATATATCTGCATCGACGCAATGGACGAGTTAGTGCCTCAACATCGATCAGAGTTTTTCCGCGCACTACGGCAGATTACTCAAGAAGCGCCAAATACGCGATTATTTCTTACAGGGAGGCCTCATATTCGCCGAGAACTTGACAACCATCTCACGAAAGGAGCCTATACCATACACATTGTGCCCGACCAAGGGGATATCGCTCGATACCTAACCCGGAAGATGGACGATGACGATGCCCGAGATCCGGACCTGATGACCGAAAATCTGAAGAATGATATCATGGAAACAATGTTGGAAAAGGCATCGGATATGTGAGTAGAAGGAACTGGATTCCAAGTTTGGATCAGTGATTGATATTCTACCCAGGTTTCTCCTCGTGGCACTAAATATCGACGCAATCTTGGGTGAGACGTCGGTAGCGAGAAGAAAGGAAATGTTGCAAAGGGTAGCTACGACAGGGGTAGATCTAGACAATGTTTACGACCAAACACTACGGCGAATAAAGGAACAGAAGGGCGACCGATCAAGACTCGGGATGGAGGTGCTAATGTGGGTATCCCACGCGGAGCGGCCGTTGCTGATCGACGAACTCTGCCATGCCCTGGCCGCGGAAATGGGGGCAACAGACCTTAACCCTGAGAATATCCGGTCGCAAGATACAGTGTTAAGGTCATGTTTCGGACTTGCTGTGGTTGATAAAGAGACATCGACCGTCCGGTTAATCCACTACACCCTTCAAGAATACCTTTCCCGGCCTTGTACATTGCCTGATGCCCACAGAACACTTGGCCAAACATGTTTGACGTTTCTGAATTACGAGCAGGTCAAGGGACTTCCAGCCGATCACGATTCAAGCCCTGCAGACCTGCCATTTCTCGAATATTCATCTTTGCATTGGGGAAGGCACGCAAAAATCGAACTCTCCGACCACGCCAAATTCCTTGCACTCGACTTATTAAGCCGATACGATAGCCATATAGCTTCAACCTTACTTTTTGTCAAAATTCTGGGATACCCTTATTCCCAGCCTACTCATCACCTATTTACAGGCCTGCACTGTGCATCGTACTTCGGCATTGACAACATGGTGGCTGCCCTGATACAGGCGCAAGGCAGTGGTATTAATCAAGGAGATTGTAGGGGGGTCACACCGCTCATGTTAGCTGCTCTGGGAGGGAATCAAGGGGCTGTGAGTCTACTACTCGCACAAGACGGTATCAATCCCGACAAGCGGGACAACGATGGTGGAACACCACTCCGGTGGGCTTCTTACAAGGGGAATGAGGGGGTGGTGAGACTACTACTCGCACGGGACGATGTCAATCCCGATAAGCCGGACAACTATGGTAGAACACCACTCTGGTGGGCTTCTAGCAGTGGACATGAGGGGGTGGTGAGACTACTACTCGCACGGGACGATGTCAATCCCGATAAGCCGGCCATCCTTGGTGAAGCACCACTCATTTGGCCTTCTAAAAAAGGGGATGAGGGGGTGGTGAGACTACTACTCGCACGCGACGATATCAATCCCGACAAGCCGGACAACTCTGGTAGAACACCACTCTGGTGGGCTTCTTTTAGTGGGCGTGAGGGGGTCGTGAGACTACTACTCGCACGGGATGATGTCAATCCCGACAAGCGGGACAACGATGGTGGAACACCACTCCGGTGGGCTTCTAGCAGTGGGCATGAGGGGGTGGTGGGACTACTACTCGCACAGGACGATGTCAATCCCAACAAGACGGACAACTTCTCTGGTGGAACACCACTCTGGTGGGCTTCTTACAATGGGCATGAGGGGGTGGTGAGACTACTACTCGCACGGGACGATGTCAATCGCGACAAACCCGACAACTCTGGTCGAACACCACTCCTGGGCGCTTCTTGCAATGGGCATAAGGGGATAGCGAGCCTACTACTCTCCCAAGGCACTATCAATCCCGACAAGCCATACAACGGTAGTCCAACACCACCCCAGGGCGCTTCTAGCAATGAGCATGAAGAGGTAGTAAGACCACCAGTCTCAGGGGACAGTATCGCCCACGATGAGCCACACAACGATCATATAACATCATCCCAATGCGCTCCTGGAAACACTCATGAGGGGGTCGTGCGATCAACAGTCATACAGGGCAATGACACTCCCGAAGGACCACCGCCGAAGGCCTCTCGGATGCGCAGGTATTGGCAGATTATAGCACAGCATATTCCCCGGCTGCGTGGAAAAAAGAGAAACAAGGCCCAAGAACGCCTATAGCATTTCCTTTGGATCATGTGCTAGAGATATTCCGATGCGATTGAGTTTTTATTTATAATTTTCATTTACCGGGGGTGTACATTATACTGATAGCCGTGGTTATGGATAGAGTTTTGCCCTACTGTAATATATAGAATAATGATGTATTTCGCAAACACGATAAACATATATGTATCATATCATAGATTTCCACTGGTTGTTGGGCACACTCTTATATAAAAACTAGAATTTGCTAGATAAAACCACCTTTACATAAAAGCTGGACACTAGCCGGAGCCTCAATCCTATATCTTTATTTCACTATAACGCCTATAGGATCGCCTGGTAGAATGGTGAGAGACCTACATCAGCCAAACTTTGCCTAACGTATGAATGATATAAGATGGAGAGCTGGGCAAAGTGGTGAAGACGAGAGGGATGTCATGAGGCCTCGCTATGAGGCCTTGCATTAAAACCCAGCCCATAGAGCAAGTCCCAGGAGCAGGGTAGGCGTGTGAGGTGCTGATAAATACTATTGAGCAGGAGGTCTTGTAGTTCCCGGCATTATTTCCTATACGTCCAACACTTTCGCTAATCGGCATCATCGAACGTCACTCGGTATCGTCGATTACTTCATGGAGTAATGGACGACCATTTAGATAGAGAAGAGGTAATAGTTAACGGCAGAGATTTTTGATTGGAAAACCGTATCCATCTAAATAAGAAAAATATAGCCCAGCCATGTAGTGAAATAGTACAGACCTGCCATTACCACCGGGATCGCTCAATTCCGACAACTTAGAATCAAGAAAACAAAGGCCTTCGAAGGAACCGTATGGGAAAAACTAAAGGAACAAAAGAGAGCCCCCATTCCTTCTAACCCGAGTTGGAATTCTTCGATGTCGCTTAGCATGCTTGACCTATCGGGCATGCACACAGTCTATCCAGTTATCGTTCGGAAGAAGAAAGTTTGGACATGCGCTCTGGATTGATACACAAGTGTGGAGCAAGTTCTTTGATTCTGCTCCGCATGTTCAGCGTAGGCGCAGCCTATCCCGATATCGTTCGACAAACCTCCGGAGAAGTGTCCGGGGTCGGTGGGGCACCGGAAGCATATGGAGGGAGGGTGGGGCGCACGGAGGCTATGGAGCCTGAAGAACTTTTCTTTGCAACGTTAGTTTTTTCGCTTGTTAGCAAGATAAATTTTAGTTCTTTGCGGAAGGGAAAGGGGGGTATGCGTTGAAGAGAATGGACGGTGTGGTGATTGAAGGAAGGAAGGATAGGAGGATAGGGGAGAGAGCTCCGTTGTTATCTTATTTACAACCATGTTTTCACCGTTAGTTTTTAGTTACCGTAGTTGAGTATTGTGTGGAGTGTAAGCGTGAGCTGAATGAGAAGTTCTTTCCCTCTCTAAGCTGTGTGTGTTGGCGATCTGTCTTCATAGTGTTCTTTTAACCTTGGCGTTTCGTTTCGCCGTTTCGCCGTTCGGCTATCCTATCGACTGGTGTGACATGCAAATTGGGGAACTCCCATATATCGTGGCTCCGTCTTGGTATTTCGTGATTTTAGTCGGGCCAAGTCACCGGGCCCCCGGATTCGGAAGGTCCACAACCTGCATGACTCACCAGTCCATGTAGCCATTTCTTTTAACTAGTGCCTGGCTCGAAAGGATGTACGAGTAGAGGGCTGAAAGAAGGGTTTGAGGGGGAAAGAAACCATATCCGAATACTTCTCAGGGCGCGGTGCTGGGCCACGTGGGGTGAGAATAAACGCCTGGAATCAGCGACCGACGGGGGGCTGGGAACAGCAGACTAAACACAGGAATGGGAACTTCGTGGACCTTCCTGCAAAGTGTATCCATACCTTTAGTGCCAGGAACAGCTATCATTAGAGTGACGGCACCCCGCTGCATAAATCAAAGTTAAAAGTCAGAAGTTCGAAGCCTTGGCAGCCATGCCCATGGCAACGCTCGAGAAAAGCAAGAAATACGCAATGACACAAACTTCATGCTGTGAAGGAGTCTTCTTCCCTCCCAAATTTCGCCAAGAGTTCCAACTTCCAACTCACAACTTCGATTTTTACGCTGGGCACCGTCACTCTATTGCTTTCTTAGTACAAGGGACAGGCATAAAAAAGTGGTACGCTGCAGGGGTGGGGTGGGTTGATTTTGGACAAAATTCTGGTACGCTGCAACCAAACCACACTCAGACAGAAAATATGTTGAGATGGTAAAGTACATCTTAAACCCCATCCTTTACCATACAGTTACCAACTCCAAGGGGTAAGCATTTTGAACCAATACTCCTGTGTGCAAGAAAATAAATGGGTATGGATGACAGAGCAGAGCAGCCTCTACACATAGATCCAAAAAGAATATTGATTTCTTCAATAAGCCACTGGGCTTTAAAGCCCACTTATCATAAGGCTAGCATTAAACATGGTCCTAGTTTAGAGGTTCAGGTGCCCCCTCAGCAGACACCTCTTAGGGTTTGATTTGATGGTAAATGTGTTAGAGTAGAGGTCATCTACATCACTCATACATAATTTCCTTTATCAGTTGCATAGTATGGGAAGAAACATGTACGGCGGTCGACAACGACCCAAACCGCCACTTCGCTCAGACATTGAATATAGATTTTATGATAAGCGAAACCTATCCCGAAAAAAAATTAGAATTATATTCTTCACTCTCAGGAGAATGCCATCAACCCTGCTAATTATCTTATATATGATGAGAAAAAAAGAGACCAAACAAAGAACTTAAATAGTAAAAAAGCAAAAAAGAAATTGAAGAAAAAAAACTGTTAATTGAATTCGTATTACAGACGTCATGGATCATGAGAGATATGTGAGAAAGGAGACATGATAATGAAGATAACTATTCAGATTTGAGCAAGAGAAAGAACAAGAAAAGAAGTTAAAAAA
>Ga0307509_10006109_pt1 | contig 16359 bp, 10 predicted proteins | sample 10_EM_MG_FD_202245 | JGI IMG/M metagenome (GOLD analysis project Ga0307509, IMG submission 202245) | Populus trichocarpa ectomycorrhiza microbial communities from riparian zone in the Pacific Northwest, United States - 10_EM | ecosystem: Host-associated > Plants > Roots > Unclassified | place... | reverse complement strand
AATAATCCCGAATTTTTTGTCCCCCCCCCCCCCCCCCCCGACTAGTTGAATGGAATACGTGGGGGATGGAAGTCCTGTGATTTAGCTGTTTCTTCTTCTCCAAGGTTTGTGATGGAATACTTTGGAATACATCTTTTTTTTCTGTTCGAAATTTCGGTTTGGTTTGATATTTAATTAATCTCGGAAAATAATATTATGATACATAAATTAATTATTGACTTGGGATTTTTGAACAAGGGAGGGGGGAGGGGTGGTGGGGGTGTTCTTTCTTTTTTTTCTCTCTTTTCAGGGTGGATGAGATCATCCGAAAGGGTGCTTGCTGTATGCACATATGCACGTACGGTACTGTGCAAGTAGGTAACCTAGGTGGGTATCACAAGTTAAGGAGGGTATGATATCGTAGTTGGTTTCGCTTCCTTGGCTCCCCCCCCCCCGTTCGTACTTTCGGTCGGCCATTGGATCGCGGCTTATTGGAAAAATCGACTCGAGCTAACTAGCACACCCCACCACCACCACCATCATCATCGCCATCGTAGCCACTGCACCGTAAGCTAACGTCCGATGGTGAAGTGCGGAGTGAAGTTGGCCTTAGCTCCTGCGCGTGTATCAGAATTTCTCTCTTCCCCCCCCTCCTCTCTCCCTCTCTAGTCGAGTCCGCTCCATCCGATTCAATTCGGTGTCAGTTCAGTTCAGCTGGTTTTCGTCGGGTTCTTGCTCGCTCTTGTCTTGTCTTTTAATGAGGCCCGACGGGCACGTGTCACTCAGTTCATTTGCTTCGCTCACTCACCTCAACTTGGCTTGTTGATCATATGCTTGGTAGTAGTTTTACCCCCCTTGCCCCCACGGGAATTTTATTTTATTTACTGTAATATACCATAAGAACGCACGTAGGTTAGAAGAGGAAAGAAAAATCTAAAACAAATCCCCCTTCCTATCACAATTCATCACTCAATTATTCGAGGAAACACCCCCATGTTTGAACCGAACTGCTCGGAGCTTGGCTAGGGAGCCTATAGGTCGAGGAATCCGGAGTCAATCACGTTTCTTTTCCGTTCATCAGATCATTTCCAAATACGGAGTTTATGTTCGAGGGAGAAAGGAAGGGGAGAGAAAGGAAAAGAAAAAAGGACTCAGGCATCTTCACAATCAAGAAATCGATATATATACATCGTCGAGGACGGGAGGAGGCGAGAGTTAAAGGAAAAAGGAAAGAAAAAAAAAAGAGCGTTGATTATTATTCGTTTTCCGTTCACTTGTGATCAGCTGAATTACCGGGCTGTGATACTTGAGATTAACCTACGATGGTGGAGACGGGTGGGGTGCTGTGATGCGGGGTGGGGGGGCGATATAGTGGATCTACGAGTAAAGCGGAAAATAGATAAATTAAAACTCAATTCATGATGAGTTATCCTTTTTTTCTTCCCCTTCCCTCTTCCCTCTTCCCTTCCCTCTCTCTCTTGTCTCCTTTCATTTTTGCCTTTCCACCTATTCCGGATCACGGTTGGCCGAGAGGGCTTGATGTCAAGATATCTGTTGGTCACGGGGAACATGATAATGGCAAAGGAGGATAAAAAAAGATGAAAAAAATAAAATAAAAAACAACACACACACGCACACGCACACGCACACATTTTTTATTCATTCCCTTGATTTCTATCCAACTCAAAGTCCATGCATCATCACAATTTCACCTCCCCGATGTACCTCCCGATGTAGGGTATGTGGGTGAGTTAGAGCGCAGCACGCACAGTATACATCATGACGAGACAAGTAAAATCGTAGAGCAGTGTGTAATATTTCGACCTCAACGTACGGTAGGTGGGCAGGCGATACCAAGAAGGTGGGGCAGCGGGCAAACAAGCAAGCTGCGCAATGAGGTAAAGGAAGGAGAAAAAGGGGGGGAGGCAATCGAGCTTGATTCGCTTCATTGGTTTGATGACGATAGGCTCCAAGCGCAGTGCATATCGCAGCGGAAAAATAAGAAATATGAAAAGATAAATAAAGCTTCAGCCAAATCTCGGCAATCGTAATAATTTCGGGAAAGGCACATACATATCGACCGTACGAGTAGATAGGCGAGATTTCAACCACTCCACTCCATCCATCCACCACCACCCCCATTCCCCACTCCTCATAAATGACTGGCGAGAGGTTAGAGCGACACGGAGAAATCCGGAGTGGAGTGATGTATTGGAGGAAGGAAGGGGATAAACAAAAATAGACAAGAAAAAACGACGAAATCCAATTGAAGCGGCCTTGAACCTTTTCTTTTCTTTTTTTCTTTCATCCTTTCCCCAGTTTCCGTTGTCTGTGGGGAAGAGGGAAAAAGAAAACATGTGCTTGGGGGAGTCATTAACAATCTGAAAACATAAACCTTGTCTCCGTAGATAATTAGTACTCGTATGGGATCGGCAGCGATAGTTCTCCGATTTATACTGACCCCCCGAGTGGTTGCCGTGGGGAGTTGAATTGGGCTCAGCTGGTTTTTGCGCTTGGTGATTTCCCTCAGGCACGGCAGCCCCCTCCATAGCCGCTTAGCAGACCGATACGGTAGACCAACTAGAGGCAATGCCCGCCATCCACTAAGGACGAGCACTTCCTTTTTGGCCTTCGTTTTCCCGCGGTGTACTAGTATTGCGTTGAGCGAGAGCGAGCGAATAGCAATTGGAGAACCAGAATGATCGCCGACCCACAGCGGCTCCATTTGGTGTCTCTGTTTGCTTTTTTTGATTTATTTCATTTTTGATATGCCCTCCTTCCCCTCCATCTACGGTAGCCATCGGGCCAGCAGGCAAGCCAACCCGGCATGACTTGACAATTGGTACGGTATTTTGGCTTAGCTTATCAGGCTTTAAGTCGACCTGGCCTTAGCTTTCCTGAACATGGTAATATCGCTATTATACTTATGACACCTATCCCTTTTCCCAGCAATTTACTGTGCAGGGCTCGAACGCATCCTATCCCTGGTTACCTTTGACCCGAGCCCTTTTTTCACTCTTGAATCCTTTACCAGTGGGCACCAGTGCTGTATGTACTCCTAGCTTACTTGGGCTCTACGAGTACAGTAACGTATATTTTACTTTTAGCTTCTGAAAGGTCAATGCTTTGGGGAATTGCTTTTTTTCCCTTTTGCTTTCTTCTTTTCTTTTTCAATCAAACTCTCTTCCGATTTTGATCAAGTTTTGCTTTTTCCCTTTCCTTTTCTTCTCTTCTCTCTTTTTTTTTTTTTTTTTTTGCTTTCTTTTTTGGTTGCCATCATCGGAATTGCGGCGCCTTGGCTTCATCAAACCTCAAACCGCTGCGGGTTTGATACAAACCGGTATCTAAGTTTGTGAAATCGATTACTGAGTTACTGTGCCAGTATGATACTCTCCCTCTCACCCTTTCAACCGTTTTTTTTTTTCGTAATAGGGGAGGAAGGGAGGTTTAAGGTCAGCTCGGTTGGTTTGGTTTGGTGGCTCCGGTTCTTAAAATAAACATTGGACTCAGTTGAACCTTTTGCCCCCTTTGCCCCCCCTGTCCCTTCTCCCAATGAGGGGGGGGGCAACTACCGCATTTTCTGGCGAGAACCGGCAGGCACTTTTTTACGTTGAAATAAGAAGCGGCTGGGGTGAAACTTACAATTGCGTCAAAATCTGGACCCTGAAGGGTTTAGTCTTGGCTATATAGGGTTAAGATATAGGGTTTTATTGCAGCTCCGAGACAGAACGAGAGTAAAAATTTTGCTTGAACGTGCTAACGCCTGACGGCTCTCTCACCAGATGATGCGGTATTGTAGCCGTCCAGAAATTATTATTTCCTTTGGTTGGTTGACTAGAGTACTTGCGCGGTAGCGGGTTCCCATATCTACAGTCTACTGCCTAGATCCGAGCAGAAAAGGGCCAAATTTTGGTGGTGTGCAGCCCTTCGATATTGTGAGCGCTTGAATCTATCTATTTATCTATCTATCTGTCCATCTATCACAGGTGTAGTTTCCATCCTCCCGGAATAGTTTTCGGCATTGATCGGGAAGTGGGGGAATGGGATAGTGATGATATTAGAGGTCATAATCGAGCTGTCTTCCCGTTAAACTGGAAAGGGGGTGGGTTTCGCGATAGGTTGGTTTACCGTCACTTGAAAGGGGAGCTGCAGCGAGCGGCAGAGGGCGAATCTTGGAACGGGGTTGCCCCAATAGCGTAGATCGCCTTGTTCCATTCCCGTAGTTTGCTCTGTACTCTACTGTTCTTGCTTTAAAGTTAGAGCTGTATACATATGTGGAGCGGAATGTTACTTTAATTGGTGGGGGTTGCTGTATCGTTATATCGGTGCTATGGAGGGAATCGTTGGTGCCGGTGGCTGCTGTCGGCTGTGGTGGTACCACTATCAGAAGGGAATTTTTCGTTACCCAAAAATAAAGATGCTCTGGACAAACAAACAAACAAGCTACACAAGGAGGTATTTCCTCCTTGTACTTCTCCTACTGAATACCGGTACCCCTAATCGTGGGAGCCTTTTTACCTCCTTTCGATAACGGTGCCCCCTGTCCCTCTTTTCCTCTTTCGCTTACTCTCTTCCTCTCCCTCCTTGATCCCTAGGTACTCGAGTAGACTGTTAATCATCGAATATGTGCCTTCCCGTGTTCAACCAACCCCCTCCCCTCCAGGGGAGAAAAAAAAAAAGGGAAAATACGAAGTGGGAATGGTTTTTTTCGGGAGATTTATTTTCTTGTCCTTGCATCGTGCAAGTGAGTGAGTCGGGCTAGGTGAAGTGAAGTCACATAAGTGGTCTATGGTACGACCAGGAAATACCGGTATGGTATACTAATAAAACTTATGCCAATCATACACGGCTTGATAACTAGGTTTGCTTTTCCACTTCTCCCATTTTTTTCTTTCTCTCCTTCTTTCTTAAGCTTTGACTGACCTGAGTGAGACATGCTATTACATGTGCATGGTATATGCTACGAGTGAGTCTCGAGCCCTACTGTCTGGTATTTTGTAACTATCATACATACCACTCTGCCTGTCCTGCTTGTGGTGCGGGGCGGAGGAGAGCACTGGTATGTGCTGCGGCCTGGCTACCGACTGTCTTGCCTTGCCTTGTCTTGTATTGTCTCAAAAACGCTGCACAGTAGTTTACTGTGTTGCTGGTCAAAAATATGGGTCTTTTACCATGGACTGCTCCTCCCTCCTTCCCCTCCCTACCTCACTCCCCACACCACCAGCACCAATACCAGAAACTACCTGAGCCAACCCACCTGACGTTCACCACCTGGAAAACACCTAGGGAGATCCTGGCACTATTAAACCGGAAGGTACTATCACCCCCTTTCTCCCCCCTCCAAAAAAAACAAATCAGAAAACAGCTACACGTAAAACATGCTGAAACAAGGCCTCACTCACAGAAAATCATTCCCCACTAATGAACGATTGTTTTCACTTTTTTCCTGCTATAATATTATTATTATAGCTAGAGCTCTATAAGATTCCATATTAGAAATCACACGCATGACCTCGGCTGGGGGGGGGTTTCTCCCTTTTTTCTTTTTTGCTCATAAATGCATAACCTCTCACTACCTACCTACTGTGACGGTGTGTATAGTCTCCCCTCCTTCCAATCGAGTCACTTCTGAGGGGAATACAGTCTCGGCCGAGATAGTGAACGTGGCAGTTAGACAATTCAGTTCAGTCTAGTTCAGTTCGATTGAAGGAGAAGGACAAATCCTGCTCTAGTTTCATTCTTCTGCTCCACCCCCCTGCTTTAATCGTATTGTAGGGGTTGGGCCGGGCAAGCTAGTTTGGCTAGCTTGTTGGCTATCTATCGCAGTTGGCCGATCCCTAGGCAGACAGACAGACAATTCACGAACAGATATACAATTAGACAGGTATACGAGACATTCAATACAGGGATATACCATCGGACAACCTGCCAACCAGCCATACAAATACACATGCACACACACATACGTCCGGACTAACAGACGAAAAGACAGCTCATCAACTTCACGAACATGGAATAGCATATCATAACATAACAGACAACGGCCACTATCCTGTCTATCTGTCATTTAACCTCCTGTCAGAGGAAGACACACATACCCATCCATACACACACACAGACCCCCCCTCTCGCTCGCTAAAACAAGGTCGGAAATAGACGAGAGACAGACGGACGGATGGGCCGGAGGATAGACGTATCATGCTATGATTGTGGTTGTGGTAGTTGATGCGGTCATTAGGTATCACTCGGGCTGTGATCCGAGGTATGTCAACTCACCTCTAGCTCCTGTTTCACAATTTACGTATTGGCTACTTTTGGAAAATATTAGTTCCGCTAGTCTCTCATCGTACTTGTACAGCAACCGTCCTGAAAGGGGGTGTAGGGAGAGGGAAAGGGAAAAGAAAAAACGAAAAAGAAAAAAAAAAACGGCCCAGTCGTTATGGCTTGTCTTATAGTGAGTTAATTTCTAACCTGCTCCCTTCTTGAAATGCATGCATGTATGTCTGTGTATTTGTATGTCTATGTGTATGAGTAGGATATGTATGCGGGAAAGGCTACTTGGATGCGGAGATGTGTGGGAGGTTGGAGGTGCGCGAATGAATGAATGTGCGCAGTCTTTGGCAACTGGCTGAAGGAGATCTAGCTAATTAACTAACTAGCCAGTCAGCAAGCCAGCCAGCCAACCAGGTTTTGAACGGCCGATAGCACACTACACATTATCTATAAAGCAGAGAAGTCTAGACACACGAGTGGCGGAGGCGTATGACCGGGACAGAGACAAATAGGCAGCAATAGTAGATACCACCAATGGGCGCTACTACCTCCTCCTCCTCCTCCTCCTCCTCCTCCTCCTCCTCCTCCTCTCCCAGCAAGCACGATTTGTGAGTTACATTTGAAGCGGGAAACAAAAAAACAAAAAAACAAGACCCCGGGTCAACGGCGCCAGCAGTGAGGGCGTGCCGATCAGTTCTGGACCTTTTTATTTTATTTTTTTATCTTGAAAACTATCAGAACCCTACTTACCGTACTTACATACCCCCCTCTCCCCCGGACTCGTATAGGGTGCACACCGTCGCCCACCCACCCTCACGTCTCTTCACTGATATTGCAGGGATTAATTAGGGGGGGTGTAAGGATGGCGGGGAAGGTAGGGGACGAGCATTGGGAGAGGGAGAGAGCTGATTTGTTCGCTCGTCCGCCTGTCCCCCCCCGTTTGTTCGTCTTACGGTGCATAGTGCATTTCCGCTATCCCCTCCCCCCCTTCCTCCCCCTCCCCCCCGCAATATAAAAGACTGCTCGGCAATCACATAGTATCACTCGCTAGTCCTGTTGTTAACGACGATCAATTGAACCGTGTAGGTTGTGTTCTGGATGTGTATGTTTCAGTTGGCGAGGGTGCTCGTTTCCCCTACACAGTCTTTCTGACTCGCTCGCTCTATCCTGTGCCTCAATATGTCTCCCCCCCCCCCTTTCCCTCTTTGAGATATTTTCTCGGGTGTGTGGGATGGTGATCTGGGTGAAAGCCTCCAATGGTGGCTATGTGTGTCAGTTAGTGTGTGTGAACGTGATAGTTTTTTCTTTCCCTTTCTTTCTTTTTTCTTCCTTTTTTCAGTTTGGTTTGGTTTGGTTTGGAGGGGGGGGGGTTTTTTTTTGGTCGGTGATGTGCTAGTAATAATATGACATTTCTTGGGAGGGGGGCGCGGGGAAGGGGGAGGGGGGGGAGGTTTCTTTTCCATTTATTGTTTTTTTAATTTATGCCACACGAGGATGTGTGAGTATACTAGAGTAGAGGGGAGTAGGAGTGCTTTCTGAATCGAATGTTTTTGGTTCGATGGCGCAACGCCCCGGGCTCATTTATACAGGACGGATAAGCCGCCACGAAACAGATAATATACAGAAGAGGATTAGGAGAAGGAGGAGAAGGAGGGGAAGTATAGTATATGGTACAGCCATGGGACGAGAAATTGAAGAAACCACCTGTATAAATTGTATAGGGGGTATTGAGCTTGTCAACCCGTGTCCTTTTTTTCTGCAAGGCGTTTTTGTGGGATCACGGAAGAACACTTGAGGAGGAGAGGAGGTTTGAGGTGCAAGAGAAGTGTGAAGGAGCGGGCGGGGCGAGTAGGGTAAACTGGCGAGAGTGAGGGAGTGAGTATCTGCTCCTACCCGGGAGTTACGTTTCGAGCTCCTGATATGAGATGTGATAGGGCATCGGTCCCGGTGATCTAATACGATGAGGGATCGGGAATGGCGGGTGTTGCACTGGGTGTTTGAAACTCCCACATCGGGGAAGCGGACGTGAAGTAATGGCCACGGTAACGTACCAGTCTCCATCGATGCTCCCTTCATCCCCCGGCGCGCGGGGCAACAGCAACCGGTGCACTGGTTTCAGTGCCTTCCTATGGGAACCGCGAAACAGGTTTTATTCACCCTCAGGTTAGGCACACTTCTCGATTCGTTTACGCGGAGGTTGAGGGGGGCCGTCTGATAGGGTTATCGAACAACTTGATATGATATACCCCCTCTATTTAGAATACAAACTGCTCGAACGTCTATCTATGCCCACGTAGCCTGAGTTGGGCTCGTTACGTGTACCAATCTCTTCAACTTAATATTTGCTATATCTAGGTATCGGAGCGGCTCATAGGACGGGGAGCGCTAAGATTGTAGGCTGGTTTGTCACGGGCGTTCCTCTGATCTACCAACAACCTATTACCCCATTGGTACGGTGCTTGGTGGGATTGTTAACGAGATAGGCAGGTTGGACGGAATGTGAATTCCGCTGGGACCGGAGGAATGGTTCGCAGACATCGTCAGGTAGAGTATCCTTGTCAGCCAGTGACTCTCGGTAGCAAAGGGGTAAGGTACTAGCTAACTGCCGGATCCTCCCTAACCGGCTGACTTCAGCTTGCGGGGAGATTGGGATTTGATATTGGGCAATACGAGGGTGTTCATAAATTGGTCACTCGAACTACCCCGGGCGGGGGTGTGGATGAGCTGGTGGTTAGTGTTCATAGATCGTTTCTCATTGCTTCTTACTAGCTGGGATAGTATTTCTCGTCATAAAACACTGATAGGGAGACTTGACGGTGATGGCTAGTGTGATGGTTCGAGATGACCATTGGTGGAAAACAAGGTAGTGTTATTAAACTTGAGGGTGAGGAAGGGCATTTCCGGACTAACGACTACAATCAGGAGTTGATATCGTGAGAAGCCTAGATAAATGAGTGATGGCACATGTCAGAGCGCGGGATTCACCTGTGACTCATGTGGGCCGCTGCTTCCATAGCTGAGCTTTCGCAGAGTGCTTAGGTGCTGGGCTGGTTTTGTGAGAAAAAAATGCATTTTGAATCGCGTTGGGAATCGACAACATAGATGAAGGAGTCGGGAACCTTGTATCATCTTTACCGGCCAAGAATTGGAGATGGTTGAGTGGTTTGATTATGAGATATTCGGCACAGGGGTGCAGGAAACGATGTTAAAATGTAGATGAATTCAGGGATCGAGGTATCGATCCCGCATTCCAGTTGGTGGTTTATGCGATGAAGGCCATCACTACGGTTTGCCCCCAAATACCCCTCTCACAAGGCGCCTAGCACATACTAATCTGGAAGGACGAAGTTTTGCCTAACTCGAGTGGGCCACCCCCATAGTCGCTAGTGCTCGCCGACGCAACAGATCCAACCTCTCGCCTTTATTCGGAATTCCTGACTGGCTGAGTTTCTGCATCTTTTCCGCTCATCGATTCGGTGCAGCTGCGGTTTCAGGATAAACACTGGCGGATAGTTGGTTAGGATGCATATGGGGGTTCCGCAATGCGATTTGCAGGTGCAAGGTTTACTGATTCCGCTGAGTGCTTATAGGCCAACTTTATCCTCACAAGTGCTAAGAGCCTAGTAATAATGCAGTAGCCAGTATCGGGGCTATCGATTGACTCTAGGTAGATGCGCTACCAATCATCATTGGATCGCTAATCCGATGTTAGACTTGCATACAGCGTTCGGGATACGCTGTGGTACCGCGATGTTCATTTAATGAGGGTTATTCACAATCCGTATTCTCTTCCGTTGAGTAATAATGATATCGAGCGCCCAACCATGGGCCCAGGCCCCAAGGGAACGATTTCAAACTGAAAACATGCGCAGAAGCCTATTGGATTTTGTTGAGGTTTGTGGGGAATCCTAAACACACTGGTGTCTGATACTAGCTCATCCTTCGGCATGCGTCACCATAACAATCTTGTTGTCGCTTTGACGGCATCCATCAATCGGAAGCGGGAGCTAGTGCCCCGCAATTCCTCTATGTAGCCTAATATGGGTTCCCCGACCCGGGTGATAATGCATGATGGGCAGTAGTTGGCTCAGTAGAGGGGCGTAAGGGAGTCATGGGGTTACTTTGGTTAGAATGGCTATCGAGTTGTCGTGTATGGGACTTCCAGGCTCTTTCATTGATCTACTATGAGGCCTCTCGAGGCGAACCACGTACCGATTCTTATCTCCTTGGAGCGGGACTCTTTCCACTTAAACCCCCATTGGACTCAGTCTGAATGCTGGGGGGCTATTGACACTAGCTCTTATTTTAGCTTTATCGTTACCCCATCCAATTAGTGGGTCTATATCTTTGGCCTCAGGTTAGTTGGCTAAATATACATTGTCAGAGCTGGAGATATCCAGCGAACCCCAAGAGCTTTGGTATGCGGGGAGCCAATTCTGGCTGTGAATTAGGTATCAATATATGGTCACTAAAAAGGGAATGCGTGGCCGTGAGGAATGTTTAACTTAGCTGGTTGGCAACGGAAGGGATCCTATAACTACTCGTAATATAGAAGCTTTTTTTTGATTTTTTGAAAGGAACTGCTATTGCATACCCCCAGATCCACAAGAGGGGGTCAATTTTTTGCGGTATGCGGAGGTGGTCCTTTTTTGGGAACTCTTCGGCGTTGCGAGTATACTGCAAATGAGCTGTGCGCGGGGGTGGAGAAAGTATTTCGTGGTAATTACCAATAGCCGGCCTCCAGCATGTTTTGAAGTTCGCTTTCTTATGAACTTATCGTATTCGGAACTGTCGGAGCAGGTCTTTGTGCAGGGAGCTTCAATAGTTGTGCTAGGAAGGTAAAATTTCTACAATGTATTTCTTATAGGGACCAATATGACTGCCTCGCTACTATCAAACGCTTCGTCGCTAAAACCCTTAGCACAAAATATCCCCTCTGAGCACCTCTATGCTGTAGAATGAACCAAAACTAAAGCTACACGTAGCATTTCCCTCTCCAAACAATAACTACTTAGAATATCGATTTCCAACCTCGCCCCTTAGCCCCAGCATAAAAGATCTGTCTATCTTTATATACATTTGTTAGCAACAATCAAACATTGTAAAGCTCTATCACAAGTGCGTTGTCGAATACTTACCCAGCATATATGATGGCCCTAAATATATTTATTGCCAATGTCTTCATGAGATATCACTCGTAGGCTCTCATAGTCCAGTATCGAAGTTTGGGTCTGGAGTATCCTCCCTTGCACCTGTTCTGCCCCGCTATGGGTTCGGAAGTATGACTCTTGGGTGTTAGTGTACCGCCCCAACCATCGGCCAGCCATAATGTGCTCGGAGTTGTGCTATTTTGGAGTGGTTGTTTTCTTGTTCATTTAACTCTCATGTATAATTTATTCTCCGGGATCGACTAACTATACCCATTTTTTTCTGTTCACCCAAAACTGGATGGTCCCTTTGTAGAAACGGCCCTCCTGGCTTCGGGGATCTGAGCCGAATAAGCTAAGTACCGACGAATAGGCGTGTGCAACGTCTCAGAGGCTGTGGGCGGATAATCACAGGCGCTTTGAGAGCCGCCCGCACTGCTGGATGTATAGGACCTTATACATTATCTATCACTCGTGCTAGTGTCTGGTGCACTGTTGGAGACCGTGTCCGGATAGTCCTTCGTACTAGATTCTTCCAGTGATAGTTTTGGATGTATGAATCTTGCCTAAAAAGAGCACGGTTTTGGCTGTATCTGCTCACTCTCCCTGTGTATTTAGCATCGTGATGAGACCTTCGCTTTCCCACGCTACTTATGGCTCTGGTGTTAGCTGTCTCTTTAGCATTCATCGAGGACTCCCTTCTCATCTTTCTTATCCCGTAATCATAGGATTACCTGAAGCTCGATACTTGATAGAGGTTTTCTCTTGCAATGGTAAAGGTCTTGGTATTTTTTGGGTGGTTTTAGATCGAGTGATAGTTTGTGTAATACCTGTCGTGTTGTTTATGATAGCTACATCCTAACTTAGCTTACTCGTGAGGGCTGGGCGGTAAGTATGTATAGATGGTATAGTGTTGGAGAAATAGTGCTATGTTAAGCTGGGGGGGAGGAAGAGGAGAGGGGGTCGTGGCATGGGCCAGATGGAGTATAGGACAAGGGGGAGGGGAGAGAGGAGAAAAAGACATCCGACTTTCAAGTGATCTACATGAATTCCGGGGGATAGAATCTGTGGGTGCTAGGAAATGATTCAATCTCTGATGCCCCCCCTTTTTTTGCCTGGCCAACCGGGCGCAGTGGCACTACTAATGCTGACATCATGGCATTTGGCAAAACGGAAGGGTCTTGAATATGCATTAATTGAATCGGCCAAGTGCGGGTGTGATTTTACTCGAAGTTTGGAGGCGCTGGTAGAGGATAAGGGGATGAGTAAAACAAGGTATGTAGCAGTACTTTTGGGGATGATGTCAAGATGGAGAGATATTAGGAGGGAAGTAAGCAGGCTCAGATCCCGACCGTTGCTGGCATGACACATAATATGATAGGGAATTACAAGTATTATTTGTTTGAACCAGGGTTGCTTCCTGTCCTCTCACCGGGGGGCCGCGGGGGGGAGAGGGGGCTTTTATTCGATGATACTACAAAAAACAAAGGGTATGTAATGAAGCCTCTGATTTGACAGGATAAAGATGAATAGCACATGTGTTGAGGCCAACAATGAGGAAAAACAGTCTGTGGGGGTGAAGAAAGAAAGAGAGAAAGGTTATGATACAATGCTGTGATGATAAATTTTGATGGCTGCGGAAATCAATGAAAAAACCAGCAGCACTATTTCATCCCATATCACTCGCCCCGCCTACAGGGCACGATTGGTGTCTGTGGAAAATTGTCTCGCCGCTTTTCTAGTGGGATGACAGTACTGTAAGTAGACTAACAGGAGAAGAGAGATCGGGAAGAAAAGGCGAAAAGAGATGTGGGGGGTATTAGGGAAACAAGAGAAGGGGGGCAAAGAGATGGAGGTCGCGTAGTAGGAGTGTTAAAGGGCTAAGCTACCGCCTGCCTGCCTAGGGTTGATTAGATAGAAGTTCGAAGAATAGGGAGGTGTGCCGAGCTTTCACCTTGAACATCAAAACCTGCAGATTCTTTTGGGGTGGCCCTGGTCTGGGCCTGATCGCCAGGGTGGGGAAGGTGTTGTAGCTCCGTTACCATCTAACTGGGGAATGAAATTTCTGTGTTTGGATAGTAATTTTGCAATGGCATAATGTTCACAATCCAGTGCTTGCGAAAGTGCGGTTTCGCCGGCGAGATTTGTCATGTCGGTGTTAACGTCCGCTCGTTCCAAGAGGATCTTCACGACTCTCTCATGTCCTTTTTGGGCGGCTATGGAGAGTGGAGTTTGGCCACGTTCATCAGCGGTGTTGGGGTCGACATCGTTTCGCTCCAGTAGCACCTTCACGACCCCTTCATGTCCCTCGTAGGCGGCTATAAAGAGCGGGGTTAGGCCATTTCCATTCGTAGTGTTGGGTTTAACATCCCCTTCTTGGAGTAGCATCTTCACGACCCCTTCGTGTCCCTCGTGGGCGGCTATGAAGAGCGGGGTTAGGCCATTTCCATTCGGAGTGTTGGGTTTGATATCCTCTCTTTGTAATAGCATCTTCACGGCTCCCTCGTGTCCTCCTAAGGCGGCTATGGAGAGCGGAGTTTGGCCATCTTCATCAACGGGATTGAGGTTGACATCCGCGCGTTCCAGCAGCATCTTCACCAATCTCTCATGTCCTCTACAAGCGGCTTGAGTGAGTGGCGTTTGGCCACGATTGTCTGTGGTGTTGACGTTGACATCTGCTCGTTCCAACAGCATCTTCAAGACTCCCTCATCTCCTTTCCAGGCGGCTCCTGAGAGTGGTGTTTGGCCACATTGGTCCGCGGTGTTGGGGTTGATATCCACTCGTTCAAGCAGCATCTTCACGACTTCCTCATGTCCTTCCCAGGCGGCTTTGGAGAGCGGCGTTTTGCCACTTTCATCCGCGGTGTTGGGGTTGACATCCTCTCGGTCTAGGAGCACCTTCACGACTCTTTCAAGCCCTCTCCAGGCCGCTATGCAGAGCGGCGTGTCACGATGTCCATCCGCGGTGTTGGGGTTGACATCCACTCGTTTTAGTAACATCTTCACGACTTCTTCATGTCCTTCCCAGGCGGCTTGGGAGAGTGGTGTATGGCCACGTTCATCAGCGATGTTGGGGTTGATATCCACTCGGTCTAACAGAATCTTCACGACTCGCTCAAGCCCTTTATCAGCAGCTATGGAAAGCGCCGTTTGACCAATTCGATCCCCAATATTGGGGTTGACATCCACTCGTTCTAGTAACATCTTCACAACTTCCTCATACCCTCTCCTGGCAGCTACCAATAGTGGGGTTTGGCCATGGTGGTCTGCTGTGTTGGGATTGATATCCGCTCGTTCTAGGAGCATTTTCATGACTTCCTCATGCCCTCTCCAGGCGGCTACCCAAAGTGGGGTTTGGCCATGGTGGTCCGCAGTGCTGGGGTTGATATCCTCTCGCTCTAGGAGCATCTTGATGGCCCAATCAATTCCTTCCCAGGCGGCTCTAAAGAGTGGAGTTTGGCCATAAGCGTTGGTAGTATTGGGATTGACATCAGTTCGTTCAAGTAGCAGCTTCAGGACTCCTTCATGTCCCCCGCGAGCTGCAGGGAAGAGTGGCGCTTCGCCAAAATCATTGGCAGTGTTGGGGTTGACATCTTTGCGTCCCAGCAGCATCTTCACAACTCCTTCGAACCTTTTCCAGGCGGCTATAGATAGTGGCGTTCGGCCATGCATATCCGCGGCGTTGGGGTTGGTATCGTCCCGCTCTAGCAGCATCTTAACAATTGCTTCATGCCCACCCTCGACAGCCCATGAAAGGGGTGTTGGGCCAATCCTCCTATCTAGGACAGCATCCGGTAGTTCTAGTACCATATTCTGGATGGTGAAAGAACGAATATCAGGTCTCTAGGTGGAACAGCGAGGAAATTTAACAAATGGTGTTGTAAAGGGGAAACACAATAATTCGTATTGGTTTTGTGTGGAAGGTTCACAATAGGAGCCTATAGGCACAAGTTCGTAGTGGTTCACCGGGGCTCCCACAAGGAAGAACAAAAGAGGAAGGAATTCAAAGCAATTGGTTCTTGTTGTGTTCGTCCCTTCTGGTGTAGGGGTGTGTGTGTAGGGGTGTGTGTGTAGGGGTGTGTGTGTAGGGGTGTGTGTGTGTGTGTCGTTATCGTTCTAATGGCCTCTGTCGTTTCTATTTAAGTAGTTTGTGGAGGAAAGCCGCACTCTGAAAAAATTTTCACCCACAAACCCTCAGAACGGCAGTCACCCACACAAGCCCTATAGAATGCGGACTGCAATTACTTGCACACAGTTTAGGTTGTAATGTTAATTGGTGAAAAGAACAGAATCTAGGGCTCGTTGCACGATAGCATAGCTTGAGGGCAAGTTTGAGGCAGAGAACTTCAAACCTGTATCATATCATACCAAGTCGGTTGATCCTGTAATGCCTCTATTTGTGCAGGTGAAGGTTTAAAAATTAGGAAAACATATTTCAAAGGTCTTATATATTCAATTTCTGGCTTCTTATTATAAGTTTTCTTTTATATATATTTTTTCAAATATACCGTAAGGGTTTCTAGTCTTGTCCATTGTCCGTTAACAAAATCAACCGTAAACAAACAATTCATGGCAACCCAACTCTCCTCACCACCCCGCATCTTCAGCACCACCTAAAGATATTACTCTGGATTAAATATTAATTCTTACTATGTATTCTACTATGTATTCTACTATGTATTCTACTATGTATTCTACTATGTATTCTACTATGTAGTATTCTACTATGTATTCTACTATGTATTCTACTATGTAGTATTCTACTATGTATTCTACTATGTATTCTACTATGTAGTATTCTACTATGTATTCTACTATGTATTCTACTATGTAGTATTCTACTATGTATTCTACTATGTATTCTACTATGTAGTATTCTACTATGTATTCTACTATGTATTCTACTATGTAGTATTCTACTATGTATTCTACTATGTATTCTACTATGTAGTATTCTACT
>Ga0307509_10006108_pt1 | contig 16360 bp, 15 predicted proteins | sample 10_EM_MG_FD_202245 | JGI IMG/M metagenome (GOLD analysis project Ga0307509, IMG submission 202245) | Populus trichocarpa ectomycorrhiza microbial communities from riparian zone in the Pacific Northwest, United States - 10_EM | ecosystem: Host-associated > Plants > Roots > Unclassified | place... | reverse complement strand
GCGGGATGAAGTTTGCTTATAGGTTTTTTATCTCCATAGCTAGCGCTGCATGAGTCTTTTGTACCTTTAAACATAATAACGATTTGATTACAAAAAAAATAAAAAAAAATATACTACCAAGAGATAGGGCACGAACCATCTCTCCTCCACCTCCGGCGATTGAAATCTCAACACCACGGGAAATCATCGTCACTTTCCCCCACCCACCTCTCTTCTCCCACGATGGCTACTGCCTAGGGGTTGACGTTAAGCCATCTACCCTCCTCGCCTGTGGCCTCGGCCTCCCCTCCTTGGGGTTCTCGTTCTTGTTCGTTGTTGACTCCCGCTCATGATGTTTGGTTCTCCCCCTTACCCCGCACTTGCTTTGCGTCCCGCTTAGCATTTTGCACGGTCGGAAAGCTTCTCGCTTCGCTCACGGTCGGCGTTGCGGTGTCGGACTCTCGGTCAATGTAAGGCTTCGGTTCTGCTGGGCTTGTACCTCTGGTGGGGAAAGCTTCGGTTATTAACATTGCGGTCTCACTCGGTCTCGCTGTCGCCCCAAAAGCCCTTGCTATGGCCCGTTGGTCGGTTGTGGCTAGCCCGCTCGCGATCCCTCCTCTACCCCCCTCCCGGTTCCGTCCGCTGGCACCCTACTGCCCCTTAAGCTGGCACCTTACTGCTAAAAACTCCTCCCCCGGCTGGCACCCTACTGCTCCCCCCTCTCTGGCTGGCACCCAACTGCTCCCCCCTCTCTGGCTGGCACCCTACTGCTACTCACCGGCTGGCACCCTACTGCTCTCCTTCCCGGCTGGCATCCCCTCTGCTCGGTGGCTCCGCTCGCCCTTCTCTCCCCCTCCGATCGTTTGGCCCTTCCTCGGTTACACCTAGTCGTGGTATAGCACTGCCTCCGTGGCTTTGTCCACCGCTTGGGAACGATGTAATGACCTGCCCAACCGAACATCATGGTTTTTGGTGGGCCCTCAACCTATGAGTTTTCCCGTGTCGGTGATCATCTATCCTCTCTATCAGGCCCCGAAAGGGCCTTAGCGCAGCCGTCGTTTCTTTTGTTTTGGAGAGCCTTCGGAAGGGTTTGGGTCTTTCTACCTGTACTTTTCTATGTATTGTTTCCTTACGTGTCTGGGGTATATTATCTTAGGTGCTAGGCGGGGGGGACTTTTCCTATGGACTCGGGGTGTTTGATTTTTCCCATGAAGAGGTGAAGCAGGCAGTGGGATTGCATTTATAGGTTTTTTTCTCTTCATAGCTAGCGCTGCATAAGGCTTTTTGTACCTAGAAACAAATAACGCATGATTACAAAAAAAAAAAAAAAAGAAAAAAAGAAAAAACTACCAAGAGATAGGATCTTCACGCAACCATCTAAGTACTTTTCTATACTCAAGATATTGCAATACGATTACGCTTTACTTTCTTTACATACCTTCCTCCTCTACGAGAGCCTACGCTCCAAGAACCTGGAGACTATTGTGATAGTCTCGACAGGTCGCCCGAACATAGGACTATTGTGATAGTTCTATCAAGCACGACAATCCACCCATCTTACTATCTGAAGAGATAGTACCTCTTACGAACCACCCAAGACGAGCAAGCCAGTTCCGTACTATCTGAAGAAATAGTGCATTCCTACGTCTTGGTGCAGAAAAGCGAGACTCACTTACGCAGAAGACAACCGTTGCCTGTTGCATATGTGCTCAACAATAGGATTGTTACATGAGTGAAGCTTTCAGGCTTGATAATATTAAGTTTTACCGCTTGATTCTACTTTGAATTATCTTTATCTTTATTTTGATCTTTACTTCTACTTTGAGTCTTCGGTGCGGTCGCACTCTTAAGATCTGTCTTCCTACAAAGTGCTCCTGTTACACCATTATTTGAGTTGAAGGTACTGTGACGAGGTGGACCGAGACATATGTAATTGGGTGGTATTCACTAAATGGAGTACTAGGAGCCGGAAGGCTGGAGTTGACAAGAACAGGACAAGATAATAATAGAGGAGATGTGTATAACTTTTGGGTGTATAAATGCAAAAGATACAACGTAAGAAAGAAAGAAGGAAAGAAAGAGAGAAAAGAAAAAATCTAAGAACCAAACCGCCTTTTCAAACCAATCCCAAGTTTACACTAAGCCAAGCCTTTACTGACTAATCTAGCATACAATATTTTTACTAGTTTGCCCTACTATCTTGACCATCAGACAAATAGTATATAAACCTGAACCCTGATCTGTGACAGGTACACTTATCTTGAGTAATCATGCCAATTGGCTTTACTAGTAGCTCTTGAGATAGTAACTTTGGTGTGGGTAAGAGATTTAATATTTCATCACACTTCATCAAACAAGAGCTCACCATGCTTAGATATAGTTGAGGAACCTCCTCTTGATAGCACTTAACATCTTGTTATTCATGTCCTTCATTGTAAACACTTTTGCATACATCTTTCCACTTAAATCAAGGCTTCATGAGCCATTGGCACCCAGTCCAACAAGTGAGATGCGGCTGAACATCATGTAGTATTCTCCTCTATGGGGGTGGTATCACCGTATGATTGGTCTCTACTGAGTAAATTGTCACAGCTTGAGCAATATCAAATGATATTATTCCTATATTGGATATTGTATTAGTATTAATTTAACGTTAATATTATATGATATGTAATTATTAACAGGATTAATAGCTTCTTTTGCTTTGGCAAAGTATTCCTAAATGGCTAAGGAGGTGTTTGGCACACTGTGTGTACAAATAACCATTATTTCAAAACACGTTTTGCAGATTAGATTCAGATTAGAATTTGAACAGACCAATCAAAACCTGTGAAAAGGGATTACATCATCAGGAAAAGCTCTTATATAATCCCTTTGTATCCGTTGTGATTGGTCTGTTCAAATTCTAATCTGAATCTAATCTGTAAAACGTGTTTTGAAATAATGGTTATTTGTACACACGGTGTGCCAAACACCCCCTAACATTGTACTCTCATATTCATGCATTCATTTAATCTTAGAATATCAACCCTTTTTGCAAGGCTCAATTGCTTGATTTTGTATTCATAATACTTAATTTCTCATAATTTGATCACTATTCCCTCTTCCTGCTCCCTCCCTATCAGCAACCTGCTTGGCAAGCTCTTTTCGACTTTTAAACAGAATATATTCACATATTATTACGCAATTTTGCTCCTGTATGGCTTGAATATTTAAAAAGTTCAGAACTTGGATATGATTAGCTAGAGATTCACCAGTAAGATGTTTCCCCCTAGTTCTTGGATAGATAGTTTTTTTGATATCTCTAATACCAGAGTTCAGGACATGTAGTTGAATAGGAAATAGTACATATAGTGGACCTAATCGTTGAGGCCGCTATTATAGGGTATCGGCTACAGTCAGGTAATTTCCTTGATGGCACTTATGAGACACCTACAGCATCTATAATACTCAAATTAGTAACTATTTGAATTACTCGATTGTTAATTAAGATTGCCAGCTTCTTATCTTCAGCGACTAGTAGGACATTCATGGCAGAGGCCAATATGGTACTTGAAGACACACGATATCTTCTATCTTGCTTCCTTGACCATTCTGTATTGAATAGTAAACCTAGTACTCAATTAGGTAATCCTAGATTAATAGTGGGACCTTCTCCCAAAGCTAGAGTCTGGGAGGAATCCTGCTGTCTTTCCTGCAATGCACATGAGCACTAGGTGCTGGAATTTGAAACTAAGGAGCTTTCATGTAGTATCATGACATCTTACTATTCTGTATTTGTATTTAATAAACTGATGGATAGGAGGAGTAGGATGGGAGATTCAATGTCGGAATCGAAGGTTGGGGAGGCTAAAGAACCCAAGTTTGAAAGGTATCCGACTCGGAGTCTTCTTTGATGCTATTCACATTAATGCCAGGTGCTAGGAGGTGTAACTGGCTGTTTCTGAGTACCTATAATTGCACTAACCTCTGTATATGAACTTTGGTGGTATTCGGCCATGGCCAGGCCAGGGGTTCTCTGGCTGGAGTCTGCAGGCCTAATATCTTTGCTGAGCGGACTTTCTGATGGTATATCCTGCTGCTTAGTGTTGAGGGGTTTTCCTTGGATGCTGGGGGCAGAACTGTTGATACCCAAGGTGGCTCATTATCCGAATTGCTGGATTCTATTTGGTTAAGTCTTAGGTGTTTTTTCTGGATATTTGATAGACAGAGCAGGTTTGCAGGAGAGACTGGTGGTCTGCCAGTGTAGTTTGCAAATAGCTCCATTATGGATAATTATTTTATGCTCTCAGAATACATCAATTATGAATTTTGAATTATGTAATCAATGATTTAAACCTATATATCATACTCACCTTGCTGGAATTAGTCATAGGTCACGTGAGCTGGAAAAAGGGCTACCGGTGTTTAGCATGCATTTTCTCCGGCTTTAGTCCACGTAACCTATAACTAATTCCGGCGAGGTGAGTATGATACTGTGATGTTTCTGCCCTAATTTTGCCAAGGTGTCCCCCATTGCCTCCTCTTGGCGTCCCCCTTGGAGTCCCACGAGGGGCTGTGTTTAGACGGCTTCCACCGTCTCTTGACATATCGTAGAGCTAACAGTGCTAACATTTTGGACTCTCAGAAGATGGATTATCTCCAAGCTCAGGCTTGCTGGGTTTATTATTGGACTAGAGTGATTTCAGAGTCAGTCTAGGGGTGGGTTAGGGTTGTAAGGGCTGTTCCGTTAGTATATAGAAATTGGTCTCCATTTTTGTTCATTTTGGCTTAAGCCTTCTACTCATCTTCAATTTGGGTGTCGGATCAACAAAAGTTTAGTACTTTTGGGGAATCCGCATTGAGATCTCTAATACTTTTCCAATCACCCATAGAGCAGGCTGTCCTTCAGTATATACACTCATCCATTCCGAGTCCTCCTATACTGCCGCGCCGCTCTAGATCACCCCCAGAAACTCAGTCTGTGTTCCGAACCGTCCGGGGGCCAGACAGGGACGGCGGGGATAATGCCAAGAAAGCGGGACAGGGCGCGGCCGCTAGCCGTGGTCCTGTGTAGGGCAAATTACTCGGAGGGCAGCCTGGCTAGACTGGGGCCGCCACCCCCTACACGCTAAGCCTTTACTAGTATAGTGAGCCAAACTGGAAAGCGGTTGCCTAGGCGGCCTGCAGGGGAGATGGCAGGACGGCCGGGATTGGGTGGGGGACTTTCGGAGGTGTCAGAAGCCGTAGGGTGTGGATAAGGACTGTGGGGTGTCCACAAATGGCAGGCATTAGGAATGGCGGCTGGGCACATGTGGAAAAAATTGAGGGGGCCCGCATGGGACAGCAGGGAATAGCTGGGGACGGCAGGGGCTGTTGTGAGAAGTGGCTGTCATACTTCCTGGTAACCTTGGATTGGAATGGGACGAACTTCCTCCCTACCAGGAATTTGAATGTGGCGGGTGGAATGGAGTTGAGAAATGTAATGAGTGGAATGGTAAGGAATGGAATGATGGAGCGAGTACGGAAGGCTGGGAATGTTGGGTATCTAGATTAGTTGTTAGTCCGCGATCTTGAGGGGATAAGGCGGTAATGCGGAGTATACATTCTCACGATTATGGTACTATGTTTGTTATTTATTTTCTTCAGGGGCTGTTGAATTTCTGATTATTGTCTAAGTCTTCCGTTGTCCTCAAACAACGGGTTTGTCTAAAGTGTTTCTTTCCTATATCTTTCCGCTCTATTGGGTTGCATCTTTTGTGGTGGTGGTGAGACATCACCGGTTGGGTCTTGATTATTGAGTGGCTATTTCGTATCGGCTAGGCTTCATTGCGCTCTCCAGGTTTGGAGGCGTACACTCAGTTGAAACACATCATGATGATGCGTTCGGGGCTGAAGACAGGAAACAGGTTGCTTTTCATGGCGGATGAGGTCACTTACGTTCCCTATATATGTTTGGCCTTTTGGCCCCTCTCTTTGGATAAGTAAGTAAGAATGATACGGCGAGCAAAAGTTGTGCATAGTCTTTACGATTCCGCGTTCACATATTGAGGCACAATTACAAGAGGGGCCAGTAGACAAACTATGAGTGATATATGGTGATGCCATGCAACTGACACAATAAACAATATTCCTGGAAGAAAGAGACGAAGGTTAAATAGATCATCAAGTGCTCCGAGTATTTAGATAAGACTGAACTAACCATTCCGCCATGAGCCCTATTTTTCCTTTAAAATACTTCCATAAGTCTTTTGCTTTAACCATAGTCACGGTGGTGATTTAGCAACAAAGCCAAGGAACTGATGAAACCGAAGTTGACTCGCAGCACAATATCTGGGATTTTCCAAAAGAGTTACCGGGAAACTCAATTGACCCTCTCGGATCCGGATATCTGAGACCAAGATGAGAACTTTCCGATGGGTGGATAGTGCTACTGCCCTCTCTAGAGAGGATATGCTTGCTGCCTTGCAGATATATGCAGGTGGTTTTTGAGTTCTGATTTGGCAAACCCTTTTGGCTTTTTATTTCTTAAAGATGTATTCTTCCTTGCTTATTAGGTTACGCCTATGGCACATGACTTGCCTGATCATAAACTATCAGCCAGATCAAATAATGAACTTGAAGTTTCTGACCACGCCAGTCAAAGAGCTGTAACAGAAAAATACCCCAGGGCCCCACCCCCGGGGCGGACAGACTGGACGGTTCGGAACACTAGGTGCGGAAGAGTCGTTCCGCTCAAGCAGAGCGGAACGACGCTGATTCTAACAGCACCGATCAATATGGGCAAGCGCCACTCCTTGGAGCTGTCTGGGAGGGACATGAAGGAGTTATGAAGGGGCCGCTGGAACAGGTGCATGTTAATCCTAATACTGCGGATAGGCAGGTCCTAACACCACTCTCCATAGCTGCTGGGGGCATGAGCGAGCCGTGGAGCTGCTGCTCCAGCGGGTGGACCTTGATCCTGGCGGTCGGGGCGACTGTGGTGGCGGAACACCACTGCCTATGGCTGCCAGGAAGTGCATCAGGAAGTCATGAAGCTGCTACTAGCGCGGGAAGATGTCAACCTCAACACTCCCCATCAACAAGACCAAACACCACTCTTCGCAGCCACCTGGGGGGCATGGGGGCAGTGGTGAAGATGTTGCTAAAGTGATGGGATGTCGATCACTATCTTCCTGGCGGCTACGGTGAAACTCCACTCTACGCAGCTATGTGCTAGGGACATGAGGGAGTGGTGGGGGTCCTATTGGAGCGAATGGATGACAGCCCCGATACGGCAGAGCTCCCTGGTGAAGCAGTATTCTCTAGAGCTCCGGAGTGTGGACATAATGCCCTTGTGGAATTACCCCCAGAACATAGAAACCTACATCTGGTGTTAGATGGCAATGAATTTACGGTATTGCCTTAACAAAAGCAGTCCGATCTAGATCAGCCCCTATCTAAAAGGATCCGCGGGCTTTGGTTTCAACAGTGTTCCCAACATTCCGGGGACTGAAATTGGAGAGATGGAAAGTACATTAAAAGTTCTTGCAGTTCATAAGTTAGTCCTACAAAGTTTAAATATATTTTCTCTGTACTTGGCTAGAGTGTCTGAAGGAGTCAGACCGGGGGAAAGATATATTATGGTTCGCAAAGCCTCTTCTCATTTTCCTTGACCATGCCCGTTTCTTCAACCTCTGTTCCGCTCTTACTCTTCCCCAGAAATCCAAGTCAGTCAGCCTATCCAAGTAACTTATCGAAGCAATCTCTGCGATAAAACACCCCCTCGGCATTGGCCGGCGATATATTCTAACAATGTCAATTTGGTTCTTATAAGGTCCAAGCCATAAGGCGGCAGTCCCCTATAGTCCGTCCAGCCCTCGCATTCCCGGGCGTGTCCCGTCCTAGCACTTCCAAAAAGACCGACTATTAGCTGTGGTCCGTCCGTCCTACCCTGCGCAGAGACGGACTAGACAGCTGGGAACACCGGATTTCAAGACCCATGCTGCCTAAACCTCCTTATATTTGGCACTTCCCTCTCGGTAATCCCTAGCCAGTGGCTGATTGGCCCTTAGCCACTCCTGCTACTTGGCCTACACCTCCATGCGTCGTCCGCTGCCCCCCATGATAGCATCGGCATTGCCATACTTTTGTTGCCTCTAGCCTAACACTGTTGATTTTTATCCCTTTATAACTTAGTTATGTGCTTAGGCACAGTCTCTGGTAGGATGAGTGCTAGGACACTTTTGTTTTAATTCAATTGTGCATATTCAAATAAGGTGAAGGACAGGGGTTGACTTAGTAAGGGTAGTGTGACAAGCCCGGGCGCTCAGCAAACTTTAATAATAGTTGCCGTGTGGTAGAACCACAGTTTTTTCCGCAGGGAAGCTTTAGCTGTTGAGTTGACGAATCATTGCCTGTAGTCAAAGATTTTATCAATATGCATAACTTGCTGTATCATACATGATGGAGTAATCCCATCGTGGCGTGTTGGGTTAGGGCATGGATAGGGATGATTTTCACCAGGGGGCGCAGTATGATATGAAAGTCCCATATTGTGGTAGTGTGGCAGAGACCAAACTGAATTCCTTGGGCTAGGGCACTTTTTTCTCCGAGCTAGGGTGAATCTGGTAGGAGTGTAAATTCGGGTATGGTACGGGTACAGACAGTACTTTACGTTCATGATAATATTATTATGATAGTAGAAAGTGTGATACTGGTACCGTAAAAACAAGAATAAGAGCCAAGTGCCATGTCTTCGGAGTTGCCCCCTCTGGTAAGGTCTAGTACTTTTTATTTTTATTTTTATCTCCCAGAGGGGCTTAGCAGCGTTTTAATATTATGTTTCTGTTGCCCCTCTCGCCCTTTTCGAGTAGAGGGCTCTCGGCTACGGTGCATAGCCTGGGTGACCGGAGGTGTCTCCCCTAGTTTGGGAATGAATTCGGTATTGAAGGTTGCACGGCGCACCGCTCGATTATTGTAGTTTTTATGGGAGGGAGTTGTGGTTGGGTTCGTTCCCTGGGTTGGATTGGGTGGGTACCGCAAAAACTGGTGTCATTGGAAATGGGGCTAACACCAGATGAGTCAATGAAGCGAGTTTGCCACTCGGGTGGCGCAGTAAGCGAATAGTTATTTCTGGGACACGAATGGTTAATTCAACATCACAAGACTGAACATACCATTGGAGTGTGAGAAGAAAAGGTTCGCCGAACAAACACTGATCTGTAATTCTAGCGCGTAGGTCAGTCTGAAGTGAGCCTTGAAGTAGATTTCAAAGCAGAATGGAAAGGAGTAGAATTTAGGGCCAGATCGAGCCTGCCTGCAATGAGTAGAGAGAGGTTAAAAGGTTGACGGAGCCCACATCTCAAAGGGTAGAATTCAAAAACCACAGTCAATCAAAATGGATATTCGATACCTTTTAAACCCAACCTCTATGGGGGAAATATCACCGGGTTCTGTATCACAGTCCGAAGAGCATGAGGGAGGAAATGAAGCGTCTAGTTCGGTGGTGATTGAGCGTCAATTCAGGAAACGGCCGGGAAAGGTTGTAAAGAAAGTTATTGGACGCACACTTCGGGACTTTGAGAATCCAAGAAAGCGTGTGGAGCGATCATACTCTCGCGAGTTCAAGATTGCAGTTTTATCATGGTGGTTTAATGCACAAGTACCCCATGGAGTGAATGAGCCAAAGTCAGGACTACTTCGATCCCCATTATTGCGAGAGGTTTCAGAAAGATGCCTGGTGCCTATAACAACTCTTCACAATTGGCGGATTAAGCAAAATGAGATAATTGGGGGAAGAATGGGGGAGAGAAAGTGCAAGTCAAAAGTGACATTATGTCGATGACCGGAATTGGAAATTGACCTGTATAGAAAGTATCGTCAACGTCGGGATGAAAGAAAAGCTGTTCGGCGTAATTGGCTACGTCATGAGGCCTACCAAAGCTTTCAAACTTGCTACCCTACCCAAAATGTCTCTGGATTTCGCTTCTGATATGGCTGGCTTCCTGGCTCTCTTTCCCGGAATGGTATTACTCTGAGCTTTACTACCAACAAATCTCAGAAAATTCCTGAAGACTACCTAAATCAAATTCTCTCCTGGATGCGTTTCAATAGACGTAATTCACAGGTTCCAGGGGGTACAAGTGGTCAGCATGAGGGATCTATTGTAGATAGATATGGGCTTGACAGTATATGTAATCTTGACGAGACTCCACTGCCATTTGAATACCTGGATGGCCAGACAAATGCAGACAAATGGAGCAATTCAGTTCAGGTTAAATCTACCGCAAGTGGGTGGGATAAAAGACAAGCAACACTTGTTCTTGCAGTATTTGGGAGTGGAGTACCATATGTGAGGCCAATGATTATCTTCAAGGGAAAGGAGAAGTATAATGGCTGGCGGAGTCATATTTTTACAAGGAAGCGGGAAGAGGAAGAGCGACAATATGACACACGAGTGGATGTGCGATAGAATGAGACTGCCTACGCAAACGCTAATCTTCTTATCAACTGGATAGAAACCTCGTTAGTTCCCGCTCTTCCTTCAGGCCCCCGGCTACTAGCTCTTGATGTTGCTAAATTCCATTATACGGAAGAGGTTTTATGTACGCTTCGCTCCCATGATATTATTGCTTCCCTAATCCCTGCTGGCTGTACTGGGCTGGTACAGCCTCTAGATGTGGCCATCAATAAGCCCTTCAAGAACATTCTCCGAAATATACTTGATGATTTACTTGATAAATACCAAAGCCAACACGAGGTCGATCTCCGGGAACTACGCACATCAGATACCTCAGCTATTGCTGAGAGAAGGATTCTGGTCACTCATGCTGTCGGGGAGGCATGGGAACAATTTAGTACCAGTCACCAAGATCTGATTATTAAGACCTTGCGGAAGCTTGGACTTACTCTTTCTGTTGATGGATCGTGTGATGAGGAATTATCGGTAAAGGGCATCAATTCATCATTTCTACAAATCGGAGATTGGAGTCGGGATCACACTCAGGAGGATAGGCAAATCGACCCTGACCAAGGGCAAGAATTGGAGGATGAGGAGGATCTTGGAACAGAATTTGTAGACTGGGTTTGATGCTCGAGTTTGAGTAGTGAATTGAGGGAGATCTAGTCGTACTCAGGAATAACAGCTCCTACTACCATTTATGTGCAGAGAAATAAGCAGTCGTACAAGCAGTGCAATAACACAGCTATAAGCCGAACTGTTGTCACAAGAAAGACCTGGGTCATTCACTGATAGGAAAACGGAGATGTGTTTGATGTTTGATGTATATGAGAAGTCTGTTCGCAAAGAAGAGTCTATGACAAGTCAAGCTGTGCGATGTACAAAGGAGGGAAGGGAACACAGCTCGAACTGGATATGATACAGTTTGTGGTGGCCCGCACAGTGGGCTCTCTATCACACAACTTGAACATTAGTATTACCCTAGCGGGAATAGCTTACCTAATAATTAAGAGCGAGGTATATGGCTTCATAGGATGACCATATATCCGAACTCAAGCTCCCGGAGTTATGAGCTTCACAGAGGCATCTGGAAGACGACTCAGAATACTAAATGGCAGCACGTTCCAAGATATGTTTAACTGATTGGAACGATGTTTAGAGAATACTACTCCTCTCATTTTCTAGTTGCATATGCGTTAGCTGCATAATGCTTTGATAGCTGGATATCGGAACTAATCACTCCATATTCCATATTACTATTGGTATGTAGGCATTTGGACCGCATATTCATTTATAGTCTATCATGATGAAGAGATCGAAGACTGTCTACTGGTGGAGTAGGGAAACCCTCAGATGAAATAGCAGTTCGGGAGATTCTCTGAGTTGAGCTGGGCAAGTTTTCAGGGTCAAAACGGTGTTCGCACTTTGTTCTGACAAACTGAATTGTTAAGAAGATACTTCTTAACTAAAGAAGTTGAAGTAGCATGATCATTAGTATAAATAGTAGGCCTCTTCCCCGGTGGTTGAAGAATCATCAAGCAACAGAGAAGAGACCTTAACAATATAACAAGTTAGCGAGTTATATTCTAACTCGTGGATATTTGACTGCACTTTATTACTTTACCTTTATCAAACAATTACCAACGAGCCTTCCTGACTATTAATTTGTTGTCTTGAATATCCTTGGCCTAGTTAGCTCGGAATCCTACCGTGTTAGCTACCCCGTAACAATTAGTCACCACCGCACCGTCTGGTTATGGCCCTGCCTACCAGTACACATACCAGCATGCCCTAACCCAGTGTTCTCAGCCGTTCGGGGCTCCCGTAGTGCCCGGCAGGGGACTGCCAAGACCCCTGAACAAGACAGGATGGCAAAATGTAGTCCATCCTCGTCCTTGAATTCTCAGGACAGCTGTCATTAGCAAGGACGGCAAGCCTTACAACTGGAGACAACTTCTGCCAGGGGGCAGGTAACTACATAGGACTGCCGGTGATGGTGGGGGATGGCGGAGGACAGCAGGGGACCGCATGGGACGGAAGGGGTAGACAGAGGACAATCGAGGACGACGGGGGGCGGCAGGGGACGGTGGGGGAAGAACTGTTCGGAATGGAAGAGTGGTGAAGTGAAAGAAATCATGGAAATGGAAGTGAATCGATCTGGTCAGGTTGGATAGCGAGAGAAGAGATGGTATAAATGTTATCGTAAGGAAAGAGAACCTAAGAGGGAAAGAGGCTGCGGTTAGAATATGAAAGTTTTCTGAGTTCTGTATTCAAGGATACTTGTTTCCCTCTGAAGTGTGAAGATAGAATTAACATCAAGACATACTCATCCGATATCAAGCCCCCTTCCATGCTAATAGTCCTTAGATTTTTTTTTGCAATAATTTATAGAAGATAAGAATAACGAGAATCTTTGTAGTTTCAATAGTATACTTTCGGCTATAGCGTTGGTTAGCTGTAGGTTAGTGAGTCTGGCAGTGAGAAAGTGAATAAGAGAGAACCTCCCCGCACTTGTGCGCTGGCAACTGAGTTGTATATTTAGCTGTAACTCTTGGCGTTTTGTTTCGGTTCGCGATGACAGCTTCTTCATCCCTCTTCCCTTTCAAAAGTGCTTTCTTTATCATATATTTGTGTACTTCATTTGTATCTTATTCATTGAACCTGCTTGCTTCATACACAACCGGGAGTTTTCAGGTTAGAATCATATCTAGTCACTCGTCTCACTTTTGATATTCGCTTAGTTTGCCACCCCCTATTATTGCGCCACATGCTGATCAATCTCACCTAGCGCCATTTCCAATTACACCAGTTTTTGCGGTAGTCTAAATGACCGCGCGGCTGGCTGGACGTTAAATGAGGTGGAAGGGGACGGTGGGGTGGTGGGGCGGTTTGTCAGCGGGACCTACCGGTGGACATTTCGGGCTTGGGGAGGAATGTCGGACCTTTTGATTCCATATGAGTGCCTTGCGGGCCGCCTCATAGGAAGGGGTTCACTGACAGGAAGGGAGATTTGGTATGATACTGAGCATCGGACTGTTTAATGTAATTTTCCTTGTCTCTTATATCTCTTTCTTCTTGCACTACCTTCCACTTAGGCCCTATGGAATAGTTGTTGTTACAGCTTAATTAATTTTCCACCGTTTCACTCCCGGATCTTTTGTTATCCCGGATCATCCGCTCCGGATCCTGGTCGTCCGGGACGGGTGTGACCTTCGACAAGGTCCACCATGTATGATTCAATTCGATATATTATGGTGCATGCAGGGTGGTAATTACTCGAGGATGGGAGTGCTTTATATCACACAGCGCAGTACCTTGAAAAACAGATAAAGGAAAACTTCTGGGTAAGGACTTCTTGCGCCAAGGGTTACCCTGTTGACCCGCTCTACAGGATGACATCAACTGATTACCGTACTGTACTCACACTGCACCGGTATCATGACCTTACTATTTTTCTTTCATCAATACACCATTCGGATCCTCGCGCTGTTTGCAGCCCATACGCTGCACCCGGGAGTTCACTTGCGTAACCTACTCGAGTACGGTACCGTAAGAACTCGAACAAACAGACCCTGTGTTCGGATGGTGGTGTTGCCCCTCCTAGAAAAGGTCTAGTGTTCCTTCTTTCTCATTTGCTCGCAGGCCCCTTGGTGTTGGCCCCTTTTCTGGGGGGGATTTCAGACTACCGGGCACATGGCTCGTTTGTTCAGGTTCTTACTGTACCGGTAGTTGAAACAAAATGCTTACATGTGAGACCGTTCGCTTATTCATCCTAGCCATGGAAGCGTCAAAGGTTGGTGGGGGTTTTTGAAGTTGGGAGTGCCAAAGAGATGCAAGCACCTGTGGGGGTAGACCGTGATAGCTAAGGAGGGATAGGATGTATGTTCACCACGGGAATCGATTCCCTCTATTCTTTTGGTCTCGCTACTAGAGGAGGAGTGTCGAAGACCCGTAATAACGTGCTCTAGGCCCGTTCTTACCCCTAGCTACCGCCTTGCCCCTTCGTACAACACAAATGCTAATTAACTTGGGTAGTGCGTACCAATCATGCTTGGTGACAAGCTACTACCATAGGTTGTAAGAGCGGTATCGCCACCTGGCGGTCGATGCTCCTTCCATGAGAGGGGGCTTTCTGAGTTATCACAGCATCACTGAGGCAGTAGGCTCCTTAGCGGAAAGGGATAGCCCTACGAAAAGGTTTAGAGATCTAGATTAAGTTATTGCGTAATTGAGATGGCTTGGACATTGGCACTGCTAAATAAAGGTCGGCTCTTAGAGAGAAAGCTAATTCCTGCTTTCGGTGATTCCTCCGGTGACGATCATGATTAAAGTTCCTTGAATCACGATCAGCTTGCCCATGCAACACTATTAAATATTCCCCACTTCGAAGTTTATCGAGGTCAGATCTTGCAAACAAGGTGTTTACTTGAGTCGGTATTCATATATGAACGTATTCAGGATTGACTACCGCATCTATCTGCCCCTTGTAATAATAATAAAAAAACCATTGCACACTGCCTTCCCCACAATTTCTAAAAACCGGGCGAGGTCGAGGGAAGCATAAAGGGATAAGGGGCCAGCAAACTACCGCGTTCGTCGTTATTCAGAAACATATATTCCTCAATTATCCCCCGTTAGATTGACCTATTCTTCACATTCTCACATCTTGGGTTACTAGGAAGAAACTACCCCCACGCTATCATACACGACTGCTATACCCCCATATAGCCACTAAAAAATGAAAATGAAAATGAAAACCCTCCTCCCCCTCTTCTCTATCCTCCTCCTCCTAGTTCTCCCTGGCTCGGCCTCACCCACCACTCGCCCACGCACCCCCAAAACCATACATGTGGCCATCGACCCCATAGCACATGGTGACCTTCCCTCTTCTTCCTATAAAAAAACAGAACTAACCCACACCAGGACTATGCACCGAACTCGCCAGCAAGCTCCTCTGCAAGGTCTTTCACCAGTGCTGTGAGAGTGCTCCTGAGTGTACGCCTACCGGGGGTCCCTGCGGGCTATCGGATCCGGGAGCTTGTTGTAGTCAGACTTGTCAGCGTACGAAGCAGCGGTCGTTTTGTGTCTAGGGGGGGGGGTTCGAAGGAGCAGTGCTTGTTGGTCGGGAAAGGAGTTTTGTTTTTGTTTTTATTATTATTTTTAAAAAACACAAAGGTCGTTATATAATACTTTAACAGCCCCCAGTGGGGAGGAGTGGCATCGGAAATACGGAATAAGAGGGAGGAAAATTGTAAATAGGAAATATTAATGGAGTTGGATGGGGTGCAAGATTCGGGCTGCTGGCCACTTTTGTGAAATCTATTCTAATGAACTAAGAATCTTGAGTCGGTATTCCGGAACACATTCACCCAAGGCGCCGGCGCAGGCTGGCGTGAAAATTTGTTATACAGGCCGTGGGTCTTTCTTTCAATAACTTGACATTTTTCGGAAAACTGTGTGCCCAGGGCCACCGAGACAACCCTTTCTCGACTTTTCAAACACCAATATTTTTTCCGAAATCTTGTTCAGAGCCCTCTCCGGTAAGGGGACCCACCATATCTATTGGGTATTGCTCCTTCTGGGCTGGGCTGGTTGAGGACAGTTGAGGTAGAAGCTGGCGACTGCAGCATCTTGCTCCCAGGGTTCATCAAGAAGATGTGTATCACCGATGAGTCACTCAGATAGAATCGCAACCTGTGAGGGCTCCACTTGACTCCCCCATTCTTTACCCAAGGATGGCCCGTCTTGCCCAAAGTCTTATTGCTTCGTGTATGATATAATACCTCTCCTCTGGCAGCTGCAGAAGGTCATCACCGATGATCACTCGTCCGATATGTTGATGTGTGTGTTCGCCGGGACCAGAAAAGAAGCTTGATTTTCTAAGGAAGCGGAGAGCGTGCTATTTATGCTTCGCAACAAGAACACATATCCACTTCAAGAAAACAAAAGAAGACAAAAGAA
>Ga0307509_10006107_pt1 | contig 16361 bp, 27 predicted proteins | sample 10_EM_MG_FD_202245 | JGI IMG/M metagenome (GOLD analysis project Ga0307509, IMG submission 202245) | Populus trichocarpa ectomycorrhiza microbial communities from riparian zone in the Pacific Northwest, United States - 10_EM | ecosystem: Host-associated > Plants > Roots > Unclassified | place... | reverse complement strand
GGATCGAGTGGCTCGGAACCGAGGCGGACTCACGGGGTGACTAGAACGCCATTCCCGGCAAGAAAAGGCTCCAACACGCAGAGCAAGGGGACTTTGCTCTTGTCTGTCGCAAGTCCGATCTGGAAGGTGTCAATCGGGGTCGGAATCGCAGGAATTCTGAAATCTCGCTACCTCCTCGAACCCTTCTCTTCGCTATGCAAATCGATGAGACACAGTCTTGGTTACACCTGAAAACACTTACAGCGGTCTCTTCCGCGTTCCTGTCGTTCTCTTCCACCTTCCCACCTGGTAAGGCAGTATCACCGGCATATGCACGTAAGGTGGACGCCCGCCTGAAGAGTTGTTACCGGACGGGAGAGTCTGATCCTGTGGCCAACGCACCTGCTGAGCAGAACGTACAAATCGCCCTTCCTCCCTACGAACAGCGCCACAAGTACGGCCGCGCACCTCTCGCGAGGGTACTTGACATTTTGCCGTCTCGGTGTGTAGTTTGCGAGAGCGCGAATACACCTGTCCGGGAAATGAGCTGAGCAGGAGGTATCGTTTGCGCCCATACGGACCGTCGTGACTCCTGTTTCAAGACGGGGATTTGGGAGACGTATTTCCGGAGTTGCTGGCGTGGACGGTGGAAGCGGAGGAGGTCGATTGGGAAGTAGTAGTGGCTGCCAGGATTCGTCATCGAAGTGAGGTATCCGGTGTTCTGCCGTCCAAGGGAACATCGGAGACCGGCGGAGGTCCGTTGGAGCGCTAATTCAATCTATTTCCGCTCCCTTGCCCGGCGATCCTCTCTATACGATGTCTACTCGGCCTCAGAATCAGACCCTACGACGATAACCGAGCTACTCTGCCGGCGCAAAGCCCCGACCATCGCAAGGTAATCAGCTACTGACCCCGTCTTCGTTCTAATGAATCTACTCAACGCCCGTTTCCCTTCCAGACCGAGGCTGAGACTCTCGATATACTTCAGAATCGTCGGTTCCTGGATCCCAGTCGCAGCCACGATGGCTTTAGCGAGCTTTGCGGGGTCACCTTCCGTCCCTTCCGAAATATGGTCATATACCCCGATGAAAGTTTGGGGACGTCCGTTGAACGTCAGCAGTTCAGGGTAGATGATATAGCGATAAGGTTTGCATACGAACGCAACCCGGGGATCCCAAGGCGAATTAGTGGTCGACCTATGGGACAAGTCCAGGCCGATACGAGGACAGCGAAAGGGGTTAATGGTTGTAGAGGGTCCCCTGCGGTGGATAATCCTCAGAGAGGGGCGTGAGCCTGGAACTGCGGGGGGGAATGCGAAACTGTCCTCCTTCCACTTTGACTGTACGAGATCTGGGATCGACTCAGCACCAGATTGGACCAATATCTCGTCGACCAATCGAGAGGGACCCGAGACGACCTTTTGGTCCTTGATTCGGCGGATTGTACGAAGAAGAATTCCACCACGGGTCGAGTTTGAGTCCGCCTCGGGGACAGTACCAGGGAGGGATGTAACTGGTGATCCGAAGGTCAAGTCCATGCCTTTTCTGCTGCCCCCTCTATAGCTCGTGGCAGACACGCCTGTGGCCGTGGGTGTTCGATGAAAATACCTGCGTTGAGAGAGCATTGAGAAAGGTCGGAGAATCATGCAGGGGCAACGGCTTACCATTGCCCGCTCCTCGTTTGTTCGGCCGCCCGGTGGGTAAACGGGTCGACATGGCAGCCAGGTTTGTGCAAGTAAAATTCGAGCTCCAATATCTCGTACTCGATGTCCTTGGGCGGGGAACCGGGTGCGTGGAGGTGAATGACGTAGCCGGACATCAACGACCTCGCGAGCTCATCAAATCGACCGGATATCTCTTGCAGCGTGTTGAGGGCGGTGAGGTCGAGGGCTTCGGTCAGACCAACCGCGTCTCCCCCGGTGTTCACCTCGAGCCGCCGCTGCTTCCGAGGCTTCCCCGGGGAACTCTCAACTTGGTGGCATCTCTTCATACCTGTCCAAAGGTTAGAGTTGGTCTAGACCGAGCAGCCGGATGTTCCAAGTACGCACTGAGCACAGACCGCGAAGGGGGAGGGAGGATCGCTTGAGTGATTACATAATATGCTGCATTTCGTCATGGCTTCCAACGTTCAAAACCGGTGACCGCTCTCGTCTTTTTTTCCTGTTCTCGGACCTCGACCATCGATAACGCCATGGCCACAGATACCTTCGACCCAAAGTCCTCCCTTGAACTCGACCCGTGGCTCGAGCCTTTCCTCGGCGCGATAGACCACAGGCACCAGCTCTTCAAACAGTGGAAGGACACCATCGCCAAAACCGAGGGTGGTTACGACAAGTTTACCAAGGGCTACCTCAAGTTCGGTCTAAACGTCCAGCCAGACAACTCAGTCCTCTACCGAGAATGGGCTCCAAACACCATCTCTGCAGCCCTCACCGGCGACTTTAGTCTGTCTCACAATTTGATCGGTGTCAACGCGCTCCTGACACTGACGCCGGAACGGTTTTAATTAGACGACTGGAACAGGATCTCTCATCCTATGAAGAAGGGTGACTTTGGCGTCTGGGAAATCACCATTCCCCCCAACCCGGATGGCACCTGTGCCATTCCTCACGATTCCAAAATTAAGGCGAGCTTCGTCCGTTCCTGTGCCTTGCAACCAGTTTTGACATCATGCAGATCACGATGATCACGTCTTCCAGGGAACGCATCGAGAGATTACCCGCTTGGATCCGTCGGGTCACTCAGGATCTCAACGTCTCGCCCGCATACGACGCTAGGTTCTGGAATCCCCCTGAGGAAGAGCGTTACAAGTTCAAGAACCCTCCCCCACCAACCCCAAAGAGCCCTCGCATCTACGAAGCCCATGTCGGGATCTCGACGAGCGAACATCGTGTTGGAACTTACGTGGAATTCACGCGCGATATCCTCCCTCGTATCAAGAAGTTGGGCTACAATACCATCCAGCTCATGGCGATTATGGAGCACGCGTACTATGCCTGTAATTCACCATCTCCGTTCTCTCAACCGAGTGTTTGTTGAATTTTTCCAGCTTTTGGATACCAGGTCACCAGTTTCTTTGCCGCAAGTTCTCGCTACGGCACCCCCGAAGAACTGAAAGAACTCATCGACACAGCCCACGGCATGGGGATAGTCGTTTTGCTCGACGTCGTTCACTCTCACGCTTGCAAGAACGTTCTCGACGGTCTTAACATGTACGACGGAACAGATCACCTCTACTTCCATGGTGGACCGAAAGGCCACCACCAACTTTGGGATAGCCGGTTGTTTAACTACGGAGACCACGAGGTCCTTCGCTTCCTCCTCAGCAACCTGAGGTTCTATATCGAAGAGTTCAAATTCGATGGCTTCCGGTTCGACGGCGTGACGAGCATGATGTACACTCACCACGGCATCGGCACTGGCTTTTCAGGCGGGTACCACGAATACTTCGGGGGTGGTGTTGACCTGGAAGGGGTCGTTTATCTCATGCTCGCGAATGATGCCATGCACGAACTATATCCCCATTGCACCACAATCGCTGAGGACGTCTCCGGTATGCCACTTCTCAGTATCCCCACCTCGAAGGGCGGGGTGGGCTTCGACTACCGTTTATCCATGGCTGTTCCGGATATGTGGATTAAGCTCCTCAAGCACAAGAAAGACGATGAATGGGACATCGGTAGCATCGTCCACACCCTCATAAACCGACGGCACCTAGAGAAGAGTGTCTCATACGCAGAGAGTCACGACCAGGCTCTCGTTGGTGACAAAACCATCGCGTTCTGGTTGATGGACAAAGAAATGTGTATGCACTCTATTTCTCTGGCTTTCGTCGTCCTGCTGATCACTCTTAGACACGAACATGTCCGATACGACCGAGTTGACCCCCGTTATTTCACGGGGTATTGCGCTCCATAAGATGATCAGGTTTGTGAATTCCCTCGATTTCTACTGCCATTTGCTTAACCTCGGTCAGACTTCTCGTTCACACGTTGGGTGGAGAAGCCTACCTCAACTTTGAGGGAAATGAGTTTGGCCATCCCGAGGTTACTCCCATCGTCTCGCCGCTTTTAAGAGCATCTCTCAATCCTGCAATTGTAGTGGCTAGACTTCCCTCGCGCGGGGAACAACGATTCATACCAGTACGCACGACGGCAATGGGGTGTTGTCGACGACGAGCTTCTCCGCTACAAATACCTGAACGAATTTGACGCGGCGATGAACAATACCGAAGAGCGGTACGGATGGCTTGCCGCTCCCCAGGCCCACGTGTCCCTGAAGCACGAAGTTGACAAGGTCATCGTCTTTGAGCGCGCCGGGTTGTTGTTCGTTTTCAACTACCACCCGACCAATTCATTTTCCGATTATCGTATCGGAGTTGAAGAGGCGGGCGAATACCACGTCATCCTTTCTACAGACGACAAACGTTTCGGGGGGTTTGAGAACATTGACGTTTCCATCAAATACAAGACAACGCCTATGGAATGGAACAATAGGAGGAATTGGACGCAGGTCTGTTCAAGAATCCCATTGCTCATGTACCATCCCCTGACACGTAAATCCACAGGTTTACATACCCTCAAGAACCGCCATGATCCTCGCGAAAAGAGCGGCCTAAAAGCGGGTCGCCTCACGCATAACAGTCCCTGCTCGGAGTTTTCTCTCTTAAAAACCATATATTCTCTAGATGTGACGGAACTGTAACACTAGACATTGATCCCGAAAACTTTCTTCGCCTGCTTGACCGCTTCCCCATCGCCAGTGTTCTGAGGAATTCCGTTAATCTCCAAAAAAAATGACAAGCGTGGGACCGATACCTTTGTCAATTCATCGCTGATCTTTGTGCAGAACTTCCCGTCCACTTGATATAGCTTTATCACCATGTTCAACGCCTTATTCTTCTGCTTCCTCCCGCTGGAAACGGACCTGAAGTCGTTTGAGAGCGAAGTCCCGATCCCGAAGGACGCTATGGATTCCAACGGTCACCACACAGAGACCTGGTTCTGGATCCAACGGCAACACACCAGTGAACCCGACTTCGTCGCACTGCTTCTTGAGCGCCAAAGCCTTTTCCACATTCAGTGCGTCGGAATAAACGATCACCTTCGAAGTGTGGTCTATGTTCATTGATCGGTAAATTTCCCATGCTCGTGGGGCATACACGAAAGGATCGCCCGAATCCTGTCTTAACCCAGTCCACCTTTTGGCTCTCTCTGGGTCCTTGACAAAGTCCTGCCACGGGGATGCCGAGTTCCAGCGAAGGGAGTACTTTGGAATGGTCGTGATTGCGCGTACCTTGTAGAACGCCTCCGTAGAAAATGTATCCGTTAACGCCACGAGGAGGACGTTCGGATAAACCGCCTCCCAGAGGTCCATCGCCCTCCCATTCGTATTCTCATATCCCCCAATAGCTGCAACCCCCATGAACCATTCGCTGGGAGGTGTTTTTTTAGCCTCGCAGTGGGTTTGAACGAATAATCCACCTACTGGGCGATTGTTCCAACGGGAGTGACCCCATATCGCCGTGCCAAGTGGACCTGTACCAGTGTCAGAGCTTGTGTTGAGGGGCGTAACTATCACTGGTGTACGTTACTCGTCCCGGCCAACCGACCGTGGCTGGAAGGAGTATTTTTGTATGCCTTGATGAGCTCATCCACCACGAAGTCCTGAGTCCTGTAAGACCTTCTGCGTCTGGTTCCGAACTCGCTAATAATACAGTCCGATTCTGCGAAGATCTTCCCTTTAGAGTACGCCTCATCTGGGCGAACCCACATTAGATTTGCGACGTTGATTACACAGGAGGCTCACCTAGTTGACCTTCATAATCCCAATCCGTGTTGACCACAGTGAAATAGAGTTCGCTCAAGCAAGCCATGAGCGGCACTTCCCACATAATCGTCTCTACCCAAAGGCCGTCAGCCACGATACTGATGTGACCACGGTTGGCATCTTCAGGTAACGGTTCGAAGGTAATGGACACTTGACCAGGTCGGAAACGGTAGCTTTGGAGGTAATTTAGGTAGTTCTGCTTGAAGTACGGGCAAGTTTGTTCGAGCCAGGAACGCTCATCAGGGGATAGGGACAATGTTTCGAATTCTAAAGTGACCGTGTTAGAAGACTCCGATAAATCCCGTAAGAAATGACCTCGAACGGATTTCTTGAAGAGCTCGAAACATCTCCGAGTGAACGTATCCTCTAGGGTACGGTTGGTAAAACGGTAAGAGGCGGTCACATCTGGAAAATGGGTCAGGACTGCCTGTTGCATCGACAGCTACGAAATTGAAATCAGCGGTTTCCATGCACGAGGTTCACTGTGGGCGCGGCTCAGACCTTGTAGAGATCTGTGTCCAGTATCGAGGGGGGCACGATGAGCGGTCCATCATCGGTGGAGGTCATGACTGGCAGGATGTCGATCAATTCCACAAATGTGGCAGCCTGGGTGGGTGGCCACGTCATGATTGTCATGGGTTCACATGTGATACGGGGAACAACTAGTTGCATGGCTAATTATACAGAGACTCGAAGACCCGCACAGCGGTCAAAAGGTAGGCGATAAATATCGTTAGTGGGCAACTAACGGCGCATGAGGAGAGCGGAAGTAATGAGAGCCCCAGCTAATACACCCATCGCTCCGACGACCGTCCAGTGCGTGTAATCAGTGAAGGGCTGTTTAATCGTTCCTGGAGAGGTGACTGTGAAACCCCGGAACGAGTACAATGTAATTGCAGTGATAAACGCGACGATCCCCCACGCGAGGAAAACCAACGGCAACGACATCACAATGCTTCGCCTCTTTGGGTTTCGTCAGAGACGGCTCAGCAAGTGGGGTGGAGTGGAACTCACCGAAAGCATCACGAGGCCTTCACCACCCATGTACACCACAGCTCGTTCAACATCAGCTTTATAACGGAAGAGGGCAATTACCGCCGAGATCATACTAGCAACCGAGCAGAGAATTGCCACGAACCCTGCAATCCTTCCCAAGTTGTCCAGACCGGGCAGAGACACTAATGTCACGGAGGCGCTAAGAACTATCGCCGCCTAAACAGATGTCAACAGGTGGGAGATTAGTGACTAGAAATCGGTCACGTACCACGAGACAAGAGCAAGCCCCGATAGCAAGCATTGGTCCAGCGGAACGCGTAATACTCTCCTCGTCGGCGATACGGAGAGGATTGGCTCGCCTCATGAACAAGTATGGGAGGCCAAGGCAGATAGTTGACATGAAGAGGTCCCCGAGCCACGAGGAGAACGTCCTTCCGGTCCTGCGGGGTTGGCGGTTGGACGCATCCTTCGGTAGCGGTCTGTCAGGGCGGAAGTAGTGTTGACGCCACTGGGCTAGGAAGGCCTTTAGAACCGGAAACGCACAGTGGGATATAAGCTTCAAAACTTACCTAGACGCATGAGAATGCGTGACACGATACGCGTGTGCACCACACTCTGGGACTCGGAAAGATTTGGGTGGCCTACGGGTGGGGGTTAGACTGGGAACAATGTTAAGCGGTATGACTCTACCCAGTGTTTCAAGAAGCTTGATTAGTTCTTGACATTCATCTTGGCTGAATGGTGGTGGCACAGGTCGGGTGGATGGCAAGAGACAGTCTGAACACTTTTAAGTGGACCCGAAACGCCGATATGACGTAAACGAGAACTGACCGGTATACGACCAAGTTAATGCGTCCAATGCATCGGAGCGTGCAGTGGGGGGAAGGGACGCATGAGCGGGGTGAGACTCCATGAAGGCCCAATAGCGGTATTCGAGATCTAGACCTGTGTTGGATTGAGCACTCAGTCGTGTAAGCGAAGCAAGGCGCCAACGTACGATCATCGTCCAAAGTCTTCGCCGTGCTGACCTCACGAGACTGGGGCAGAGAAGGGGACGCAAAGGTTAGAATTTTCTCGGCGTGGTTGACCCAGCTGCTGATGGGTTTGAGGTTGTACTTCTTCCCGACGTTGGAGTCAACCAACCAGGACTCCCATCCCTCAGGCGGCAAGAAAGATTCGTCGATGGAGTTCTCCTGGAGGTAGGAGGTAACGGCATCGAGTTTGTTTGGGGTCCGTAAGTCGATATCTGTGGTGACACGTAAGGTCGGATGGTAGAAGTACACAGAATTGTCCGGGAGGGTGATGTGTCGCCACCCCAGTGATTGAAAGGGTGTCCGGGCCGTCTCCCATGGATTGAGCGGGTAGCTCAATGCAACTTGACCGCTACCGACATTCTTAGCGCTCGCCGATGCGTCTAGATGTGCTGGCTTAGGGAGGAGGGGTCGAGTTTCGCTAAGAGTGGGAATTAAGAATTGAAAGTAAATCAGGTCAAGATATGACGCACTCTGTCTCAAAACCACGAGGCACAGTTCTGTTACCCCCCAAAGTATAGGTAGATGGGACGGTGTGGACAGACCTACATTACGTAAGTGGACGAACACGGATGGATCGACTAAAAGCCCAGCTCACTTGTTCTTAATCACTTCATCCGCAGGAGGGAGCGGCATCGTAATATGGACATCGGACGTGGACGGCCCTGCTTGGCCTTGCCTGGCGATTGAAACCATCAGTATCGGAGTACGCGGATGGTACGGTAACATACTCGGAGGGTTCCTCGGTGGGATATGGGAGGTATGGGATTGGCTGAGCGCCGAGAGGTGGATCAACAAAGGGATCGTCCGCAGTGAACCTGGTGACAAGTGTGAGCGCAGAGTTAAATAAAACAGGTGGTGCACGAGTCGTACCGTGCGCTTGAGATGGTCCTAGCGTCGCCGTTGGTTCCATGATCGACAACTTGTGGAGAGTGTTTTGGCTGAGGGTCGACCCTCGAGCTCCAGGTATAGGAGGGCGCCAGCGACGCCTTGCTTGGTCTGTTGGAAACCTGGCGGGGAATAGATTGTTGAGATCCATTCACCGATTCAAACACTGTCCCGGCGAAGCTTGCGCGAGATTGTTTTGGAGAGAGCGATCGAGGGTGATTCGGCGGTGTACGAGGTTGAGAGGATAGGTTGTCGTTCCTGGTTATTACGCTAGCCCAGGGCGAGTGCTCCTCTGGAGGGGGGACCGTAAGCACAGTTGGACCCAGAAGGGGGAGCTCCCTAACGTCGGAGATGACCCGCGTCGAAGGGGCCTGCTGTTCGGGGACCTGGATCGCCACTGGAGCAGGTTCCGGAGTGGGAATCGAAACTGGGGCTGGTTCTGGAATGGGAATCGAAACCGGGGCTGGTTCTGGAATGGGAACATCGATTCCGAAACCCCTGTCGATTGACTCAAAACCGGACTCCGATTGTTGGATTAAGTCGGGTTCCTCCCGGACTTCTCGCGGGGTCATATTCGGAGTCCTGGTGACGGTGGGTTGCGGTTCGGCATAATCAGAAAGCTTTCCAGATGCCTGTTCGACGATGGGAAGTGCGGATGTGTAGGCTTGAGGGGAGTCAGCGAGGTTGGGTGGGGATTCTACGACCTGCAACTCAGGCTCTGGAAGACGAGGCGCCGGAGGCTCGGAGGAGACGACAGGCAACGGAGCAGGGGCCTCTTGCGGGCGAGAATCTAGGATTGCGCCGAGTGGTGATGGGGCAACGATCGGAGATGGCCGTGAGGCTTCCGCCTCGCGAGCGGGAGACTCAGCTACGGGACTGACAACTGTATGTGGCGTGATTTGCGGTTCGAGCGTCGTCCCAACTTTGAGGTTACTCCCTTTCGTGCTAGAGTCGGAGAGCGAAGTCTTGGATTCTGACTTGTGGTGAGTCCCGAAGGAGGATCGTCGCATGAGCGTTCCTACCCGGGAACGGAAGGATGGTTTGGGGGATGGAGATGGGGAAGGGCCAGACATCGTGGTTCGCCAGCGATACTCGAGGGAGGGAGAGGATAAGGAATGGTTAAGCCCATCGGGGTTCACTTGAACCCTTTATTAATGGTGCACCAGGCGACTTCGACGAGGCAATAATGGCAGATACCGTGCGTCGATGCCGGTGGAGTTTCATGAACACTGTTCGGCCAGAACTGAATGTGATGCCAGGAGGCCGCACGCGAGGACAACACGTGTAAGCACAAAAAAACGACCCAGTTTGGTCTAGGTCTGGTTGAATCGCGTATAAACCCGACGGCTTTACGGCGTGCTGACGTCGAAATATGAAAGGCGCATGGCGCAGTGAGCCGCAGGCGGTGTACCACGACGATGATATCTGAGCTAGACCCACCCTCCGAACACGTGTTAGTCGTTCGAAGACGTAAGTCCGTCCAAGGTTCCCCTTGATCCTCGTTATCTTGCGCAGTTTCAACGAGAAACGTGGATCAATGGGACGAGTCACCCAGCCTCGTGGTCGTTTGAGGGGGAAAACGCGTGCGGGTGCGTCGCCTGTGGTGACCGCTGGTGATCGGGCCCCAGTCGCCGTTTCACCGATGTACACCCACGTGGTCGAACCCACAGGCAGCCTGGAACGAGGTGACGTACGTTGTGAGGTATTTACGCGTTGTCGCCAACGGTGCATACGTTGAGACGCTGGGGCACCATGTGATAAACGAAACATCGAAAACCCACGAAGTGCGCATCGGAGTGTCTGCCGCGAGAAAAAACAGGAGACAATGTGCGAGGAGGAAGTCCAATTAGCATCGCCAATGCCAGGAATGATGAGGCCGAAAACAGGTGAGTACCGGCTGACCTTGTACCAGACGGTCGCTTTCAGCCTCTCCCATCCGCTTCACAGTGGCAAGGAATGGGAAGAGCCATGACAGAAGTCCCCACCCGCGGAACACGAGGCAGATGCAACCAACCTGCTCCGATGAGCCGTGAATAATCACTAAAGTCACCCGCTGAGATGGAGTTGCCCGCTCTACTGGGGGCGGTATGTCGCTCGAGGACAGCAGCGGCGAGGTCCTCGATCTCCCTGAAGACTTAGCCACCACCAAGACAACAACGAGAGGAACAACGGTGACGGATTTGCCAATGCATGGGTGCCGTGTGATTCGAGCGGAAGAACCGGGAGCACCGTCGTTGCCGCCGGGTCATCTCCCGTACGTACTGTGCGTCTTCACGGAAGCACTTGTCGGAAGCTCGTTGGACGGTTCCATGCCGGCGTTCGGGAAATACAGGCGAGACCGTTCGACCCTCAAAATCTTGCGTACCCCCTTGAATTTCCGGCTCCTGACCGGGTGCTCCCGGGCGAGGGATGCCGAACTCCCCCCGCTGCGGGTCAGTGAGGAGCCCCATGGAAGGCATTTCAAGGGCCTCCACTTGGGGAATTCCTGCTACCTCCAAATAATGAGGCCCCCCCTCATATAGCGGATATTGGACGGCGAAGGTCCAGAACGTGAGCCAACCGTTCGGCCCCCCACCATTGCCGTGACCGGTATTTGCGGTTGTAATATGCTGAAGTGGAGTGTATCACACTTGAGCGCACGAGTTTCGTCGTCCCGCCCAGCATGCTCTGTGGCCCTACGGCAGATCCTTGCGGCGGGGCATTTCATGGCAGGATCGACACGTGGGACGCGGTCAATCACAAGTACCAAGTACTCAGTACTCAGTGCTTACCGATATCAATTCCCCTGGTGCCGTGCACCGGGGGAGACCGGGGGGTCAGAGCCAGTATTAGTAGTAGCCAAGGAAGGGGATACAAGGTAAGTACACGGGGAGATAAGACAACAACTGATCGGAAGATACATCAGCGAACCCGGAGTGGAGTGTACTGTGAGATCGTAGGATACCGTACACTACACAGGAAACGATAATTTAGACCCACAAACGAAAAGGAGCCGAAGCATAGGGGAACGGTCGGCAGTCATCACGAGGAAAAGAATTCAATGAGAGCCTTTGTGACTTCAACCGAATGCCCGAGTGTTTCTTCCAGAATCAGACTGTGGGTTCCACCCTCGATGACATGCACCTGAGCTCTAGGTAACAGGGATATCACGGTGGAGGTACTTCGCGGCGGTATTGTTTTGTCAGCTGTGCCCTGAGAGCTGGGGATTAGCTGAAGTCCAAAGCAGCGGATAACCTCAGCGGTGACGCACGTATACCATAAGAATACTCTTATTTGATTGATGCAAGAGCTGGAAAGAGGATTGCTGCCCCCTAACAGGCCCTTGTCGTATGGACGAGCCGACCGCGGCATTGTACCCAGGGAGATAAGCCGCTTGCAATTGTGCCAACTTCATGTGACGAGTTATAAGTGCGGCGATCAGCAGCGCGGGGAAACGTGCACACCTCTACAGGATCAGTGGAGTTGGACTCCGCCATACTCCTGAGATACCTCTGGGGACGGGAAGGTTAGCGTTTGTCAGGGACACGTGAGCATGGATGCGAACCCGCCCAATGAAAGATGAACTAAGCATTTGACCCAGTGCAGATGACATGAACTTGGAGGTTCGTGAGAGATCAGCGACTTCGAGCGCTCCTGCGGGTGATATCAGAGCAACCTTCCCATCCACCAGGTAGGGGAAATCTGCATGAAAAGCCGAGGCGATGGCTCCGCCCTGAAAGAAAGTCAAGTACTAAAAGTGGAGGAGTGCTGGGAGAGCTTGCCATGGACACCCCAGCCACATTCGTGGTCTGCCACCCTAAATATTGCAGAAGCAACGCGAGCTGAGTTGTATACAGCATTGAATTATACGTCGTGGATGGTGCATCAGAGAACCCTCGGCCGTAGAGATCTGGGAATTGCCCCGTCATTTTCGGGAGAGGCACGGTGGTCAAACTGGATTCACACACCATACAATAGAACGCGGAATCCGTGAGAGGCTAGCTGCGGGGCAACGTTCTTCCAAATGATCGCGGGAAGGAGCAATCCAGGTATCAAGACGACCTGAAAGGATGGTGTGAGAGGGCAACCACATGATAATCTCGGCAACTCACCTTCTCCCCATCCTCTGGCCCCATGAGCCAGTATCGTACCTGATAAACGTGAATATGGGACGCGAATAAATCAAGGTATAGGCTCACCCGCCCGTACGGTAAGACCGCATAGCCACCGCCAGGGAAATAGTCTTCGTTGTAAATCTCCCAAACGCGGTTGGATCGAGGAACACTGGCGAGTGACGGGTAAATGTGTAACGACTCTTGGGGTCTTGGGAACTGGGTGACCAAGTAGATCAAAAGTAGGAGTAGCGGAACAGGGAAGAGAGTATAACCCATGAGATGGAGGAAGGCAGCCGGACGACCCATCCCAATCGAGAACCTGGTGGGGGGAGACGACCGCCCCAACTCTCCGCGACCAAGTACGGGAGGTTCCCTGCCCCTTTGCTTCCTAACACGTGCTCTGCGGATTCGGGCGGTGGTTTTCTCACGCATGATCATCATCCTCGCCACCACACCCACTGTCAGGGTGGAGTCGTGTGTGTATGTTGTAGATAAACAAGGACAGTGTAGCTACCCCGCAGAGGTGAAGCACCTTTGGAAGTCTCCTTCGCCATTGTTGCGGGCATACCCCTGACTCTCCACAAAGGCTTGCAAGCTGCACATCCCCGAGCGACCCGCCCCACAGAACTCGAGCGGCTGGAGAGCGTCATCCACAAAAATCCTTACAAAGCCTCTTCCAGCGCACTCCACTTTTTCCGTGACCATCCGCCCGGCAAACGGTGTCATGCGCGATATCCTCCATGTCCGCTTTGGATCGGGATAGGTTGTGGACAATGGTTCCTGCTGCCTGAATAAACCGATAGCGGAGTAGATCGCCACCATTTGGTTATCGTGGGAGAAGTCGGCGTATATGGTTCGATTGAGGGGGAACGTAACTGGTGACGAGTTCAAGGTTCGATTTGTCTGTGTCTCGTCTTGAACCGGCTGGTTGGTGAGACGGGCGATCAATTCGTTGACATAGCCAACTCCTTGCACTGGGCCGAGTTCTTCGCCGTACCTAAGAGGACAAAACGTGAGTCTAGATCATGACCGACGACCTTCGCTCCTTGTTCTCACCCCGTGCCGTAATACTTGTCAATGTCGTTTGCATACTCAAAGAGCTCGAATTCCTCATCACCAAACAGTTGGCAAAGTGGACTCAACCTCTCATGTGCTAGGGAGTCGAATGGACACAATGCCATAAGGGAATAAACATCCTCTGTTGTGAGATTCGCTCCAGGAGCTGCCGCATTCAGACGATCGGCGAGTGGTGTAAACGCAGCGGCGAGCCACTCCGCCTGTTCGTCATCACCCTCACCAGCATTTGGACACATGGTATCATCCAGTGTGTTGTTTGAGTTTTTCTTGATAGCAGAGGGGCTCAATTCTGGGCTCCCGACGAGTGGGGGTGCGAAACAACCTACGTCTTCGGAGATGATAGCTCCCAAGGGGGGTAAAAAGTGACCCCCACTGGAAACAAAAAATCCTGAACAGGGAATTAGCCTAGTAGACGTCCGTTCCAGAGAGAATCTTTACCAGCGGTCCAATTCAACGAAGATTGTACTACCCTCTTTGAGCCGGATGCACGGACGAACGGAAGGTTCTGGGATTGCACCAACTGGGGGTACTGTTTGTAACTCTCAAAGCCCGCAACAAAGGATCTTTCGGAGGGTCTAGTTAGGTGCTGATGAAGAAAAGTCGCGTGGGCTACTCACTCCGTGGCTCCGAAACTGACGAGGTCATCCGCCCCAAGCTCGACGGTGTGATTCTTAAGAAAGTTCAGCTGAGGGTCGACGTAATGAGGCGCGGATTTGAGCTTGGCCAAGGAGGCGAGGTAGTTCTTCCTAGCGCTAGCGGTTGGGTATCGGGCTCCGTGACGCTGGATCTGAGAACGAGCGGTTAGGGGAGCAAACGCGAACTAGAATCATTACTCACGAGGTTGACTTGCTCAACGGAGCAACCTTGGGGGGGAGGCTTGTAGGACCCAGCCGGGGTGTAGGGTGAGTACTGGGCCCACAGTTTCCCAGCCCAAAATTGGGGGTGTTGTGCATCGGGTTCGGCGTGACACGCACCCAACGAGAGGAGTATCGCAAAACACAACCGCAACTTGGTGGCCATGGCGAACCGGTTTCCTCACGAGCGATAACCAAGGCAGTATATAAGGGCGTTCTGCATTCGGCCCCTGTGGAAACGTTTTGTTGAGGAACCATGTGGGGACCAGAAACGTTCGTCCACCCGAGAAGAATCAACATCACGCGAGAAGGGTTCAGAACGTTCATCTGCAGTGCCCCATACAGTGGACGGGGTCGGGAACGCTTCTCATCACGCTGACTATCGCCGCCGTTGATCGAGGCGTTGGTTGAGGGTCGTTGGTGGCCTCGTGGATCATCCAAAACTGGGCGTGAGAAATTCGAACCAAGCTATGAGATCGGAATAAGCTGACGTCGAAACCACACGAGGGTAATACCGTCCGAAAAGGAGAGTCTGCAAAGGAATGGAAGAAAACTGTACTCTAGAAATTAGAAGATTGTTCGAGGTAATGAAGGAGTGGGTACAGATAGTCCGTGATGCAGGAAGGGAATGATAAAATGTTGGTGTAATGTCCGTAAGGCTGCGAATGACATATGGCCACAGGAACGCGAAGGTGAGAACAGTCCTTTCACGAATGATACATGAGTCCGGGCACGGGGTGGAATAAAATCAGGATTCAGAGAGGATTTTGTCAATTGACTGATTCAAGAACTCCCGCCTCGTGGACAAGTCGGCCTTGGGGAACCGGGCTTGGATTGCCTCCCTTGCAGTCCTGGCGGAGGCATCAGGTCAATCATAAGAACGAAGGAAGGACAACTTAGACACTCACTTCTTCGTCACCGTCATAAGGTCTTGGGTGCTGAGGTAGTTGCGCAAAGCATTGAAAAGGTCATCGTCCGTGGGATCGGGGTTTATACTCGGACCAGCGAACGGGTTGACGGAGGTGGCCATGGAGAAGGTAGACATAGGGCGAGCGCCCCCGGCTCCGGTGAATTGCGTCGTGACACCGTCTCCGCCGAACATGTTCATATTCGTCATCACCGTATTCCGTGGAGCGTTTGGCATTATCCCATAGGCGCTACCGGTGTTCTGGTAAGGAAGTTGTGGCATGCCAGCAGGGAATCCGCCGTATTCCGAGCCGGGAGTAGATCCTGGACCACCTCCAAACGGCATGAATGGAAGCTGAGGGAGGCCGGGAGCACCCCCATATTGCGACATCTGGCTTTGAGATACAGCGTTGGGGAACTGCGAGTACGACCCCTTTTGTGACACTGCATTTGTGTCACGGTAGAAGTCGCCTGCCATAGACGGGTGGATGCTTCGCGAGTCGGCGACGGAACCGGGACCATGGGATCTCGGTTGTTGATTGGTACGTCCGGTCTTGCGAGTATCGTCAGACATACGAGAGGCCGTGTCCCAAGTCTCTGCCTCATATTCTAGTTGGTGTAAAATTAGAACGGCTTGTAGGGGAGGCAAATCGACGTACCGCTGAATTTCTTGAGGGGGATCATTGACTCGTCCCACTTCTCATCATC